>JAABUT010000650.1_pt1 | contig 50941 bp, 51 predicted proteins | sample 5559281 | NCBI WGS metagenome assembly JAABUT01 (sample SAMN10711880, study PRJNA513359) | rock metagenome | isolation source: Antarctica rocks | place: Antarctica: Victoria Land, Ricker Hills nord | collected 2016-01-04
ACTTCTTGTTCACGGCGGTCCCCTTCTCTCGTTGAGTGTCTTTGGCGGACGCCCAACACCTACCGCGAGGCAGGAGCTGAGCGGGGGACCGCCACCTCAAGTTCTACGAGACCCGGGACATCCTCCGAGGTAGGCACGAGGTGACACTGTTCAACAGAGTCGACGCGGCCCTCAAGTGGCCCCATCCTGACCTGTGGCCGGATTGACAGTTGCATGGGGGCGAGGCGACGTGGGGCGTCCTTCGACCCATGGACGCCGCATTCCCGGTCCTGTCGGGCGGTCCGCAGAATAGTGAACCGTCGCAGGCTGATGCCACCCCGATCAGAGGCCGCTCACCACGCTTGGTGGCGTAGAGCCCTCAAACGTCCAGCCGGGTCACGACGTGCTTGAGACGGGTGTAGTCGCGCAGGGAGTACGCCGACAGGTCGCTGCCGAACCCGGACGAGGCGTAGCCGCCGTGCGGCATCTCGGTCGCCAGCACCGAGTGGCAGTTGATCCAGACCGCGCCGAAGTCGAGCGCCCGCGCCGCCCGCATCGCCCGCCCGTGGTCGGTGGTCCAGACGCTGGCCGCCAGGCCGTACCTCGTCGCGTTGGCGGCCTGCAGCGCCTCCTGCTCACCGGCCACCCGCTGCACCGTCACCACCGGTCCGAAGACCTCGTCGGTGGACAGCTCCTCATCGGCCCCCACCCCAGCGACGACGGTGGGCGGGAAGAAGAAGCCGTCGCGGGCCAGCGGCGTGCCGCCGGCGACGACCTCAGCTGACGGCGACCGCCGTTCGACCATCCCGGCCACGCGGGCCAGCTGGTCGGCGTTGTTGACCGGGCCGACCGCGGCGCCGTCGTCCGGGCCACCGATGCGCAGCGCGTCGGCACCGGCGGCGAGCCGGCGTACCAGCTCGTCGTAGACGGCCGGAGCGGCCAGGACCTTCGTCGCGGCGGTACAGGACTGGCCGGAGTTGTAGTAGCCGATGTCGAGCAGGCCCTGCACGGTCACGTCCAGGTCGCAGTCGTCGAAGACCAGCACCGGTGCCTTGCCGCCGAGCTCGAGGTGCAGGCGCTTGACGGTGGGTGCGGCCGCCGCCATCACCTCCCGCCCCGCGCGTACCGAGCCGGTGAGCGAGACCATGGCCGGCACGTCGTGCGCGACCATCGCCGCGCCGGTCGAGCGGTCGCCGCACACCACGTTGAGCACGCCGGCAGGCAGCAGCTCCGCCGCCAGCTCGGCCAGTATGAGCGGGGTGACGGGCGTGGTCTCGGCCGGCTTGAGCACGACGCAGTTGCCGGCTGCGACGGCCGGCGCCCACTTCCAGGTGGCCATCATCAGCGGGTAGTTCCACGGGGTGATCTGCGCGACCACGCCGAGCGGCTCGCGGCGAAGGAACGAGGTGTGGCCCGCGGCGTACTCACCGGCGGCGGTGCCCTCCGGCGTGCGCGAGGCGCCGGCGCTGAAGCGGATGACGTCGACGACGTGCGGCACCTCCGCGCGCATCTGCTCACGCGGCTTGCCGGTGTTGCGGCACTCGGCCTCGACGAAGTCCTCGGTGCGGTCCTCCAGCACCTGCGCGAGGCGCAGCAGGGCGGCCGCCCGGTGCTGCGGCGGCGTGTCCCGCCAGCCGGGAAAGGCCTGCGCTGCCGCCGAAAATGCGGCGTCGAGGTCGGCGGGGCCGCCGACGGGCGCGACGTCGTACGCCCTGCCGGTGCTGGGGTCGACGACGTCGGTGCTGCCCTCGGTCAGGGGTGGGCGGCGCGAGCCGCCGTAGAAGTGGTGCAGCACGGGGAGACCCTAGGCGCCCGGCACAGATCATCGTGTCCGGAGCCACGCGGGCGACCCCGCGCCAGCGGACACGGTGACCATCCGCGCAACAGCCCGGCTCAGCCCGACGGGCGCCCCGACCGGGCCCGCAGCTCCTGCTTGTCGGTCTTGCCGACCGCGTTGCGCGGCAGCGCGTCCACCAGCTCCACCACCTTGGGCGCGGCGTAGTCGGCCATCCCCTCCCGCACCCAGTTGCGTACCTCGGCCGCGGTGAGCGGCGCGCAGGGCACGACGTACGCCGCGACCGCCTCCCCTCCCAGCGGGTCGGGCACCCCGACGACCGCGGCGTCCTCCACCGCCGGGTGCCGCCGCAGCAGCTCCTCCACCTCGGCCGAGAAGACCTTGGTGCCGCCCCGGTTGATCATGTCCTTGCTGCGGTCCAGGACGGTGACGTAGCCGTGCGCGCAGATCCGGGCGATGTCGCCGGTGTCGAACCAGCCGTCGACGATCGCCGCCGCGGTGGCCGCCGCGTCGTGCGCGTAGCCGGTCGTCACCAGCGACCCGCGCAGCCACAGCTCACCCGGCTCACCAGACCCCAGGACCGCGCCGTCCTCGCCGCGAACCTCGGCCTGCATGCAGTCCAGCGGCCGCCCCACCGTGCCGGGGTGCCCGGCGAACTCCTCGTCGAGCAGCACGCAGCCCGGCGAGTGCGTCTCGGACAGCCCGTAGACATCGTGCAGGCGTACGCCGGGGAGCCGCGCACGCAGCGCCGCCACCAGGTCGGCCGGGAAGGGCGCACCGCCCGCGGCCAGCCGGCGCAGTGCCGGCAGGTCCTCGAACTCCGGCGCCCGCAGGCACAATCGCCACCACGACGGCACGGCGTAGGCCCAGCTCACCTCGTGCTCGCGCAGCAGGGCGACGTAGTCCCGCGGCGACTGGCTGTCGACCAGGACGCAGCTCGCCCCGGACAGCATGGCGGGCAGCACGTGCGCGTGCATCGCCGAGATGTAGTACATCGGGAACAGCACCGCGGTCACGTCGTCGGGCTCTAGCTGCAGGATCCGCTGGTAGCTCATGCCCGAGTGCACCGAGCAGCGGTGCACCACCTGCGACGCCTTCGGCCGCCCGGTGGTGCCGGAGGTGTAGACGACGGCGTACGCCGTGTCCTGCGCCGGACGGTCTGCCGCCGACCAGGACCACGGCCGCGACGGGGCCGACCGCAGCACCTCGCCGAGCGGCAGCGACCCGGGCAGGGACTCCCGGAACGGCTCGCTGGCCAGCAGCAGCCGGGCCCGGGAGTGCTCGACCATGTAGGCCCACTGCGGAGGGGCGAGCCTGGTGTTGAGGCCGACCATCACCAGCCGCGAGCGGGCGCAGGCGAACAGCAGCACCGCCAGGTCGAGGGTGTTGCCGGACGCGACCGCGACGGCGTCGCCCTCGGACAGTCCCTGTGCCAGCAGCCCGGCCGCCGCGGTCTGCACCCGGTCGGCGAAGCCGCGCCAGGTGACCGAGACCGGGCCGTCGACGAAGGCGGTGCGCTCCGGCCAGCGGCGCGCCGCGCGGTCCAGGGCGTCGAGCACGGTGGCGGGGCGCTGCGGGTAGGAGCGGGCGGGCGCGCCCAGCCAGGTCTCGAGCGCGACCGAGTCGCCGGGCCGGTCGTCCAGGTCGTGCCCGGGCTGGACCGGTCCCGGCCGGTCCAGGTCGGCCAGCCCGTGCCCAGGTGGGACGGCCGGCGCGGACATGCGCGGCAAACTAGCCGGACCCAGGCGTCGCGCCGGCCCCCTCGCGCGGGACGGCGCCGGTGTCGACGAGCTCCTGGGCGACGTCACGGAGCTTGACGTTGAGGTGCTGCGAGGAGCGTCGCAGCAGGTCGAACGCCTGGTCGCCGGTGATGCGCTCGCGCTCCATCAGGATGCCCTGGGCCTGACCGATGACCTCGCGTGAGACCAGCGCCGTCTGGAGATGGTCGGTCCTGCCGCGCTCGGTGGCCTGCGCCTGCGCGACGGCCAGCGCCATGCCGGCATGGGCGGCGAAGATGAGTCCCTGGGCGCGGTCCGTGGCGCCGAACGCTGCCGGCAGCCTCGCGTAGAGCTGAAGGGCGCCCAGGGTCTCGCCCCCGGCGGACAGGCGGTAGGCCAGCGCGCTGCGTAGCCCGATCCGGGCGGCACGCGGGCCGAACCGGGGCCAGCGGGGGTCGTGCGTCAAGTCGGCGACGTAGACGCTGTCCAGGCCACCGAGCGTGTCGACGCAGGGTCCCTCGCCGAGGGACGCCTGCAGCTGGTCGAGCTCGGCGACCAGCGGGGAGGCCGGGACCGCCCCATCGTCGCCGGGGGCGCGGTCGCACAGGCCCGACTCGTCGCACCCCTCGATGGACGCCACCGCCAGCGTCACGATTCGCTGCAGCGTCTGGGCGACCGTGCCGGGCGACAGCAGCACCCCGGCGATGTCCGCGAGGTGCCGTGCCAGCTCAGCGCCGGTGTCCTCGGAGACCGCGGCGCGCTCCGTGCCGTTCACGGCCGAGCTCCCTCTGCCTGGCGTCGTGCATGCGGTAGCATGATGGCTGTCTTCGACGTAGAGGATACGGCCCGCGGCTCTCGTTAGGTCCGCCGACATGCCCGCTCTCCCGTTTCTGCAGAGCCCGCGTCAGGCCGGTCTGCCGTGAGCGGCCCGCGCGAGCGGTTCTCCGGGTCGGTCCGCATCGACGACGCCCAGGTGGTCGTGACCGTCCTCGGCGAGGTCGACCTCGCCGCCGAGCCGCAGTTCCGCGCCGTGATGGACGAGGCGGTAGCCGTCGGTGCCCCGGTGGTGACCGTCGACCTGGCGGGTGTGGAGTTCCTCGACGCTCGCGGGCTCGCCGTTCTCGCGCTCGCCTCGGAGCGGCTTCACCTCAGTGGAAGCCGGCTAGCGGTGCGCGGGGCGTCGGCCTGGACCTACCGGGTCTTCGAGGTCGCCGGGCTGAGCGACGCCCTGGAGGTGGAGCGGCCGCCGGCCAGCCCGGCCCTCGTCCGGGTCCTCGCCGGCATCGCGGCGATCCCGCTCACCCGAGACGTGCTCGATGCGGCCCTCAAGCTCGTGGTGACCATGGCGCAGGCCGTCGTGGTCGGCGCGGACGGGGTGAGCATCACGCTGCCCCGGCAGGGTCGGCTCGGCACTGTTGCGGCGAGCAACGCCGTCGTCCTGGAGATGGACCACGACCAGTACGACACCGGCGAGGGTCCCTGCCTGGACGCCGCGACCCAGGGCGAGCGGTTCCACATCGACTCGTTGCGTCAGGAGGAGCGCTGGCCGGCCTTCGTCCCCCGGGCTCGGGCCCGCGGGATCGAGAGCATCCTGTCCACGCCGCTTGTCACTGCCGAGCGCCCGGTCGGCGCGCTCAACGTCTACTCCCGCAAGGTCGGAGCCTTCGCCGTACATGAGAAGCGGTGGGCTGACCAGTTCGCGGCCGAAGCGGCCACCGTCGTGTCCAGCGCCGCGCTGGACCCCGCGGTGCAGGCACTGGACGCAGGGATCCAGCGGGCGCTGAGGTCCCGGGAGGTTATCGCCCTGGCACAGGGAGTCCTCATCCATCGGGACGGGGTGTCGCCGACGGCGGCGCACGCAGCGCTGACGCTCATCAGCCGCCGCACCGGACGGCCCCTGCGCGAGGTCTGTGACGAGCTGGTGCGCTCCAGCAGCGGTGCCGCCGCGACCCGTGGGATCGAGGACACAAGCACCCATGTCTGAGGTGCCCGCGGATCGCCTCGACCGGGCCCGGCAGGACGCCGGGCTGTCGCAGGCACAGCTGTGGATGCGCTACTTCGGGCTCGGCGGCATGACGCCTGCGCTGGAGGTCGAGGCGATCCTGCACGGCGCGCTGGAAGCCACGGCCCCCGACCGCGACCGGATCGTGCACGCCCTGAACGAGCGCTTCACCGAGCTGGGTCACAACCACCCTGTCCCCTACTCCGAACAACAAGAAGCCGGCTCCTGACCTGACACCTGGGGTGCGGATGTCTTGACACGACTGTTCTCCGTGTCAGGATGGCCGACATGTCCCAGACCCGCGAGGCGCTGCTCGAGGCGGCCGCCTCGACCGCGCTCGCCGGGGGCTGGGAGCGCGCCAGGATGGCCGACGTCGCCCGCGCCGCGGGCGTGAGCCGGCAGACCCTCTACTACGAGTTCGGCACCAAGGACCGGCTGGCCGAGGCGCTGGCCATGCGCGAGGCCGAGACCTACATGGCCGGCGCCGAGGCCGCCATGGTCGACCACGACGGCAGCCCCGCGGACGCGATCGGGGCGGCCACCGAGTTCACCCTGCGGGCCGCCGCCGGCAACCCGCTGCTCAAGTCGGTGCTCACCGACGACACCGGCGGCCTGCTGCCGTTCATGACCACCCGGGCCGAGGGCATCCTCGTCACCGTCCGCGGCCGCATTGCCGACTACCTGTCCGCCCACTGGCCGGCCCTGCCCACCGCCGAGGTCACCCTCGTCGCGGACGCCGTCGTACGCCTGACCATCAGCCATCTCGTGCTGCCCGGCGGTCGGCCCGACCGCACCGCCGCCGACATCGCCCACCTCGTCGACCGTCTGATCCCCGGAGGCACACCGTGACCACGCACGACCTCTACACCCTGCCCGCCGAGCACGCGACGTGGGACGTGGACATGCGCGGCGCCTCCCGCTTCAGCTGGGAGTACGACGACGGGCGCGACCGGCTGCTCTCGCTGTACCAGAAGGGCAAGGACAAGCAGTGGGACCAGGTGCACCGCATCGACTGGGACACCGAGGTCGACCCGTACGACGTCCTCGGGATGCCGGAGGAGGCCATCTCCATCTACGGCAGCGACCAGTGGCGACGCATCGAGAACGACGAGAAGGCCAAGCAGGAGCTGAGCCTGCACCTCACGTCCTGGCAGTTCAGCCAGTTCCTGCACGGTGAGCAGGGCGCGATGATCTGCTCGGCGCGGATCGTGGAGTCGGTGCCCGACCTGGACTCCAAGTTCTACGCGGCCACCCAGACGATGGACGAGGCGCGGCACGCCGAGACCTACGCGCGCTTCCTGCAGGAAAAGGTCGGGCTGCTCTACCCGATCAACCCTCATCTCAAAGGGTTGCTGGACGACACGCTCACCGACTCCCGCTGGGACATGCCCTATCTCGGCATGCAGGTGCTCATCGAGGGACTGGCGCTCGCCGCCTTCGGCGTCCTGCGGGACCTGACCGACAAGCCGCTGCCCAAGCAGATCCTCGCCTACGTGATGCAGGACGAGGCGCGCCACGTCGCCTTCGGCCGGATGGCGCTGAAGGACTACTACGCGCAGCTCACGAGCAAGGAGCGCGCCGAGCGCGAGGACTTCGTCGTCGAGGGCTGCTACCTGATGCGGGACCGCTTCCGCATGCAGGAGGTGTGGGGCAACCTCGGGTTCGACGTCGCGGAGTGCATGAAGGCCGTGCAGACCTCGCCCTACTACCAGGCCTACCAGTCGTTGCTGTTCCAGCGGATCGTCCCCTGCGTCAAGGACATCGGCCTGTGGGGCGACAAGGTCCAGAAGGCGTACGCCGACATGGGCGTGCTCGACATGGCCGGCGTCGACCTGGACAGCCTGATGCGTCACGACGAGGACGTCGCCGAGCAGGTCGACGCGGACAAGCGCGAGATGGCTGCCCGCGCGGGGCAGGTCGACCAGGTCATCGCGCTGGCCGACTGACCGCTCCGCTCAGTCCTGCGCGGCGAGAGCGAGCAGCAGCCGCCGCAGCGAGTCCAGGCGCGCAACGCTCGCGTGCCCCTGCAGCACCCAGTCGTCCAGGGCGCAACCGGGCTCGCCGGGCAGGTGGGTGCATCCGGGGGGGCAGCGCGCCGCCCCGTCGACCAGGTCCGGGAAGGCCGCCAGCACCCGTTCCGCGGTGACCGCGCCCAGCCCGAACGAGCGGACCCCCGGTGTGTCGATGACGGTGCCGCCGTCCGGCAGCGGCAGCGCCACCGCGGACGACGAGGTGTGCCGGCCCCTGCCCACGCCGGTCACCTCGCCGACGGCGCGTCCGGCGTCGGGGACCAGGCGGTTCACCAGCGTCGACTTGCCCACGCCGGACTGCCCGAACAGCACGCTGGTGCGGCCGGTGAGCCGGGCCAGCAGCTCACTGACGCCCTCGTCCTGCGGCCCGGGTCCGGTCACGACGGCGGCGACGCCGAGCGGCTCGTAGAGCCCCCGCAGCTCGGCCGGGTCGGCGAGGTCGCTCTTGGTCAGGCACAGCACAGGGACCAGGCCGCCGTCGTACGCCGCGACCAGGCAACGGTCGACGAGGCGGGGACGCGGCGGCGGGTCGGCCAGGGACGTCACGACCACGAGCACCTCGGCATTGGCGACCACCGCCCGCTCGACCGGGTCGTTGTCGTCGGGAGTACGACGCAGCAGCGACGTGCGCGGCTCGATCCGCACGATCCGCCCCAGGGCGTCCGGGCCACCGGACCGGTCGCCCACCACGGCCACCCGGTCGCCGACGACGACCGCCCGCCGGCCCAGCTCGCGGGCCCGCACCGCCGTGAGCAGCCGGCCCTCGTCGGCCCGGAGCCGGTAGCGCCCCCGGTCGACGGTGACGACCACCGCCCCCCCGGCGTCCTCGTGGGCCGGCCGGGTGCGGGTGCGGGGCCGGGAGCCGCGTCCCGGCCGGATCCGGACGTCGTCCTCGTCGAGCTCGCGGGGCATCAGGCGGCGAGCAGGTCTCGCCAGGACCCGACGAAGTCGGGCACGGTCTTGCGGGTCGTCGCGACGTCGCCGACCAGGATGCCGTCCACACCGAGCCCGAGCACCGCCCACGCCATGGCCAGCCGGTGGTCACCGTGGCTGCGTAACGTGCCGCCGTGCAGCCGGCGCGGTCGGACCTCCAGTCCGTCGGGTGCCTCCCGGACGTCGCCCCCGAGCGTGCCGAGCTCGGTGGCCAGCGCGGCCAGCCGGTCGGTCTCCTGCACGCGTAGGTGCGCGATCCCCCGGAGCCGGCTGGGGCCCTCGGCCAGGACGGCGAGGGCGGTCAACACCGGGGTGAGCTCGCCGCAGTCCCGCAGGTCGGCGTCCAGGCCGGTCAGGCGGTCGCCGGCGCGGACGGTGAGGGCGCCGTCCTCGCGGTCGACCCGTGCACCCATGCGTTCGAGCAGGCCGGGCAGCGCGGCGCCGGGCTGGGTCGTCCGGTCGGGCCAGTCCCGCACCGTCACCGACCCGCCCGCCACCAGCGGGGCGGCGAGGTAGGCGGCGGCCGTCGACAGGTCGGGCTCGACGACGGCCGCGCTCGCACGCAGCGGTCCGGGCCGCACGACCCAGGTGCCGGGGGCGTCGTCCTCGACCACGGCGCCGGCGGCGCGCAGCGCCTGCACCGTCATCGTCACGTGTGGCGCGCTGGGCAGCGGCGGGCCCACATGGCTGAGCCGCAGTCCCTCGGTGAAGCGGGGAGCCGACAGCAGCAGGCCGCTCACCAGCTGGGAGGACAACGAGGCGTCCAGGCGCACCTGTCCGCCAGGCAGCCCGCCGTGGCCGCGCACCACGACCGGCAGCGCGTCGGTCCGGTCCAGGTCAGCGCCGAGCGCACGCAGGGCGCCCAGCAGCGGGCCGAGCGGCCGCTCCCGCACCCGCGGGTCCCCGTCGAAGCGGACCGGACTCGTGCCGAGGGCGGCCACCGGCGGCAGGAAGCGGGCGACGGTCCCGGCGTTGCCGACGTCGACCTCGGCTCCCGCCGGCTGCAGCGGGCCCGGCACGCCGTCGACCTGCCAGTCGCCATCCCCTGCGAGAGTCGCGGCGTCGGTCACCTCGACGCCGAGGGTGCGCAGGGCGGCCGCCATCAGCTCGGTGTCCCGGCTGCGCAGCGGGCGGCGCAGGGTGCTCCGGCCGTCCGCGAGCGCCGCCAGCACCAGCGCCCGGTTGGTGAGGCTCTTGGATCCCGGCAGGGCGATCCGCGCGCGCAGCGGTCCAGCCGCCCGCGGCGCGGGCCAGGGGTCGGGTGCTGCGGCGGGCGGCCGCGCCGCGGTCAGCGGGTCGGCCGGGTCAGCGGGTCAGGGCGTGCCGGGCTCGGCGCCACGGCGCCGGCGGCCCGCCACGACGAGTGCGGTGCCACCGGCGACGGCGCCGGCGCCGACCAGGGTCATGAGGACGAGCTCGCCGCCGGTGAAGGGCAGCTCGCCACGGCCGCTGCTGGCGTCGTTGGCGCCACCGGCGGGCACGCTGCCACCGCCACCCGCAGGGGCGCCGCCACCGCCACCCCCTCCGCCGTTACCGCCACCCCCTCCGCCATCACCGGCAGGGGTGCTCGGGCAGGCGCCGGAGTAGGCGTCGCAGGGGGCGGCGAACGCGGGGGAGGCGGCGGGGACGGCCACTAGCCAACCTCCCACGACCAGGGTGCCGATGGTGGGGATGAGGCGGGCGCGCATGACGGTCTCCTCGAGCTTCGGTCGGGACGGTGCGTGATGTGTGGCCCTCGGCTCAGGATCACGGATACCGGTGACGCAGAGTAGGACCAGCGCGGCCTGCTCCGCAAGAAGAGAAACACGCTCCGTGAGCGACGTCATCCGCCAAATGGCCCAGCAGCCGCGTCTGTGCAGGCCGATGCTCGTTGTGCAAAGTGCCGCGACGCGCCGACGGATGTGGTCCACTTCGGAGGTCCACCCGGGCTGGCCGGCCATGGGGGAGGGGGCGCCGTGCAGACCGAGCCGCGCACGACCGCTCCCGGCACCCGCCCCGGCCGGCTGTCCCTGCGCTCGGCACAGGGCGCGCTGAGCGACCGTACGGTGCTGCGCTACGGCGTGCGCCCCTTCCTGCTCGGCGCCGACGTGCTCGCCTGGGTCGCCGCGGTCGCGCTGCAGGGCGGCGCGGCCGGCCGTGACCTGGTGCTCCTGGCACTCACGCTGATGCTGTACGCCTCGGCCGGGCTCTACCGCAGCCGGCTGTCGCTGTCCGCCCTGGACGACCTGCCCGCCCTGGTGGGCCGGGCGCTGGCGGCCGCGGCGCTGACGACCTCGCTGGCCCTGCTGGTGGACCAGGCCCTGGTCGACGTCGCGCTGCTGCGCACCGCCGCCGTGATGGCCCTCGTCGTGCTCCTGTTCCGCGCCGTCGCCTACTGGGTGGTCCGCCGGGTCCGGGCGCGCGGCTGGGTGTCACACCCGACCCTGATGCTCGGCGCCGGTCGCATCGGCGGGCAGCTGACCCAGTTGCTGCTCCAGCACAAGGAGTACGGGCTTCGCCCGGTCGGCTTCCTGGACGGCGACCCGCTCCTGCCCCCGGCGGAGCGGCCGGTGCCGTTGCTGGGAGGCAACGAGTCGCTGGCCAGTGTCATCGTCGAGTTCGGCGTGCGGGACGTCATCGTCGCCTTCGGGTCGGCGAGCAGCTCGGACCTGGTCGACATCATCCGCACCTGCGACCGGCTCGACGTCGAGATCTTCTTCGTGCCGCGGCTGTTCGAGCTCAGCGCGATCGGCCGGGGGATGGACGAGGTCTGGGGCCTGCCGCTCGTGCGCCTGCGGCAGGCGGCCTTCCGGTCCCCCTCGTGGCGGCTCAAGCGGGGCTTCGACGTGGTGTCTTCGGGACTCGCGCTGCTCGGTCTCGCGCCCGTCCTCGCCGCGGTCGCCCTCGCGGTCCGGCTGGAGGGCGGCCCTGGCATCCTGTTCCGGCAGGAGCGGGTGGGCCTGGACGGCCGTCCCTTCGAGGTGCTGAAGTTCCGTTCGTTGCGCCCGGTCGACGACGGCGAGTCGCAGACCCGCTGGAACATCGCGCACGACGACCGGCTGGGACCCGTCGGGCGGGTCATCCGCTCGACCAGCCTGGACGAGCTGCCGCAGCTGTGGAACATCCTGCGCGGCGACATGACCGTCGTCGGCCCCCGCCCGGAGCGCCCGCACTTCGTCGCGACCTTCACCCGGACCTTCCCGCGCTACACCGCCCGCCACCGGGTCCCGAGCGGGCTCACCGGCTGGGCCCAGGTGCACGGGCTGCGCGGCGACACCTCCATCGAGGACCGGGCCCGCTTCGACAACTACTACATCGAGAACTGGTCGCTCTGGAGCGACATCAAGATCATTCTGAGGACGGTCTCGACCGTCGTACGACGCTCCGGCGGCTGAACTCGGGGCAGGCGGCCGGTCTCACAGCTGCACCGGCTCGGTCCAGAAGCGCGAGATCGCGCGGGCGACGCGACGCAGGACCCCCGGTCGGTGCGCGACCACGCGCACGAGCTGCTCCTCGGCGAGGGGGCCGTGCTGACGCGGAGGTGCGGACGGGGCGCCGGTCCCCGGATCCGGCCCGTCGAGCACCAGCCCGCCCTCCGGCCGCACCTGCAGCTGGAGGTCGGCGTCGGTCGCCAACGGCTGGGGCACGACGCGCAGCGCGTAGGCGCCGTCCCGCAGGGGCAGCCGGTAGCGCAGCCGCCACGAGCCGCTGGTGCCGGGCGGCAGGGACACCACGTCCTGCAGGACCTGGTGGTCGCCCTCCGGCTGCGGCACAGCGCCGACGGCGCGGCCCTCCCGGCTGAACTCCTGCAGCTGCGCCCCGGACGGGACCGCGAAGGTCACCAGGGAGTTGCTCGTGCCGGGCGTCCCCCTGCCCGCGACGTAGGCCGGCAGCCCACGGGCCGGAGCGTTGTTGTGCAGCGTCACCCGCTGCTCCACCAGCGCTCCCGTGCGCCCCACCCGTGCCGTCACCGCCATCTCGCGCCGGGCGTAGTAGTCGAGCTTGTTGCCGTCGCGGTCGCCACCTCCGAGGTTCTGTACGACGAAGGACGCCAGGTCACCGCCGGGCGGAGCGGCCACGGCGCCGGCCAGGCCGGCCCGCAGCAGGTCCGCCTGCTCGCCAGGCGTCGCCGACCACAGGGCGAGGTGCCGGCCCCGGGCGGCGCCGGCCAGCGCCAGGCCCAGGGCCGCCGGTGAGGGCGCGGAGCCGCGGCCGAGCAGTCGCTGCAGCACAGCGTCGGCGGCTCCGCGCAGGGCCGCCCGGCGGCGCCGCTGCCCCTCTGCGGTGTCCGGGACGGTGGCGTAGGCGGTCGACAGCAGCCGGGTGACGGCGTTGTCGGCCGTCAGCCGGCTGCCGTCCGAGAGCACAGCAGGACCGGTCGCGCCCAGGACGTCGGCGATCGTGCGGACGTCGAGCCAGACCACCGCGTCGGGCCGCTCGCCCAGCGACCTGTCGGCGATGCGCGAGAGCACCAGCGAGGCGGTCGGCAGGTCGGGGGTCATGTTGACGTTCTTCCACAGCGTGCTGTTGGCCAGGAAGCGGCCCCACAGGCCGGTGTAGTCCCCCGGCGCCGCCACCCGCTGCGCCGTCCGCGCGGCGTCCGACACGTCCTCGACGTCGCGGAACCTGCCGACGCGCACCCTGCCGTTGGCCGCCTTGGCCTGCGCGAACACGGTCACCACGCCGCCCGACCCGCGCAGCTCGGCGTTGTTCTCGAGCACCACGAGCAGCGAGTGCGGCCGGTCACCGCCCGTGACCGCTGCCAGGCCGCGCACGGCGGCGGCCGTCCGCGCGAAGGAGTCCGGCAGCGGCGCCAGCTGACGCTGGGCGTCCTGCACCGGTCGGCGTACGACGCCAGGGACGAGGCCGGTCTCCTGCTCGGCGAGGGCCGTCACCGGCCCGCGTACGTCACTAGCCGCCTGGTCGAGCACGTCACCGAGGTGGCGCAGGCCACCCAGGTCGAGACCACCCGCCGTGACGAGTGGCCGCTGCGGCTGGGCGGCGGCGAGGACGAGACGGGTGCTCCGCACGACGGCCAGGGCTGCGACCGAGGTGCGCTGCACGGCGCGCACCGGCCGGCCCAGCACCGGAACCTCGGCGGCAAGTGCGGGAGCAGGTGACCCCAGCCGCCGGCTGGCGCGGTCGAGGTCGGCCTCCGCGGTCGCCAGCTCGGGAGCGGCCCGGCCGAGGTCACCTGTCGAGCGGGCGTCGGCGAGCGCAGCCCGCGCGTGGGTGAGATCGGAGCGGACGCCCAGCAGGACGACCAGCGTCCAGACGGCCACGGCGGCGGCGAGCAGCAGCACACCGAGGAGGGACCAGCGCAGGACGCGGCGCACCTCGGCTGCTGGCACAGCCGGCATCCTTGCACCGTCCACCGCTCCGCAAGGCGGACGAGGTCGATCTTGGCTGCTGCCGTGACCCTGGCCGCCGCCTGCAGCGGCGTCCTGCTGCTGGCAGGTCCGGCCCTGGCCGTCGACGAGGCACAGCTGAGCCGGGCTGCCGCCCGGCGCTGGCCGCCCGTCCAAGCCGGACCTCGGGAGCCGGTGGTCCCGCCACGCCCGGTGCGGTGGGAGGTACGGGCCAGCTCGGCGACTGGCAGCTCGCGCAGCTGCCGGAGATCGAGGTGGCGCGGCGGATGGCCGCCTCCCTCGACTACGAGCGCCGCGACCTCACGCGGCGCCGGATGCCCGCAACCCCTGGCTGGAGTCGGTGCAGGAGCGTGAGCCGATCTGCTGCGCACGGCCTTCTCCGGCCGGCCCGCCTGGTCGCTGCGCCACCCCTACCCCGTTGCCCTGCAGGAGCTGGCCGGCGCGGTCGAGGCGTTAGCGGCGGGCTGAGCCGACCAGCCGGTGCGCGGCGGCGCGCAGGGCCGGCGTACGGCCGGCCAGCCGTTCGGCGACGGGCCACCAGGCCGTCGACTTCAGGCCGACGGTCCGCTCGGTGTCGGTGCCGTTGACATCGGTGCGCAGCGCGGCGAAGCGCGAGCCGTCACCCTCCTTCACCGCGAACGCCGCCCGGTAGCCCGCGTCGCGCACGGCGCGCACGGCCGTCACGTCGTGCACGCCCTCGGGGTAGGCGAAGCTGCGCGGACGTACGCCGGTCAGGTCGGCGAGCGCGTCCGCGGCCCCCACCGTGTGCAGCCGCAGCGCGGCCGCGTCCAGGCCCTGCATCAGCGTGTGGTCGTAGCCGTGGGCGCCTACCTCGATGCCGAACGCCGGGAGCTCTCGCAGCCGGTCGCCCGACATCAGCGGCTCGCCCGGCATCAGCGGCATCCAGTCGCTGGTGCCACCGAGCCGGCCGGGCGCGACGAACAGCACCGCCGGCACCGCGTGCCGGGCCAGCACGGGCGCGGCGAGGTCGAGCACCGAGGGGTAGCCGTCGTCGATCGTCACCAGGTAGGAGCGCGGACCACCGCGCCCCGACAGCCAGCCGTCGAGGTCGAGCGCCGTCCAGCCCCGCTCGCGCATCGTGCGCAGGTGGGCGTCGAGCATGTGCTCGCTGACGAACAGGTTGTGCGGGTCCCGCTCCGGGCTTCGGGTGCCGAAGCCGTGGTAGAGCCAGACGCGCGCCGCACCGCGGGGCAGTCGCACCTCAGACCTCCAACGGTCGTCCGACGGCCAGGGCCACAGCGCCCTCCAGCAGCCCGCGGGCGCCGGCGGCGTCGCGGTTGAGCAGGCGGTGGCCGCCGAGGACCAGCAGCAGCAGCCAGAACTGCGCACGGGCGACCGGGGTCTGGGGGAAGTTCTTGCGGAACAGGTAGCTGCGGTTGGCCACCACCTGGCGGCCGAAGGCCCGCCGGTCCCTGCCGGCGAAGCCGCGGTTGTCGTGGTGTACGACGGCACCGCCGAGGTAGCGGACCCGTCCGCGCCGGGCCAGCCGGCAGGAGAAGTCCTCGTCCTCGGCCAGGCCGTAGCCGGTCAGGCGCTCGTCGAAGCCGACCTCGCGGGCGAGCGCCAGCCGGGCCGACATGAAGCAGCCGGCCATGAACTCCACGTCCCGGTCGAGCGTCTCGTCACGGAGCCGACGGGGGTACCCGAAGCGGGTGAAGCCGCCCTCGCGGCCGCCGCCCGGCAGCAGCGCCCGCACCCGGGAGGACTTGCCGCCGACCGCGTTGCTGGCCGGCTCGAACACCCGGCCGGTGGCCCCCACGACGGCCTCGTCGGCGTACGCCTGCCGCAGGAGGTCGAGCAGGTCGGGCTCGGGGCGCGCGTCGTCGTCCAGGAACAGCACGACGTCGCCGTCGGCCTCCCGCAGGCCGACGTTGCGCTGACGGGTGAGCCCGCGCGGCGCGCGGACGTGCCGGACCGGATAGGGCGTCTCCGGCGCTGCGGCGACGACCGTCGCGGCACCGGCCTGCGGGTCGCCGTCGACGACCACCACCTCGTCGGGCGCCGGGCTGCACACCGCCAGCGCCGCGAGCGCGCGCTGCAACGGTTCGGCCCGGCCGAGCGTGGCGATCACCACGCTGGTCCGCGTCACGGGCCGTCCCGCCGGGCGAGCGCCGCCCAGACCGCACGCGCGACCTGCTCGGTCACCTGCTCGCGGGAGCCGGTGCCGTCCAGGACCGTCACGCCCAGGTCGGCGGCCGCCCGGCGATAGCTGGCGGCCTGGGCGGCCAGCTGGTGCGCGTCGTACTGCTCGGGCTTGCGGCGATGGGCCTCGGCGGCGTCCACCTCGAGCAGGAACGCCGCGAGCGGCGCCGGTGCGAGCGCGGTGAGCAGGCGGCGGGGGAGCGGCCCGGCACGGCCGTAGTCGACCTGCAGCTGGACGAGCGAGTCGAGCGCCCAGCGGTCGCAGAGCACCGCACGTCCCTGCCGCAGGTGGACGGCGACGGCCCGGCGCCGCTCCAGCCCGTCGACCCCGGCCAGCACCGCGCCCCATCCCCAGTCGAGGGCCGTTCCCCGGGCGACCTCCGGGGCCGCGCCCGGACCGGTCGCTGCGCGGTCCGGCGGCGCCGGCGTACCGCGCACCGTTCGCAGGGCGCGCTTGACCGGCCGGGCGACGACATCGAGCAGGGGGCTCGCCGAGAGCCGGGTCCACTGCACGGCCACGTCGCGGTCGAGGTCCTGCAGGACGGTGCGCAGGGCCAGTGCCTGTGAGCTCTTGCCGGACCCGTCGAGGCCGGACAGCGCAACGACGAACCCCGACGGCGGTCCGACCGGCCCGCCCCGGACACGGCTCAGCTCGACCAGCGCGTCGGCGCGGTCGGCGGCGGTGACGGTGCCGCCCCGTCCCACCCGCTCCAGGTGGGCCATGGCCCGGACGAGCCCCCAGCCCAGCGCCCGGCGCAATGCGGCGAGGCGCACCTGCTCCCCGGTCGCGAGCAGCCGGGCCGCCTCGTCCTGCAGGAGGTCGCCCGGCCCCTCGAGCTCGACCAGGCGCGCGGCCGCCAGCAGCAGCGCGTGGTGCGCCGCGGGCAGCCGGGGCACCGGTCCGGTGGCCTGCGCGAGCAGCGCGGCGGCGTCCTCGGCCGGCAGGCGCAGGCTCTCGAGGTCGGTCACCCGCACGGCGTCCGCGACGGCGCCGGTGAAGCGCGCCCACTGCCCACGCACGGGGCGGTAGCCGGCTGCCGCCAGCCTGCCCCGTAGCACGTCGGCGCTTCGCCGCGGGGCGAGGAGCCGGCCGCCCCGGCCGCCCGCGTCGCCGTCGACGAGGACGTCCGCCAGCCCGTAGGTGAGCCCGGGCATGACGCCGGCGAGCGCGGCGGGACCGGTCACGGTGAGCGGCGCAGGCCGGGCAGCCGGCCGGCCAGCTCCAGCGTGTGGCGGAGCGTGGGCGCCGGGTCCCGGCTGCTCCACGTGCCGTGGGCGGGCGACGTCATCCACGCAGCCGCCCCGAGATAGCCGCGGAGCGAGGCACCCGCCTCGTGCAGTCGGCGCAGGTCACCCTCCAGCCAGTGGTAGCGCACTCCCGGCCGTGCGTCGCCGAGCGGCTCGACTTCTTCGCCCAGTGCCACCCGGCCCCACAGGTCCGGCAGGTTGAGCCCGGCGGCGCCGGCCAGCGCCAGTGAGCCGTAGAAGCGGCCGTTGACGTCGATGAGCCGCGGCGGCCCGTCGCCGGCGTCGAGCAGCTGCAGCTCCACCAGCCCGACCCAGCCGAGGCTGCGCAGGAGTGCGACGAGCCCGGCCGCCAGCTTCTCGTCGACCGGCACGGTCCGGGCCCGTACGCTGACCCCGCGGCCGGTCGGCCAGACCGCCTGCGCCTCCTGCTGGGCCCGCGCGAGCACCTGCCCGTCACGTCCCAGCACCAGGACGACGGCAAGCAGTCGCCCGGCCACGTGCTCCTGCAGCAGCGGCGCCGCGCCGGCGGCCTGGGTGCGTTGCGCCGCCTGCACCGCCTCCGCCGACGAGGACGTGACTGTCACGTCGAAGCGGCTCCGGGTCCCACTGCCGCCACCGAGCCAGTGCTGGCGCGCCTTGATGACGTACGGCGGGTCGGCGGCCTCGACCGCCTCGACGGTCGCGGGCCGGGTTGTCGGAGTCGCCACGCCGACCTGCTCCGCCCGTTCGCCGACGAGCACCTTGTCGAACACCTGCCGCATCACCTCGTGGGCAGGGAACGCGACCGGAGCCGAGAGGGCGTCGCGGCACATCGACAGGGTCAGCGCCTCCGCATCGCCGACGGCGAAGACCAGGTCGTACGCCGCCTCGCGGGTCGCGCGGGCGACCGCCGCGGAGAAGGCCTCGACGCCGGCGTCTGCGAGCGGCACGTCGTGGCGGCGGCTGCACCAGCGGGACCGCTCGGCGAGTCCGCCGGCACGTTGGCTCCCGACCCCCACCTCCCAGCCCGCATCCGCGAGCGCCCGCACCCCGGCGAGGGCACTGCGGTTGTTGCTGTCTCCGACCACCAGCGCACGCCGGACATGGGAGCGTGCTGCGGCGATGAGGGACCTCCGGTGAGCCGGGTGGCCGGTCAGGCTAGCGAGTGGAAGGCGGTGTCGGGTGCAGGGACGGGCCCTCGTCGTGGATGACGGCACCATCTTCACCGGGCTGGCCGCCGTACGCGGTCTGGCAGTCGGCGGACACCGGGTCGGCCTGGCGTCCTCCGGCACCGGGCCGAGCTGGTCGTCGCGGGCCGTCGCCGAGCGCTGGCGGCTTCCTCCGCTCGCCGCCGGCAGCGCCGCCTTTGTCGCCGCCGTGAGCCGCGCCGCGGCGTCGTACGACGTGGTGCTGCCGACCGGCGACGCCGAGCTGCTGGCCCTGTCGGCGGCGAGGGCGCAGGTGCCGGCGCGGCTCGGGCTGCCCGAGCACGCACAGGTGGTGCGGGCGCTGGACAAGCGAGGGCTGACCGCGGCGGGGGCAGCCGCCGGGCTGCGGGTGCCGCGCGAGGTGGCTCTGGCCGACCTGCCCGACGACCCGTCGCTGCGCTGGGCGGTCAAGCCGCGGCTGCACGAGGTCGGTGCGCCGGCCGCGACGAGGGTGGTGCGGGGCCCCGCGGAGGTGCTCGCCGCCGTCGACGACCTGCACGCCACCGGCGCGCAGGCGCTGGTGCAGGAGGCCTTGACCGGTGACCTGGTGGCCTACGTCGCTCTGGTCCGGGAGGGACGGGTCGTCGGGGCGCTCCAGCAGCGGGCGAGCGCGCTGTGGCCGCCGTCGGCCGGCAACTGCGTGCGCGGCCGATGCGAGCCGGTCGACCCCGACCTCGCGGCCGGCGCCGCCCGGCTGCTCGCCGACCTGTGCTGGGACGGCATCGTGCAGCTCGAGCTGGTCGCACCGGCAGGGGAGCGGCCGGGGCTGGTCGACCTGAACGGCCGGGTCTACGGCTCGATGGCGCTCGCCCTCGGCGCCGGTCTCAACCTGCCGGCGCTTTACGTCGACCAGGTCCTCGGCGCACCGGATCCCGAGCCCGTGGTGCGGCTCGGCGCCCGCTACAGCGCGCTGGGGCTGGACCTGCGGCGCGCGCTGTCCGGCCCGGCCCCGGTGCGCGGTGTGCTCGGCTGCCTGCCTCCGGCGGTCGGGGCCGCGCACCCGCTGTGGTCCGGCAACGACCCGCTGCCGGCCCTGCGCTGGACCGCCGGCCTGCTGCGCCGCATCCCCACCAGGTCCGGCAGCTAGCGGCGTACGAGCTGGCGCACCAGGGTGAGCTGGGCGGGCTCCAGCCGGCGGGCGAGCAGCAGCCACGAGACGGCGAAGGCGAGGGCCGCGAGCGGCACCTCGACCAGGACGCCCGCGGAGCTGACGAGCAGCACGAGCAGCAGCGGCACTGCCGCGGCGACCGCGAGCAGGTGCGCGCGAAGCAGGCGAGGTCGCACCTGCGGACGCAGGTAGCGCAGGACCACCACGGCCTCGAGCGCGTAGGCCGCGGTGGTCATCGCGGCGGCTGCGTCGGCGCCGTAGTGCGGGATCAGCAGCAGGTCGCCGACCAGGTTGAGCGCCACCGCGGCGACAGCGCCGAGCAGCATCCCGCGGGTGCGGTCGGTCGCCTGCAGTGCGGCGTTTCCCATGTAGGCCAGCCCGTAGGCGAGTGGCGCCGCCGCCAGCCAGCGCAGCGCCCCCGAGGCGCTGTGGGCGTACTGCGGCCCGAACAGCAGGTGGAGGACGGCCGGGGCGTCGACGATGAGGACCACAGCGAAGGGGATGTAGAGCAGCGCGGCCGCGGCGGCGACCCCTTCGAGGGACCGGGCCACCTCGTCCGGGTGTGTCGCCCGGCTCATCACCGGGAAGACGGCACTGCGCAGGGCGAACACCACGAACAGCACCGTCTCGAGCAGCCGGTAGGCCACGGAGTACGACGCCACCTCGGCGTCACCGCGCAGGGCGCCCAGCAGGACGATGTCGCCGCGGAACAGGGCCATGAGCACCAGCGTGCTGATGCCCAGCATCGCGGTGCCCCGGGCGTAGTTGCGCAGCCCGGCCGGCCGGACACCGGACAGGTCCAGAGAGACCCCCAGCCGGCGCACGGCCAGCAGCACGTGCAGCGCGAGGCCGATGGCGCTGCCCACCAGCAGCGCCGCGGCCAGGCCGACCAGCCCGCCGCCAGCGAGCAGCACCACGATGATGAGCACGGCGGTGAGGACCCGCTGCGCGATCAGCGCGGCGGCGGCGCCGCCCTGTCTGAGGAGCGTGGCCGCGACCCCACGACAGCTGTCGCTGACGACGTCGAGCAGCACCGCCAGCAGCACGAGGACGCCCGCCAGCCGCACCTCGGAGCCCGGCCGGGAGGCGACCACCAGGCCACCGACCACCGCGAACACGGGAAGACCGACGAGCAGCTCGCACGCCAGCGACTGCCCGAGCAGGAAGCCGGTCCGCTCCGGCCGGGCGCTCGCGCGCCGCACCATCGCGGCGTCGAAGCCCCACTCCGCGATGCTCGACAGCAGCAGCGCCACGGCCAGGAAGAAGGTGAAACGACCGAAGTCCGCCACGGTGAGCCGCCGGGCGGCCACCAGGGTCCAGGCGAGGGTCGCGACCTTGCCGAGCACCTGCGCCACGGCCGAGAGCAGCGCGTTGGCGGCGGTCCGCCGGGCGCCCGCGTCTGCCGTCCTGGGCGATGTCACGCGGGCTAGTCTGCCTGACCGGACGTCGCGCGCCCGGCCGGTGAGGAGGGGGCGGTCCGCGTGCTCTTGACCTTCGCCGGTCCGACGAGGACCGGCCGGTGGACCGCCGCGGCCCGGGGTTCGCTGCTCTTGGGACTGGCGCTGCCGCTCGAGGTCGGTGCGTGACCACTCCCCGGGCTCTCGGCTTCCGTGATGGGAGCGTTTTTCGCGGCTGGGACGACAGGCTCGCGCCGCGCTGGGGCGACGTCAGCGCAGGCCGGATCGCCAACACAGAGGCGCTGCGTCACGTGGTGACGTCATCGACCTACGAGACGCTGGACTGGATGCGCGGCGAAGAGCTCTACAAGCGCAGAGCGCTGCGGAGGTGGTGCCGACCGCAGTTCTCAGCGCCTGGTCGAGCGCCGCGTTGAGGTCCGCCGAGGACCTGGCCCGCGGCGTGCGGCAGCGAGTGCGGGACGCCAAGCAAGGTTCACCGCCCCTGAGCCGCCGGGTGGCGCCGGCCCGCGCCACCGGGTCACGGTGAACGGCCCGGCGGCCGCTGCCCTCGACGGACTGCTGCGCGGCCCTGCCCTTGTCGTGGGCGGACTGCCACCGGACGGCCGCGATCTCGACGTTCTAGTGGACGATGCCGAGGCACGACGGCTGCCGGAGGCTCTGCGTTCGGTCGGGTTCCATGGTCATCGCGGCAGCTGGGTCCGGAACCGGCCCGACGGTCGGGACGAGGTTGACCTCCTGCCGGCGACCGACGAAGTGTTTCCCGCCAGCGAGTTGGCCTGGCTGCTCGGGTCTGCCCTGCCGCTGCCGGGTTACGTACGGTTGCTGCGCCCCTCGCCGGCCGCAACGCTGTTGCTGCTTGCCCGTCGCGACCTTGTGCCCCCGCTCGCGCCGCGGCACGAAGCCCGGCTTGCCGCGGCACTGGCGGAAGACCCCGGGGCGGTGGCCGCCGCCGGCGCGCACGCTGCGGCCTGGCGCGTGCCGTGCGCACTGGCGGCCCTGCTGGGCGCCGGCGGCCCGCGACAGCGTTACACCCGGGCCCGCGAGCAGCAGCTGCGGTCAGGGCGCACCGGGCTGGGTCGCCTACGTGCACTGCGAAAAGCGGTGAGGGGCTGATCGGGACTCCAGACGGGGTGCTGGCCAGAGCACCTCCCTGCGGGTCTGTACGACGGACGAGGCGCTGGCCCATGAGGGTCAGGCCGACCGGGTTGCTCCTCGCGCGCGAGGCCTCGCTCACCCCTCGGTGCAGGCGTTCTCGCTACGGGCCTCCGCGGTGATGGTTCGTCGCTAGAGGCACCAGGCACCAGGCACCAGGCACCAGGCACCAGGCACCAGCGGCGCAGAGCGTCGCGTCGGAAGTGATGCATCGGACTGCCACGCTGGCCGTCTTGGTCTGCGGGCGAGGGATAGTCTGCCCGACCTCATGCCGGCTCAGCCTGGCGAGGAGGGGGTGGTCGAGCTGCTGGCGACCCTGGCCCGCTGGTCAAGGACCGGCCGCTGGACCGCCGTGGCGGGGGCCTCGCTGCTCTTGGGACTGGCGCTGGGGGCGCTGGGCGCCGCGGCCGGCCCGGCCGTTCTGCTCGCGCTGCCCGTCCTCCTGGTCGGTATCCCGGTCGTGCTGCGGCGTCCTGCCCTCGCTCCATGCGTCGCGGTGCTGGCGATGCCGATCGGGCTGGTCAACCGTCCCGGCGGGGTCGACGTGATCCAGGCCGTCGTCCTGCTCGTCGTCGGGCTCGTCGTCATAGCCCGGGTGGCGCAGCGACGACCTCCGCTGACGTGGGCGACGCCGCTGGGGTGGGGGCTGGCGCTCGCGGTGTCGGCGCTGCTCAGCACCACTCGAGCGTCCTCGCTCAGCCTGGCCCTCAGGCAGGACCTCGCGATCCTGCTGGCGCTCCTGCTCGTGTCTGCTGTGCTCTCGGGCTGCACGACCTGGCCCGACGTGCGCCGGCTCGCGACCACGGTCAGCCTGCTGGGAGCTGTGGTCTGCGCGACCAGCCTGCGCGCGGCCTCCCAGCTGCAGGCGGTGCGCGGAGGCCAGCAGGTGGACAACCGGCTCCAAGGCACCTTCACCGAGCCCAACCAGTTCGGCACGTTCAGTGCGGTCGTGCTCATGGTCAGCGTGGGCCTGCTCCTCGGCGCGCGCTCCCAGGGCGAACGGCTGCGGTCCGCCGCCTGCGCGCTGCTCGCGCTCGTCGCGCTCGGGCTCGCACTGTCCCGGGGGGCGTGGATCGGGACGGTCCTGGCCACCGTCCTGCTGCTGTTCCTGCTGCCGAACGCCCGGCGGCTGCTGGCGCTCGTCGCCGTACCGCTGCTGCTCCTGGGCGTGGCCCTCGGCGCGCTCCGACCGGACCAGCCGGAGGTGCAGGTGGTCCGCGAGCGCTTCTCCACCTTCGGCGACGTCAAGGGAAACCCGTACGACAACCGCCCCTCCATCTGGCGGGAGGGCCGGCGCGAGGTCCTCGACAGCCCCCTGCTCGGGCAGGGCCCGGGCCAGTTCCCGGTCGTCTCGACCCGGTCCGCCTCGGCCTCCCAGCAGGTGGCGGCGCAGCACGCGCACGACGTGCTCCTCACCACGTCAGCCGAGCTCGGCCTGCCGGCAGCCGCGATGCTCGTGGCCTTCACCCTGCGGATGCTGGCCGTCGTACGCCGCACCGTGCGTCGGCTGGCGGGCACCGGCGAGGCGTCTCTGGTCGCCGGGTGCGCCGCCGCACTGACGGTCGTCGTCGGGCAGGGCGTGGTCGACTTCGAGCTGCGCAACTCCGTCATCCTGGCCCTCCTCTCGCTCGTGGCGGGGATCGTGCTCAGCGCCGCGAGGCTGGCGGCGGTGCAACGGCCGCGGGAGCCGGTCCCCGAGCCGGTGCCGCTGCTCACCCCAGCCGGAAGGCCCCGCCGCAAGATCGCGACGAGGCCTTCTGGTGACGGTGGTGGCTCAGGAGGCCCGGGTCCGGACGACGGGTGAGGTCGCCGACAGGTGCCAGCTCGCTGCCGGCACGTAGACCCGGAAGGTCTTGACGCCCCGCCACGACAGGTAGATCCGGAAGGAGTAGACGCCGGAGGAGGAGACCCGCGCGGTGGCCCTGGTGTGCCAGGCGCCGCCGTACCAGCTCTGCCGCCGGACGGTCGCACCGGCGAGGCGGGCGGTGACCGAGCCGCGCAGACGCACGGTCCGGCCCACGTCGACCCGCCGTGCGGACATCGCGGCGGTGACCTTCGGCCGCAACGCGATGGTGCGGGTCGCCGTCGCCGGACGCTCGGCAGCGGAGCCGGCGTAGCGGAGCTGGACCGCCGTGCTGCTCGTGGGGGTGAACGTCCAGCGGACGGTGCCGCGCGACGTGGTCGGCAGCGAGGCGGCCCGGGACCAGCTGCGGTGCCCCCCCGGACGGGTCCAGACCGTCACGGTCCGGCCGGCGACCGGGGCGCCGGCCCGCTTGCGCAGGGTGCCGGTCAGCGTGCTCCGGCCGCCCGCGGTGACCGTCGTGGCCGTGGCTGTCGTGGTGAGCGTGGTCGGTGCCGCGGCGGCAGGCACGGGTGCCGGCACGGGAGCCGGGGGAGCGGGAACGGCTGGCGCGGGAACCACCGGCGCGGGAACCACCGGTGCGGGAACCACCGGTGCGGGAGCAGTCGCGCCTGCGGCCGTCAGGTACGCCTTCACCGCGGCGTACGCCGGCTTCGGGACCAGCGTCGGGCTGAACAGGCCGTAGTGCCGGTTCTGCACCTCACCGGAGGACGGGTCGTCCCGGTCGGTGTACCAGTACAGATGCGTCACGTAGGGCATCGTGGTGCGGGCCAGCTCGAGCGAGCGGACCAGGTAGGCGCCCTGCTGCTGCTCGGTGACGCCGCGCTGCCAGTTGGCCTCGCCACCGGTGTTGGCGTGCGAGCTCCAGCCGAACTCGGTCGCCCAGATCTCCTTGTCGCCGTCGCCCTTTGCCACCATCATCCGGTGCACGGCGGCCATGTGGGTGAAGTGGTAGATGCTGCCGTCGTCGGCCTTCTCCGGTGCGTCGTCCGCCACGGCCTGGTAGGGGTGGACCGCCATGACGTCGAAGGAGCCGTGGGCCCCGGCGGCGTACACGCTGGACAGCCAGTTGGTGTCGACCGAGGCCGGGCCGCCGAGGACCAGCTGTGCGGCCGGGTTGCCCTGGTGCAGCGCGGGATAGGCCGCCTTCAGCAGCCGGACGTAGGCCGCCGGGCTGGCGCCCGCCATGAAGCCGTCCTGGTTGGGCTCGTTCCACACTTCCCACGCCGGCACCTGTCCGGCCCAGCGCTGGGCCGCCCACCGCAGCGCGTTGGCGTAGTCCTGCGGGTCGGTCGGGAGCACCCGGTCACCCGCACCGCCGTTGGCCCACGCAGGGGTCATCCACAGCGTGACCAGCGGCCGCATGCCGCGCGAGGTCACCATGTCCAGGACCCGGTCGACGAACGGCACCCCCCAGTTCATGTCGTAGCTGCCGCGGGACGTCGGCTGCAGCATCGCCCAGGAGACGTCGATGCGGACGTCGCGGGTGCCGCTCGCCTTGAGCTGGTCCAGCAGCTGCTCTCGCTGCGCGTCGGTGTAGTTCGACCACATCGCGTGGAACTGCGCGCCGAACACCGGCCGGGAGCTGTCCGCGTGCGCCGGTGCGGCCGGGCCGGCCAGGGCGAGCAGGGTGGCGGTCATCGCCACCGTCGACAGGGCCGCGAGGCGGCGGGCAGTGCGGGAGCAGGAGTGCAGCATGGGGGCGTCCTTCGCCTTCGGCGGCTGGGCGACCCTGCGGACGTGGCGTCCGCCGTCGGGCCCCTGGCTCTGCGTCACCGCGTCTCCGCGGCTTTGCCCTTGTCGGTGCGATCCCCTTGGCTGTCGTCATCGCGAGCGGGCTCTTGAGCGGCGTCACCCGGATGGCGGACGAAGCGGTGTTGTGCCGGTCGAAGCGTCGCTGCCCGGTTACGCTGCCGCCGAAGTCAGGGGGTCCCGGAATCAGGGGGTGGGGCGTGTCGGACGAGCCGACCGGGGCTGCTGGCGTGCTCGCGGCGATCCGCCGACGCTGGTGGGTCGCCCTGCTGGTGGCCCTCCCGCTGTGGCTCGGCATCGTTGTCTACGCCGAGCACCTGCCCAGCCGGTACGACGGCGTGGTCAAGGTCGCGTTCACACCGCAGGCCGGCAAGGACATCGGTGCCGACACCATCAGGCTCGTCGCCCCGCAGTACGTCGCCTACCTCACCGCGCCGGCGACCTCGCGCACGGTGAGCGCGTCCCTCGGGGTGTCGCCCGGGGCGCTGGACGCCGTGACGACGGCGCAGCTCGCCCCCGAGACCAACGTGCTGACCCTGACAGTGCGCCTGGGCGACCCCGCCCAGGCCGCGCAGGCGGCCAACGCCTTCGCCGCCGCAGCCGTGTCCTTCTCCGAGGCGGACCGGCTGCTGGACGCGACGGTCGTGTCGCCGGCGCTCCCGCCGGGGGCGCCCGCCAGCCCACCGCGTCGCCTGCTCGAAGGCGCCGGCCTGCTCGTCGCGCTGGTCGCGGGCGGCAGCCTGGCCCTGGTCGTGGACCGCAGCCGGCCCCGGATCACCACCCCGCTGTCCCTGGCGCTGGCGAGCGGACATCCCGTGGTCGGCCGGGTGCCGGCGTCCCGCGTGCTGCGCGGCGCTGTGCCGGAGTCGCTCGCGGATCCCGCCGTCGGCACGGCGGTCAGGGCGATGCGCATCCAGCTCGAGCAGCAGTCGCGTACCTCGCCGTTCAAGGTTCTCGCCGTCACGTCGCCGACGAGCGGCGACGGCAAGACGACGGTGGCGTGCGCGCTGGCGGCGGCACTTGCACGGGTGGACACCTCGGTGCTGCTCATCGACGCCGACATGCGTCGCCCGGCTGTGGCGGAAGCCCTCGGGATCCCCTCCGCGCACGTCGGGCTGGCCCAGGTCCTCGACGGTGAGCTGTCGCTCACCGACGCCGTCCAGCCGGTCGGCCGGGGTCTGTCGGCAGTGACCACCCGTCCCCGGGACGACGCCGGCGACCTCATCACCCGCCGGCTCGCCGGGGTGCTGGAGCAGGCCCGGCACGGCTACGACGTCGTCGTCGTCGACTGCCCACCCCTCCTCGCCACCGACGACGCGCGGACCCTGGCGCTGATGTGCGACGCCACGGTCCTGGTCGTCGGCACCGGCAGCGACACCGCCCGCGTGGCTGAGGCGGCTGCCAACCTGGACAGCCTCGGTGTGCGGGTCCTCGGGACGGTGCTCAACCGCAGCCGTGCCGGCCGCCGCGAGGGCATGGGCTCCTACGGCGGCTACAGCCTCGCCCGGCGCTGAGGCAGCCGGCCAGGCGCTGACTCGACGGGTCGGCTCTCAGCCGCGCAGGGCGACGGTGAGCCCGGCGAGCGCAGTCAGCGTCCGGCGGCTGTCGAGCTCGCGGACGGCGTACTCGCGCGCGGCGCGACCCTCAGCCGCCACCCGACCAGGGTCGGCGAGGCGCAGGCCGAGCTCGTGGGCGAATGCCTGCTCGTCCTCGGCCGGGACGATCGCGCCGCGGTCGGGACCGAGCACCTCGGCGATGCCGTTCACGTCGCTGGCCACCACCGGACGCCCTGCGGCCTGGGCCTCCAGCGGGACCAGGGCCATCCCCTCGCCCCAGCGCGAGCAGAACCCCACCACGTCGGCGGCGGCGTACCACGGCCGCACGTCCAGCTGCGGGCCGACGAAGCGCACGGCGTCCTGCATCCCCAGCTCGGCTGCCAGCGCACGCAGCGCCGGGCCGCGGTCGCCCTCGCCGACCAGCAGCAGCACGGCCTCGGGAACCTCGGTGCGCACCCGCGGCCACGCGCGCACCAGCACCTCCGCGCCCTTCTGCGCGTCGAGCCGGCCAACGAACAGCGCGTGCGGCACGTCGGTGAGGCCCAGCTGCTGGCGGGCGGCGCGCCGGTCGCCCGGCACGAACTCCTGGGTGTCCACGGCGTTGCGGACGACCTCCATCGGCAGGCGCAGTCCGACGGACCGGCCGTTGCGCAGCTCCGCCTCGCTGACGCAGACCGCGAGGTGGGTCCAGCGGGCGGCGAGCCGCTCCCAGCCGGTCGCCGCCTGTGCAAGCCGGCCGCCGACGGCCTGCCAGGACCAGCCGTGCGGCTGGAACAAGGTCGGGCGACGTGCCCGCAGCGCCAGCCGGCCGGTCATCCCCGCGCTGCTGGAGTGCAGGTGTACGACCTCCGGCCCGACCCGGCGGACGAGCCCGGCGAAGGCGGCCACCTGCGCGGGGGTGCTGGACCGCTGGGCGCGGCGCGCGTCCCAGCGCAGTCGTCGTACGCCGGCGCCGGCCAGGTCGTCCGCGAGCTGGCCGTCGGGGCAGGCGATCGTCACGTCCCAGCCGCGGCCCACCTGGTCGATGGCGGTCTGCGCGACCGCACGGGCGACACCGCCGTCCACCGGCTGGGCCGCGTGCAGGACCCGCAGCGGGGCGCCAGGATCCACCCGGCGACGCTAGCAGCGGCGTGTGGCACCGGCCGCATCACGACCGGCTTATCGTGTCGGCATGCCCCGCCCCGGTCCGCGCGTCCTGGTCGCGGCCGGTGCCTGGGACTGCTCGTCGTCCTGCTCGCGCTGCGGCCGGAGGGCGCGCACCGGCGGTCGTGACGTGAGCGCATTCGGGCATCCGTTCGCGCTGGCGGCGTCGCGCTGCTGTCGCTGCAGCTGTTCGGGACGTCCTACTTCGACGCGGTCAGGCTGGTGGCCGCGGCGCTCAAGGGCAGTGGCGGGAAGGGCGGCCGGCCACTGATGGACGCGTTGCAGAGCACGGTCATCACCGGAGCCAACGGCGACGAGCGCGGCTTCGGGCCGGGGGACCGGGAGGGGGTCAGTCCGGACGACATGTACTTCGCGCGGTTCCAGGCGATGCGCTTCACGCCGGTCCGCGACGACGTCCTGTCCACCAACCTGCCTGTCGTGGGGCAGTAGCCGTGTGCGGCCGCTACGCCAGCAGCCGGCGACCGGAAGACCTGGTGTCCTACTTCGAGGTCGACGAGCCGCCTGAGGAGGTGCTGCCCCCGTCGTACAACGTCGCCCCGACCGATCCGGTCTACGCGGTGCTGCAGCGGCACGATCGCCGCCAGCTGCGGGTGCTGCGCTGGGGCCTCGTGCCGTCCTGGGCCAAGGACCCGAAGGTCGGAGCGCGCTTCATCAACGCGCGGGCCGAGACGGTCGCGACGACCCGCGCCTTCCGGTCGGCCTACCAGCGGCGGCGCTGCCTGGTGCCGGCGGACGGCTACTTCGAGTGGAAGAAGGACGGCGCGCGCAAGCAGCCGTGGTATCTCACCTCCACGTCAGCGCGGGGCGCCGGCGGCGAGCCGCTGGCGATGGCCGGGCTGTACGAGGTGTGGCGCGGCGCCGACGAGACCTGGCTGTGGACCTGCACGCTGGTGACGACGGACGCTCCGGACGAGCTCGGTGAGATCCACGACCGCACGCCGATGCTGGTGCCGCGCGAGCAGTGGGCCGCATGGCTGGACCCCGAGCTGCCCGACCCGCAGGCCCTGCTGGTCCCGGGCACGCCGGGCGTCCTCGAGGCCTGGCCGGTGCCGGCCGCCGTCGGCAACGTGCGCAACAACGGCCCGGAGCTCGTCCTGCCGTTCACGGAGGGCGACCGCTAGTCAGCTCCGGCGCCAGAGCAGGGCGGCGTTGCCGGCGAGCAGCAGCGCCGCCAGGCCGGCCAGCGCGAGCGGGCCGGGCCGCGGCCGCAGCGGCGCCGATCGGGGGGCGGCCGTCGGCACGGCCGCGAAGGAGAAGCGGAACGCCGTGCTGCCGCTGCCCGGTAGGTCCGCCCCGAGATTGGGCGAGTACGACGACGCGCGGCCGCCCGTCGCCGCGGCGTCGACGAGCAAGCCGAGTGCGGCGACGCGCGCGGGCCGTCCGGGGCGCCCCGCCGCCCAGGCTTGCCACGAGCGGGCTCCGCCCGGGGGCTGCAGCAGCCGGGGGTCGAGCACCGGGACCGCCGTGAGGTCGAGCGCGAGCGCGGCCGGCCCGTCGACCGACACCTGCAGCTCGACGGTGCCGCCGCCGGACAGGGTGCCGACGACGGCTGCGCCGTCGGGCAGGGGACGCGTGCCGGGGCCGCTGACCGTCCCGCCGGCACCACTGAGCCGGAGGCTGCCGGTGACCCGCAGCGGCACCGACCGGGTGCCGGCGGCCCGGGCCGGCCCGGTCACCCGCACGGACGCCGGCAGGCCCGCTCGAGCAACGGGTCGAGCACGAGCCGGGCGGCCAGCTCGCGGCTGCCGGGCGAGACGCCCTGCCACACCACGGCGCCGAACTTGGTGATCGGCTGGTCCAGCTCGCTCAGCGACCGGGCCGAGCGGGCCGGACCGCGCTCGCGCACCTGGTAGTCGCCCTTGCCGGTGAGGCGCAGGCGCTGCTCCAGGCCGACCTGCGCGGGCGCGCCCGAGCCGTTCAGGGACACCAGGACCTGCTCGTCGTTGCGCACCGGCCCGGGCACCACCGAGCGCAGCAGCCGGTCCGGGGTGCAGCCCACCACCTGGCACAGCGTGGTGTCCTGCGCCGGCCCGGCCGCCGGCACCGGCAGTGGCAGTGCGGCGGCGCGGGCCGGGGACGGCGCCAGCACGACGCCCAGTGCCGCCGCCACGACGGCTACGGTGAGCAGGCGCACAGCTGCGAGGCTAGGTCCTCGCGGGTGTGCGCTCCGTGCGCGGGTACGGCGCGCACGAACCCCCGACCCGAGGAGTGCTCCGCGTGGACGCCCAGGAAGCCCGCACCCAGCTCGAGCAGATGCTGCGGGATCTCGACAGCACGACGGCGACCCTGCAGAACGAGGGCGCCGGGGACAGCGAGGAGCTCAGCCACTCCGACCAGCACCCCGGCGACACCGCCAGCGAGGTCTCCGACGCCGACCAGGAGGTCGCGCTGCTCGAGCACGCCGGCACCCAGCGCGAGCAGGTCCGGGCGGCGCTCGCCCGGCTCGACGAAGGCACCTACGGCACGTGCGTCGTCTGCGGCCGGCCGATCGGCGACGCCCGCCTGGAGGTCCGTCCCGAGGCGGCCCGCTGCCTGGAGGACCAGACCAGGCACGAGGCCTCGGCCTAGGCACGAGTCGGGCGGGTTGAGCACGCGCGAGCTGCCGACCCCCGTCGGGACCGCCCGGCTGCATCTGGAGGGCGCGGGTCGGCTGCTGGTGCTCGGGCACGGAGCCGGTGGCGGGGTGAGCGCCCCGGACCTGCTGGCCGCCCGGGCGGCGGGGCTGGACGCGGGGCTGTGCGTCGTGCGGGTCGAGCAGCCGTGGCGGGTGCGTGGCCGCCGCGTCGCGGAGGCGGCGCCCCGGCTGGACGCCGCCTGGCTGGCCGTGCTGGCCCACCTCGCACCGGAGCACGGCCGGCCGCTGGTGGTCGGCGGCCGCAGCAGCGGCGCGCGGGTGGCCTGCCGCACCGCGACGGCGACCGGTGCCGCCGGCGTGCTGTGCCTGGCCTTCCCGCTGCACCCGCCGGGCCGCCCTGGGACCGACCGAGGCGCCGAGCTCGCGCTTCCCGGCGTACCGCGGCTGGTCGTGCAGGGTGAGCGGGACCCCTTCGGCGTCCCCGCGGCCGGGCGAGGCATCGCCGTCCAGGTCGTCCGAGGCGCCGACCACGCCTTTGCGGTGCGCCGTACGGACGGCCGGTCGGCCGGCGAGGTGCGGGCGGAGGTGCAGGCCGTGGTGGCGGTCTGGCTGTCCGACCTGGTCGCATCCGGCCCGGCTCAGAGGCTGACGTAGACCTCGGCCGCGACCCGCTGGTCGACGTGCACGGGGACGCCGTCGACGTCGAGGGCGAGCCGGCCGTCCAGGGCGCCGTCGGGGAGGCCCACGCGGACCTGCCGGCCCGGCAGCAGGCCGGCCAGCTCGAGCTCGCGCATGTGCACCAGCTGGGTCTGCAGGTGCTCGTCGATGCGGCGCACCGTGCACGCCACGCCGGCCCGCACCGTCGACAGCGGCTGCAGCGGGCCGGACTCGACGACGTTGGCCGAGCCGGGGATCGGGTTGCCGTGCGGGCAGGCCCCTGGGTCGCCGAGCAGCGCCACCAGGTGGGCCTCCAGGCTGTCGCTGATCGCGTGCTCGAGCCGGCAGGCCTCCTCGTGCACCTGCGCCCAGGGCATCCGGAGCACGTCGACGAGCAGGAGCTCGGCGAGCCGGTGCCGCCGCAGCATCGAGGTGGCGTAGGCCCGGCCGGTGTCGGTCAGGTGCAGCACCCGCTCGCTGTCGAGCACGAGGTAGCCCTCACGCTCGAGCCGCTTGACCGTCTCGCTCACCGCCGGCGCCGACACCCCGAGGCGCTCCACGATCCGGGCCCGCATCGGCACGATGCCGGACTCCTCGAGCTCCAGGATCGTCTCGAGGTACTGCTCGACGGCCGGGTGGTGGCCGGCGCTCCTGTCCTGCATGAGCCGGATCGTACGTCGGTGCCCGCGCCCGAAGGTGAGGGAACAAGGGCTCGTCCGGACGCTGTTGAAGCCCCCGCCGGGCCCGTTCCGCAGGGCCGGCGGGAGGAGGTCCGATGGCTGCGAGGACGAGTCGTACGACGGCTCCGCGCGCCGCCCGCCACAGCAGTCGCCCGGCGGGGCGCCCCGAGCGCGGCGCCTCCGACGCGCGGCCCGACACGCGAACGGTGGCCCGGGTCGGCGTACCCTCGGCGTCTGGTGCGCCGGAGACGGTCGACGGGGAGGTGAGCACGGTCGAGCAGGAGACGAGCGAGCAGCGCAGCGCGCGCTTCGAGCGGGACGCGCTGCCCTTCCTGGACCAGCTCTACTCCGCAGCGCTGCGCATGACGCGCAACCCGGCCGACGCCGAGGACCTGGTCCAGGAGACCTTCGTGAAGGCCTTCGCGGCGTTCCACCAGTTCCAGGAGGGCACCAACCTCAAGGCCTGGCTCTACCGCATCCTGACCAACACGTTCATCAACAGCTACCGCAAGAAGCAGCGCCAGCCGCAGCAGTCGCCGACCGAGGAGATCACCGACTGGCAGCTCGCCGCGGCCGAGGGGCACACCTCCAAGGGCCTGCGCAGCGCCGAGACCGAGGCGCTGGACCACCTGCCCGACAGCGACGTCAAGGCGGCCCTGCAGAAGCTGCCCGAGGACTTCCGCATGGCGGTCTACCTCGCCGACGTCGAGGGGTTCTCCTACAAGGAGATCGCCGAGATCATGGGTACGCCGATCGGCACCGTCATGAGCCGGCTGCACCGCGGGCGGCGCGGCCTGAAGACCCTGCTCGCCGACTACGCCGTCGAGCGCGGTCTCGTTCCCGCGGGAGTCGACGAGTCATGAGCTGCGGCGACCCGCACGAGACGCCCTGCAGCGAGGTGCTGGAGCAGGTCTACCTCTACCTCGACGGCGAGCAGGACGGCCGGCACTACGCGTCGGTGCGGCTGCACCTGGACGAGTGCGCCCCGTGCCTGCGCCAGTACGGCCTGGAGCAGGCGGTCAAGTCCCTGGTGGCCCGCTGCTGCGGCGGCGACCCGGCTCCGGTCGACCTGCGCGAGCGGGTGCTCGTGCAGATCCAGCGGGTGCGCATCGAGATCGACCAGATGGAGTTCCGCGCCGAGTAGTCCCGGCTAGCCTGCGGCCATGACCTGGCTCGTGACCGGTGGAGCCGGATACATCGGGGCGCACGTCGTACGCGCGATGGTGCAGGACGGCCAGCCCGTCGTGGCCCTGGACGACCTGTCGACCGGCGCCCCCGGGCGGGTGCACGACGCCGCGCTGGTCGTCGGCAGCGTCCTGGACCGCCCGCTCCTGCAGCGGGTGCTCGCTGAGCACGACGTGACCGGTGTGGTGCACATCGCGGCCAAGAAGCAGGTCGGGGAGTCCGTCGCCGACCCGCTGACCTACTACCGGGAGAACGTCGAGGGCCTGGTCAGCCTGCTCGCGGCCTGCCGGGACCGTGGCGTGGGCCGCTTCGTGTTCTCCAGCAGCGCGGCGACCTACGGCCTGCCCGACGTGGACGTCGTCCGCGAGGACACCCCCGGCGTCCCCCTCAGTCCGTACGGCGAGACCAAGCTGGTCGGCGAGTGGGTGCTGCGCGACTGCGGGACGGCGTTCGGGCTGCGGTCGATGACGCTGCGCTACTTCAACGTCGCCGGTGCGGCGACGCCGGACCTCGCCGACCCCGGCGTGTTCAACCTGGTCCCCATGGTGTTCCGGGCCCTGGACGCAGGGCAGCGGCCGCAGGTGTTCGGAGCCGACTACCCCACGCCGGACGGCACCTGCGTGCGCGACTACGTGCACGTGGCCGACATCGCCGCCGCCCACCTCGCGGCCGCCCGGGCGCTGGACGACGGGGCCGCGTCTGCGACGTACAACATCGGCCGGGGCGAGGGGTCCAGTGTGCTGGAAGTGCTGGCGACGATCGGCGAGGTGACCGGCCGCGACGTCAGCCACGACGTGGTGGCCCGCCGCCCGGGCGACCCGGCCCGGGTCGTGGCCTCGGTCGACGCGATCACGGCCGGGCTCGGCTTCAGCGCCCGGCACGACCTGCGCGAGATGGTCCAGAGCGGCTGGACGGGATGGCGGGCCCAGCACCCCTGACGACCGCCGCCTGAGCGACGCCCGGAAGCGTCAGGCGTTGGGGCGCTTGCCGTGGTTGGCGCTGGACTTCTTGCGGGCGCGACGCTTGCGGGACTTCTTGGCCATGGGGTCCTCCGGAGCTGCTCTTGCGGTCGGCCCAGGCTGTCACACCCGGTGCCGCCTGAGCCGGCGGGCCCGATAGGGCCGCCTTGGTCCCCGGGGCCGGCCCGGCGGCGCGCCCATGCCGAGCACCACCAACTCGGCCAGCCCGGCCGCCACAAGGACGTCGCCGGGGCTGACCACCTCGGGGTGCACCGGCAGCGGCACGGGTACCACGTCGGCGAGCAGCGGCAGCCGGGTCTGCCCGTCCAGCGGCTCGTGCCTGGCGTCGCTGCCGCTGACCAGGTCCTGGGTGCTGACGCCCGCCCGTCCGGCCGCGTCGGCCGACACCGGCATGGCGCCGTTGGCCCCGACGACCAGCGCGTTGGCGAGCAGGCCGAGGGCCACCAGCCCGGTGCCGCGCACGCCGCGGTTGCGCAGCAGGAACGCCAGGACGAGCAGCGCCGACACCGCCAGCCCGACCGGGTAGAACGGGCCGCCCACCAGTGCTCCGGCCAGCTGTGCCAGGAGCCCAGCCAGCACCAGCCGGCGGCCGCGGAGCGGCAGCTCGCCGAGCCGCTCCAGCCGGCCGCCCAGGATCCAGCCGACCGCCAAGGCGGCCAGCAGGGCGACGAGGACGAGCAGCACGGCACTAGTCTCGCGGCTCGTCCGGCCCCCGAGCAGCAGGAGACCTCGTGTTCGACACCGTCCTCGTGGCGAACCGCGGGGAGATCGCCCGCCGGGTGGTCCGCACCTGCCACCGGCTCGGCGTCAAGGCGGTCGCCGTGCACTCCGAGGCCGATGCGCGCGCCCTGCACAGCATGGAGGCCGACGAGTCGGTCCTGCTCGGACCGGCGCCGCCGGCGGAGTCCTACCTCGACGGGCGCAAGATCATCGAGGCGGCCCGGCAGACCGGTGCCCAGGCGGTGCACCCCGGCTACGGCTTCCTCGCCGAGAACGCCGCCTTCGCCCAGGCCGTGCTGGACGCCGGGCTGGCCTGGGTCGGCCCCAGCCCGGCGGCGATCGAGGCGATGGGCGACAAGGTCAACGCCCGCAACACCATGGCCGGCGCCGGTGTCCCGGTCGCCGCCGGCACGCCCACGCCGCTCGAGGACGTCGAGGAGGCGGTCCGGGCGGCGACCGGGCTCGGCTACCCCCTGATGGTCAAGGCCGCTGCCGGCGGCGGCGGGATCGGGATGGGCGTCGCCCACGACGAGGCCGGTCTGCGCGCCTGTTTCGCGACCGCCCAGCGCGGCGGGTCGCGCTTCGGCTCCACCGCGGTGCTCCTCGAGCGGTACGTCGAACGGGCCCGGCACGTCGAGGTGCAGGTCCTCGGGCTCGCCGACGGGCGGGTCGTCACCCTGGGCGAGCGCGACTGCTCGGTGCAGCGCCGGCACCAGAAGGTCGCCGAGGAGTCCCCCTCCCCGGGCGTCTCGGCGGAGCTGCGCGCCAGGATGCTCGCCGCCGCCGTGCGCGCCGGTGAGGCGGTCGACTACCGCGGCGCCGGCACCGTCGAGTGCCTGGTCGACGTGGACGCGCAGGACTTCGTGTTCCTGGAGATGAACACCCGCCTGCAGGTCGAGCACCCGGTCACCGAGCTGGTCTTCGACGTCGACCTGGTCGAGCAGCAGCTGCGGGTCGCGGCCGGCGAGGCGCCGTCGTACGACGTGGACGCGAAGCCGGCCGGCCATGCGCTGGAGCTGCGGGTGTACGCCGAGGACCCGGTGCGCTTCCTGCCCGGGCCCGGGACCATCACCCGCTGGGTCGAGCCGGAAGGCCCCGGCGTCCGGGTGGACGCCGGCTACCGCGAAGGCGACGTCGTCACGCAGTTCTACGACCCGCTGCTGGCCAAGCTGGCGGTGCACGGACCGGACCGGCCGGCGGCGCTCGCGCTCGCCCGCGAAGCCGTCGGCGCGTTCGTCGTCGAGGGGCCGAAGGTCAACCTGCCGTTCTTCCACGAGCTGCTCGACGACCCGCGGTTCGCCAGTGGCGACTACGACACCGGGCTGGTCGACCTGATGAGGACCCGGCGGTGAACCCGGCGGGCCGTCGTACCCTCCAGGCATGAGCGACGACGCCAAGGCAACGGCCAGCCACGACCCGGACCGGCCCGCGGCACTGCTGGAGTTCGTCACCCGCGGCTGGGCGCCGCGGGAGGAGCCGCTGCCGGAGCCGGACGAGGCGGCGCCCTACCGCGCCCGCCGGCGCGCGGCGCTGAGCCGGCGCTTCCCCGGCGAGTGGGTGGTGGTCCCGACCGGCCGCTTCCAGGTCCGCGCCAACGACACCGACTACCGCTTCCGCCCCGGCAGCGACTTCGCCTGGCTGGTCGGCTCGCACGAGCCCGACGCGGTCCTGGTGCTCGACCCGGACGGGGCGGCGGTGCTGTATCAGATGCCCAACGCCGACCGCTCCTCGTCGGCCTTCTTCACCGACCGGGTGTACGGCGAGCTGTGGGTCGGCCCGCGCCCGACGCTGGCGTCGGTCAGCGCCCGGCTCGGCCTGGAGGTGCGGCCGCTGGAGGAGCTGGGGAAGGCGCTGGAGGAGCTCGCCCCGGTCCGCGTGCTGCGCGACCGGGACGCGACGGTGGAGGCGCTGGTGGATTCGGACGAGGAGCGCGACGCCGAGCTGGCGCAGGCTCTGGCCGAGCTGCGGCTGTGCAAGGACGAGCACGAGGTCGCGCAGCTGCAAGCGGCCGTCGACGCGACGCGACGCGGCTTCGAGGACGTCGTGCGCGCCCTGCCCGACGCGATGGCCACCAGCGAGCGCTGGATCGAGGGCGTGTTCGGGCTGCGCGCCCGCGTCGACGGCAACGACGTGGGCTACGGCAGCATCTGCGCCGCCGGGAAGCACGCCTGCACCCTGCACTGGGAGGACAACGACGGACCGGTCCGCCCGGGCGAGCTGGTGCTGCTGGACATGGGCGTGGAGGGACGCGAGCTCTACACCGCCGACGTCACCCGGACGCTGCCGGTCGGCGGCACGTTCAGCGCCCGCCAGCGAGAGGTCTACGAGCTGGTGTTGCAGGCCCAGGAGGCCGGGCTGGCCGCGTGCAGGCCTGGCGCTGACTTCCTCGGCCCGCACCGCGCGGCGATGCGGGTCCTGGCGCACGGGCTGCAGCGACTCGGGGTGCTCGAGGACGCGGAGGCCGCGCTGGCCGAGGACTCCCAGCTCTACCGGCGCTACACCCTGCACGGGGTGAGCCACATGCTGGGCATCGACGTGCACGACTGCTCGCACGCCCGGGACGAGTCCTACCGCCACGGCACCCTGCAGCCCGGGCACGTGCTGACGGTCGAGCCGGGCCTGTACTTCCAGCCCGACGACCTCACCGTGCCGGAGGACCTGCGTGGCATCGGGGTGCGGATCGAGGATGACGTGCTCATCACCGCTGACGGGCACGTCAACCTGTCCGCCGCGCTGCCCCGCGACCCGGACGCCGTGGAGGCCTGGATGGCCGGGCTGCTCGCGGCCGACCACTAGGGTCGCGGACCCGGGGTGGACGAGAGGACGGTGACGTGGCCGAGGTCGAGGTGCGTGCGGAGATGGTGGCCAACGTCTGGAAGGTCGTGGTCGCCCAGGGCGACACGGTGCAGGACGGCGACACCCTGGTGATCCTCGAGTCGATGAAGATGGAGATCCCGGTGCTCGCCGAGGGCGCCGGCACCGTCACCACGCTCGCTGTCGGCGAGGGCGACGTCGTCCAGGAGGGCGACCTGATCGCGACCGTGGGCTGAACCGGGCTGAACCGGGCTGGACCGGGCTGGACCGGGCTGGACCGGGCCGGCACCGGTCTGGCACCGGTTCGGCGGGTCAAGCCGGGACTCCCGCCGGTCGAGAAGATGCGCGTGACGACCTCCATCGAGCCCTTCCTGCGCGCTCTGGTCGAGTGCGGCGGGTCCGACCTGCACATCAAGGTCGGCTCGCCCCCACGGGTGCGCATCGACGGGCGGCTGCGCAAGCTCCAGACGCGCGGCCTCACCGCGGCCGACACCGACATGATGGTCAGCGAGGTGCTGCGCGAGGACCTGGTGGAGGAGTTCCACCGCACCAACGAGGCGGACTTCGCCTACTCCCTTCCGGGGGTGGGCCGCTTCCGGGCCAACGCGTTCCGCAGCCGCGGGTCCTGCGGCATGGTCTTCCGCCGGGTCAGCGTCGGCGCGATGCCGCTGACCGACCTCGGGCTGCCCGCCGTACTCGCCTCGCTGTCGATGGAGCCGCGCGGCCTGGTGCTCGTCACCGGCCCGACCGGGTCCGGCAAGACCACCACGCTGGCCGGGATGGTCGACCACATCAACAGCAACCGCGAGGTGCACGTCGTCACGATCGAGGACCCGATCGAGGTGCTGCACTTCGACAAGCTCGCGATGATCAACCAGCGCGAGGTGCGGGTCGACACCGAGGACTTCGTGACGGCGATGCGCGCTGCCATGCGCCAGGACCCCGACGTGATCCTCGTCGGTGAGATGCGCGACGGCGAGACGGTCAAGGCCGGGCTCGCCGCGGCCGAGACCGGCCACTTCGTCATGTCCACCCTGCACACGACCGACGCCGCCGAGACCATCAACCGCATCATCGACTTCTTCCCGCCGCACGAGCAGAAGCAGGTCCGGCTCGCGCTCGCCGGCTCGCTGCGCGGCATCATCTGCCAGCGCCTGGTGCCGCGCGCCGACGGCGAGGGCCGCTGCGTCGTCATGGAGATCGCCGTCAACACCGGCCGGATCGCCGACGCCATCAGCGACCCCGACAAGACCAGCACGATCTCGACGCTGATCGCCGAGGGCGCCTACTACGGGATGCAGACCTTCGACCAGCACCTCGTGTCGTTCGTCCGCGACGGCGTCGTCACGCTGGAGGCCGCGATGGCGGCCAGCACCAGCCCGCACGACCTCACCGTCGAGCTGCGCCGCCTCGGCCTCGTCGCCTAGCCCCGGGGCGTACGGCGGTCAGCCGGTGCGGGTGCCGTGCTCGACGCAGCGTGCCGTCCAGCCGGTCGGCAGCACCTGGACCACCATCCGCCGCCGGCAGGAGGGGCAGTAACGCGGCGGCTCCAGCTCGCGGGCGGCCGCGCAGCGCGGGTGCGTCGTGTCGCCCGGGAGCGGCTCGCCGCACTGGTCGCAGAACACGAGCGGCAACGCTGGTCAGAGCGCCAGGACGAAGCCGCGCAGGTCCACGCCGGGCGCGGGGGACCAGTCGTGCCCGGGAGCCCGCACGAAGCCCAGTCGGCCGTAGAGCCGGTGCGCGGCGGTCATGTCCGGCTGCGTGGACAGCCGCAGCGCGTTGCAGCCGTGGGCCCGTGCCGCCGCGATGCAGGCCCGGACGAGGGTCTCGCCGGCCCCTGCGCCACGGGCGTCCGGCGCGACGGCCAGCATCCGCATGACCGCCTCGCCCGGGCCGGCCCGCTCGGCGTACTCGCCGCCCCTGGTCGCGACGGCGACGGCACCGACGACCCGGTCCGACAGCACCGCCACCAGCACCTGGGTGGACGCCGCGCGGGCGGCCACGGCCCTCAGCGCGGGCACGTAGTCCGGTGTGCTGAACCCGCCGTCGACGTACACGCGCGCGGTGAGCTCGGCGACCTCGTCGTACTCCTCGGGACGGACCGGTCGGACCTGCGCGGCGGGCACCGGGCTTGTCTACCCCAGGCCGGGTGGAGGCCCGCGGGGTCAGCCCACCATCGCCCGCACCAGCACGACGAGGCCGCCCAGCCCGGCCAGCGCCAACGTCGTACGCCGGGCTGCCGCATCGCTGGTGCGCCGCTGCAGCGGCGCCCCCAGCGCCAGCCCGACCACCAGCCCCACGGCGCAGGCCGCCAGCCTGGCCCCGCTCACCGACGGCAGCCCCAGCCCGGCCAGCGCGACGACGTTGAGCAGCAGGAAGTCGACCTGGACGGTGCTGCGCAGCGCGTCGGCGGGACGACCGGCGGCGGCGGCCCACAGCGCGACCGGCGGCCCCCCGATGCCGGCCGCCACGTTGGTCACGGCGCTCACCAGCCCCGCGACAACTGCCGCCGCGGGCGCGCGACCGCCGCGGGGGCGGACCCCGACCGCCAGCGCGGCCGCACCCAGCGTGGCGGCGGCGCCGGCGAGCGCGGCCGCCAGCCGGTCGGGCACCGGGCGCAGCAGCCGCACGACCAGCGGCGTGACGAGCACCGCCGGCCCGGCGAGCAGCAGCAGGTCGCGCCACGCGACCCGCCGCGAGGACCGGGCCAGCACCGCGACGTTGACCGCTGCCGACAGCAGCAGGACCAGGCGGACGCCGTCGCGCGGCCCGAGGGCGGCGACCAGCAGCGGCCCGCACACCAGCGCGAACCCGATCCCGCTCACCGACTGCGCGAGCGCCCCGACCGCCACGGCAACGGCCGCCGCCAGCGTCAGCACCGGCGCCGCGTCACCGCTGCGGCGGGCGTACGACGGCCCGCAGCACCTCGGCCTGCTCCCGGACCGGGCACCCCAGCAGGTGGTCGCCGACCAGCCCGTGCGCCTGCAGCAACGAGTAGGCGGTCGTCGGCCCGACGAAGCTGAAGCCGGCCCGCTTGAGCTCGCGGGCGAGCGCGGCGGAGCCCGGGGTGCTCGCCGGCACGTCCGACCAGGACTCATACGCCGGGCTGGGCAGCTCGGCGTAGGACCAGAGCAGGGCCGGCAGCCCGCCGCTGTCCCGCAGGGCGAGGGTGGCGCGGGCGTTGGTGACGCAGGCCGCGAGCTTGGGGCCCGAGCGGATCAGCCGGGCGTCCTCGAGCAGCGGCGCGACGTCGAGCCCGGCGACCCGTTCGGGGTCGAAGCCGAGCAGCGCCTCGCGCAGCGCGTCCCGCTTGCGCAGCACCGTGATCCAGGCCAGCCCGGCCTGCAGGCCCTCCAGGCACAGCTTCTCGTAGAGCGCCTGCTCGGACAGGACCGGCCGGCCCCACTCGAGGTCGTGGTAGCGCTCGTAGAGCGCATCGCCCTCGCCGAAGCACCTCACGACCGCCGCCTCACGCCAGCGACCCGACGATCGCGCCGGTCACCGCGGCGAGGTCCTCGTCGGTGCTGACGTACGGCGGCATCGTGTAGACCAGCCGGCCGAACGGGCGCACCCAGGCACCCCGCTCGACCAGCCGCGGCTGCAGGACCCGCAGGTCGGCCGGCCGCTCGAGCTCGACCACCCCGATCGCGCCGAGCACCCGCACGTCGGCGACGCCCGGCAGGTCGCGGGCCGGCGCCAGCCCCGCGCGCAGCCGGTCCCCGATGTGCGCCACCGTGTCCTGCCACGGCCCGTCGAGCAGCAGCCGGACGCTGGCCTGCGCGACCGCACACGCCAGCGGGTTGGCCATGAACGTCGGCCCGTGCATGAAGGCGCCGCCCGGCGCCGCGCAGACCGCCGCCGCGACGTGGTCGCTGCACAGGACCGCGCCGAGGGTGAGGTAGCCGCCGGTCAGCGCCTTGCCGAGGCACAGCACGTCCGGCACGACGCCGGCGTGGTCCATGCCCCACAGCGTGCCGGTGCGCCCGAAGCCGGTGGCGATCTCGTCGAACACGACCAGCAGGCCGTGCGCGCGGCACAGCGCGACCAGCTCGCGCAGGTACGCCGGGGAGTACCACCGCATGCCGCCCGCGCCCTGCACGACCGGCTCGACGACGAGGGCGGCCAGCCGGTCGCCGTGCTCGGCCAGAACGGCCCGCACCTCGTCGAGGTCGCCGTCGGCGTACGCCTCGTCGTAGCCCGGTCGAGGCCGCGAGAGGAACACCTGCTGCGCGACGTGCTCGCGGAACAGCCCGTGCATGCCGGTGACCGGGTCGCAGACGCTCATCGCTCCGGCGGTATCGCCGTGGTAGCCGCCTCGCACGGTCAGCAGCAGCGAGCGCTTCGGCTGACCCGCGCCCTGCCAGTGCTGCAGCGCGAGCTTGAGCGCCACCTCGACCGCGACGCTGCCGGAGTCGGCGAAGAAGACCCGGGTCAGCGCGGGCGGGGTGAGCCCGACCAGCAGCTCGGCCAGCTCGACCGCCGGGGCGTGGGTGAGGCCGCCGAACATCACGTGCGAGAAGCGGTCGACCTGGGCGTGGACGGCCGCGTCGAGCACCGGGTGCCGGTAGCCGTGGATCGCCGCCCACCACGACGACATCCCGTCCACGAGCTCGCGGCCGTCCGCCAGCACCAGCCGGGTGCCGTGCGCTGCCACGACCGGGTAGAGCGGCGACGGCTCGACGACCGAGGCGTACGGGTGCCAGACCGTACGGCGGTCGCGCTCGACCAGCGCGGCGGTCCCCGGCGGAGCGGTCACAGGGACGCGGACAGGCCCTTGAGCGGCATCTGCAGGTCGGCCAGCATGTCCAGGTCGGCGGTCGCGGGCCGGCCGAGGGTGGTCAGGTAGTTGCCGACGATGACCGCGTTGACGCCGCCGAGCATGCCGTCCCTCGCCAGGTCGCCGAGGGTGATCTCGCGGCCGCCGGCGAAGCGCAGGATGGTGCGGGGCAGAGCGAGGCGGAACACCGCGATGGCCTGCAGGGCCTCGGTGGCGTCCAGCACCGGCAGGTCGCCGAAGGGCGTGCCGGGCCGCGGGTTGAGGAAGTTGAGCGGCACCTCGTCGGGCTCCAGCGCCGCCAGCTGCGCGGCGAACTCGGCGCGCTGCTCGAGCGTCTCGCCCATGCCGAGGATGCCTCCGCAGCAGACCTCCATGCCGGCGTCGCGCACCATCCGCAGCGTCTCCCAGCGCTCCTCCCAGGAGTGGGTGGTGACGACCTGCGGGAAGTGCGACCGGGCGGTCTCGAGGTTGTGGTTGTAGCGGTGCACGCCCATGTCGGCCAGGTCGTCCACCTGGGCCTGGGTGAGCATGCCGAGCGAGCAGGCGACCTGGATGTCGACGGCGCCCCGGATGGCGGCCACGCCCTCGCGCACCTGCGCCATCAGGCGCGCGTCCGGACCGCGCACCGCCGCCACGATGCAGAACTCGGTGGCGCCCGTCGCCCGCGTCTGGATCGCCGCCCGCACCAGCGACGGCACGTCCAGCCACGCGGCCCGCACCGGGCTCGGGAACAGCCCGGACTGGCTGCAGAAGTGGCAGTCCTCGGGGCAGCCGCCGGTCTTGAGCGAGACGATCCCCTCGACCTCGACCTCGGGGCCGCAGTGCCGCATGCGCACCTCGTGGGCGAGCTGCAGCAGCTCGGGCAGCCGCTCCGGCGGCAGCCGCAGCAGTTCCAGCGCCTGCTCCTGCGTCAGGCCCACCCCGCGCTCCAGCACCTGCCCGCGCGCCCCGGTCAGTCCGGTCGTCATCAGCTCGGTCACGCCGGCGAGTGTGCCAGCCTGCGACCGCTCACCGGCCGTGGGCCGTCCGGAACGCGCGCGGGTCGAAGCGGCCACCCAGCTGCGGGCCGAGCCCGGCACCGGCGACCGCCAGGAAGGCCGCCCGGTCGAGCGCCCCCGCCCCTTCCGGCAGCACCCCGAGCAGCGGCCGCGCGCCGAGCACCTCCAGGTCGCGCAGGTTGCTGCGGTCCGCCAGACCCGGCTCGGGCGGCCACGACCCGACCACCACACCGAGCGGCTCGACTCCGCGGTGTGCGAGCGCCTCCAAAGTCAGGGCGGTGCTGTTGAGCGTGCCAAGCCCGGACGCCGCCACCACGAGGACAGGGGCGCGGACGGTGCGGGCGATGTCGGCGAGGGTGAGCCCTTCGTCGTCGAAGCGGACCAGAAGGCCACCGGCGCCCTCCACCAGCACCAGGTCGTGCTCCGCGTCCAGCCGCAGCAGCGTCGCGGCGCAGGCAGCCAGGTCCAGCGGCGCACGCCCGCTGCGCCGGGCGGCGGCGGCGGGGGAGAGCGGGTCGGGGTAGCGGGCCCCTTCGTGGGTCCGCACCGCCCCAGCCAGGCGTACGACGTCGGCCAGGTCTGCCGCCGAGCCGTCCGGGACGCCGGTCTGGGCCGGCTTCACGACGGCGCAGCGGGCGCCGCGGCACAGCGCGAGGGCGGCGACGGCGGCGGTGACCACTGTCTTGCCGACCCCTGTGCCGGTGCCCGTCACCACGAGCAGCGTCACGGCGGCATCCTGCCATCGGACGTTCATCCCCGGTTGGCCCGGGGAACGACGCGGGCTGGGACGATGGGTGGTCTCCACCCGTGCGACCGAGGGGGCCTTTCGTGGACGCCACTGTGCAGTTTCCCGACCAGTTCGCGCAGTTTCCCGACGAGTTCGCCTTCCTGTCCGCCGACGTACGCCGTCGCAGGTCCGCCGAGGTCGACCTCGGAGCCACCTGGCGGTTCGCCCGCGGCGCCGACGCCTGGAAGCTCACCTGGCTCAGCGAGACCGGCGAGCTGTACCTGTGCCGGTCCGACGGGCACGCCGGCTCCTGCAGCGACGTGAGCGTGCTGGCCGTGCTCTCCGAGCCCGATCTCGACGCCCTGCTGGACGGTTGGCGCGACCACCGCGCCGACGAGGACGGCCTCGGCTGGGTCCTGTCCCGTCTCCCCGCCGCCGCGGCCTGAGCGGCTCCCGCGCCGTCAGGCGACGACGATGGCGGTGACCGCGACGGCGCACAGCGCCAGGCCGAGGCGCTGGGCCGCGGTCGCCCGTTCGTGCAGCAGGACGGTCGCCAGCAGGACGGTCACGCCGGGGTAGAGCGAGGTCAGGACGGCGGCGACGGTCAGCAGGCCGGCGTGGGCGGCGAAGAAGTAGAGCAAGGTCGCGGTGACGCTGAGCGCCCCCACGCCCGTCGCGGCCAGTACGGCGTTGCCGGGACGCGGCGGCCGGCGCACCGCCACGAAGACCAGCAGCAGCAGCAGCGCGGCAGCCTGGCCGCTGGCCACCGGCCAGAGCCCGGCGTCGTCGCCGGCCCGGTCCAGGCCGATGAACAGCAGCGCGAACCCGGCGCCGGCCAGCAGTCCGTCGGGCCACCCGGACGCGGACGAGGGGCCGTCGGTCCCCGCAGGCGGGCGCGCGACCAGGGCGATGGCGGGCAGCGCGAGCAGCACGCCGGCGACGACCAGCGGCACCGGGCGTTCTCCGAGGGCGACGCCGACGCAGGCGGGCAGCGCCGCGCCCCCCACCGCCGACAGCGGCCCGACGACGGTCATCTGCCCCCGACCCAGGCCCCGGTAGAGCGCCAGGCTGCCGAAGCCGCCCCCCACGCCGCTGAGCACGCCCCAGCCCACCGCGCCCGCGCTGGGACCGGCACCGGCCGCCCACGGCAGCGCGACCCAGACGAGCAGCGTCGAGCCGGCCTGGCTGACCAGGCCGACCAGTGCGAAGTGCACCCGTCGCGACAGCACCCCGGCCCAGAAGTCCGAGACGCCGAAAGCCAGCGCGGCGCCGAGCCCCAGCAGCGTGGCCATCAAGCCCGCCCGGACCGCCGGCGGCGCGAGCCCGGCCGGGTCAAGCGCCCGTGCCGCGCCGGGCGTCCGCAGCGGCCGCGAGTACGACGGGGACCGCCCGGGCCAGGTCCGTCGCCGTCAGGTCTGCGCGCGCTGTGAGCCGCAGGCAGGAGCGCCCCTCGGGCACCGACGGCGGCCGGAAGCACCCGACCCGCACCCCCTCGGTCAGGCAGGCCGCCTGAGCCCGGTGGGCGGCGTGCGCGTCGCCGAGCACCAGCGCGACGACGGCGCCCGCCGACGGCAGGACCCCGAGTGCTCGGGCGAGGCAGTCGGTCGCGGTGCGCAGGGCGGCCACCCGGGCCGGCCGCACCAGCGAGAGCGCGGCCAGCGCCGCACCGGCGGCCGCCGGCGCCAGCCCGGTGTCGAACCCGAACGGCCGTGCGGTGTCGACCAGGTGCTCGCGCAGCATCGCCGGGCCGAGGACCGCGCCGCCCTGGCTGCCCAGCGCCTTGGACAGCGTCACGGTCAGCACGACGTCGGGCTCGCCGGCCAGCCCCGCGGCGGCGCACGCCCCCGCCCCGGCCGGCCCGACCACGCCGAGACCGTGCGCCTCGTCGACGAGCAGCACCGCGCAGTGCCGGCGTACGACGTCGTGCAGGGCCGCGAGCGGGGCCAGGTCACCATCGACGGAGAACACCGCCTCGGTGAGGACCAGCGCCCGCTCCTCCGGCCGGTCCCGCAGGGCGGCCTCGACGGCGCTGACGTCGCCGTGCGGCACGACGGCGACGCGGGCCCGGGACAGTCGGCAGGCGTCGATCAGCGAGGCGTGGTCGAGCGCGTCGCTGACCACCAGCGAGCCGGGACCGGCGAGCGCCGTCACCGCCCCGAGGTTGGCCAGGTAGCCGGAGGAGAAGACCAGCGCCCGCTCGGTGCCGGTGTGGGCGGCGAGGGCCTGCTCGAGCTCGTCGTGCAGGGCGGTGCTGCCGGTGACCAGCCGGCTCCCGGTCGAGCCGGCGCCGTACGCCTTGAGCGCGTCGACGCCGGCCGCGACCACGTCCGGGTGGCGGCACAGACCCAGGTAGTCGTTGGAGGCCAGGTCGAGCACCTGCTCGCCCGCGGTCCGGGGGCGCAGCTCGCGGTGCAGTCCGGCGGCGTCCCTGGCCGCCGCCGCGGCGGTCAGCCAGCCCAGCGCGTCCCCCATGGGACCACCGTAGGCTCCCGGCGTGTCGACGCTCGCGGACCTGCTGCGTGCCAGGACGGGGCTCGACGAGGCCGATGTCGAGTGGCTGCACCGGCTCGTCGCCGAGTGGCAGCTGGTGGCCGACCTGTCCTTCGCCGACCTGGTGCTGTGGGTGCCGACCGGGGACGCGGACTGGCTGGCGGCTGCGCACATGCGGCCGACGACCGGCCCGACCGCCTACCCGGAGGACGTGGTGGGCCTGACCTGCGGGCCGGCGGAGGTCCACCGGGTGGCGCGGGCCTGGCGCCAGGGGCGGATCGTGCGCGACGGCGAACCCGAGTGGCGGGGCTCGGTGCCGGTGCGGCAGGAGGCGATCCCGGTGCGCCGGGGCAGCCGTCTGGTCGCGGTGCTGTCCCGGGACACCGACTCGACCCAAGCCCGGATGCCGAGCCAGCTGGAGCTGACCTACCTGACCAGCGCGGGCGAGCTGCTGCAGATGGTGTCCGAGGGCACCTTCCCCTTCCCGGAGGGGGCACCCGACCCCGAGCACGCACCTCGCGTCGGCGACGGCCTGCTGCGCCTGGACCGGACCGGCCACGTGGTCTACGCGAGCCCGAACGCCTCGTCGGCGTCCCGCCGGCTCGGGGTGCAGGGGGACCTGCTGGGTGCCCACCTCGGCCAGACCATCGCGCGGCTGTCCACGGCTCCTGGGCAGCTGGCCGAGCCACGCGGGTCGGCGGCGCTCGCGGCGGTGCTGCGCCTGCGCGAGCCGCGCGAGAGCGAGGTCGAGGCGCAGGGGACGACGGTGCTGCTGCGGGCGCTGCCGCTGGTCCCGGGCGGCGAGCCGCGCGGGGCGCTGGTGCTGGTGCGCGACGTGACCGAGGTGCGGCAGCGGGACCGGCAGATCCTGGGCAAGGACGCCACCATCCGCGAGATCCACCACCGGGTGAAGAACAACCTGCAGACCGTGGCCGCCCTGCTGCGCCTGCAGTCCCGGCGTACGGCGGACGCCGGCGCGCGTTCGGCGCTGGAGGAGTCGGTCCGGCGGGTCGGGTCGATCGCGGTCGTGCACGAGACGCTGGCGCTGGCGCTGGACGAGCAGGTCTGCTTCGACGACATCGCCGACCGGCTGCTGGCGATGTGCGCCGAGGTGGCGGCTCCGGCCTCGGACGTGCAGGTGGTGCGCACCGGCGGGTTCGGCGTGGTCGGGGCGGAGGTCGCCACGCCGCTGTCGATGGTGCTCACCGAGCTGGTGCAGAACGCGGTCGAGCACGCCTTCGCCGACGACGCCACCGGAGGGCGGATCGACGTCCGCGTGCAGCGGACGGCGGAAGGGCTGGACGTGCGGGTCGAGGACGACGGCGCGGGGCTGCCGGCCGGCTTCGACCTGGCCGGCTCACCCGGCCTCGGGCTGCAGATCGTGCAGACGCTCGTGGCCGGTGAGCTACGCGGCACGCTGGTGCTCGAGCCGCGCCAGGGCGGCGGCACCCGGGCGCACCTCGCCGTGCCGCTCGCCGAGGCGGGGGCGAGCTAGCCGCTAGAGCAGCGCGGTCGGGGCCGGACCGCGCGCGCCCACGCCGGGGTCCTGTGCATCGGCCCCGCTGACGAAGTGGCGCAGGAGCAGCACCAGGGCCAGCACGCTCAACGCGAGCAGCAGCAGGGCCGCCGCCCGGAAGCGCCACACGGCGAGCCAGGCCGCCGGTGCCTCCCGGGCGACGAGCGGGGGTCGGACGTAGTGCTCGGCCACCGGTGGGTCAGCCCGTCGTGACCCGCGCGCGGGCGCCGCGGCGGGCCAGCGCCCGGCGCTCGTCCTCGCTGGTGCCGCCCCAGACGCCGGCGTCCTGGCCGGTCTCGATCGCCCAGGACAGGCAGTCCTCGACGACGGCACAGCGCCGGCAGACCGTCTTGGCCTCGTCGACCTGCACTGCGGCGGGACCTGTGGTGCCGATCGGGAAGAACAGCTCAGGGTCCTCGTCACGGCAGAGGGCGTCGTGGCGCCAGTCCATGAGATCCAACTCCTTCCTCGGCGGACCACCGCGGCAGCGGCGGCCCGCTCGGCCCGGCGCTGAGCACCGGTTGCGGGCAGGTATCGCGAAGGACACCTCTTGTGAACCTTTTCACGATCTACGTCGGGCGGGTCCCGGGTCGATCCGGTCCGAGGCGAGGCCGGAGCCCGTTTCCGAACGCGGTTCTAGCGTTGCACCGCTGCAGCGCGCTGGCAAGCACTGGGGGATCTCTCTCGGCCGGGGAGGTGTCGCCTTCGTCACGTCCCTCTCGCGCGGGACGTTCAGCGGCACTGCCCCGTCTGAGCGCGCTCATGCCTGTCGGCCGGAAGGCTCAGGCGAAGACGTCCAACGCGTCGGGGCAGGCCCGCAGTCGCACGCTGGTCCGGTCGCCCAGGTCGTCGCCGTCGACCTGGAACGGCATGGGCCGGCCGGCACTGATCGTGACGTCGGACAGGTCGTGCAGCGCCACCAGGTGGCGGCCGCTGGGCAGGGGCCGGGGGGACAGGATCTGGCGCAGGTGGCGCAGCGTCGACACGGTCCCGAGACTGCGCAGGCCGAACACGTCCAGGCCGCTGTCGAACGACGCGTCCGGGCACGGCCGCACCGGCCGGCTCCCCAGGTAGGTCCACGGCGAGGTGTTGCACACCAGGGCCAGGCCGAGCCGCTGTGGCTCCAGACCCGGACCGCTCAGCCGCAGCGGCGGATGGCTGCGGTCGGTGGACCCGGTGAAGAACTCGTGCACCGCCTCCCGTACGAACAGCGCCGGCGTGGTCCGGCGGCCGGCGGCACGGCGGTGCTCCACCCGGCGTACGACCTCGGCGTCGAGGCCGAGGCCGGCACAGAAGGTGAACCAGCGCTCGTCGGCCCGGGCCAGGCCGATCCGTCGACGTCGCCCCGCGCGCAGCGCCTCGAGCAGGTCGCCCACCGCCTCGACCGCCTGTTCCGGCAGGCCCAGGGCGCGCGCGAAGACGTTGGTGCTGCCACCCGGGACCACGCCGAGCGCGGGCAGGCCCGGAGCGGGGCCGTCCGCCAGCAGCCCGTTGACGACCTCGTTGACGGTGCCGTCACCGCCGAGGGCGACCACCAGGGCGGCCCGTTCGGCGACGGCGGTGCGGGCCAGCTCGGTCGCGTGCCCGCGGGCCTTGGTCTCGCGCACCTCGAGCGTGGTCTCGCTGGCGAGTGCCTGGGCGAGGACGTCGCGAACCCGGGCAGACGCCGCCGTGGCCGTGGGGTTGACGACCAGCAGCGCGCGCATCGACGGAGTCTATGCGGGCTAGCCTCGCCACCCGTGGAGGTCCCTCAGGCCGCGCGCAGGGCCGCCCTGCTCGTCGCGGCGGAGGGAGCCGCCCTCGTCGTCCTGGGCCTCGTCTACGGGGTGGTGGGGGCGCTGGGACGTCCGGAGGACCGGCTGGCCACCGAGCTGGCGGCCGCCCTCGCGGTGCTCACGGGGGCCGGCCTGGCGCTGTTGGCCCGTGCCCTCGGCCGGCTCCGCGGCTGGGCCCGGACGCCCGTTGCGCTGCTCAACCTGCTGGCCCTGCCGGTCGGCTACGGCCTGGCGCAGGGGCGCCTGTGGCTGTCGGCGGTGCTGGTGCTGGCGCCGGCCCTCGGCGTACTGCTGCTGCTCGCGGCGCCGACGTCGCGGCTGGCCTTCCGCGGACTGGACTGATTGCCGCTACTGCTCGGGCGCGGCCTACTCCTCGGACAGCAGACCCTCGCGCAGCTGGGCCAGCGTGCGGGCGAGCAGCCGGGAGACGTGCATCTGGCTGATGCCCAGCTCACCGGCGATCTGCGACTGGGTCATGTTGCCGAAGAAGCGCAGCATGAGGATCTTCTTCTCGCGCGCGGGCAGCCGCTCCAGCAACGGCTTGAGCGACTCGCGGTACTCCACGCCCTCGAGCGCGTCGTCCATCATCCCCAGCGAGTCGGCGACCGCCGGCGAGTCGTCGTCGCCGCCGTC
>JAABUT010000651.1_pt1 | contig 50895 bp, 49 predicted proteins | sample 5559281 | NCBI WGS metagenome assembly JAABUT01 (sample SAMN10711880, study PRJNA513359) | rock metagenome | isolation source: Antarctica rocks | place: Antarctica: Victoria Land, Ricker Hills nord | collected 2016-01-04
CCAGCCGAGCAACCCGGCTGGGTCTGTGGATGTGTAGTAACACGACCCATCACGCGCCCTTCCGGCAAACCCGCAGGTCACAAGGCAGATTCAGCCCCGCGTGTGCTCATGATCTTCGGAAGTCCGGACTGACGGCATTGAGTCCGAGCACGTTGTCCAGCATCGTCAGGATCAGGGCGCCGACGAACGTACCGACCACGGTGCCCTTGCCCCCGGCCAGGCTGGCGCCGCCGATCACGACAGCCGCGATCGCATCGAGCTCGAAGGAGGTCCCCGCCAGCGGGTCGGCGGAGGCGCTGTAGGCGGCGTCGATCGGGCCGGCAAAACCCGCGAGCAGCCCAGCCAGGGTGAAAACCGCGATCTTGACGCGGGTGACATTCACGCCGGACAGCCGCGCGGCAGTCTCGTTGCCACCGACCGCGTAGACGTGCCGGCCGAACCTGGACTTGGACAGGACGAGCTGGAAGATGATGACCACGACGATGAGGGCCAGCACCGGGTAGTAGATGCCACCCCGACCCACGATCGGCAGTGCCACACCGGTGAACAGCTTGTGCCCCGGCGTCCCGAGACTCTGGAACACCTCGGAGTTGTGGGTGAGACTTCCGCTGGCGGTAGCAATCTGGGTGCCGATGCTGACGTTTCCGCTGATTTCCCGGTCAATGCCGCGGGCAATGTTGAGCATCGCCAGCGTCATGACAAAGGACTGCACCCGCAGCCGTGCGGTGCCCGCCCCGTTGCAGAAGCCGAACAGCGCGCCGACCAGCATGCAGATAGGGACGATCTCCAGCGGGCTGAGGTTGTGCCGCGCCAGGAGCAGCGCGGCGACGGTCGAGCCGATGCCGAGCAGCGAACCGACGGACAGGTCGATCCCGGCGGTGAGGATGACCAGCGTCTCGCCGACCGCCAGGATGCCCCGGGAGGAGAAAGCTCCGACGGCGTTGGTGAGGTTCTGCTGGTTCCAGAAGACCTGTCCCTGGGACAGGATCCCGAAGGCGATCACCAGGACGAGCCCGACGTAGCCCTGTAACGAGCCGAGCACCGATGCCCCGGCCCGCAGCCGCTCGGGGCTCAGCCCGCGCGATCTCGCCGGGCCGCCCTCGGGCGTCGGCGCATCCTCCGGAGCCGACGTGGCCGGTGTGGCCGGTGTGGCCGGTGTGGCCGCAGGTTCCTTGGTGCCGCTGCTCATCGGCTCAGCCCCTGTTCGAGGGCGGTCGAAGCGGAGCCAGCGTCGATGTCGAGTACGGCCCGGCGGGCCATGGCGGCAGCCAGGATGGTTTCCTGGGTGGCCTGGCCTCGATGGAACTCACCGGTGACCCGGCCTTCGCAGAGCACCAGGATCCGGTCGCACATGGCTAGCAGCTCGGGTAGTTCGGAGGAGGCCATGAGGATCGCGGCCCCCTGCGCGGCCAGTTCGGTCATCAGCTCATAGATCTCGGCCTTCGCGCCCACGTCGATCCCTCTGGTGGGCTCATCCATGAGGATCAACGAAGGGCGGGTGAGCAGGCACTTGGCGAGCACAACCTTCTGCTGGTTGCCGCCGGAAAGGTCGGCGACCGTGCTGTCGATCCCGGGCGTCTTCACGCGCAGGCTGCGCACGATCTCGGCCACTGCTGCACGTTCCCGTCGTCCGTCGACCAGCCCCCACCGCCGGAACCGGTCCAGTGCCGACAGGCTCGCATTGAAACGCACGGTGTTGCCGAGTACCAGGCTCTGCGCCTTGCGGTCCTCGGCCACCAAGGCAATCTTGTTGCTGATGGCGTGCCTCGGCGAGCGGGGGTGATAACGGCGGCCGTCCAGCCAGAGCCGGCCGTGCACCGCGTGCCGGGGCTGCGCTCCGAACACCGTTTCGAGGACTTCGCTGCGGCCGGCCCCCATCAGCCCGGCCAGCCCGACGATCTGCCCCGCCCGCACGGTGAGACCGATGTCGTGCAGACCCGCCCGGCCGGCTCGCGGGTCGCCGTCGACGTTCAGGTGCTCCACCCGCAGCCGTTCCTGGCCGTCACTGGATTCGGCCTGCGGCCGCGGAAACAGCTCGGTGAGCGGGCGGCCGACCATCATCGCGATGAGCTCGGACCGGCTGGTGCCAGACATGTCGCGGCGGCCCACGAACGCACCGTCGCGCAGCACGGTGACCGAATCGGCAATCTGCTCGAGTTCCTCCAGCCGGTGGGAGATGTAGACGACCGCGACCCCGCGGTCGGCGAGCTGGCGGATCACGGTGAACAAGCGCCGCACCTCGGCGTCGGCCAGGCTGGACGTGGGCTCGTCCATCACCAGGATTCGGACGTTGAGCGACAGCGCCTTGGCAACCTCGATGAGCTGCTGCTCGGCGATTCGGCACTGCCGGACCAGACGCCGCGGACCGAGTCGCAGGCCGACACCGGCGAGCAGCTCACGGGCGCGCGCATCCATGCGGCCCCGGTCGAGTGCACCTCGGGCGGTCCGCAGCTCCCGTCCGAGGAAGATGTTGTCGGCGATCGACAGCTCCGGAACGAGGTTGAGCTCCTGGTGGATCATCCCGATCCCGAGCTGCTGGGCATCTCGGGGCGAGTGGATGGAGGCGGGTTGCCCGGCCAGGTCGATCTGGCCGTCGTAGTCGGCGAACACCCCGGCCAGAACGTTCATCAGGGTCGACTTGCCGGCACCGTTCTCGCCTAGCAGGGCCGCGACCTCACCTTCGTGCACGGTCAGCGTCACGCCGTCGAGCGCCCGTCCGCCGGAGAACGTCTTGGCGATGTCGCGCATGGACAGCACCACGGGCCGATCCGGCGCGGCCGGCCCAGGCGCCGTCGTACGGGGTTCTGCCACCGGTCAGCCGACCAGCCGAAGGCTGAGGTAGTCCAGCCCGGCGGAGTAGCCCACAGCGGCCGGGTTCTTCCCGGTGACGGTGAGCGTCAGCGTGTGCCGACCGGACGTCAGCGCGACCTGTCCCTCCTCGATCGGCGCTGTCACCGCGACGTTCGGGGTGTTGTAGGCGTCGAAGGCCGAGCCGACCGACTTGCCATCGACCGCCAGTGTGTTGATGCCGTAGTCCTGGGCCTTGGTCTGGACGACGGACAGGTCGTACGTGCCGGTGTTCGGCACCGAGAAGGCAACGCTCACCTGGTCGCCGGGCTTGGCCCCCTGGAGCCACAGCTGCGCGCCGGCCGACCAGTTGATCCCGCAGCAGTTGCCCTGGGCGACGGCCGGGGCTGTGGCCGACAACGGCGGAAGCAGCGACTCGGCTTCCAGCCGGAGGGTGTCACCGCTCGTGGCCGATGCCTGCGCGGACGGCGCGCCGGCGTTGCCGGCCCCGTCGACGGCAACGACCCGGTAGTACCAGGTCTGATGCAGCCCGGCCGAGTGGGTGAAGGAGGTCCCCGTCGCCTCGCCGAGCAGGGTGGCAGGGCCGGTGGCGAAGGTGGGGCGCATCGACGCGTAGACGTCGTAGTGGTCCACGCCGACGTTGTCCGTCGCCGGGTTCCACGACAACGTGATGGCGTTGGACCGGTCACCGGTCGCTGTCAGACCGGTGACCTGGGACGGGGCCCGCCGGTCGGTGAACGAGCGCACCTGCGACAGGGAGGTGTAGCGGGCGGCCGTCCAGGGCGGCGAGCCCGCGGTGGGGGCCAGCCCGATCGTGATCCTGCGCTTGCCCGCGGTAAGGGCTGCCGGCAGTTGGAAGGTGTCGTCCAGCCACCGGTGGTCGGTGTTGTTCAACGGCTCCGACCAGGTGCCTGCCGGTCGGCCGTTCACCGTGACGGTGGCCGACTGGCCGGGGATCGCCTGGTCCGACATCCGCCGCACCAGTACGCCCTGGTTGTGCTTGTTCACCGCCAGCCGGAAGGTCAGCGGCGTCCCGGTCGCCCGCAGCGTGTGCGTCACCGGCTCCGGGACGGCGTTGTTGCCTTCGTAGGTCGAGGTCAGCGTGCTCACGGTCCCGGGGGTGGCGGCGGTGTAGCCGTGGGCCTGCTCACTTGCCGCGTTGCCCACCTCCAAGATGTCCGAGCTGTTCTGCGCGACCGCGTCCCGGCCGTACCAGTAGGCGGTGGAGGCGTAGTTCGCCTGGACGTCATCGACCGGGCCGTGCTCGATACCGAACGTCATGGCGGAGGCGAACGGGACCGCATCGGTCAGCATCGAACGGTAGGTGCCGGTGCAGTCGGTGTCGGCCGAGCAACCGAAGCCGGCGCCCTGGTGAACCGGCTCACCGTTGACCGGGTCGGTGAACGTCCCGCGGTCGAAGTACCAGCCGCCCTCGTAGAAGTCCTCGGTCCCGGTGCCGTGGATCTGCGGGGTTCGCGAGCCGTCCACGTACACCCGCTCGTCGCCCTCGAGGTACACGCGGCTGGCCGGCCCCGCCATCGTGTGGGTGACGCCCACGAACTTGCCCTGGCTGGCGGTGTGCAGGAACAGGTGGTCCTTGCCGGGCGTGGTCGGGCCGCCGGCGGAGGTGGCCCGGAAGTAGCCGTCGTTCCCGGCCGGACCGAGCGCCGCCGCTTCCGGCCGGGAGCGGGCTGAGGTCACGCTCACGTCTCCCGAGGTGATCGCCTGCTTCGAGCCGTTGTAGAGCTCGACCTTGGCGTCGTGCCGGAACGGCATCGGCCACCAGGCCGAAAGGGTGCGGGTGTCGGGGTTGATGCCGTGCATCAGCGCCCGCACCTTGGCCAGTCCCAGGCCCGCGCCGAAGAACTCACCGAGCGGCGCGTCCACGGTGCGCTGCCCGTCGAAGCTGATCCTGAGCCGGGCGTGCTGCAGCACGTCGTTGGAGGCCAGCACCGCGGGCTCGTTCTGGGTGTCAGGGGGGTAGCAGAAGGTGCGGGTGCCCGCGAAGGTCTGCTTACTGATCGAGTACGCGTGCGCGGTCTCGCTGCTGATGTGCTCTGTGCCGACATCAACGGTGTCGCTGCGCACCAGGGCCGCGCCGACGCGTGAGTCGACCCAGTAGGTGAACTCGTTGTAGTCGTTGTCCGAGGAGACGAACTGGTTGCGGATCGTGATGGTGGACTTCCCGGCGGTGGATGCGGGAGGCAGAGCGACCGTCTGGTTCTCCCAGTTGCAGCCGGGCTGGGCCGGCAGCGGCGCCCACTCGGCGACCGGGTGATTGTCGACCAGGATGCTCGCCCGTTGGTGGCCGATCGCCGCGTCGAGCCGGCGGGTCAACTGGACCCCCTGGTTTTTCGGGTCGATCTTCACCGTGAACTGGCTGTAGGCGTTCGCGTCCCGGCCGAAGGCCCGGCCGTCGTCGGTGACCGTGTTCGGCGGCGGCGGGCCGACCAGCTGCGGGAGGTGCACCTGCAACGCGGAGATCGAACCAGGGCCGGTCCCGGCCGACAGCTGGGTGCTCTGCCCCGGGGCGAGCCGGAATGCCCGTCGCGTCGTGGAGGCTCCCGGCTGCGCCGGCTTCGGATCGGCGGTGCCCGCCGCCTTCAGCTTGGCGATCACGTCCAGTGCCTTGTCCGCGGGATCGAAGGAGGGGACCCCGATCGCGTCGGCGAAGCTCCGGTAGGTGACGTGGTAGTAGTTCGGGTCATGGTCGGTGTAGACCAGCATCGAGGACCGGTAGGTCATCGGCGTCAGGACGTCCACGCCGCCGGAGGACTGCTCCGCGTTGGCCACCAGCGGGAACACGAACGGCGCCCCGAGCTTGCCGTCCACCACGTCCTGGAACGGCGCGTCGATGACGGTACGTCCGTCCAGGACGACGTGCAGGTTTCCTGCGTTGTTCACCTTGCCGGACTGCCCCTGGTAGAAGTCTGTCGCCCAGATCGAGTCGATTTCACCCGGCCCGCTGTGCTGGGCGAGCGTGCATCCGCCGCCTGCCTGCCGACCTAGGCACCGGTTGAAGTCGCCGTTGCCGCCGGCCCGGTCGAAGCTGGAGAACTGCTTGGTCTGCACCCCGCGCGTGAGGTCGGGCAACCGGTTGAGCTGGCGGTAGGTGTCCCACCCGATCGCGCCCTTGCCGTTGGTGCCGTCGGGCGTCTGGTGTCCTGCGTGCTGCGACGCGGCCGGTGTGGTGGGGCTCCCAGGGGCGGCCTGCGCGGCACCGATCAGCGGTGCACCGAGCAGGCCGAGGCCCAGCGCTGTGACCGCTGCGATCGAGCGGGTGGGGCGGACGTGGGTGCCACGCGGACGCTGGCGGGACTCCTGCATGCTGCTGCTCCTAGATCTGCGTTGCGAGCTACTGCACGGAGCCACTGAACCGTGGTCGGCTACCTGGCTCCCTGCCACTCCCGGTACTCTCAGAAATCGGTTTCTGGGAACGTAGGGTGAGGCTTGGGACTTGTCAAGGTTGCCGCCGCCGCCGCACGGTAGGGTCGCGAACTCGATTCCTGCCCGAAGGACAACGTGCACTCGACGATCCGCGATGTCGCTTCCGCCGCAGGTGTCTCGAAGGCGACCGTGTCCCGCGTGCTCAACGGCCACGCCACCGTTGACGCCATCCTGACCGGTCGGGTGCACGCCGCCGCGCAGCAGCTCGGCTACCGCCCGAACGGGCTCGCCCGCAGCCTGCGGATGCGGGCGACAACGGTGATCGAGATGGTCATTGCCGACGTCACCAACCCGTTCTTCACCGCCATGGTCCGCGGCGTCGAGGACGCCGCGCAGGCCGCCGGGTATTCGGTGGTCCTGGCCAACGCGGACGAGGACCTGGCCAAGGAGGCCCGCTACATCGAGGTCGCGGCCGCCGAGCGGATGGCCGGTGTGATCATGTGCCCGGCATCGGAGACCGACACCCGGGTCGAGCTGCTCCTTGATCGTGGCATCCCCGTGATCGCCGTCGACCGACGCCTACGCACAGCCGCCGTCGACAGCGTGACCGTGAACAACCGGGCCGCATCCCGGGACGCGGTCGCGCACCTGCTCGCGCAGGGCTGCCGCCGCATCGGGCTGATCGGAGGGCTGGCCGGGACCACCACGAGCAACGACCGGCACGCCGGCTACCGCGATGCCCTCCGCCAGGGGGCCGTCCCGATGGACATCGACCTGGTCGTCGACGGCGGCTTCCGGATCGACGGCGGGTACGAGGCGACGCTGGGCCTCATGCGCCGGCGTGAACCGCCGGACGGGCTGTTCATCGCCAACAACCTGATGACGCTCGGCGCCGTCGGGGCCCTCGCCGACGCCGAGCTGCGTTTCCCGCAGGACGTCGCAGTTGTCGGTTTCGACGACGTGCCCTGGGCCGATCCGCTACGTGGCCGCATGAGCGTCGTGTCGCAACCGGCCTACGACATGGGCCGGCATGCTGCCGGGCTGCTGCTGCGCCGGATCCAGGGTGAGGACTTCCCGCCGCAGCGTCTGGTGCTCCCCGCGACCCTGCGGATCGGCGCGAGCTCGGTCCGGCGCCCCGGCTGACCGGCTAGGAGTGGCGGGCGCGCAGCGAGGGTTTGTCGGTCTTGCCGACGGCGTTGCGCGGCAGCGCGTCCAGGAACTCCACCCGCTTGGGCGCTGCGTAGTCGGCCATCCGGGTGCGCACCCAGGCGCGGACCTCGGTCGCGGTCAGCGGCGCGTTAACGACCAGGTATGCCGCCACCGCCTCGCCGGCCAGGGTGTCCGGCACCCCAATGACGGCCGCGTCCTCGACGGCCGGGTGCTGCCTCAGCAGCTCCTCGACCTCGGCCGAGAAGATCTTCGTGCCACCGCGGTTGATCATGTCCTTGCTGCGGTCCAGAATCCGCACGAAACCGTGCTCACAGATCCGCGCGATGTCGCCCGTGTCGAACCAGCCGTCGACGATTGCAGCGGCCGTCGCGGCCGGGTCGTGCCGGTACCCGGTCGTCACCAGCGACCCGCGCAGCCACAGCTCCCCCGGTTCCCCCGGCGGTAGGTCGAGGCCGTCGTCGGACCGGACGACAGCCTCCATGCAGTCCAGCGGCCGCCCGACAGTGCCTGCGTGACCGGTGAACTGCGAGTCGGTGAGGATGCAGCCGGGCGAGTGCGTCTCGGACAGGCCGTACACGTCGTACAGCCGCACCGCGGGCAGCGCGGCCCGGAGCGCGCCCACGAGGTCGGCCGGGAACGGCGCACCTCCCGCCGCCAGCCTGGTCAGCGCGGGCAGCTCCGCGAAGCCCCGCACGCGCAGGCACAGCCGCCACCAGGACGGCACGGCGTACGCCCAGGTCACGGCCCGCACGCGCAGCACGTCGACGTACGCGGTGGGGCTCGTGGTGTCGACGAGCACGCAGGTCGCGCCGACCAGCATCGCCGGCAGGACGTGCGCGTGCATGGCGGAGATGTAGTACATCGGGAACAGCACTGCGGTGACGTCGTGCGGCCCGAGCTGCAGCACCCGCTGGTAGCTCATGCCCGAGTGCACCGAGGCCCGGTGCACCACCTGCGACGCCTTGGGGCGCCCGGTGGTCCCCGAGGTGTAGACCACGGCGTACGTCGAGGCGGGGTCGCGTGCCGGACAGGTCCAGGCGGTGGGCGCAGCCGTCACCAGCGCCGCGCCGAGGTCCTCCGCGCTGTCGAGGTCGAAGCCGGGCGCGGCGAGGCAGAGCTGCGCCTGCGAGTGCTCCACCATGTACGCCCACTGAGCCGGAGCAAGCCGGGTGTTGAGGCCCACCATCACCAGACCTGCGTGGGCGCAGGCGAACAGCAGCGTCGCCAGCTCCAGGGTGTTGCCGGAGGCGACTGCGACCGCGTCCCCCGGGGCGAGCCCGCGATCCAGCAGCGAGCGCGCCGCCCGCTCGACCCGGTCTGCGAAGGCGGCGAAGGTGATCTCCCGGTCGCCGTCCAGGAACGCCGTGCGGTCGGGCCAGCGCTGTACGGCCCGGTCCAGCACGTGCAGGACGGTCGCGGGCCGGCGGGCGTAGGACAGCGCCGGCGCTCCCAGCCAGGTCTCCAGGACGACCGGGTCACCTGGGCAGTCGTCGAGGTCCACCCGTCCACTCCACCACCGCGGGGGGTCGGCCGGTCTACTCAGGTACGTTGATACCGCCGAAGCACCCGATGCCCCGGAGGCCGCCTGCCGTGACCCGGATAGCCGTCTGCGGGGGCGTGTACTCCAACCCTTACGCCCTGCGGGCCTTCGTCGCCGACGCCCGCACGCGGGGGGCCGAGCAGCTGTACTGCCTGGGCGACCTCGGCGGCTACGGCGCCGAGCCGGACGCCATCTGGCCCCTGCTGCTGGACAACGACATCGCCGTCGTGGCCGGCAACTACGACGTGGCGATCGGTCGAGGGGACACCGACTGCGGCTGCGGCTACACCGATCCACGGGACAACGAGTTCGCCCAGCTGATGTACGACTACACCCTCGCGCACACCGACCGGACGTACGCGCAGTGGATGACGACGCTCCCGACCGAGCGGCGGTTCACCATGGGCGGCGTGGACGTGCACCTGGTGCACGGCTCGACGCTGGCGCTCAACGACTTCTGGTGGGAGTCGCTCGACGAGGCGAACCACCTGCTCAAGGTCCAGGAGTCCGGCGCGGATCTGATCATGTGCACGCACTCCGGCCTCCCCTGGACCCGGCAGGTCGGCGAGACCCTCGTCGTCAACGTCGGTGTGCTCGGCCGGCCGGCCAACAACGGCCGTACCGAGGTCTGGTACGCCCTGGTGGACCTGGTCGACGGCGCGGCGACCGCGGAGCTCGTCCCACTGGCCTACGACTGGGCGGCGCAGGCCGCCTCCATGCGCGCTGTCGGCCTGCCCGAGGCCTTCGTGGAGACCGTCGAGACCGGCTGGTGGACAACGTGTCTGGAGGTCGTTCCCCCGCAGGAGCGCTCACGCGGCAAGTACCAGCTCTACCGCTCGGCCCTGCCCGACACCTTCGACCAGGAGGCCGTGTCCTGGGCAGACGCGCCCGAGGTGGTCGACGACGGCCTGCCGGTCGTCCCGCTGTTCGGCTCGGCGCTGTTCCCGCCACGGCTGTGGATGTACACCAACTTCCACTGCAACCTGGCGTGCTCGTACTGCTCGGTGGCCTCGAGCCCGCTGGCCCGCAAGCGCTCGCTGGGGCTGGAACGCGTGAAGATGCTCGTTGACGAGGCGGTGGTCGAGGGCTTCACCGAGATCTACCTGACGGGCGGCGAACCGTTCCTCGAGCCCGACATCGTGGAGATGGTGCTCTACGCCACCGAGCGGCTCGACGTCGTGCTGCTCACCAACGGAATGCTCTACCAGGGCTGGCGGCTCGAGCAGCTCAAGCGACTGTCCGGACGCGCGCGCCTCGTCCTGCAGACCTCGATCGACGCCGCATCCGCCGAGGGGCACGACTGCAACCGCGGCCGCGGCTCCTGGCAGAAGGCGATGGACGGGCTGGTCCTGGCCAAGGGCCTCGGGCTGCCCGTACGCGTCGGGATGACCTCGACGCCCGAGAACGCCCACGAGGTCGAGCCGCTGCGCGAGCTGCTGGTCGGCATGGGCATCACCGGTAAGGACTTCGCCGTACGCCCCCTGGTGGCCCGGGGGTTCTCCACCGAGGGCGCGGTCATCGAGGACACCAACACCGTCCCGGAGGTCGCCGTCACCGCGGACGGCGTGCACTGGCACCCGGCCGGCGCCGACCTGGAGACGAGTCCCGACATGCTCCTGGCCCCGCATCCGTCGGCCGAGCAGTGGGTGCCGCTGGCCGAGGCCAAGCGCCTGGCCGTCGAGCGCTTCCTCGTCCTGCGCCGCAATGACGGCTCGCTGCCCCTGGTCTACAACTGCGCCGTCTAGATTCCGTCGACGGTCGACCCGACCCTCAGCGCCGATCAGGCCCGTTGCGGGTCACGAGGCGCACAGCGGGCACAAGGACGGTGTCCGAACCTCGACGGCAGGAGACACAGTGCAGATCGACAAGCAGATGATCATTGACCTGATTAAGAAGCGGGGCGACAGCGGTCAGGCCGACCAGGCGCAGTCCGAGCTCCCCGACAAGGTCGACACCGACCAGCACGCCGACCTGTTGCAGAAGTTCGGCGTCAACCCGCAGGAGTTGCTCGGCAAGCTCGGCAAGCTCGGCGGCGGTGGGGGCGGCGGAGGACTGGGCGGCCTGCTGGGAGGCTGACGCCGGTCGGCGGCAGAGGGCCTTAGAGCCACGCCCGGACAGCGGCCCACGATCCGCTCGACGGATCGATCGGGTCGCGATGCCCATCGCCCGGCGGGGCGACCAGGCCCATGTCGCCCCCGGCCGCCAGGCAGTCGGCGACGTACCGGCGTGAGCGTTGGACGTCGATCGTCTGGTCGTTCTCCCCGTGCACGATCAGAGTCGGTATCGGCGGCGGGAGCCGGCGGACAGGATCGGTGTCGGCCCACCGCTCAGGGAACTCGTCCGGCGATCCGCCAACCAACTGGCGAGCCGCGCGACCCGCGCTGGCCAGATCCGTGACCGGGGCCAGCGCCACCACTCGTGTCGGCAGCACCAGCGGCGACCCGCCGACTGCGTTCGACGGGGTGGTGGCGCGGTCAGCGGCCCACAGTGCCAGGTGAGCGCCGGCCGAATGCCCCAGCAGGGTGACCCGGGTCAGGTCCAGGCGCCGATCGGCCAGCGCAGCCAACCGGTCGATGCTGTCGGCGACATCCTGGAAGGTCATCGGCCAGCCACCGCCACCGCCGAGGCGGCGGTACTCGACATTCCATGCAGCCCAACCTCGCCGGGTGAGGTCGAGCGAGATCGGCCTGGTCACCAGCTTGCCGAATCCAGTGCGCCAGTGGCCGCCGTGCAGCACGACGACGACCGGGTGGGGGCCGCGACCGGGTGGCAGGTGCAGGTCGGCGACCTGGTCGGGGTGGTCACCGTATGCATAGTTCTCCGGCCGACGCAGAGCGCTCGCGGCGATCCGGGCCGGCAGCGGGACGGGCAGCGACACCGGCATCAGGCGACCGACTGCGGTGCGGATCGCGACAGCCGGCCACCCACGGCGACCAGCCCCACCGCCAATACGGCCCCGACGGCGCCGGACACCAGTAGTGGGAGTCGGCCGTCGCCGTGCCAGGCGAAGCCGGCCCAGATGCCGGCGGCCAGGATGCCGACGCCCGTCAGCCCCTGGTAGATCCCCTGCGCCGACCCCTGCCGGCCGACCGGTGCCAACGAGGAGACCCAGGCCTTGCCGACTCCGTCGGTGCAGGCGGCGAACCCGCCGTACACGGGGAGGATCACGAAGACCCAGCCGGCGCTCGGAGCAAACGCCAGACCGATGTAGCCGCAGGCGAAGAACACCAGCCCGGCGGCGAAGACCAGGTGCCGGGGGAAGCGGTCGGACAGCGACCCGGCCGGGTAGCTCAGCGCCCCGTACACCAGGTTGTAGACGACGTAGGCGGCGATCACCCCGGCCGTGCCGAGGCCAAGCTCGCTGGCGCGCAGCAGCAGCAGCGCGTCCGGGAAGTTGACCAGCGCGAACAGGGTCAGCACCCCGACCAGCAGCCGCAGCCGGCCGGGCAGCCGGTCGGACGTCGTGGCAGCCGTACGGCGGACCGGAGCGGGGCCCTCCCGGACGGCCCGGACCAGCAGGACCGAGAGCACGGCCGGCACGACCGCGACGAGCAGCAGCGGGCGCAGGCGGTGGCCGAGCAGTTCGTACAGCCCGAGCCCGGCGAGCGGCCCGATGACCGCGCCTGCGGTGTCCGCGGCCCGGTGGAACCCGAAGACCTTGCCTCGTACGGCGGGGTCCACGTCGACCATGAGCAGCGCGTCCCGCGGGGTGCCGCGGACCCCCTTGCCGAGCCGGTCGACGGCCCGGCCGGCGAGCACGACGGGCCAGATCCCGGCGAGCGCCACGATCAGCTTGCCCAGCGCCGCCAGACCGTAGCCCAGGGCGATGAGCGGCTTTTTCGCCCGCCCGTCGGAGAGCCGGCCGGCGAGCAGCTTGGTGACGGCCGCCGAGCCCTCAGCGACCCCCTCGACGATGCCGACGGTCGCCACGGGAGCGCCGAGCGTCCCGACCAGGAACAGCGGCAGCACCGGATACAGCAACTCGCTGGCCGCGTCCTGCAGCAGGCTCACGCCGCTGAGCACCTTGACGTTCGGCGTCAACCAGCTCATGCCAGCGCAACGAGACGTTCTGCGGCAGCGGCGATCCGCTCATCGGTGGCGGTCAGGGCGAAGCGCACGTGCCCGGCGCCGTCGGCCCCGTAGAACGCGCCCGGGGCGACGAGCACGCCGATGTCGGCCAGCGCCTCGACGCTCGCCCAGCAGCTCTCGCCTCGGGTCGCCCACAGGTACAGCCCGGCCTCGCTGTGCGTCACGGTGAAGCCGGCCGCCACGACGGCGGCCCGCAGCACCGTACGGCGGCGGCGGTAACGCTGCTTCTGCTCGATGACGTGCACCTCGTCGCCGAGCGCTGCGACGAGCGCCGCCTGGACCGGTACGGGGACGAGCAGACCGATGTGCTTGCGCGCCTCGATGACGGCGGCGACCGCCCGGGCGTCCCCGACCGCGAAGCCGGCGCGGTAGCCGGCCAGGTTGCTGCGCTTGGACAGCGAGTGCAGGGCCAGCACCCCGTCGGTCGAACCGTCCGAGACGCTGGGGTGCAGGACGCTGACCGGCTCGGCCTCCCACCCCATCTCCAGGTAGCACTCATCGCTGGCGACCAGCACGCTGTGGCTGCGCGCCCACGCGACGATCTCCCGCAGCCGATCCGGCGCGAGCACCTGGCCGGTCGGATTGCTCGGCGAGTTGAGCCAGACCAGACCCACCTCACCCGGGTCGTGCGCCATCGGGTCGTCAGTAGGCACGGGAACGCAGCCCGCGAGCCGCACCCCCACGTCGTACGTCGGGTAGGCCAGGCGTGGCAGCAACACCTGGGTGCCGGGCGGCAGGCCGAGCAGCGACGGCAGGAGTGAGACCAGCTCCTTGCTGCCGATGCTCGGGACGACGTGCCGCTCGTCCACGACGGCGCCGAGCCGGTCGGTTGACCAGCGGACCAGGGCGGCCCGAAGGGCGGGGGTTCCGGTCGTCAGGGGGTAACCGGGCGCGTCGGCCGCGGCGCTCAGCGCCTCCTGGACCAGGGCGGGAGTGGGGTCTACCGGCGTGCCGATGGACAGGTCGACGATGCCGTCCGGATGACGCCGCGCCACGTCGGCGTACGGGCCGAGGCGGTCCCAGGGGAACTCGGGCAGCTGCGCGCGTCGGGCCCATCCCACCGGCACGGGTCCGGCCACCGGGCTACTGGCCCTCGGTGTTCTTGCCCACAGGTACCGCCATCACCACGGGGTGGTCGACGTCGATGGGGCCGACCTTGCTGGCGCCGCCGGGGCTGCCGATCGTGGTCGTCTCGGTGAAGAAGTCCACGTTCGCCCGGTAGTAGTCCTTCCACTGCGCCGGCGTGTCGTCTTCGTAGAAGATGGCCTCGACGGGGCAGACCGGCTCGCAGGCGCCGCAGTCCACGCACTCGTCGGGGTGGATGTAGAGCGACCGCTTGCCCTCGTAGATGCAGTCGACAGGGCACTCCTCGATACAGGCCTTGTCCTTCACGTCGACGCAGGGCTCAGCGATGACGTAGGTCACGTCGGGGTTCCTCTCGGTGTGCGGGCAGGCTCTAGTCTCCCAGTCGTGGACACCGCAGGGCCAACCGGGGGGAGGTATGCCGTCGAGGTCGGGCCGGGCGACAGCGGGATGCGGATCAGCCTGCGCCGGCGGCTTGCCGAGGGCGGCCTGGGCGACGTGCTGGGCGAGCTGGTGTCCTGGTCGCAGGGCCAGGTCCAGCTGCGGCGCCGGGATGGCGTGCTCGTCACCGTCGCCGAGGGCGACGTCGTGGCGGCAAAGCGGATCGGACCTCCGCCCGAGCGCCGGCCGTCATGACGCGCGCGTCCCGCGAGCGCTTCGCCGCCGCCGTACGCGCCCGACCGGCCGAGCTCGCGCTGGCCTGCCTGCTGGTCGGCGCCGAGGTGGAGCCGGACCTCGAGGTCGACGACGCGCTCGAGGTGCTCGACACGCTCGCGGCGGCCGTGCGGCCCCTGGCAGCCGGGTCGGTCCAGCACGCGGCCGAGGCACTGCGCGTCGTGCTCGGCGAGCAGGCCGGGTTCGCCGGCTCCGCCGGGGACTACGAGGACCTGCGCGCCTCGCTCCTGCACGAGGTGCTGCGCCGCGGCCGGGGGCTGCCGATCCTGCTGGCCGTCGTCTGGGTCGAGGTCGCCCAGCGGGCCGGCGTCCCCGCGTACGCGCTCGGGCTCCCCGGACACGTCCTGGTCGGCATCGGCGAGCCGGACGGTGAGCACGTCGTCGTCGACCCGTTCTCCGGCGGCGTGCTTGCTGGCGCGCCCGAACCCTTTCCCGCGCTGGCCGTCCCGGACCTGCTGCTGCGGCTGCTCACCAACGTGCGCGCCCTCACCACCCGCCAGCCCCGCAGCCTGGGCGCTGCGCACACCCGCCTGTGGGCGACCGAGCTGTCGCTGCTCCTACCGCACCACCCGGCCGGTCTGCGCCGTGAACGCGGTGAGCTGCTGGTCCGTCTCGGCGACATGCTCGGCGGCGCGGCCGAGCTGGAGGCGTACGCCGATGTCCTGGACGGCGCCGATTCGGACCAGGCACAGGACCTACGCCGGCACGCGCGCCTCGCCCGCGCCCGCCTGAACTGACGAACCTGGCGCCGTACTGTGAAGCAAGGGCTGCGCCAGCTCGACCCCCTCCGCCGTCGCCTCCTCAGAAGATCTTCAACGATGCCGGGGCCCGGGTCAGGTGAAGCTGCGGTACCGGCCCTCGACATACAGCAGCGGCGCGCCCTCGGGGTGGGGCAGGCCCAGGCCGAGGACTTCGCCGAGTACGACGGTGTGGTCGCCGGCATCGAGCGTCGAGACCGTACGGCACTCGAGGGCGGCGATGGCGCCGTCCAGGACGGCTGCACCGGTGACCGCGCCCGGGCGGAACGGGTGCTCGTCGAACTGCCCGTCGAGCGGCCGGCCGCGTACCGCGAAGTGACGGGAAGCCTCGGTCTGGACGGTGGACAGCACCGAGACGGCCCAGGTTCCGGTAGCAAGCACGGCGTCGTGGAAGCGGGCGATCTTCTCGGGGCAGAACAGCACGAGCAGCGGTTGCAGGGAGACGGAGGTGAACGAGTTGCACGTCATCGCGTGGTGCTCGCCGTCGAGCAGGGTGGTCACGACGGTGACCCCAGTGGCGAACCGTCCCACGACCCGGCGGTACTCGAGAGGGTCGATCACCTCGGCAGACTAGCCAGCGACCGCCGCGGCGCCCACCTCAACGCCCACTGGTCGCGCGAGGTGCCGCCAGGCCGGCGATCGAGGCGAGGAACCCGATCCCAAGGAACGCATAGCCGACCGCCGAGCCCGGGATGACCAGGTCGCCGTGCGAGGTCGACGAGCCGAACCGCAGGGCCAGCAACAGCGACACCAACGCCGGCACGAGGCCGCCGAACCGGCTCGCGAGCACCCGGCAGCCGGCGTACGCCAGGGGTGCGTTCGCGAGCGCGAACACCAGGCTGAGCGGAGTGATCACCCCGCCGAGCCGCAGGGGCACCAGGAACGCACCCCACACCGTGCACAGCACCGACAGGACGAGCACCAGCGCGTACGACAATGCGGTGACCGGGACAGAGGCTCGGGTCACGCCGGGAAGCCTTGCACGGTCACGCCGCGGGCAGCGCGCCGTCCCGGCTGAGCAGCGGCTCGCGCAGGTCGATCACGGCAGGGCGGCCGGCGGCCTCGAGGACGTCGGTGATCTCGTGCCCGATGAGCTCGTCGCGGTCGAGCAGCGCGTCGCGCAGGGCCTCGACGAGGTGGCGGTGCGCTTCGAGCAGGACCGTGGCCGTCGCCTTGTGCCGGCGCAGCAGCGCCTCGACGGCGTCGCGACCCCGGTCGTCGGCGAGCACCCTGCCGACAATGTTGGTGTCGTTGAACGAGCTGTTCTGCACGGCCAGGTAGGACACCAGGCTGTCGTCCATCCCGTGTGCGCCGACCATCTCGGCCGCGCAGTTCGTGGCGTAGAGCAGGTCCCCACCGGGGCCGGTCGAGACGTCGCCGAAGAACAGCTCCTCGGCGCACTGGCCCCCGAAGGCGATCTGCACGAGCGCCTCCATCTCGGTGCGCGAACGGGTGTACACGTCGTCCCGGTCGCCGTGCGCGAGCAGGCCCAGCGAGCCCTTGCGCTTGATGATGGTGAGCACCTCCAGCCGGCGCTGCGGCGCGGTCAGGAAGGCAAGCGTGGCGTGGCCGGCCTCGTGCGTGGCGATGAGGCGGCGCTCATGGTCGGTGTAGTCCACCCGCTGGCCGGTGCCGACCTCCTCGGTGAGGCGGGCGTGCTCGACGTCGGACCAGGTCATGACCTGCTCCCCGCGCCGTACCGCGCTGACCAGGGCCTCATCGAGCAGGTGCTCGATCATCACCGGCGTGTAGCCGATGGTGATGGCCGCCAGGGCATCGCGCCGCTCGGTGTCGTCGAGCTCGGGGGCATGCGACTTACTTAGCAGGAAGTGGTCGATCAGCTCGCGCCGGCCGCCCTTCGCGGGTAGCTCGAACGACACCCGCCGGTCGAAGCGACCCGGTCGCAGCAGGGCCGGGTCCAGGGCGTTCGCCCGGTTGGTGGCCGCGATCAGCAGCACGTTCGGGGGGGTCGGCTTCGGGCGGGCGAGCTGCCGGTGGACCGGCAGCAGCAGGTTGGCCCGGTCCACGAACCAGCCGCGGAAGCGTTGCCCGCCGGTCAGGGCGTCGAAGGACTGCATCTGCACGAGCAGCTCGTTGATGAGCGCCGCGTTATCACCGCCCGAGGTGAACCCGTTCACCACCGATCGCGCGCCGGCGTACGTCGCGGGCAGCACCGCCGTGCCGGAGCAGCCGGACGCGACCATGGACGCGGAACCCGCCGTAGCCGCACTGGCGACGCCGCCACGAGCCATCGCGATGACGTCGATCTCCTCGATGAACCCGATCGCGCCGCCCTCCTTGAGAGCAGCCTTGCGCAGCGCCTTGAAGTAGCTGCGGATCTTCTTGGCGCTCTGGCCCTGCCAGACCGTCTGGAAAGCCGTGCCGCTGACGAACAGGAACGGCACCCCGGCCTCGGCGGCCATCGCCCGCGCCAGGTGCGTCTTGCCCGTGCCCGGCGCGCCCTCGAACAACAAGCCGCGCCGCGGTGTACCGCCCATCTGCTCGGAGAAGGTCTTGTGTGCCAGGAACAGGTTCAACGACCGGATCACGTCGTCCTTCACCGGGTCGATGCCGACGACGTCGTCGAGGCGGGTCGAGATCTGGTCGGCCCGGTAGACCACGTGCGGCGAGCGCCCGGTCATCAGCTGCTGGCCGACGACCATGCCGATCATGAGCGCGAAGAAGGAGAAGACCACGGCCAGGAACGGGTCGACGTGCGGCAGCGGCAGGAAGTCCTGCGTGCCGTCCCAGGTCGATGCGCGCCACGAGAGCACCGCGGCGACGCTCAACACGACGACGGTGAGCTTCACCCATCGGCGCGTACGCCGCTGCTCGCGGGTCCGGCCGACGTCGGCGTCCCGCATCCGCAGCAACCCGCCGCCCGCCGTACCGAGCAGGTCGCCGAACGTCTCGCTCGTAGCGGGGCAGGGCAGGTCAGGCACAGCAACTCCTGGGGTCGGGGCGGGGGTCGAGCCCTCCCGCTGTCCCCATCCTCCCGCTGCCTCACGCAGCGTGACGGGGCGATGACGGCACAACCACCCGGTTGGCCTATTCAGACGGTCGCTCCGTCCCCACCCCCTCTCCGCCCCCTCCCCGCTGATCAAGGCGAAAGGCCAATGAGCGTCGTGGGGATCATGCGCTCTTCGCCTTGATCAGCACCAAAACCGGGAACAGCAGCTGGTCGTCGCGCCGGGCGCGCTCAGGTCGAGCCGGTCACCCCCGAGAACAGGTCGCTCTCCCTGCCCTGCGGACCGTCCGCCTCGCCTCGCTCGCCCCTGGCCAGGACGTAGTACTCCACCCCCATGGCCTGCTGCCCCACGTTGTCGGCCAGGGCGAAGAACGGGCCGTCGACCGCGATCTGGCTCTTGTGCGCGCGCATCGCGGCCAGCTTGGCCTCGAGCTGGTCGCGGGCGTCGATCTGCGTCGTCACCTGGTCGTCGGGATTGCCGAAGGGCAGCTCGTCCGCGGAGTCGACGCCGAAGAAGTTGGTCTGACCCTGCTGCTTGAGATGGTCGATGCCGGCCTGCAGGACGCTCTTGGGGAACGCCGTGAAGTAGAGCTTCTCCGGCTGCCAGAGCTCGCCGAGCTCAGGCGCGTAAGCCGAGTCCCCCGCGGCGTCAAAGGCCGCGACCGTGACCCGGTGCGCCTGGATGTGGTCTGGGTGGCCGTAGCCGCCGTTGTCGTCGTAGGTGATGACCACCTGGGGGCGGCACGCGCGCACGAGCGTCACGAGCTCGCGCACCGCGACGTCCAGGTCGGCCCGCCAGAACGCGTCGGGGCGCTCGTTCTGGGACGTCCCCATCATGCCGCTGTCCCGCCAGCGCCCGGGGCCGCCCAGGAGGTGGTGGTCCTGTACTCGCAGGGCCTCGCAGGCGGCGGCGAGCTCACCGATCCGGTGCTGGCCGAGCCCGTCCTCACGGTCGCTCGCCAGGTGCTCGAGCTCGGGGACGAGGATCTCGCCCTCCTCCCCCAGGGTGCACGTCACCAGCGTCACGAGGGCGCCCTCGGCGGCGTACCGGGCCATCGTCGCGCCGGTGCCGATGGTCTCGTCGTCGGGGTGCGCGTGCACCAGCAGCAGCCGGCGAGGGTTGTCCAGGGGGGCCATGTCGGCCTGGTCCACCGCGGAATCCACGGCGGCCTCCGCCTCGGCCAGCACGGCCTCGTCGATGTTGCTGAGCTCCTCCCCGGGCTCGGGCGAGGGCAGGGGCAGCGTGGCATCGGACATGCTTGCAGCGTAGGCGCACCCGCTCGAGCGTCTGGCCTCCCGCGCCCAGGGTCGCGATCTTGACGCTACGGCCCGCGACACGCCGCACAGCTCACCGGAACGTCAAGATCGCGCGGGAATGGACCAGGAGCCGGCGCGACAGGCCAGCCGCCGGTCAGTTCAGTGTCGGGTCGGTCGGGTAGCTCGCAACCAACGCCAGCGGCAGGCCCTGCCGCCGCAGCACCTGGCTCCACAGCAGCTCCGGCGCCGCGGTGAAGGCGTCGCCGGGCAGCGCGTCGAGCACCCACCACCCGTCCGCCGCGACCTCGGACTCGAGCTGACCGGCGGCCCAGCCGGCGTACCCGGCGAACACCCGCACCTCGGCCAGGGCAGCGCCGGGATCGGCGTCGAGGTCGACCGTTGCGAGCAGCGGCAGCTGCGGGACCACGGCGTACGACGAGGTCGCGGGCGCGCCCGGCACGACCCGGCCGAGGCAGATGGCCGCAGTGGTCTGCACCGGACCGCCCTCGAACACCACGTCGGGCTCGGCAGTGAGCTCCTGCCAGCCAGGCAGTACCTGGCCGACCGCAGTCCCGGAGGGCCGGTTCACGACGACCCCGAGCGCGCCGCCGTCCGGCTCGTGCTGCAGGAGCAGCACGACCGTGCGGGCGAACACCCCCTCGGTCAGCACGGGGGTGGCGACCAGGAGCCGTCCGGCGAGGCTGTCAGCCATCCGCTCAGGCTAGAGCGGCCTTGGCCTTCCCGCGGCTCGCCTTGGCCCGGTCGCCCTGGTCGAGGATGACCTTGCGGATCCGCACCAGCGCGGGGGTGACCTCGACGCATTCGTCCTCACGGCAGAACTCCAGCGCCTGTTCGAGCGAGAGCTGCTTGTGCGGGATGAGCGGCACGAGCACGTCGGAGGAGCTCTGCCGCATGTTGGTCAGCTTCTTCTCCTTGGTGGCGTTGACGTCCATGTCGTCGGCACGGGAGTTCTCCCCGACGACCATGCCCTCGTACACCTCGGTGCCGGGCGGTACGAACATCGTGCCGCGCTCCTGCAGGTTGGCCAGGGCGAAGCCGGTCGTCGGGCCGCTGCGGTCTGCCACGAGCGAGCCCGAGGGGCGGGTGCGGATGTTGCCGTGCCACGGCTCGTACCGCTCATGGACGTGATGCAGCAGACCGGTGCCGCGCGTCTCGGTGAGGAACTCGGTACGGAAGCCGATCAGCCCGCGGGCCGGGACGATGTACTCCATCCGGGTCCAGCCGGTGCCATGGTCCACCATCTGCTCCAGCCGGCCCTTGCGCAGCGCCATCAGCTGGATCAGCACGCCCTGGTAGTCCGAGGGGGTGTCGATGGTCAGTCGCTCCATCGGCTCGTGGACCTTGCCGTCGACCAGTCGCGTGACCACCTGCGGCTTGCCGACGGTGAGCTCGAAGCTCTCGCGCCGCATGACCTCGACCAGGATGGCCAGCTGCAGCTCACCACGTCCCTGAACCTCCCAGGTGTCGGGGCGTTCGGTGTTCTCGACGCGAATCGAGACGTTGCCGACGAGCTCCTTGTCGAGGCGGTCCTTGACCTGGCGGGCGGTGAGCTTCTTGCCGCTGCGGCCGGCGAGCGGCGCGGTGTTGATCCCGATGGTCATCGAGATGCTCGGGTCGTCGATCGTGATGAGCGGCAGCGGCTGGGGGTCGGTCGGGTCGGCCAGGGTCTCGCCGATGAAGATCTCCGGGATCCCGGCGATCGCCACGATCTCGCCGGCGGCGGCGGACTCGATGGACACGCGCTCCAGGGCCTGGGTGCCGAGCAGCTCGGTGAGCCGGACGTTCTCGACCGTGCCGTCCTTCTTGCACCAGGCAACCGTCTGGCCCTTGCGCATGGTCCCGTTGTAGATCCGGCACAGGGCGAGCCGGCCCAGGTAGGGCGAGGCGTCCAGGTTGGTCACATGGGCCTGCAGCGGCGCGCCCTGGGTGTAGGTCGGGGCCGGGATCGTGTTCTTGATGACCTCGAACAGCGGCTCGAGGTCAGGGCTGTCCGGGCTCGTGCCGTTCTCCGGCCGCGTGAGCGAGGCCTGCCCGGTCTTGGCCTGGCAGTACACGATCGGGAACTCGATCTGTTCCGCGGTGGCGTCGAGGTCCAGGAACAGCTCGTAGGTCTCATCGACCACCTCGGCGATGCGGGCATCCGGCCGGTCGACCTTGTTGATGATCAGGATGACGGGCATGTTCTGGGCGAGGGCCTTGCGCAGCACGAACCTGGTCTGCGGCAGCGGACCCTCGGAGGCGTCCACGAGCAGCGCGACGCCGTCGACCATGGACAGGCCGCGCTCGACCTCGCCGCCGAAGTCGGCGTGCCCGGGGGTGTCGATGATGTTGATGAGCAGGTCCTTGCGGCGGACCGCAGTGTTCTTCGCCAGGATCGTGATGCCCTTCTCGCGCTCGAGGTCCATCGAGTCCATGACCCGGTCGGTGACCGCGCCCTCCTCCTGCTGGTGCGCGCTGTACGCGCCCGACTGCAGCAGCATCCCGTCGACCAGGGTCGTCTTGCCGTGGTCGACATGGGCGATGATCGCGACGTTGCGGATGTCGTCACGAGTGGGCATGCGGGTACTCCGATGATCGGCAGAGGTCGATCTGCAGGGGGGTGCCGAGCAGGACTACGGCTCCACGAGTCTACGGGCGGAGGCGATGGGCGCCGGTGAGCGAGCAGCACGCCCTACAGGCGCTCGAGGCCGCGGGCGTGCCGTACGAGGTCGTCCGGCACGGGCCGGTGCACAGCCTGGCCGAGGCCGCGGCCGCCCGGGGCGTGGCGCCGGCCGGTGTGGTCAAGACCCTCGTCGTACGCCGGGCAGCGGGCGAGCACTTGCTCGTCCTGGTCCCGGGCGACCGGGCGATCAGCTGGCCCAAGCTGCGCGCGCTGCTAGGCGTCTCGCGCCTGTCGATGCCCGACGCCGCGGCGGCTTTTGCGGCCACGGGCATGGTCCGCGGCACCATCGGGCCGTTCGGGACGACGGCGACCTGGCCGGTCGTGGCCGACGAGCGGATCGTGGGCCAGGTCATCACGCTGGGCTCCGGCGAGCCGGACGTCGGCGTACGGGTCGCTGCCGACGATGCGGTGGCCGCGCTCGCAGCGCTCGTCGCCGACGTCACCGATCCGGCGTCCTGACCGGACAGCGAGCAGGGGACGGACGGCGGCTTGGCGGACGGTAGCTCGGCGCAAGACGGCAGCTCGAGTCAGAGCAGGTCGCGAAGCAGGGCCACCACAGGCAGGTCGACCGCCAGCCAGGGGACGTCCCCGAGCTCGTCCGCACTCAGCCACCGGTGCGCGTCATGGTCGAGCAGCTGCGGGTCGCCGTCGATCGTTGCCAGGTGCACCCGCAGGACCGCGGTGTCGCCGATCGGGACGTCGGGCCCGAGCCGCTCGCCGACGACCGTGCGGACCTGCAGCTCCTCGGCGAGCTCGCGTACGAGCGCTTGCCTGTCGCTCTCACCGGACTCGACCTTGCCGCCCGGGAACTCCCAGCACCCGGCCAGATCCGGTGGCCCCGTACGCCGGCAGGCAAGGACTCGGCCGTCGCGCAGGACCGCTGCGCCCACCACGATCACCCGGTCCGTCACGGGTGTCAGCCTGCCAGGAACGATCACCGATCACCGGGACCAGCTGCTCGTGAAGATCGTCGTGTCGCCCGGCACGTCCCGCTGAGCGTGCGCCACCCGCCGATCCGGCACGACGATCTTCACGACCCGCGCGAGGCCTGTGCTCCACGCCGCGCGACCGTACGACAGCGGTGGTCCGGAGGAGCGTGAAGATCGTCGTGCGGGGGAAACCGGAAGCATGACGACACTGATCGAGCAGGAACTGCTGACCGACACGCTGCGCTCCCTACCGGGCTGGGAGGGCGGCCCGGAGCGGATCTGGCGCTCTGTGCGCCTCGACACCGAACTCGACGCACGTCTGCGGGAGGCGGTGGCCGAGGCCGCGGACTCGATGGACCACCATCCGGTGCTCGAGGACGACGGGGGCGCCACCCGCTACGTCCTGTGGACGCATGACGCTGGCGGCGTCACCGAGCTGGACATCGCGCTGGCCTCCCGGATCAGCGACCTGATCCACCGGCTCAGCGGGCAGGAGGGCGTGCACGCCGTACGCGAGGGCGACTCGGTCGTCGTCGTACGCGGCACCGACGAGGCGGGCGCCCGCGACGGCGGCTCTCTGGACACGGCAACGGTCGGCGTGTCGTCGACGAACAACGACAGTTCGCACGTTCCGCTGCCCGACGACGCGCCCTTCGCCCCGGAGCCCGGCGCCAACCCCGAGCAGGCACCCGGCCGGCTCTAGCCCGACGCAGGAGCTCCCGGGACAGAAACCGGGCCGGCGACCTGCCGCGACCACGGCGTCGTACGCCTGGTAGTTGTGTGCGATGACGACGAACGGCGAGAACGCCTACGCCCTGCTGACCGCTGCGATAGGGACCGACGAGGGCGGCGGGGACTGGTTCAAGGTGACCCAGGAGCGCCTCGACGCCTTCGCCGAGGTCACCGAGGATCGGCAGTTCATCCATGTCGATCCCAAGCTGGCGGCCGAACTGTCGCCCTGGGGGGTGACCATCGCCCACGGCTTCCTGACGCTGTCGATGCTGACGCACCTGTCGGCGTCGGTGCCGCAGGACGCGAAAGCGCTCGAGGGCATCGTCATGGGCGTCAACTACGGCTTCGACAAGGTGCGCTTCGTCGCGCCGGTCAAGGTGGGCTCGAGGATCCGGGCGACCAGCCTCCTAAAGGCCGTGGAGCAGCGCGATCCGAATACGTTGCAGGTCGTGCGCACGGTGACCGTCGAGATCGAGGGCGAGGGCAAGCCCGCCGTCGTAGCGGACTGGGTGACCCGCCTGATCTACGGCTGAGGCGCTAGGGCCGCAGGGTCGGTTCGAAGCCGGTTCCGGCTCTCGCCAACGCCTGCCGGCCGAGCACCTGCTGGGTCGTGGTGGTCCGCTCGGACCGGCCGCGCCCCACGAAGCTGACGGCCCAGTGCAGCAAGGTGGTGAGGCGGTTCTTGAACCCGACGATGTAGACCAGGTGCAGCCCCAGCCACATCAGCCAGGCCAGGAAGCCGGCCAGGCGGAAGCTGCCCACGCTGACGACAGCGTGGAAGCGCGAGACCGTCGCCATGCTGCCCTTGTCGTGGTAGCGGAACGGGCGGCTGGCCGGGCGCCCCTTCAGCTCGGCCTTGATCGCCTTCGCGGCGTGCCTCGCGCCCTGGATCGCGACCTGCGCGACGCCGGGCAGGTCGTCAAGGGCGATCATGTCGCCGACCACGAAGACCTCGGGATGGCCGGGCAGGGTCAGGTCGGGCTGGACCCGGACGCGGCCCGCCCGGTCGACGTCGGCACCGGACTGCTCAGCCACCTGGCGGCCGAGCGGTGAACCGGCGACGCCGGCCGCCCAGATCTTGGTCACCGAACCGATCCGGCGGCGGGTGCCGTCGCGGTCCTCGACCTCGATCCCGCCGGGGTCCACATCGACCACCTTGGCGTCGAGCTGCACCTCGACCGAGATGCGGCGCAGCTGCCGCATGGCCTTGGCCGACAGCTTCTCCCCGAAGGACCCGAGCACCTGCGGCGCAGCGTCCAACAGGACCACACGAGCGGTCCTGGGGTCGATCGAGCGGAAGTCTCCCGGGAGCGTACGGCGGGCGAGTTCCGTTATCTGGCCTGCCATCTCGACACCAGTTGGGCCCGCCCCGACCACGACGAACGTCAACAGCCGGTCGATGTCGGCAGGATCGTTGCTAGCCTCGGCCAGCTCGAACGCCCCGAAGATGCGACCCCGCAGCTCGAGCGCGTCGTCGATGCTTTTCAGGCCCGGAGCGTGCTCGGCGAACTGGTCGTTGCCGAAGTAGGACTGCGTGGACCCGGCCGCCAGCAGGAGATGGTCGTACGGCGTCACGGTGGCCCGGTCGACGATCTGCGAGGTGACGGTGCGCGCAGCGAGGTCGATCTCGGTGACCTCGCCGAGCAGGACCTTGGCGTTGCGCTGCCGGCGCAGGATCTCCCGGGTGGTCGGCGCGATCTCACCCTCGGACAAGATCCCGGTCGCGACCTGGTAAAGCAGCGGCTGGAACAGGTGGTGGGTCGTACGGGCAATGAGGGTGACGTCAACGTCGGTACGACGCAGCGCTTTGGCGGCGAACAGGCCGCCGAAGCCCGAGCCGATGATGACGACGCGCGGGCGGCGCGGGACCTCGTTCTGCTGGGTGCTCATCGCGTGCTCCGTCGTCGGGGGCTCAACGCTCGCACAACCGCATGGGCCCTACACCTGGCGGACTGCTGCTCGGGGCGCGGGCGACCTAGGATCCGCGCACGGTTCCCGAGACACGGCGGTGCGCGTGGAGAACTACCTGATCGGCGTCGACATGGGCACCGGCAGCACCAAGGCGGTGCTGACGACCCCGGACGGACAGATCGTCGCGACCGCCAGCCGGCCGCACAGCATGTCCCTGCCCCGCCCCGGCTGGGCCGAGGTCGATGCTCAGACCGTCTGGTGGGGCGATGTCGTCGGGGTCTGCCGGGAGCTCGTCCAGGCCGCCGACGGTGGGGACATCGCCGGGGTCTGCGTCAGCGGTGTCGGCCCCTGCCTGTTGCTGTGCGATGCCGACGTCGAGCCCGTACGCCCCGCGATCCTGTACGGGATCGACATGCGTGCGACGGCCGAGATCGAGGAGCTCACGCAGCGGTACGGCGAGGATCGCATCCTCCGGCGCGGTGGCACCCCGCTGACCACGCAGGCCGTCGGGCCAAAGGCGCTCTGGGTGCAGCGGCACGAGCCGGACGCGTGGTCGCGCGCCACCCGCTGGTACAACTCGAACTCCTTCGTTGTGGCCCGCCTGACCGGCGAGTACGTCCTGGACCACCACACCGCCAGCCAGTGTGACCCGCTGTACGACATCCGGGCGAACGCCTGGTGCCAGGACTGGGCGCAGGAGGTCATGGCCGGCATGGCGATGCCCCGGCTGGCCTGGCCGAGCGAGGTGGTGGGGCGGGTGCACGTCGCCGCCGCCGAAGCGACGGGCCTGCCCGTGGGCACGCCGGTCTGCGCCGGGACCGTGGACGCCTGGGCGGAGGCGTTCAGCGCTGGCGTACGACGACCCGGCGACCTGATGCTGATGTACGGCTCGACGATGTTCTTCGTGCAGGTGCTCCACGAGCTGCGCTCGCACGCCAAGCTCTGGACCACGGCCGGCGTCGAGCCCGGGACCTACACCCTCGCGGCGGGGATGAGCACCTCGGGCAGCCTGACCAGCTGGCTGCAGCAGCTCACCGGCGGGGTGCCGTTCGCGCAGCTCGTGGCCGAGGCCGCGGCCACGCCGCCGGGTGCCGCCGGGCTCGTCGTCCTGCCGTACTTCGCCGGCGAGCGCACCCCTATCTTCGACGCGAAGGCCCGCGGCGTGATCGCCGGGCTGAGCCTGCGGCACGACCGCGGCCACCTGTTCCGGGCGGTTTACGAGGGCATCGCCTGCGGCATCCGGCAGATCCTGGAGTTCCTGGACGGCGCGGCCGGACCGGCGCTGCGGATCGCGGCGGTCGGCGGTGGCACCCAGGGCGGGCTGTGGACGCAGATCGTGAGCGACGTGACCGGCCGCGAGCAGCTCGTGCCCGCCCAGACGATCGGCGCGAGCTACGGCGACGCGCTGCTCGCCGGCATCGGCACCGGGCTGCTCGACCCGTCGACCGACTGGGCCCGGGCCGGCTCGGTCATCACACCTGATGCGTCCCGGCGGCCGTTGTACGACGACCTGTACGCCAGCTACGTCGAGCTCTACCCGGCCACCCGCGAGCTCGTGCACGCTCTCGCGGACCGGCAGGAGCCCGCCCCGCCGCGGGACAGGCCGCCCCACCGGCGTAGCCGCTCATCGGCAGCCGGCTGACAGCAGCCCGGCGAGGACCCGGCGGTCATCCGGTGGGTGCAGGACGCTGCTCGACGTACCGGGCCCGTGGTCAGCCGTGACCAGCACGAGCGTCCCCGGCACGGCGCGTGTACACGGCGCAGCAACCCGGCCGACCACCAGGTCCAGGTGCACGGAGGTGGCCCGCCCGTCCGGCAGCGGCCAGGGGCCGCGCGAGGGCCGCAGCTCCACCGGCAGCCGGCCGTTCTGCAGCCCCGACCGCAGCCCGGGCGAGGGCGACCCGAGCCCGGTGAGCCGGATCAGCTGTGCCGAGGAGTTGAACATCGTCAGGGCAACGACCACCTGCCCGTTGTTCCGGCGTACCGGCCCGGTGACGAAGCGGACGGCCTCCGGAACAGGGACCCAGCCGCACAGCCGGTTGAGCTCCACCGCCGCCGAGCTCCGCGGCTCGGGAGGCAGCGCCAGCGCGACGGGCTGGTCGACGCCGTCGGCGCGGACCCGCACGCTCATCCGGGCACCCGCGACCGGGACGACCGGCGGCCCACCCGAGCGGCAGGTCACGGGCTGCTGCAGTACGAGCTGTGCCGTGGCGCCCGGCTCCAGCGGGTCGGCGGGTCCGGTGGTGCGCAGCAGGCTCCCTGGGATCGCGGCGCTCAGAACGGTGACAGAGGAGCGCCCCCGGTTGAGCAGCCGGAACGGCACCAGCATGCGGTAGGTCCCCGGGCCGGTCGGGGAGACGCTGAGGTAGACCGACTGGTGACCGTCCAGTCGCAGCACGGGGCCGGTCCGGCCGCTTGGGGCGCCGACCAGCCGCGCTGCGATGAGTGCCACGGCCAGCGCCACGACGACGCCTGGCAGTCGCTGACGGGTACGTCGCGCATCGGCGGCGGCCACTGTGGACACCTCGATGTGCGCCGCACGGGTCGGGTCCGAGACGGTGACCAGCGGTGGAGGGTCGCTGTCGCGAAAGCTCATACGCGGGGTGGACGGCTAGCCGTTCCGGCAGCTCACGCCCTGCCGTGTGAGGTCCGGGACCTGCGGGCGGCGGAGTCCAGGGCCACGGCGAGCAGGAGCACCGCACCGGTCACCATGAAGCGGTAGGAGGAATCCAGGTTCAACAGCGTCAAGCCGCTGGAGATGGACTGGATCACCACGATGCCGAGCAGGGCCGCGAAGGCCGACCCGCGACCACCGAACAGGCTGGTGCCACCGATGACCGCCGCGGCGATGGCGTTGAGGTTCACGTCCCCCGTACCGCTCGCCTGGTTGGCGGCGGCAAGTCGGGAGGCAGCGAGCACCCCGCCGACGGCCGCGAGAGTGGAGCACAGCACGAACGATGAGGTGTAGACGCGGCTGACGTTGATGCCGGCGCGGCGCGAGGCCTCGGCGTTGCCGCCGACGGCAAACAGTGTGCGGCCGTAGCGGGTACGGGTCAGCACGTAATGCATGATCAGGACCAGCGCAACAAAGAACACCACCATCCAGCCGATGCCGCGGTCCTGGTTGAGGAAGTAGGTGACGAACAGCAGCACCACCAGCAGCAGCCCGCTGCGCAGGGCGAGCAGCTGCAGCGACAGCCCGGACAGCCCGGCCTTGCGCCGAGCCTGGGCCCGTACCAGGCCGGCAGCGAACAACCCCGCGGCGGCGAGCACGGCCAGGACGTACGCGAGAGCGTGCGGCACGAAAGCGAGCTGGGCGAAGAAGACCAACCCAGAATCGAACGGGACATTGATCGACCCTTGCTTGCCGAGCACGTACAGCTGCAGCCCGAGAAAGGCCAGCAATCCGGCGAGGGTGATCACGAAGCTGGGGATGCCGAAGCGGTTGAACAGCTGGCCGTAGAGCAGCCCGATCACCGTCCCGGTCAGCACTGCGGCGATCACGGCCACCGCAACCGGCAGGTGCTGGTTGACGAACAGCACGGCGACCACTGCTGAGGACAGGCCGCTGACCGAGCCGACGGACAGGTCGATCTGCCCGAGCAGGAGCACGATGACGATGCCCAGGGCGATGACACCGACGGGTACGCACTCCATCGCCAGGTTCACCAGGTTGGCGCTGCTCAGGAAGATCGGGTTCAGGCTCTGGAACACCGCCCAGATCACCAGCAGGCCGACGGCGACCGGCAGGATCCCGAGGTCCCCACCCTTCGCCCGCTCGACGGCTGAGCGCACCGCGCCCGAAGAGTCCCGCCCCCTGTGAGCGCAGCCGCTCGTCCTGCCGGTCGGTGGCGACGGATTCGACGGAAGCCGGCGTGTCGAGGTCGGTCATGAGCTCAGCTCCTTGTCGCGGTCCTGCTCCGACCCGGCCCGACGCGCCGAGCGTTGGGTGACGACATTGTCCGTGGCTCCGGTGATGGCCGCGATGATGTCCTCCGAGGACACCTCGGCGACCTTGAACACCCCGTTGTTCCGGCCCAGTCGCAGCACCACCACCGTGTCGGCGACGGCCTTCACGTCGACCATGTTGTGGCTGATCATGACCACCCCGAGCCCGCGCTCGCGCAATCGTTCCACCAGGTTGAGCACCTCTGCGGTCTGGGCCACGCCGAGGGCGGCCGTGGGTTCGTCCAGGATGATGACCTTGGGGTCACCGAGCAGCGAACGGGCGATCGCCACCGTCTGACGCTGACCGCCGGAGAGCGAGGCGACGGGCAGTCGTACGGTCGGGATCTTGGCTGACAGCTGCCGTAGCAGCTCCCAGGACCGGTTCTCCATCTGCACCTCGTCCAGCCGGAAACCGCCGATCTCCTGCCCGAGGAACAGGTTCTCCACCACGTTGAGGTTCTCGCACAGGGCGAGGTCCTGGTACACGGTCGCGATCCCCATCACGTGCGCAGCCGCCGGGCTCGGGATCGTCACATGGCTGCCCTCGAAGGTGATCTCGCCCGAGTCGGGCAGGTGCACACCGGACAGGACCTTCACCAGGGTGGACTTGCCGGCCCCGTTGTCGCCAACCACCGCGACGACCTCACCGGCGGCCACCTCGAGCTCGATGTCGGTGAGCGCGGCCACCGCGCCGAAGGTCTTGGTGATGCCACGCAGCGCCAGCACCGAGCCGGTGCTGCTGGAGGACGTCGTGGGTGAGGGCTGCGTCATGGATGTCCTAAGCCTTCGTCGGGTGCCCGCGCGGTGCCGGACATGGTCGGGCAGGGCACGTGCTAGGAGACGCCGGCCTTCTTGCAGGCGGCGGCGTACGCCGCGGTGCAGATCTTGTCGGCCTTGAGGGGGCCGTTCGTAATGAGCGTGTCCTTGAGGTTGGCGACGGTGACCACGGTCGGGACGAACAGCTCTGAGGGCGTGTCGAACAGCGTCGTCTTGCCCGCGGGCTTCTTGCCGGAGGCGAACCCATAGGCGACCTCGGCAGCGGCCTCGGCCACAGTCTTGATCGGCTTGGAGATGGTGTTGTACTGGTCGCCGTTGACGATGCGCTGCGCCGCAGCGAGCTCGGCGTCGTTACCGGTCACCGGAGGGACCGGGGTGCCGGCCGCCTTGAAGGCCGCGATGACGCCACCGCCCGTACCGTCGTTCGCCGCGACGACGCCGGCGATCTGGCCCTTGAACTGGGTGATCTCGCCGCTCGCCCACTCCTGCGCCTTGGCCGGCTGCCACATGGGGGTGTCGTACTCGGCGAGCAGCTTCAGGCCGCTGGTGTCCACGACGCTGTGCACCCCCGTCTTGATCAGGCCTGCGGCCGCGTCGGTCGGGGACCCGTTGACCTGCAGCAGGCCACCCTTGGCACCGGTCTTCTTCAGGTGGTCGACCAGGCTCTGCGCGATGAGCGCGCCGATCTTCTGGTTGTCGAAGGAGACGTAGTAGTCGGCCTTCTTGGCGGGGATCGGTCGGTCGTAGGAGATGACGGCGATGCCCTTGGCCTAGGCGGTCTGGACGATGGTGGCCGCGGCCGCGGAGTCGACGGCGTCGATGACGATGACCTTCGCGCCCTGCGCGATGACCGAGTTTGCCTGCTGCTGCTGCTTGGACGCATCGCCTTCGGCGTTCTGGTAGAGCACCTGGCAGCCCGAGCACAGCTGCTTCATCTTGTCCACGAACAGCGGCTTGTCGAACAGCTCGTAGCGTGTCGAGGCGATGTCGGGCATGAGGAAGGCGATCTTGGCGTTGGTGGGCGCCGAGCCCCCGGAGGACCCCGACCCGGAGCCGGTGGAGCCGGTCTTCGCGGTGGTCGACGCGCAGGCGCTGAGCGCCGTGGCGGCCACCGCAGCCATCGCGAGGGCGGGAAGTCGCAGTCGGACCTGGTTCACGGGCTTCTCCTTCGTGGAACCGCCGCTGCGGCGGTCCGTGGGTGGTGCGGGGTCGTGCGGGGCGGCGGCGCCGCCCCGCTCCTCAGGGGATCAACGAGACCTTGATCGAGCGCGTCCCGTCCGAGACGAGCTCCAGGCCCTGCGTGAACTCGGTCAGCGGGAGCTGGTGGGTGATGATCCGGTCCAGGGGGAGTCGTCCGGACTCGAGCAGGCGGATCGCCGCGGGCCAGCAGTGGGGGCCGAGATGCGCACCCCGCACGTCGAGCTCCTTGTCGTCGCTGATGATGCTCCAGTCGACGGTCACGTCGGACCCGAAGACGCCGTACTCGACGTAGGTACCGAGCTTGCGCAGCAGGGTCAGTCCCTGCAGGACGGCGGAGGGGTGCCCGCTGCCCTCCAGGTACACGTCGGCGCCGTACCCCTCGGTCAGGTCTAGGACGATCGGGACCGGGTCCTCGTGAGTGATGTTGACGGTGAGGTCGGCGCCGCAGAGCTTGGCGAGCTCCAGCTTGGTGTCGTTCACGTCGAGCGCGATGACGTGCGCCGGGTTCTTGGCTGCGGCGCCGGCGACCATTCCGAGACCTATCGGTCCGCACCCCGCGACGACCACGACGTCGTCGAAGGTGATGCCGCCGCGCTCCACGGCGTGCAGGGCGCAGGACAGCGGCTCGGCGAAGGCGGCGTGGGCGGCCGGGAGCGACTTGCTGATCGGGTGCACCAGCGCGTCGGCCGGGTAGAGCATGAACTCAGCCATGGCTCCCGGGGTGCGCCGCTTGAAGCCGTAGATGTCGTGCGGGGCGCACATCCAGTACTGCCCGCGCCGGCAGTAGCGGCATCGCCAGCAGGGCACGATCTGCTCGCTGACGACCCGGTCGCCGACGTCGACCCGCCAGCGCGTACGCGCCTGGTCGTCCAGCGCCACCACCTCACCGACGAACTCGTGCCCGGGGACGACCTCGGTCTCGGCCCAGGCCGGTCGGTGCTCGTCTCCCCAGAACTTCGCGGCGCCGTGGAAGCACTTCAGGTCGCTCGCACAGATGCCGACGGCCTCGACCCGCACGAGCGCCTCGCCGGGTCCGGGAACGGGGACCGGGATCTGCTCGAGCCGGTAGTCCTCGGGGCCGTGGCAGACGACCGCCTGCATCGTGTCCGGCACGGTGCTCCTTTCCGGCTGCCCACTTTGTGACCCGCCTCACCCTAGACTGGTCGCGGAACAGATGTCCAGCACGGTTGTGCAACCTTGATGTTTCCCCGGGCGAGGGGGATCGGCGCGCGTGACCGTGACACGATCGACCGGTATGAACGAGCACCCAGCCCTGCCCGACCCTGTCCGCTTCGCGCCCGAGCTCATGGCCGCTGCGGCCCGGCTGTACTACCTGCAGGACGCGACCCAGGCCGAGATCGCCGACCGCCTGGGGACAAGCCGCCCGACGGTCAGCCGGTTGCTCGCCGAAGCACGCCGGGTCGGCATCGTGCGGATCGACATCGTCGAGCCGACCGACGGCGGTCTGGACGAGCTGGCCGGTCGTACCGCCGAGTCACTGGGCATCTCCAAGGTGTGGCTGGTTCCTGCGGGCACCCGCCCGGCGCTCGGTGCGGCATTGGCGCCGGCCGTTCGGCAGGCTCTGCTGGCCGCGGACCTTCGCGCCGGGGACGTGCTGCTGGTCTCCTCCGGCCGGACCGTGCATGCGGCCGCCCAGGCCGAGCTGCCGGAGCTCCCCGGCGTCATCATCGTGCCGACCGTCGGCGGTCGGGACGAGCCGGAGGCGTGGTACCAGACCAACGAGATCACCCGGCAGGTGGCGGTCCAGGTCCATGGCCGCCCCACCTTCCTCTACGCCCCGGTCCTGCCGGGCAAGGCCCTGCGACGGCTGCTGCTCGACGACCCGGGTACGCGGGCCGTGCTCGACCTCTGGGGACGGGCCAGTTGCGCCCTGCTCGGCGTCGGCGCCCCCCCGCTGGCACGCCAGTCCCTGCACGGGTCCTTCTCCCCCGACGACCCCTGGCTGCAGAACGCAGTGGGCGACATCTGCGCCCGCTTCTACGACGAGAACGGCGCACCGCTGGCCTTTCCCGGCTCGGAGCGCCTGCTGTCCACCGACCTCGAGACGCTGCGGCGCATCCCTACGACGATCGCGCTGGCCGCCGGCACCGAGAAGCTCAGCAGCATCCGGGCCGGTGCCCGGGCCGGGTGGTTCAACCAGCTCGTGACCGACACGTCCACCGCCCAGGCCCTGCTGGCGGCGGCACCTGACTCCTAGCTCCGTCTCCCGACCCAGGCAGAGAACGACCGCAGCGAACCGGACCCGGGGCGCCGCAGCCACGGCCAGGGGTGCAGAGCCACGACGTCCAGGGCGGCGCTGCGGTGGCGGAAACCCGGGACGGGCGCTAAGGTCACCGCCAACCGGCGCCCGGCCAGCTCGGTCACCGGGTCCCCGACGCGCACCTCGCAGTCGAGCTCAGCCAATGCTTCGGTCAGGAACACCAGGCGCTTGCCCGACAGGCGCAGCCGGGCCAACAGCGGCTCGTCGAACACGAACACGCGCGGCAGGTCGGGGTGCGCCAGCAGCGCTGGGTCCCCGGTCCCGAGCGACTCCGCCGTCAGCCAGACCACATCGGGAGCACCCGTGAGCAGAGGCTCGACCGGGCCGCCGTCTGTCATCCCGCCCGTGACGCCGGGTGCCCCGTCGACCTTCGGGCCGGCGCTGCTGTCCGGCCAGTCCTGGATCGGGCACGCCTGCTTCAGCGCGCAGCTGCGGCACAGCCCAGGCGCCCGCTTCTCCACCTGCCAGCGCGAGAAGCCGTACGGCTTGGCCGATCCCGCTCCGGTCGTCCACTGCCAGCCCAGGCGGTTGGCGGCACGCGAGCCGTCCAGCAGGTTGCGGTAGAGCAGGTCCTCGCCCTCGCGCCAGTCCCGACCGCCTCGGACCGTCCACTGGGAGGCGAGCCACATGCGGGTCTGGTTGACCAGCCACCCGTCCTGCTCCAGCTCGCTGACAGTGCTTTTCATGCAGGCCATCTCACGCGGCCACGGGTCCTGCGTACTGGTGACCCTCGGCTCGGTGCGCAGCGACTGCGCGAGCCCGGGCCCAATCCTGGCGTAGAGGTGCCGGGCGTACTCCTGCCACAGCAGCTCATCGCGGTACTTCGACCGGTCCGCCGGGGGCGCTGCGCCTGCGGCTTCCCAGACCTGCGGCAGTGTCAGCAGCCCGTGCCTGATGTACGGCGACAGCCTGGAGGCACCGCGAGCGCTCTCGGGCAGCACCTGGCTGCGCCGTCGCGCATAGCCGGTGAGGTCCAGGGCCGCGAGGGCGGCGTCGGCAGCAGCCTGACCCCCCCGGATCCGGGAGGCATGCGGCTCGTCACCGGACAGATGCCCCAGGTGTGTCCGGACCCACTGCAGCGCCGCGTCGGACCGGGGCGGCGAGACGATGGGCACCTGGTCATTCTGGGTGGCCCACCGCCGCGCCGCGACTCAGCCGACCGGTCTCAGCCAGCCGTCACAGGCCAAGGCGCTCGCTGGCCTGCTGGACCCCCTGCACGCGAGCCGTGATCTTCTGAAAAGCCACGTCGCGGGCGAAGTCCGGCGAGCCGTGCCTCGGCTTGTCGTCGACGCTGAACGGCGAGAAGCCGCAGTCGTCGGTGGCGCCGAGGCGCTCCTTCGGGATGTGATTCGCGGCGGTGACCAGGTCCCCGGCCACCTGTTCGGCGGTCTCGACCGTGGGGTTCAGGGGGTCGATGACACCGATGAAGCACACCTGCGGTACGCCGTTCGCGTCCTCCCGGCTGTGCTCGCCGACCAGCTTGTACACCCGCTCCTTGTCCTTCTCGCTGGCCAGCTGCATGAGGAAGTAGCCCGCGTTCATCTTGAACATCGACGGCAGCAGCTCGGCGTAGTCGACCTCGGCGCTGTGCACCGAGTCCATGTCGCCGCCGGGGCAGGTGTGGATCCCGATGTTGGTGCGCTCGGCCGCCGAGAAGCGGTCGATGACGCGGTTGTTGAGTTCGATGAACTGCTCCAGCATGCGCCGTCCGGTCCACGGGTTGCGGGGATCGTTCTTGCTCGCCAGCCGGCCCTCGGTGAAGTCGATGGAGACCCGCGCCGCGCCGGCAGCAAAGGCCTGCCGGATGTCCTTCTCCGCCTCGTCGCACACATCGGCAAGGAACTGCTCGCGGGAGTACCCGTCGACTTGCCCGTCCAGCGGGTACAGCAGCGACATCATCGACGGTGCGATGACCGCCTGCTTGAGCGGCTTGGTTGCCATCGGCAGCGACTTCTCGACGTACTGGGACGCGAAGGTCTTGTAGCGGAACGGTCCGGACGTCAGTCGCGGCAGCTGGCGATGGTGACCGTCGTCGAAGATGGCGAAGTACTGACCGTCGGCGGCCAAGTTGTTCGCCAAGCCGGTGCCGGCGAGGGTGTCGGTGATCGGGTAGGTGGCGAAGCTGGACGCGCGCTGCTCCCCGTCGGACACGATCGGCGAACCCGTCGCCTCCATCCGCTCGATCGAGTCACGGCAGGCCGTCTCCTGCTGCTCGGCCAACGCCTCGAACGCGATGTCCCCCGCGTCGTAGGAGGCGATCGCAGCCTGCAGGCTGGCTGGGCGCGGCAGCGAGCCGACGTTCTCGGTGGGGATGGGCATGCGGGCGCTCCTTTGTCGGTGGGTCCGGCTGATCAGGCCCAACGAGGCCTGGAGCCGACCGTGGGGACACTAGAGCCTGGGGGTGATACCGGCTCAGGCGGGATCCTGGGCGACGCCGCCGGCGAACCAGGCGACCGCGTCCCGAAGCGCCGGTCGCCAGACGCGGAAGGTGTGGCCCCCGGGACGGACGACGAGCTGCGGTCGACCTCCGACGCTGCGGTCCAGGGTCGCCAGCGCTTTGGCGTCCCGGCGCAAGGGGTCGGCGTCCCCCACGTCGATCCGGAGCTGCACGCTCCGGCTCGCCAGTCGGTGCTGGAGCAGCCACCCGGGCGTGTGCCGGTCGATGACGGCCGGAAGGTCCACCGGGTGCCCGAACAGGTCGCCGAGGGTGCCGTAGCTGTAGGTCGGCGCGGTCAGGGGCGAGAGCGCGGCGACGCGGGAGAACTGCGCCGGGTGGCGCAGCCCGACGGCCAACGCGCAGTACCCGCCGGCCGAGTTGCCGGCGACGCCCCGCGCCGCGGCGGCCGGCATCGTACGCAGGAGGCGGTCCACGTCCGGCACGACGTCATCGACGAGGTAGCTCTCAGCCTGCAGCCGTGGCCCATCGACGCACTCGGAGTCCGCCAGCCAGCCGGTCGACATCCGGGGGGCGACCAGGATCGCCGGGCTCCCTGCAGTGGCCGAGGCGAGGCCGGCCACGGCCGCCTCACCTCCGCGGAACCAGTCCAGCGGAACGCCGGGTGACCCGTGCAGCAGGTACAGCACCGGGAAGTGTCGGCCCGGCTCGGTGAAGTACTGCGGCGGCAGGTAGACCAGTGCGTCCCGGGTCGGCGTCCGGCTGACCGGGCCCGGCAGGGGCACCGACACGACCGCGCCTCGCGACCGGTAGGACACCTCCTGGGCCGCTGCGGCCGTCGGCTGCCAGACGGCCCGGGCGCCGGCGACCGGCCAGGGCCGAGGCCCCGCGATATCGCCCACTTTCGGCAAGTAGGCGAAGTAGGCGTTGACGTACGCCGCGATAGCAAGGGCGAGCACCAGCACGCCGGCCGAGCGACCCCGGTGGGCACCCAGCCGTGGCGCGGAGCGGAGCAGCAGGATCGCAGCCACCAGACCCAGAGCGCCGGCGAGCCAGGGAGTGGCGAGCGGCCAGGACGGCACGCGTCCTCCTCCCCGCGCCACCGCAGACCGGAGGCGACTCTCGGGCAACTCCCTTGCGCCGAGCGCTGTTCCGGCTCGGCGCTGCGCTAAGCCTACAGTCGCACCCGGACGAGAAAGTCTGACATCTCGCCGGACCAGATCTGCAATGCGGCAGGCCGGGCGATGACGACGTAACTGGAAGGATCATCGAATGACCGTGTACCGGCGAACCCTGTTCGCGACGACCGCCCTGGTAGGAGCGCTGTCCACCGCGCTGCCCCTGTCCGCGGCGCACGCGGCCCCGGCACCGACCCGCGCCGCTACTCCAGCTCCCTCGGCTGCCCCAGCCCTGCGGGCCGCTCCCGTCCGAGCCGTTGCGCCCGGCGGCACCGGGCTGCACTGGCTGATGCGGTCCGGGCAGCACACGCTCGTCGTCGACGTCGTGGACCGCACCGGCTGGGACTGGCCGGTCCGGGCCGCCAGCCGGGACTGGACCACCGCGCATGTCCGCTACCGGTACGTGCGTTCCTGCGGGGCCGGCGTGCCCTGCGTCGTGGTCCGAGAGGGCTCCTATGGTCCTACCGATTGGTCGGGCAGCACGGACGCCTTCGGCGGCCAGATGCAGACCTTCGCCGGCACGGTGCAGATCCGGCTGAACGACACCTACCGGATGAGCGCGACCGAGCACCGGGCGGTCGCCTGCCATGAGCTCGGGCACGCTTTGGGGTTGGACCACGATGGACGGGCGAGCAGCTGCTTGGAGTCCGTCCCGCAAGCGGTGCACCCGGATGGCGTCGACCGGACCCGGCTCGAGGCGCTGTACGGCCACGGCGGCTGAGCCGGACAAAGCCGGGACGACCACCAGGACGACCACCGGCGGCACCCCTGAGGGATGCCGCCGGTGGTCGTGTTCCTGCTGATCGCTGCGCGTCAGTTGGGCGCGCCGACCGTCGTACCGGAGGTCTGCACGGCGTACCCGGTGTAGGTGCCAGCGCCGCCGAGGGCGGGGGCGTCGTGGCTGTACGCGATGTGCGCGTAGCCGGACGGGTCGGTGTCGACGGCGAAGTCGTCGAGCAACTGCCGACCCGTGGTGCAGGACGCGCCGCCCTCGCAGATCGTCCCGCGGTGCACGGTTGTGACCTGCTTCGGGGCGCCGAACCCGCGGCCCGTGTCCTGGACCAGGTAGACCGACCAGAGCTGGTTCGGGCCCGGAGAGCCCGTCGTGCCGTAGTAGACCAGGTCGGTCCCGGTGGCCGAGGCCACTACCCAGGGCTCAACGGCCTGAGTGAGGCCGCTGCTCAGCGATCCGGTGCAGCTCCAGGTGCTGCCGTGGTCGGCGGAGCGGGCGGCGAAGACCTTGCTGTCGTTCGACCAGGTCTCCACCAGCGAGCCGTTCGGTGCGACCGAGATGTTCGGGAACTGATGGTTCAGCGTGCCGCCGCTCCCGGTTGAGCAGGGGATGGCTTTGTCGGTGAAGCTGTGACCGCCGTCGCTGGACACGGCCACAAAAGCCTCGTTGTACGGCGCACCGCTCAGCACGCTGCCCGGGCCCGGGTCCTTCGACGGCGCGACAAAGGACTGGTAGGCGTAGAAGCCCGCCGGGGTGCTGCGGGCGTGGTCGATCGCGATGTTGCCGAGCTGGTTGTTGCTGGCCTTGTAGTCCGTCGGCGGGATCGCCGTGGAGACCTGGGTGTAAGGACCGCCGCCGGTGTCGCTGCGCAGCACGTCGATGTTGTTGCTGACGATGTCGTGGTAGGTCAGCAACGAGGTCTTGGCGCCGTAGGCCGCGATCCACTCGCGGTCGTCGAGCGGCACCCCGGCCTGTACCGGGATCTGGCTGAACGTCTTGGCGTTGTCCACCGAGGTGGCGACGTTGATGCTCGCGAGGTTCAGGCTCGCGACGTAGACGCGGTAAGTACCCGTCGCCGGGTCCTTGACCGGGGCGATCGCCGTGTCGATGTCGCCGCCCGAGGCCCCTACCCCGCCGACCGCATTGGGCTGGCCGGAGTAGGTCAGGCCGCAAGCCGAGGCGCCCGCGCCTCCTGGCCGGGTGCCGCGCCAGAGCTGGCTGCCACCGCCAACGCCGTCCTCGGAGCCCAGCACGGTCAGGCCAGCCTTGGACACGTGCAGGGAGGGCTCACCCGCGGTGTTGCTCCCGCAGCCGGGTGCGCCCACGGTCTGGCCCTGCATCTGGCCCGTGACAAAACTGGCAGCACCAGTGGTCGTACTACCGGCCTTGTGCGTCCCCGCGCCATTGCTGGATGCCGAGGCGACCGAGACCGTCGACAGGACGAGGGCACCTGCCCCCAGGACAACTGCGCGCTTGCGTACTGGTCCGGACCACACATCGACCTCCAGGATTGTTCAGCCTTCTTTGTCCCCCCCTGGTGCCATTGTCACACGAGAACTGGGCTCTAAACTCAGGGGGAGGTCGTCGCGCCCAGGGCCTGCACCGCCGCAGTGGCCACCGCCTCGTCCTGCTCGCCCGTACCGCCACTGGCCCCGACAGCCCCCAGCAGAACGCCGTCCCGGTAGACCGGCACCGCGCCGGTCTGCGGGGTGTATGCACCGTGCGTCATCGTGGTGAGGGAACCCGCGAAGTTGGGCATCGAGGCCATCTTCTCCTTCTGCGCGGCGCTCGGTGTGCCGTACGCAGCCGACGTCCAGGCCTTGCCCTGCGCGACGGTTGCGGTGATCCAGGGCGCGCCGTCCATCCGCGCCAGCGCGATCAGATGCCCACCGGGGTCCATGACGGCGAACGCCATCGCCACCCCCACGTCCTTCGCGGCATCGCTTGCGGCAGCGCACAGCGCCAGGGCCTCGTCATGGGTCAGCACGCCGCCATCATGCCCCGCCAGGCTGGAGCGACGCCGGGAGCAAGCTGAAAACAGGATCCGGTGCCGGCAGGACATCGGCCGGTCGCGTCGAAGACATACGTGTCACCCGGAGTTCAGCGTGTGCGTAACCGCCATGGTTCTGCCGGGGACTACGTCGATGATGGAGGTCATGATGCGCCGCTCCCCAAGAGCCCTGCTCACCGCCGCACTGCTGGGTGCTGCGGCCCTGGCTGTCCCCGCCTCGGCCGCCACCACCGCCGCCTCGTCGGGACACTGTGCCCGGCAGAGCGATATCCGCGTCCCGGGTGCCGGCAAGCAGCTGGTCACCTGCGCCGCGGACCTGTCGCTGCCCCAGCTGATCGCGCAGGGGCTCACCGACCCCAGTGACTGGGCAGGGTTGGCCGCGTCCGGCACCCGGAACCCGGTGGCCGGCCCAGGCCTGCAGGTCGACGGCTACTTCGCCGACGACGACTCCACTCTGAACGCCGAGCACGGCTGGAACCACGACTCGCAGTTCGTGATCCGCCTGCCCGACCATTGGAACGGCAAGCTGGTGGTCACCGGCGCGCCCGGGGTGCGCAAGCAGTACGCCGACGACCAGATCTTCAGTGACTGGTTCCTGGCCCGCGGCTACGCCTACGCCTCGATCGACAAGGGCAACAGCGGCACCTCGTTCTACGACAACGCCTCCCGCTCCGGACCGGGCCAGCCCGAGCAGGAGTGGAACTACCGGGTCACCGAGCTCATCAAGGCCGTGAAGCCGGTCCTCCAGCAGCGCTACGGCCACCTCCCGGCCCGCACGTACATGACGGGGATCTCCAACGGCGGGTACCTCACCCGGTGGCAGCTGGAGAACCGCCCCGAGCTGTACGACGGCGGCGTCGACTGGGAGGGCACGCTGTTCCGCGCCGCGGGTCCCAACGTGCTCACCTACCTGCCGACCGCCATCAAGAACTACCCCGCGTACGCCGCGACCGGTGACGCGGCCGCGCACGCGGCGATCATCAAGGCCGGCTTCGCGCCCGGGTCGGAGTTCCTATGGCCCGACCACGAGGCCGAGTACTGGGACCTCACCCAGCGCACCTACCGGGAGTCCTTCGACCCGAACTATGACCGGGCACTGAAGGCCGGGATCCCGTTCTGCCACAGCGGCACCCCGATGTGCGACGCCGACTACAACTACGCCAAGCGTCCTGCCGCCGTGCACAACGCCGTCGGTTCGGTGTCGCTGACCGGGAAGATCGGCAAGCCGATGCTGACCCTGCATGGCAGCCTGGACGCGCTGCTGCCGATCCGCACCGACAGCGACGTCTACATCCCGATGGTCCGCAACGCCGGTCGTGGTGCGCTCTCGCGCTACTACGTCATCCAGGGCGGCAACCACGTCGATGGCCGCTACGACGCCTACCCGAGCAAGCTCCGGCCGATCCTGCCCTGCTACCGCAGCGCCTTCACCGATCTCGAGCGGTGGGTCGAGCACGGCGCCCGCCCGCCCGCGAGCCAGACGGTGACCAGGCCGACCACCGGCGACGTGGTGAACAGCTGCTCCCAGATCGCACCGTGAAAGGGATCCTTGCCATGCCACACCGTCCGTCCCGCGCCCGCGCCACCGTCGTGGCGGCCGTCGGGCTGGGGCTCGCCGCCTCACTCACCGCTTATGGACCAGGACCAGGACCGGCGGCGAACGGGCTGACGCCCGGTACCGGCGCCCGCAAGGCCAGCACGCAGCCGGGTCCGTCCAGCCTGGCGGCCAAGGCGCTGCTCGCCGACGTACAGGCCCGGGCGGCTGCCGGTGCCTTCGCGCATCCGGCGGCCGGAGCCCCGATCGTGGGGCCTGACTACGTCCGCAGCCCGAACGTCTCGTTGCTGCACCGGATACCACTACCGGCCGACGGTGTGGGCGCCCGGGTCGTCGGCAACTTCCTGTACGTCACCAGCACCAAAGACCTCGAGATCTACGACATCTCCAGGCCGACCTCACCGGTCCAGGTCGGCTCGGTCAACCTCGACGTCGAATTCGAGAACGAGCAGGTGCCGACCGACGGCTCGCTGCTCGGCATCTCCGGGCAGACCTCGACCGTGACCGCCAACGGCCCGTGCACGCCGGCCGCGACGACCTCGAGCACGTACAAGGCCAATTGCCTCGCGTTGTTCGACGTACGGCACAAAGCCGCCCCCGTCCAGGCTGCAGCTGTCGGTGGCGCCGGTGACCACACCTCCACCTGCGTCACCGTCGCCGGTCAGTCCTGCGCCTACTTCTACGGCTCCAGTGGCCACATCACCGACGCCCGGCAGGCGCTGGCCAGGCACAAGGCGAGCCTGCTGCCGACCAACTGGCAGGCGGCGCTGAAGGCGCGCTACGGCGTGACCGAGGCCTCCTGCCATCACCAGGTGCAGCTGCGGCCCGGGGTCCTGCTCACCGCGTGCCAGCCGATGGTGCTGATCTCGGTCAACCCGGCGGACGGCGGCTCGATCACCAACCCGGCGCTGCTGTCCACGGCGGACTACAGCAAAGCCCCCGACGACCAGGCCCGCTTCGTACACGGCGTCGGATGGGCCCGGGCCGGGACCGACAAGATCATGCTTTCGGGCGGCGAGACCAACTTCACCGGCGTGTGCAACCCGACGGCCGGCGCGTTCTCGACCTTCCTGGTCGGCGGTACCGCCAAGCACCCGAGCTTCACCTTCGCCGACCAGGTGCGCCCGCACTCCGGGCAGTACGTCGATGGCAATCCCCCCGACGGCGGCTACTCCTTCGGCTGCTCCTCACACTGGTTCGAGCCCCAGCCGGCCTTCCACAACGGCGGCCTGGTGGCCCTGGCTAGTTACGAGAACGGCACCCGCATCAAGCGGGTCAGCCCCACCGGCAAGATCTCCGAGGTCGGCTTCTTCGAGCCGCTGGGTGGCAGCACCTCCGCCCCGCACTGGGCCGGGGACGGCCGTACGATCTACGCGATCGACTACCACCGGGGTATCGACGTCCTGCACTACAACGGCCCGCTCACCTGACCGGAGCTCTGCTTGCTGCTGCCGTTCACCCTCGGACTGCCGGTGACCACCGAGCGGCTCGAGCTGCGCTCCTTCACGGCGTACGACCACGCCCCGCTGCTCGCGTTCCAGTCCTTGCCGGATGTGGTCCGCTACGTGCCGTACGAGCCGCGGACGCCGGACGGGATGGCCACGGCCCTGACCAGCAAGATCGCCGGAACGGTCCTGCGCGGTCCCGGCGACCGCCTGGATGTCGCTGTGGCGCTGCGGGACGGCACGCTGGTCGGTGATCTCGTGGTGATGCTGCACGCCGTGGAGCACGCGAGCGTCGAGGTCGGTTGGATCTTCGACCCTGTTCACGGCGGACAGGGCTTGGCGACCGAGGCCGTCGCCGCCCTGCTCGACTTGGTCTTCATCGACCTCGGTGCCCACCGGGCCGTGGCCCGGGTCGACGCACGCAACGCGCGCTCCCTCGCGCTCTGCAGCCGGCTGGGCATGCGCTGCGAGGCGCACCTGGTGGACAACGAGTGGTTCAAGGGCGAGTGGTCCAGCGAGATCGACTACGCGATCCTCGCCCGGGAGTGGCGGGCCTCCCGAGCGAGCTGACCGGCGGAGTCGGCATGCTTGCCGACCGGCTCTGCGGCCGACACCATGCGCCCATGGCGGCAGTGGAGGTTGCGGACCTGCACGTTCAGTACGGCGACGTCGAAGCGGTCCGGGGCGTTGCCTTCTCGGTCGCCGAAGGGGAGGTCTTCGGCCTGCTCGGGCCGAACGGAGCAGGCAAGACCAGCACGCTTGAGGTGTGCGAGGGCTACCGGGCACCCAGCAGCGGCCGGGTGCAGGTGCTGGGCCGCGACCCGGCCGACCGCACGCTGCGGCAGACGGTCGGTGTCGTACTGCAAGACATCGCCGTCACCCCGTTCCTGAGCGTGCGGGAGGTCGTGACCCGCAACGCCGCGTACTACGACCACCCCCGAGGGGTCGAGGACGTCGTGGCGCTGGTCGGGCTGCAGGACAAGGCCGCTGCGCGGGTCAACACGCTCTCGGGCGGCCAGCAGCGCCGGCTCGACCTGGCGTTGGGGATCATCGGTCGTCCGACGCTGCTGTTCCTGGACGAGCCCACGACCGGGTTCGACCCGTCGGCCCGGCGCGGAGCGTGGGAGGTCATCCGGGCGCTGCGCGACGAGGGCACCACCATCGTGCTGACCACCCACTACCTGGAGGAGGCCGAGGCGCTCGCCGACCGGGTCTGCGTCCTGGCGGCCGGCCGGGTCCTGGCCGAGGGGCCGCCGGCGGCGCTGAGCGGGCGGGACGACGCCCCCGCGACCGTACGGTTCGGGCTTCCGGACGGTCCGCTGCCACCGGTGGCACCGGGCGACGTCGTCACCCGCAACGGCGACCTGATCGCGGTCGCCACTACGGACGCGGTGCGCACGCTGCACGTCCTGACCGGGTGGTCGCTCGAGCGCGGTACGCCGCTGGCCGGCCTGATCGTGGAACGCCCCTCGCTGGAGGACGTCTACCTGCAGCTCACCGCGGGTGCGGCATGAAGCCCGGCGCCCTGGTCGCACATCAGGTCAGGTACGAGCAAAAGGCGTACTGGCGCAACCCGGCGAGTGCGTTCTTCACCTTCGTGTTCCCGCTGGTCTTCCTGGTCATCTTCGCTTCGCTCAACAACGGGGCCACGATCGACTTTCTGGGCGGGTTGGCCTACAACCAGTTCTTCGTCCCGGCCATCATCGCCTTCGGTGTCATCTCCGCGACCTACACCCAGCTTGCGATCACGCTGACCCTGCGTCGCCAGACCGGTGAGCTCAAGCGGTTGCGCACGACCCCGCTGCCGTCCTGGGCGCTGATCGGCGGCCTGCTTGGCAACTCCATGGTCGTCGCGGTCCTGATCACCGCACTGACCACCGCCCTCGGGATCGTTGCCTACGGGGTGGTGTTCCCCGGCCATTGGCTCGCCCTGCTCGTTGCCCTGCTCGTCGGGGCCGGCACGTTCTGCGCCATCGGGGTGATGGTGTCCACCCTGGTGCCCAACGCCGACGCCGCCCCCGCCGTCGTCAACGCCGTGTTCTTCCCGGTGGTGTTTCTGTCCGGGACGTTTTTCCCCATCAACCCCACTTCGGTCATTGCCAAGATTGCGGACGTGTTCCCGGTCCGGCACTTCAACCAAGCTGTCTTCAGCGCCTTTGACCCCCGCCTGCCGCACGGTCCCACCCACGGCTTCGCCTGGGGCGACGTCGCTGTCCTGGCCCTCTGGGCAGCAGCCGCGGCCGCCATCGCCGTACGCCGGTTCCGGTGGGCACCTCGGCGATAGCACCGCGGGCCGGTCAGCCAGCCCGCCGTGTCGAGAAGGACGCGTCAGCTTCGACCTTGGGGTGAAGTGCGGCCACAACGGCCCGTTCCGAGAGAGGACGAAGCCATGCGATACATGCTCCTGCAGGGCTACGGAGGCGTCGAACTCGAGGGCTGCGCGCCCATGACCGAGTGGGCGCCCAAAGACGTGCGGGCCCACATCGACTTCCAGCACGCCCTGAACGCCGAGCTGCTGGACAGCGGCGAGCTGGTAGACGCGCAGGGCCTCGCCGGCCCGGACGCCGCGAAGTTCGTGGTGTCCGACGGCGTCACGCCGCCGAAGATCATCGACGGCCCCTACCCGGAGTCGAAGGAGCTGCTGGCGGCCGCGCCTGGCCCGGGCGGTGTGCCGATCCAGCAGCAGATCGAGGTGCGCCAGGTGCTGGGCGCGCCTGACCCCGAGGTGTGACCCCTGGCGCGGTCGAGGGCCTGCTGCGCGAGCTCGCGCCGCAGGCCCTTGGCGCGGTGGCCCGCAGGTACGGCAAGTTCGACCCGCTGGAGTGAGATCGCAAAGGCGTCCACCAGACTGGAGTCCGTGACGGGTAACCCGATGGTGCGTCTCAACCGTGCCGTCGCGGTCGCAATGGTGCACGGACCTGCCACAGGCCTCGCGCTGCTCGACGGGCTCGAGCTGCACGACTCCCACCGGCTGGACGCCGTCCGCGCACACCTGCTCGAAGACACCGGTGACCTCGCTGCGGCAGCCCACTGCTACGCCGTGGCCGCGGCGCGTACCGGCAACGCACGCGAACGCGACTACCTCGTGAAGCAGGCGGCGCGGGTGAGGGCGAGCGGTTTGCCCTCCCTAGGCAGCACCGCTTCCTGACAGGTGCACAACGCCGGCTACATCCGAGTGGGAGCTCTCCGATCGGTGGTGTCAGGTCCCCTGTTGGTCCGGAACCACGACTGATGCTGACCACGGGCATGGAAAGCCGGGAACCGTCCGCTGCCTCCCTCACCGGAAGGCGCCGCCAGGCGACCAACGAATCCGGTCCTGGCTCTGCGCCCGCTGCCAGCAATCTGTCGAGCAAAGACCGCTCGTTCGCCATGACCACGAGTGAATCCTGAACCAGCACAGGGCCGCACCAGGACAGCCGCGGACATGCTAAGGCGGCACGACCTTGAGCCATTGGCCCGTGGTGACATCTGTTTCAGACGTTGAAGCGGAACTCGACCACGTCACGTTACGAAAGGGTATGTTGATCGGCATGGCCACAGCTGTTGTCTATCTGCGCATCTCCGTGGACGCGACCGGTAAGGCCGAGGGTGTGGAGCGCCAACAGAAGGACTGCGCCGGTCTGGTGAAGGCCCGTAAGTGGGAGCTGTTGGCTACGTACACCGACAACGACATAAGCGCGGCGGGCAAGAAGGTTCGCCCTGGCTTCATCGCCTTGATGGAGGCCATAGAGGCGGCCCAGGTGCAGGCGGTTGTCGCCCAGCGGTGGGACCGCCTGAGCCGTAACCGGCGCGACGACCTGCGGTTGCTGGAGGCCTGCGAGAAGCACGGGGTGCTGCTGGCGTTCTCCCGGGGCGGCGACCTCGACCTTTCCACGCCGATGGGAAGCATGTTCGCGGACATGCTGGCCAGCCAAGCTCGGAACGAGATCAAGATCAAGGGCGACCGGCAGCGGCTGGCCCAGCTGCAACGCGCCGAGAAGGGCAGGCCCGCTAAGGGCATCCGCCCAACCGGCTACGCCTTGGATGGCAGCATCATCCCGGAGGAGGCCAAGGTGATCCGCCGCATCTTCGACCAGTTCACGGCCGGCGGCACCCTGAAGGGGATCGCGGCGAAGCTCCAGGAGGATGGCATTACTACCCGGCGCGGCGGATGGTGGAGCCCCTCATCGGTGTCGTCAATTCTCCAGAACGCCCGGTATGCCGGCCGGTCGGTCTACAAGCGCCAGGACCTCGGCCCAGCCACCTGGAAGCCCATCATCAGCGAGGCGCAGTTCGCTGCCGTGCAGTCGCGCTTGGCCGACCCGCGCCGGAAGACCCGTGGCGAGTCCACCGCCCGTAAGCACCTGGGGTCGGGCCTCTACTACTGCACCTGTGGCCTACGTATCCGCTCCTCGTCTCGCGTCTACACCTGTCGGGCCTTCTGTTACTACCGCACCCGCCAAGCGATTGACGACTACGTGATGGCAGTCATCCGAGGACGGCTCGCCCGGCCCGACCTGCGCGAGATGCTGGCCAAGCCCGCTGACAAGACCAGACTTTCGGAACTGGCGGCCGAGCGGATGGAGCTAGACCACAGGATCAAAGCGACTCAGGCCGACTACGACGCCGACCTGATTGACGGTACGCGGTACAAGGCCAAGACTGCGAAGCTGCAGGCCGAGGTGGACGCGATCCGTGGGCAGGAGGCCAAGCTGGTCGCGGCCACTGGCCCCGGCGCGGTGCTGGCAGCGAAAGACCCGGTCGCCGCCTTTGACGCTGCCGACCTGGCAATCCGACAAATGGTGATAGACGCGCTAGCTACAGTCAAGCTGCAACCAGCGACACGGGCACGGGGGTTCGACCCGGCCAGCGTGGCAGTCGCTTGGCGGTGAGGTGCCCTCTGACCTCTGTCAAAATGGTTACGCCGATAGGGAAAGCTACGACGACCTACCCATTAGCCGGAGCCGGGTGTAAGCATGGTCTTGGCTTTCGCGTACTTCTCGGTGAACTTCTGGCGTTTCACCGGCTCGACCAGCGCGAGTCGCTCGGGATCGCTGTTGCTGGCCATGTCGGCGTCCAACTTGAGACGTCGAGCGGGTTCGTAGGCGCGGAGCCGGGCGTAGTAGACCTCGTCCGCCTCAGACTTGTGCCTGGTAGCCACAAGCCAGGAGGTCCTGCTCGGTGACGCCGGTGTCCTCCACGACGTCTTGCAACAAAGGCGGCTGGCTGCTCATCGAGATCGCCCCCGTAAGCCAGGGCGCGCGACGCAGCCTTCGGACCAGACCTGCCAGCCGCCCGGTACCAGCCAGGCAGCAGCAAGTAGCGACGGCGCGGGCTGCGCGGGAGCACCAAGCTCTCGGCGCAGCCTTCGGTCGCTACAGGAGCAGGAGATGACGGTGTCTGATCTGCCCGCAGAAGGCCTCCGGCTCTGGCCGGGTACATCCACCACCAGTTCGACTCAGCCGGCCTCACGGAGGCCCACAGAGACTCGGAGCGCGCCTCGCGGCATGAGCGTATGCCGCGAGGACCTGAGCGGCGGGCTGCGACGGTTGCGCGATCGCCGTACCGTCCGTCGCTATGAGCACCACGCCAGCCGCGACGCAGAACCTCGACCACGTCACCGCCCTCGCAACCCGCTACGTCGAGGAGCACCTCGACGGCGACCCACTCCAGTGGGGCGAGGTGCTCGATTACCTCAAGGCGAGGGGGTATGCGGACGAAGCCACAGCGGCGATCACTCGCGCTGTGCTCGATCTCGAGCGCACGCGCGCGATGTTCTACGCACTCGAAGGTATGCGTCGCCTGCGTCCCGGCGACGCGGAGGACGCGCCGCTCGACGAGGTAGCCGCCGCGGTGCTGTCCCTCGAATGGCCCTGCACCCGCAACAATCGCCCGGGCGGCAGCCGGTCGATCCACGAGGCGTTCAAGGACCTCGACGGCCGCTACCGGCACTGCGACGTCTACGAGGCCATGCACGGGCCACTCAAGGGGCATGAGCTCAAGAGCGGCCTGGTCTACTGGCAGCGGACCGACCTGCCGTCGCGCTTCGACGCCGCGGGCCTGTTCGCCCTGCGAGCGGCGGCCGTCGCCGAGATGCCGCAGGACGCGCCCGCCCGTCAACAGCTAGAGGCTGACCTCGTCGCCGCCTACGTCGCGACGCTCCCACACCGGTACATAACAGAGCACCCCATCCGCGAGCTGCGGGCCGACGTGTACGAACCGGCGATGCGGCGCATCGTGGAGGCGAAGGCCACCGCTGATGTCGTCACGGTTGCTCACGCGTGGGCGCAGGCCGCGGCATACAGGTACGCGGCGAACTCCGCAGCCCCCGATGATCGCTCAACCATTGAGTCGATCGCGGTGCTGCTTCCCACCGCTCCGATCGGCACCGCCCGCGGCTTCCTCGAGCACGTCGGGGCTGACTGCCTCGAGGTCGAACTGATCTATCCCGACGGCGACGAGTTCCGGCGCGAACAGCTCGCCTGACCTCGCCGCCGACCGGCCCAGCGGCGGACCGTAGGGCTAGTCGATCGCCAGCTGCACATCCACTCAATTCGCGCCTCGGCACGAGCGCGACCAGCGGCAGAAGCGGGCGTCCTGGAACGCGACGCACAAGGCGCTTTGCGAAGAAGTCACTTTCGGACCCACCACGAAAGAACCTGTGACCGCCCTGAAAGCCGCATCTGCACACATAAGAGAAGCCTTGCGCAAGTTGCAGCTGAGATGGAAACGGGACCGCCTTTGAGACACAGGACCCGAGAAGTCAGTGTCGCCTCAGGTGCAGGATTGTAGGCTCAACCAGCTCGACGCCTGACATGACGGTGGCGACCATTGATCTCGCATTCTGCGGATCTATCGGTGACTTGACCCGGCGCGCCGACGTGTGAGCCACCATTCCTCGCTTGGCCCCGAATGTGTTCATGTTGGCGAGCCAGACAGGGTCCAGGTCGTTTTCAAGAACTCCTATCGGCAGATAGAGGTGCAGGACGTTCGCTTCCTTGAGTCCGTGGTTGTGACTCTTGACGTAGTCACGATGGTGCTTGATGGCATGTTTGACCACTTCTTCGAAGGTGTCCCTTGGGTCTTGCTTCGTCAACTTCTCAGGGAGGGAAACCCGCTTGTCGTTGTACATCAAGAGTGCCGACAAGCAACGACCCGCGGTGTGGTTCGTGTCCCACCGCGCCTTCACGATGTCCAGCACGTCGCTGGCCAGATCTTCGAGGAAGTGCTCGATCTCAGCATGGGCGAGCACGACGAAGGCGCGGACCATGTCGTACTGAGCCTGGATCCACCGCCCCGATTCTTGATGGGCCTTGACGGCGCTTGATGATCTTGGTTGGCGGTGGGGCGTGGTTGATCGGCCGGTCTGTCCGGCTCTTCCACTTCAGGTCTTGGTTTGGCCT
>JAABUT010000652.1_pt1 | contig 50800 bp, 58 predicted proteins | sample 5559281 | NCBI WGS metagenome assembly JAABUT01 (sample SAMN10711880, study PRJNA513359) | rock metagenome | isolation source: Antarctica rocks | place: Antarctica: Victoria Land, Ricker Hills nord | collected 2016-01-04
TTTGCTGTACCCAAGCGGCGAAGCTCCATTGCCGTTACGATTTGGATCAGCGTTTTACCGGTGCCCACCATATGATCATTAATACCACCGACACTTTGTAAATTTCTGAAAACTGCATCTTTTTGATGAGGCATAGGAACATAACCAATTAATCCAGGAAATTGCTGGTGTTGACCGTCGAATTTTCTAAGGACAGTGTTGTTGAAAGTCCTGTTATATATTCCAGCAATATCATTACGCCTGGTAATATCACTAAACTTAAAGTCATCCCATGCGGCCCTGAATTTTTTGTATAACTCCTTCGCCAACTGCGTATCCTGGGGATCAAGCAGAACACGCTCATTATTATTTTCATCACGAACAGTATATTTGACAACCGGTTCTATACCGTTAAGGGCGTGAGCTACTATCCATTCAGATGGTTTACGCTTAGAGGCATATGCATCTGCGTAAGGATTACCCCTTGGAACGGAGACAGAAAAAAGGTCATTGCTCTTGGAATATGAAAGCTGTACTGCATCTGTTTTTAATTCAGCTTTTAAAAAACCGGTAATATGAAGAACTGGTATCCACCTGGCATGTAACGGTGAATAAATGTCCATTGCAGCAATTGGCTTCGGCTGAATCTTTTCCAGTTGTTCAATATTATTTTCAAGAGAAGGATTTTGATAAACTTCTGCCCTGGCGATTTCTAATTTTGCTACTACATTGCCTGAAAGATATTCGCTTCGGGTAAAGTGATTGTTGTTTTCGTCAAGAAAAATAAATGTTTCATCCCCCTTCTGCTCCGACATGATTTCCGTATAGGACTTATTCATCAATTCAGAAATAAAGTTCATATCCAGCTTGCCATATTTCTGTACACTAATAGAAATAGCATCCTGTATATTATCCGTATGCAGGATCTGGCGCTCAGGGTGAATAGTCCTTTGTGTTAATATATCCGAAGGGAAAATTTTGCCGGTAATCTTATCCTGCCGTTCAAGTGATAAGATAAGGTAGCCATCCGAATCTAATTTGATAAGTTTATCGTTGGATTTATCCAGGAGCTTGCCGAACCTGAATACAAAAGCTTCATATGTTTCTTTTAGCTCTTCCCTTTTCTTTGATATAAATATGTCATTCTCATTGTTTGTCTCAGCGAAGATCACTTGTTTGGTAAGCTTCCTTATTTTTTCAATATATGGGATCTTTGGAAGGTCTGCAGATGCTACACGAAGTTTTTCAACCACTTTCATCTTAAAATCAGAAACATCAAGGCCAATAGCGTTAAGAAGATCAGTTTCGTAGCCACTAATTGTTCCGTTCCTGATATTAAATGGATTAATGCCTGCTTTTACTGCCTTTCTGTCAAGCTCTGCATCTATGTGAACCTCACCCTTTACCGTACCTATAAATCCGTTTGGAAGTGTTACAATGTTTCCGATTGATAACAGGTCGGTAGTCTGAATATAATTTGAAGTAGCCTCACGAATATTTTCTTCGCCGACTTTTAAATTTTTTAAAACAGGTTCCGGAAAGATTTTATCAGTTTTTGTTGTTATAGCATTATATAAATTAGTGGATGGATCACCTTTCAGATTAAAGTCTAATCCTGAATACAGGCCCCCGTATTCAACCTTCCCAAGCATATTAGCGGGGTTAGCATGAAAATACTCATTGTAGGTCAGAAAGCCGTTTTGTTTTTGTTCGTCAACAAAAGGGATTGTTATAGTATTTAAGAATTGCTGTTTTTGCTTTCGTTCCTCACCAATATTAAACTTACGTAAGAATATAATATCAGCAACAACTTCAGTCCCTGCATTTGCTTTAAAAGCCGTATCAGGCAATCGCACAGCTCCCATAAACTCAGTAGTGTCTGACATCAACTGTCGGATGGATTCATTTTGTTTACTATCCAATGTATAACGGGAAGTAATGAAAGCGATCATTGCACCTGGCTTTGCAAGCAGGATTGATTTAGCAAAAAAATAGTTATGTAAATTAGTTGAAGCTTCCTCAAAGCGGCCATCCTTATGTTTTGATAATTGGATATCAAAGAGCTTTATATCTCCAAATGGAACATTTGAAATAACCAGGTCATAATTGTTTTCCGGGAGTTTCAGCTTTTCAAATCCTGTTATACGGGTTTCTGCTGAAGGAAAAAGTTTCTGAAGAATTTTACCGCTTGCACCATCCATCTCTATAGCTGTGACATTTGATATGTTCGCGATTTCAGCGGGCATAGCTGCCAGGAAATTGCCAATGCCTGCCGAAGGTTCAAGTATGTTGCCACCCTTAAATCCTGCCTTATTCAGCGCATCATACATTGCATTAATAATGTCAAAAGAAGTGTAATGAGCATTTAAAATACTTCGCTTAGCGGACAGGAGCAAACCAGCGCTCCCATCAGGATCAAGACGGGCAAAAGCTTCATTTACATCCTTAACATAAGGTTTTAAATTATGATCAGATTGCGTAACCCATTGTCCGGGAATTGATGGGTCTAAGAGAATTTCTTTAAGGCCCCCAAACCCAACATATTTTGCCAGTTGTATTTGTTCTGCCGGTGTGGCAGGACGTTTTTCTCTTTCAAGTGTAAATACTATATCCAGCGCATTTATATTATCCTGGTATTTAGTTCCTTTATTAAACGAGCCAGAAATTACAGGTTGTTCTTTATTATGATAGTTTATAATCCGGCTGCTTGAGTCAGGTTCGACCATTCCAATTCCTCCGCTTGGGACAGGTTCACTCCGTTGTTGATATGAATCCTCATTTGATCGTGATACCGCTCCGTTATTTTGTTGAGGAATGGAACTAATGTCTGGTTCTCCTTCATTTCGTTGAACCTGGCCGGATCCTGCTCCCTGATCATCTCGAAAAGCTGTTTTGCCTTCCAGTTTTCCAAATCCATTTTCAACTCCGTGTCCTCGTCTGTCCAGATCATGAATTTCTGTCCGTTCTCCCCTTCCATCTTTTGATAATTCGTAGTTTGCATTTTGATGCGTTTTTAAGTTTATTTCAATTTCACTTGTCTGACTACTGTTATTTTCTTTACCGTTATTATTTTTATCAAAACTGTCAAATAAAGACAACTGTGCATTATTTGAAGGCATTTGATATTTTCGGTTCTTCTTATTGTATTGAGTGTTTTGTTCAGCAGCGAGGAAAGCGTTATTAGCTTTTAAATATTCGTTCTGTGACTCCCTGATTAAACCTTCATCAAATAAAGATTTATAATTGTCAATTACATAATTACTGCTTTCAGTTACCACAATATCCAATAATCTGATATTAAAATCCCGAAGCGCCTGGTTTATAAAGCTATACTTATTTAAATCTACAGTTTCGTTTGTATAAATAGCTGTTGCAACTCCTCCATATTTGGTTACCAAATCTGCTAACTCGACAACCATAGCTTCAGGAGTTGATTTGGTTGCAAAAAAATTAGCTACTACCTCTGATGCATTGTTTAAAATTAAATATCCAGTCTTTGGAGCAACGCCAAACTTTTGCTGTGAAACAAAAGTGGCAATATCCGTACTACTCCTGATAAAGGTTTCAGTTGGAGGTAGCAAAAACTCTTGTCTGTTAAAAGCGAAAATTTCAATAGCGTGAACATCTTTACCCTCACTTTGGGCTATACGTTCATCTTTGGAATTAAAAACAAGATATTTTCCACTATTCAGGTTGATTATTATGCCTTGTACTGAAATATTTAAGTGAGCAAATGCTTCCTTTAAATTATTTAAAACATTTAAATCCGCATTAGAAGTTTTTAATGTACCAGATGGATGGTTGTGAATAAAGTATAGCTCAGTTGCATTAAATAATTTTGCACCCTGAACTAAAACTCTGGTATCTATAATAGCACTGGAGATACCACCCATCCCAACCCATTGTACATTATAATTTTTTTCTTTATCAATAAAAACGGCAAATGAATGTTCGGTTGCTTCATTTTCCAACTGCCTGAAAATATAAGCCACATCATTAGACGAAGTAATTTTGTTACTATTGCCATAAAATTCAAAAAGTCCAATTTTCGAAAAATGTCTTTCTACTGTTGCAAATTCTCCTTCTAATCTATTATGATGCTGGTATTCTCGTTTATTACCCTTGTTCCATAAATCATCGGGCTCGGCGAGGTGGCCATCACCGGCATAGGTGATAAATCGTATGTTTTCACCCTGGAAGGTTTTGTAGCTTTTTTTATTTTCTTCTTCATAGATATTATTCTGATTGTTTTCATTGCTAAAGTTTTCAGTTGATTTCCTCATATAAATCTTAGGTAAATAACAGTATTATAATTTAAGTATTATGTTTTTACGGTCTCCTTATTAGTATTTTTTGTAAAATCAAAAACAACCTTATAATCCACCATTTTCAATGAAGCCTCAAATTCTTTACCCTGTTTACTAACGAAACCTGTAATTGTATTTGTCTTACCTTTTTCAAGTAATTGTCTTACTTGAGTATCTGTAATTTTCTTTTCAGAAACATTAAGCCAAATCTTAAAATCGCAACCATTTTTATAATTCAGACAATAAAAGTTCTTCTCCCCTTTTTTTAAATAATTCTCACACTTAGGGCATTTAAATTTTGAACTATTGTCAGCTGATAAATTGACTTTCTGAAGAACCCCTGCTGAACCAAGTAGGTCTACAGTTATCATTTTTACATAGTCTGTAATTTCTTCCCTAAGCACATTTACATCTTCAACACCCATACTAATATGATTCAATTTCCTTTCCCAATTACCTGTTAATTCAGGAGACGATATTTGCTTTTCTTTTAAAAGATCATAAACTGCCATCCCCTTTGGTGTGGGAAGTAATAATTTTTTTTGTCTTTCAATATATTGCCGATGAATAAGTGTCTCAATAATATTTGATCTTGTTGCTGGTGTACCAATACCACAGATTTTTAAAGCCTCCCTTAAAGTCTCATCTTCAATCACTTTACCGCAAGATTCCATTGCACCTAAAAGTAAATCTTCATTCATTAATGGCTTAGGTTTGGTTTTTTTAGTAAACAGTTCTTCACTTTGCTTCTTCACTTTTTCATTGATTTCCAATTTGGGCAGTGTTTGCTGTTCATCCTCATTTTCTTTATGGGTATCTTCCACTTCATCATTCACATTTGTGCTATCAATTTTTCTCCATCCTTCCACTTTAATTACTGTTCCTGAAGCTGTAAAAGGTTCCTGTTTACAATCCAATTTCAATTTAGTACTTTCCTTTATGCAAGATGGATAAAAAGCTTTTAATACCCTGGTCAATATGAGGTTGTAAACTGAAAGCTCATTTCCTTTCAAGTTAAGAGGTAAATTCTCAGTTATAAGCAATGCATGATGATCAGTAACTTTTCTATCGTTTACCGATTTCCTATTAAGCGGCTGATTAATTATTGCAAAAATGCCATAAACGGGATGCTTAGAAATTACTTCCATCAATTGAGGTATTGATTCAAAAACATCTTCAGATATATAACATGAGCCTGTTCGTGGGTACGTTATGTATTTTTGTTCATACAGCGCTTGTGCCGCCTTTAATGTGTCGTCAGCTGATATTGATAATTTTTTATTAGCTTCTCTTTGCAGACTCGTCAAATCATGTAATAATGGTGGTTGTTCAATAACCTCTTTTGTTTCAACCTCTTGTATTGTCGCAAATGTTGCTGTAACAATTTTTTTTAGTAACTGTGTAGCTTGATCTTTACTATCTATGGCTTTACTTGTAGCAAAAAAAGAAGCATTCTCTTTAACTAATAAAATTTTTACTTTAAAGTAGGGTTTGGGTACAAAACTTTTGTTTTCTATAGTTCTTGCACATATCATTGCAAGTGTTGGTGTCTGAACCCTACCTACAGAGAATGTACCAGTTGCCGCGGATATGCTTAATGCTCTACTTGCATTCATTCCTACCAGCCAATCCGCTTCGCTGCGACATTTGGCTGAATGATAAAGATTGTCGTATTTACTACCTGGTGCTAAATCAACAAAGCCTTTCATAATTGCATTTCTAGTTAATGACGAAATCCACAATCTTGTAAATGGTTTCTTAACTTCAAGATATTGGTATATGTAGCGAAAGATTAACTCTCCTTCCCTACCGGCATCAGTAGCGACAATTATTTGATCAGCCGCGTTAAATAATTTTTTAATTGTTTCCAATTGTTTTTTTACCCCATCATCTATATACCAGGTTTTAGTAGTTGAATTAAAACGGTGAGTAGGCCTCAATTTAAATTTTTCCGGCAACATTGGTAATGCAGAAGCTGTCCATTGACCGCACCACCCATATTCTTCCGGAGGACACAACTCTACTAAGTGACCATAAGCCCAGGTTATACTATAGTTACCACCTTGAATATAACCATCTTTAGTTTCAGTAACATTTAACACAGATGCTATTTCACGAGCAACAGAAGGCTTTTCAGTTATTATTACTTTCATAATAAAAGTTTATTAATGGGGATTAAACAGTTACTGCTGATTGTATCTGTAAAGTTTTCTTAAGGGTAAAATGAAGCTGAGTTAAATTATTTTTTGTGTACTCTGAAAATTCCTCGCCATCAAATGGATAATTGCTTAATCCTGTTCGAATGTATACTTGTATAAGTGAAAGAGCATTTAAGGAGTTATATTTATCGAAGTTTAATTTAAATAATATTTCACTATCTACATTCGAAAAGGTATTATTCATTATTTTATTATAAAAAGGTTCAATTTCCTTAATAAATTCCATCGTTAATAACTTTATCCGGTTTTGCTCAACATTTTTAATTACTGGATTATCTAAGCTATCAACATCAGCCTTAAAAAAATTGGATATAAATTGTATACAGTCAATTAAAGTGTAGGACAGAAAATCATTAAAACTTATTCCAAACGTTTCTACTAAATCATGAATTCTTAATTGATCAATATCATTATCCGTTATTATTTCTAAAACAGTTTGTTGTAAGTTTCTTGCATTAATAAATAAAGGACGCAAACAAACTATTTGCTCTTGTAAAATTGTATTATTCCAATATCTTTCAAAGAAATCGAATGCTACAGAATTACAATTTTTTATTTTTTGATTTTCCTCAAATAAAAATTTGTTTGTCTCATGAACCTTTTCGACTAAAGCCTCAAGGTGTTTAACTTTTTCTAAAAGAACTGCGTTTATTTTTGACATTGAATACGGTTTTAAATAAAAGGGATTAAATACTGTTTTTACATAAAAAAATGTTTAAGTAAGTTTCAAATAGGTTGGATTATAAATTAAAATAACTGAATACTTGTTTGTTTGAGACGTTTGAGCTTTAATGATGTTGTCTTATCTAATTTTTTAAAGGTGGAAAAAATATTTTTTTGTACTATTTTGATATTTACATTTTAACTGCTGAAGAAAAATTTACTTTTTCCTTTAATTCATTTGTTGAATTTGTAATTATATAATCACCCCCATTTGGTTGTTTTAAAAGAGAATCTATTAAGTCTTTAAGCTTTACAATAGTTCCTTCATTTTTGATAGCATCTTTACCTGCACTTTCAATAAGGTGATAATAATTAACCTTATCATTGCCTAAAGCTTTGTTATTAATAACTGCAAAACCTTGTAACCTATTTTCAGCTATTTGTGCATATTTTACTATTTCATTTACTTCATTTTTACTCAAATTATTTAAATGAGGATTATCAAAAAGTTTTTTATTTTCAGCTACTAAATTGAATTTATTTAATTGTCTTTCATCAAAACGTGCAGCATTGCTTAACATTTCAATCTTTTCTTGATCTTGTTTATTGTCTTGCCCCAAGAAATCTACAGTTTGATCATTGGAAGAAATTTTATCATTTTTACCTATTGCATTGAATTCATTTGTAAGACTCTCATTCTTAGCTTTTTCTTCGCTACTAAAATAACCTTTAGAGTCAAAAGATTCCTGTAACTCATTTAACTTTTCTCCTATTTTTTCTTTTTCATTTATTGACTGTATTTCTTCCTTTTCAAGCTTACTGTTTACGTCAATATTTGCAGACTTCTCCCCATCCAGTTCTTGTACAGGTTGTAAATTAACCGAAGTGACCCGATCTTGTTTCAGAGCTTCTTTAACATTAAAAATTAAAATTTCGTTTTTTTCAGTGTCTGACACTACCATTCCGTTTTTAACCTTTTCTGCTATGTCTCTCATAGCATTTGCAATTGGTTTTTTCAAATCTGCATTTAGCAATTCGTTTATTGTTTTTTTATTATCAATAACATTTCCTATTACATTTCTTGCAATTAATTTTGCTAAGTGTTCAATCAAAACAATTGGGGCCAATCCGGATGCAATCAATACAAAATCGAGCATTGCATTTTTAGCATTGTACTTTCCTGATTTAAACTCAAGATTAATTAGATTTTTTCCAGCTAACCCTGTTTCAGAGTTTACATCTAACCGGTAATTTTCTTTACCGATCTGAATAGGCTTACCATTCTTAAAGTCATTTTTTTGTTGTTCTGTAAGTGTTATATCATTTATAGCTTCAGGCGCTTTTATGCTTTCTCTTTTTACTGCTATATATTCATTTGTAGTTCCATCTAAAGAAACAAAGGAATCAATAAGTTCCCCTTTTTTATCCAGAACCATTTTAGGTATTACATTTAATGGATCTTTTTTAATGTGGGCAATTTCCTTTTCTGTAAGTCCCAGATAATTATTGGCTTCAAGGTTTATAGGATGAATTTTCAGTTTAGGTTTTCCATCCGGATCTGTTGTAATTGACAACTTAGCATTAAGCTTTATAGGCTCCGCGTTCTCGCTAACCTTAAAATCATTAAATTGAATTAGTGAAGTTCTGTTACCAGATTGTAAAGCTTTTAATACATTTTGAGGTAATCTTTTAACAGCATCTTTGTCTATGCCGAGTAGTTTAAACTGATGAAAAGGAAAATTTTCAACAGGTAAAATTTTATTACTGTTCATATAATTTATTTTAAATAAAGATAATAATAATAGTTATATACTGACTATTTTTGCCATAAATATTACTGAAATAGTGATAAGGTTACTATTATATCAATTGACTCTTTTATATACAACTATTGCTTCCTGCCAATTTAATACTATAAAAGATGCGGCGGCTCCTCATTTATATACAGTTGTTAATAAGTTAAATGATACATGCATACTAAAAGATACAAGCTTATTAAATGAAAAGAATATGACAGAAGTTGTTTCAATGCTCACCGACAACCAAAGTAAGGAGTTAAGATTTTTTGCACCTTTACGAAAAGTTCTTGTGACTTCTGTATATGGAGTAAGATATCATCCAATTTTAGGTACAATAAAGCTTCATGCCGGCATTGATTTAAAAGCACGTTACGAGGCTGTTTTTGCTATAGCAAATGGTATTGTAACCTTCGCTGGATATGGAAAAAAGGAGGGAAATTATTTAATAGTTGAACACAATAACATAGAATCGTTCTATTTACATTTATCTGTTCTATTAGCAAAAAAAGGTGATATAGTTAAAGGTGGAAGTTGCATTGGTATTTCTGGAAATAGCGGCATCACAACCGGGCCACATTTACATTTTGGAATGAGGTATTATGGGCAGCCCGTTAATCCAGAAGTTTTTTTGAAAAATATTAGATTATTAAATGAATAAATTCTTATTATAAATCTTTTATTAAATTAACAAGTGTATCTATTTCATTCATCATTTGTTGCTTTTTATCCGAGGTTAAATTTTCAATATTAAAAGGTTCATGAAAAATCATATGAGATTTAACCCCTTTTTTTTGAAAAAATGAAACAATTTCTAAAACAAAATCAACTTTAGCACCCTTTCCCTTTTCCACTCTGGATAATAGCGATTGAGTATAATTCAACTCCTTTGCCAATTCTTTCTGTGTCATTAAAAGAATTTCTTCACGTATATATCGTATTGCATTACCAAATTCAACGAGCGTCATTTAGAAAGTTTTTCAACATCAGAAATGATTTTCTGCATGTTATCCGTAAGGAATTTTAGTTTTTCTGTTTCGGTTCCAAAAGTATAATAAAGAGGGGTTTTTATATAATGTTTTTTTTCCTGCTTTAACTGTTCAAAATCAATTGTAACCTTACAATTAAATAGATTTGGTGTATAATCTACATTTTTCCCATTTACTTCCTGATTTTCTTTAGAAACTATACCAACCATTTCGCCGGCATTTAAACTTGCTATCCTGGATGCCGGAATAACACTGTCCATTTTTTCATTTAAACTGTAATTTGTTCTATTTCTATCAACACTAACACCATTACTTATTTGTTTATTTTTACCAAACATTTTTTCCAGCCAATCAAGCGTTTCTTTACTTCTGACAGAACCGCTTAATACTGAGCCCATGATAGATGTAATTGTTTGAGCTATTTCTTTTGAGTAACCTAAATAAAGTTGGGTAATTTCCTGTAAACCAAGCACAACTGCAACTTTATTACTTCTCGCTGTTGCTATTAAGTTTTCTATCTTATGCAAAAATAATGTTGGTGTTTCATCTACTACAATTGCACTCGGATGATTTCCTTTTTGGTTAATCTGCCGCATAGTGCGCATAAGGATAGATGAAAAAAAGGCTGAATTGGTGTTTTGAGTCCGGTCGCTATTTGCAATAACAATTACACAAGGTGGATTAGATATTTTAAGGTTTATATCATTTCCTGAAAAAATCCAAAATGTTTCTTTAGTAACAAGCCTGGACAGATTAACTTTAAGTGTTCCAATCTGCCCTTCCAATTGATCAAAAGCTTTATTATCAAAAGCCGATTTAAAAGGACTTAACAAACTATGTATTTCCTGCATTGAAAATAAAGTCTGAAAAATATTACCATAAGGTAGATTCAAAAAAGCCAAAACATGCGGTAAAGAGCAATATTTACCATCTTCTTCTTTGGAAAAATAGTAAATAGTAGCTGCCAGGAGATTGATAGCTGATTGTGTAAAAAACTGATCTGATCCACTACCAGATGAGCCACTTTTTTTTAAAGCAAGAACAATCGCTTCAGCAGTTTCTGCAGCATCGCTTAATGTTTCAATGTATTTAGGAAGAATTGGATTTACTCTTTGAGAATATTCAATCTGATCAATATTGACGACATGGAAAGTATGATTTGATAAAGGTCCATTATTTTGTTTGTTTTTAAGGTAATGGTAATAGGTCATTTCAGCCAAATCAGGAAATTTAAAATCATAAACCAGCATAGCATATCCTTTCGACAACATTTGTTTTACAAAAGGAATAATTACGCTTTCTGTCTTTCCTGAGCCAGGAACCCCAATAACCATTAAAGCTCTAAAAACATTTATATTTATCCACCCTTTGTTTTTTTTCTTTTTGTAATGAAATTCCATAGGAATGTTAAGCAAATAATCAGCTTGTACTAATTTAGTATTTTGTGCAAAACTTTGCTGCTCCTCATTCCAAACGTCTTTTTTTAATCCAATGCCTAATATTTTTGAAAGATTTGATAGTGTAGTATGCAATAAGACTGTGCCTATTATGTAAGTAAGGCCATAACTAACCGCTCCTGGGATACCTTCATATTTTGCACAATAAATACTACTTAAAAACAAAATCAGCCCAAAAATGAAGGGATACAAAAATTGCTTATAAAAATTATATTCTATGTCTTTTTGCGCTCTTGTTGCAATGGCAACAAAAAGAGTTAAAACAAATACTAATATATGATTTGGGATTACTTTATGTAAAACATGCAATTTGACAATTGAGGTTATAAGCCGTAAAACAACTATATTGTTAGTTGGCATGAATAAGCTAACTAAATAAACATTAACTATTATTATTAAATAGATTAATATTTGTAAGAAACCAAAAAACTTAATTTGATGTTGTTTCTCTTCCATGTAATTGTTTTAATAAATGATATGCTATAGACACTTTAAAATAAATATCTGAAACCTAAAAAGGCGCAGGGCTGCCAACGTGCTTCTGTTAATTTAAATAGATATTGAACTTTTTCTGTAATAAATAACTGAGACTTTGGCGACACATAAAAAGAATGGGATAATCCTGCAAAAGGATAATAGATTAATCTGTAGAAATTAGTACCAGTAGCACCACCTAAATAAAATTGCGAGCTGTAGTTCCTGGAATTTTTTACAGGGGCAGCGAGAAATAAACCTATAGAATGGTATGTGTTTGTACTGGCTAAATCAATTTTTCCACTAATATAATTAGAATAAAAAAGGTTCTCAATCATTAATCCGGTATGCAGCTTTTTATTGTTGTTTTTTTCAAGAAATATAGTAACATACTTAGAATTTGTAACTGATAGTCCACCAGATATTGAAATGGCTGTATAACCATTTTGAGCTATAGCTTTTAGTTGAAATAAAAAGATAAGTAATATGACTAAGAATTTTTTCATTAGTTTATGAGATTTTTTGATTCAAGGATTTGGTTGTAATCAACCTGAATAGATATTGGCCTCCCTGAAATTTGGCTTTCAGACATCTTTATTTCAAGTGTTTTTTTTGATGGATAAGTAAACTTTCGGAATATGTAGTAATTATGCCATTTATTTTCAATTACACTATTTACATCCTTTGAAAATTGATATATTGGCTTAATATCAATTTCTTGTGAAACAGTGGCACTAACACTATACTTATCCATTAATTTAAAATCAATATCATTGATGTCATACTGAACGTTTGTGTGATTTTTAGCACCCAGATCAAAAAGCATCAGATCGCCTATAACATAAACATTATTTAGCCATAATTCCATTCCATTCTCCTTTGCATGTACATTAAATATTTTTCTTTTGTTTGACATTGCCCTGTAAGCCAGCCTATCATAGTCCTCATGATTCATTTTTTTATAATTATTCAATTGAATTGATTTGTCCGGGTCTATTGTTAAAACATAAGCGGTACTTTGATCTAAGCTATTTTTATCATTAAAAGACAGTTTATAAACCGTTATAAAAGTTTCTGTAACAATAGTTACGGTGAAATCTTCATCCCGATTAATTGAGTGTAGGGGATCAGCAGTGTTAATATTAGGTTTTAGCCTGAATATGTGTTTTTCGGGGAGGTCGCCCGACACGTACGGTGAACTTATATCAACATACAATATTGGCTCTGGGCTTATGATATGTGTTGTTTTTTGGTAAGGGATTTTAAATGATTGAACGTTTTTTTCGTCCACAGCAACCTGACTGTTTCTGTTTGTATAATTACTCTCTTTGGTATTGGTATAGTCACTTTCTTTGGTATAAGTAACAATATTTTGCCCAATTACAACATGAACTGTCCCTGCTGCTATCCATAATAGCAGAAAAATTATCTTGTTTTTCATTTTATTAAAATTTAGAAGTGCTTTTGTTTTCTTTTAGATAAATAATGTAATCAGCTTTTAAAAAGACTTTATTTTGAGATATAAGCTTGCCCACAGTATTTGTTGATGACGTAAAAACTTTGGAAAGTAAACTGGATGATATGTCAGTCGAACCGTTAGAACTTTGTATTGAAGATAAACCCTGGGTAGATTGAGTACCTATTTCTTTCGTAAATTCACGGAAATTACTGTTTGGTACATAAAGTCCAATATACCCATCATTATCAAATACGTCTAACTTAACAGGTAATGGAGTGCCATTAAAATTTATACTTGTTATCGTAAGATTTATCCTTGATGTTTGAAAACCGGTAACAATAGAATAAATGAAAGTTCCTGCCGGAATTATATTTTCACCGACATAAATATCCTGCAGTAATTTTATCCGAACCCTGGCTCCTGCTATCACTTTTACGGATTGATCTATTATCGCTTTGATATTATCTTCAGCTTTAAATTTCGTAACAGTATTAAATCCATTCATCGCCTGGGCATCAACAGTAGAGACAGGCAAGGGTTTAAAACTTGTGTCATGTCCAGGATTAAATTTTACTCCTGAATGCTCAGCGTCCCCTTCATTTTTTTTAGGTGAATTAGCTTTTTGCATTGAGTCTACCATTTTCATCTGTTCTTTAAAAAATTTCATTTGTTCTTCATATGATCCTCCGACTCCTTTAGGTTGAGCGTCAGAATTTTCATTGTTTAAAGCCTGGCTTTGATTGCTTTCCATTGCCTGTCTTTTTAGAGCATTTAATATCTCTTGATCAGATTGATTTGCTGATGAATTAGTGTTAAAGTTTCTTTTTCTCCTTTGGTTTACAGGTGAATTTGAATAGCCGTTAATCCTTTGTTCTATGACATTACGGCGTTGCTCCAATTCTTTCCTCATACTATCAATTCTTTTATCCCCTTCAATTTTTTCAATGTCTTGCTGATTATAAGAAGATGTAATTTTATTTTGATTTTCTATAGGAGCAACATTCAAATTATTCAGCGCAGAATAATCCTTTTGATTTTTTGACACCTCCTGGTAAGCTGCAAACTTATCCTTAACTGTGGCATCTTTAATTTCTTTTGAGACACCAGGCATATCGGTATTAAACCCCTTTTCTTTTATGATAGCAAGACTATCTTCCAACGACATTTTCCCCTTATTACTTTTTGCTTTCCATGAAGAAAAAACAAAAAAACTTAATAATAAAAAAGGAAATAAAATTAAGGGTATTATAAATTTTGGTTGTTTAAAATTAATTTTTGCCATTAGTGTCTTTTATTTTGGTTTTGAATATGGTAGGATCAATCTCAGCATATTTACCAAGCAGCCTTGTTAATATTATTGTATCATTATGATTTAATTTCCCTTTAAAATCGGAATAATAGGAAAGACTGTCTTTGATTTCTTTAATCTTTTCAAAATTGTCTATTGTTATTTCTATTGGTCCGTCAGTTTTAATTATTGGTGTACGTTTTATATAATCTTTAAAGCTGATTATGCCTTTTTCTTTTCCAGCTGATATTGAATCGAGATAAAAAACAAAGCAAAAATTAATTATTATAATACTTATCATTATTGTAAAAGATAAAGCAGGCTTTGCTTTTACGAAGTATAATAATCTTTTCTTCGGAGATTTATATAATGCACCAAAATCCCTATCCAGTTCATTTAGTATAGTTTCTTTTGCTTTCTCCCGATTAGTTTTATTAATATAATTTTTTAGCTTCATTTGAAATGTCAGAATTTTCAAGCGTTTTCCAATTTGTAATTAAACAGCCATGTGGATTATTAAAAGACCTTGGAACATCCATTAAATCTCCTTCAGTAACAAGGGTTCTGATTGTGCGCATTGAAGGTCTTTCTATCTTTTCTTTGCCATAATATTTCCAGTGCATGGTATTAAGGTCTAATGAAATGCTATCAGTAATGCAATTGATAATAGTACTGGAAGTAACTATGTTGTTGAAATATCCTTTTTCTTTCAAGGAATTATACTGTACCACACCTGATACATCTATAAGGTACATTGCTTTTTGCATTTGTCTTTCTATCTGCTGATTATCAGGAGTTACTGAAAAAAAATACTCATGAAAGGCAGCAATATCTGCTTTATACTCTGTCTCCCTGTTATCTTCTACATTTGATTTTGTTGCAATAACCGGTACGTTTTTATCTAGAACATAAATCTGCTTTCTTTCTTTAGTAATCATTGTTGCTGCAACAATAAAGGAGCCTATAGAAATGATTATAGCAGTAATGAAACTTCCTATAGCAACAGCATAAGCGAGCTTCATTTTCCCTTCAATACTTTCAATTAAATTCATAAATTTTTTTTCTTGTTTAGTAATTAATTTATTTATACTCTTTTTGCCATATTTAAAATTCTTCCAGGTGCATTCGCAACTGAGCCAGCAAATCCACCTGCTCCAGAGGTACTTATAAACCAAGTTGAAACAAGAGGAGTAGACGCAACACCTGCAATTGCAACTATAATAGCAATAAATAAATACCCTATATAAAAATCAAGATGCATCACTAAAGAAATAAATTTGATTTGATCGGCTTCAGCTACTATCTGTTGTAATCTATCAATCTCTTGTTGAAATCCATAATCTAAAATGGCACAAGAAACATTGAGCACAATAAATCCTATAGCGTTATAAAAACTCACTGCTATTACTTTTCCTGCCCAATGAATCCAACTATCCTTAAAAGCGCCTCCTATGCTAAATGCAAGTGCAATTGGCCCTATTGCACTTAATATGATCATGATTATAGCTGAAATAAAGAATAAACAATAAGCCACTCCTTTAAAAATCCCAATAGTAGTTTTTGTTATTAAGTCATTAAACATTAATTGAAGCTTAAGAGTACTTAAACGAGCATACATTGTTAAATCAATTCCAACGTTTGCAATAGCATTTTCCAAAGACGCTAAGGCTATGTCTGTATTTTCTTGTGCAAATTTTGCTTTTGCTGAATCTGCAGTTCCATATAGCCTTATTATAAGTTTGTCATTTAATAATGTTTTTTGATCCTGCAGTTCATTAATTAACTGAGCATTAGCATTAAAAGAAGTAGACATTAGAGTTTCGGCTTGTTTTCCAGGATATGTAAGAGCAGTCATAAATGTTCCTAAGTTTAGAATTACCAAATTGATAATAAACGGTCGGAATAAGGGGATAATTTCCAATTTACCTTCACCGGCAATCATAGCATATGCTCTTACAGCAATATATATCAGGGATAAAGCAGCAGCAATTTCTTTAGCTACAGAAACAAGGGACATACCCTGCATAGCTGATTTTATTTGATCAACAAAACCAATTATTTGTGGATCCCAAAAAGGATTACTTGTGTCTAACAAGATATTGGGAAGAATTGACATATTTTAAAATTTATAAGTAGACATAATGTTTTTAATTATTAAAGCATCGTTCGTTGGTTTCGCTTTTTGCGGAGAGTTCAATATTGCTTTTGTATCCGGTAAGCTCATTGCGGGTAAGTAATTCCTTATATAATTTTGTAAAACTTCATTAGAAAATCCTAACTGTTTTTTTACATCCAGATATGCTATAATTCTTGCTCCTTTTTCTACAAAAGAATTATGTATAGTCACGATCCTGCTCGTTTGGACGTCCAGGTTTTCCATGTAATCAGAATAGACTTTTGAGGCTATTAATCTTGTATAAGCTAACTTATTAGATGCTGAAAGTTTTAATATATAGTTCAAACCAACTGAGGTAAGTTTTGAAAATTCCTTTTTAAAGTACATTTCATAAGGAACATCCAAAGAGCCGCCACTCATATTTGTAAATGTTGCTAAATTTGTATTGTTAACAGCATTTGTAGTATCTTGAATATCTGCATCGATTCCTATCTGTACAGTCAAAGATGCCGTGTTAGCAACAAAGGGTCCATTAACTCTAAACGGTCGTCGATCTTCCCCATGATAATAACCAGGATATATTACTCTCCACCACGTCCAACCTTCCAGATTTTTCGGTATTCCAAACCAGGTATCAGGAGTAGGCTTCCAGTCATCCCACTGCTCATAAACCATTCTTTTTAGTTGTCCTTCATTAGCATGGTCTGTAACAACTTGTTGACTGCTTGCAGTTACTGTTATAAAAAATAAAAAAAAAGATACAAGTTTTATTTTTTTCATAATTAATTAATTCTTTTAATATGACCATGTATTAAAAATGTTATTAATTATCTTTTTGTCGGTGTTAATATATTGGTTAATTGGAATAATATTATTAACTGCATCCTGAACTCGCCACTTACTCATTTTATCACACAAATCCTGTGTTAATGAATTTAAAACAATTAGTTGCCGATAAACCGTATATAGTAATCGGTCTCTTTCAGTTGGTTTTATTAATTGACTCTCATTAGAAGTCATAATAAAATCTGAAACAAAGGATGTTAAGCCACCAACCCTTTCATAAATAATAATGGCTTGTTTACTTGCAATTGAAACCAAATAAGGCTTTCCTGCTGCTATAGTAATAGCATTCTGCGCATTTTTTAAAATAGAAGTTGTGTATTTCGAAATATAAAAAAGAGTTTTTACATTTTTTAATCCAGCATCAACGTTAGTTAAGGAATTAAAAACTTTCTGTTGAACAATTTCCATTGATGCTGCTGCTGCTGCCACAGTTTCTTTCCGGGTTTGTATTTTTGAAAGTCCAGCTGAGTAGTTTAATAACGATGCTGTTTTAAAAGCATCATTTTTGGCCATTTGTTCTAACAAGTCTTTATGTACTACAATATTTTGTGAAAAAGAGTAAAAAGGAAATATTAAAAAGATAATAAATTTGATTTTCATAAAAGAGCGTTTAAAATTTAAAAGATTTCATTATTCCCGCAATTAGTTTTTTATCATTGTTTATTATTTGTGACTGAGGAGAATTTTTAATTCTAAAGTTCAAGTCAATCATTTGTAATTCGTACACCATCCCTTTCGCATTAATCACTATTTTACTTAACTGATGATCAACTTCATTATATATCTGCTTCCTGTCTCCGACAGATATTTTATTCAGATCGCCATAAGTAGCAACCATGAGCATACAAAATCTCAAAAGGTCATTTGCGCTTGATACAATATTTTCTTCATATTTTGTAACCCATAATGCTAACCAGGGATATTTTGCTACTAACTTTAAAGCAGTAATTTGACTGGCCAAAACCTGATCTATACAGCTATAAATATGCACTGTGGTAGATATATCTGCAGTAATTATAAAAATGCTACTCATTTTTTTATCAATATTGTCAACAAGCATTTTCATTTTAGTTGTATTTGTTTTCAAACTATTAGCAGATGTTTGAGACAAAATTTGATTATTTCTGAAAACCTTGTGGTTGTTGTAATCGGTTTTATTTTGTTCAATTAAAGCAGTTATAGTAGGTGTATCAAAGTAATCGCTTTGTGCCTTTAATTGTAAAGAAGACAAAAAGAAAAGGCATATAATAAAAATTTTCTGTTTCATTTTTTAAAACTTCCATGTGCTCATAATGTTTTTAACAATATTTGCATCATTATTAATAATGTGATTAAAAGGATTTAAGGTTTTTAATACACCATTCATTACTGCTACATGAACAGTATAATAAGCGGCATAGGAAAAGCCCTCTATTACTTCAAGATCAGTAAGAATGTTAAAAAGTAATCTTGTCCTATCTCCGGAATCCATTAGAAAATTATCATTCTCATTTAATATTAATATTGCTATCTGAGAATAGGATTTTATTGCCTTTTCTACCATTTCCTTCTCTACTTTATAAGCTAAAATTGAAGCAAGAGGATCTTTCACACATTCAGAAAGCATTTTAGATTGATAATCATATATGCTCATAAGAACTTTATATGCCCTAACAATTTGATAAGTATTCTTTACTGTGGTTGAAACATATCTTAAACCATCCAGTGTCTTTTGCTGATAGCCATTAATTTTGTTAATAAGGCCCATCGTCGCTGTTTGTGCTGTTATTATAGCATTTTGCTTAGCTTTTATGTCATTCAGATTTACATTTTCATTTACCCCAGAAACAATAACAGCTGAAGTCATTGCCGGGTCAACGTTTAATGTTTGTGCATTTACCATTAAAGCACTTTTTAAAAAAATAACTGAACAAAGAAGAACTTTAAGCATTTTAGTTTTTTTGTAGATTAAGTACTGTTCTGTTTTTATTGACTTTAGAGCAAAAATCAAACATGTTTAATTTCGAAGTCTTAAGATCAACAACCATCGTATCTATTGCTAATTCATACGAATTGTGGTAATGTTCCAAATAAATTTCAAGTGATTTACGTTCACTTCGGGCAGTGGTATAGGTAAGGTATTCTTCAAAAGGAACTTCAACACCATACACCTCTCCTACCTGTCCACGGCGGATATAAACTTCTTTAAACCTACCACGAGCTTCCTTATTATCTAACTGATTAATTGTAAATATTTTGTTCTTTTCAATTTCATTAATTGATAAAAGTTCTGAAATATCCTGGTACCGGTCTTTAAACTTTGTCTGATCAAGTAAGCAAATGGTATCTGAATTAGCAATTATAGAATCCTTAATTACTGAATTGCCAACAATGTCACTTAATTCCTGAGTGACTACTATAGCCTCACCATCAAATTTTCTTACTGTTTTGTATAAGTATAAAATATAATTTGCCATCATTGGTGATGATATTGCCTTCCACGCTTCTTCTATAATTAATGTTTTTTTATTCTGCTTATATCTCATTTTTTGAATAAAAACATCCATAATTATTAAGGTTGTTATGGGAAACAGAAGCTTGTGTTCTTTAATACTATCAATTTCAAAAACGATAAATTTTTCACTAAATAAAGTACTGTCTACATCATCATTTAAAATTTTCTGGTATTCACCACCTTTATAAAACTTTTTTAGTATATATTTAAATTCATCCAGATCAAATTTTACTCGTTCTGTATCCATTATTTGCTGTATTTTCTCAATAGCAAATTCATAAAAAGTGTCAAATTTTAGTTTTGTAATTGTTTTATCTTCACCAAAATAACCAGTGAAATATGCGTTTATGCAATTATTAAGTATTGTATCTTCAACCTGGTTAAGACACCCGTCTACCCCTTTCCATATTAAACCAATCAGAGATTTTACTATTTGCCGTTTTTCCTCATTGTTTTCTATTTCTTCAATTTTAAAGGGATTCATAGTAATTGGTCTATCTTCTCTATAAGTAATGTACCGGCCTCCAAAGTATTTGCATGTTCCTAAATAACTATGACCAGTATCAACAATTATTACATCAGAACCCAAGTTTAAAATCTGTTTGACATATGCATTTGTAAAAAAAGATTTTCCTGAACCAGATGGTCCTAAAACAAATTTGTTGCGGTTGGAAATGCGGTTAGTTTCCATTGGCATATCAGCAGTATCAATCCCCACAGGTATTCCTTGCCTATCTGTAAAATATAGTAGATATTTTGAATTTTCACTATGTGGTAACGACTCTTTAAAAAAAAAACAAACTGAAGCCGGCCGGCTTGTTAAAAATTGATCATAAAATTTGATTTCTGAAGCATTACCAGGTATAGCGCCCCTAAACAATTCCATTTGATTGTATGTATTTTTACCTGGTATAATTCCAAGGGCAAATAAACTTGAATCAATAAAATTGACGGCTTTACTTAATTTATCTTGGTCTGCAAAAACAAAAACAGAAAAATGAGAGTATACCAATAGTTCATTTTCACCCGCAATATCGAGAAACATTGCTTCAATATCTTGAATTGAAATTTGATTTGAAGGGTCTGGCATTGATGCATGCCTTTTCTTTTTTAGTTCTAATTCCCTTTTTATTTTCATTTGATCAGGAATGTAAACAACCTGATTATACAATAAAGTATCAGCGTTAGGACAATCAAAAAAGAAAGAAAGATTATCACAGGGAAAATCATTTCCAATAGCCCTGTCTTTTTTATAAGAGGTAAAAGAAGAGGGTACATTCAACTCGTCAATGTCAATCAGTGATATAGCCTGCAATTTTTTTGACCCAAATTCTAAACCTGTGCTGTCACTATGAATGTTATTAAATGAAAAAGTATCATTATTAAAATCAAAAGCCATGAACCTTTTATGCAATGCTCTAATTGCAGGCTCCCCTAAAACAACAGCCTTTCCTCCCTTATTTTTTATAGTATCAATTATTTTTTTAATCTTATTTGTAAATTCCTTTAACTCGGCTTCATTATAGGAATAATGCCTTCCTTTTTTAATTTCTTTAGTTACTGTTATGTAAGTAATAACAGTATTGTACTTCCTCCCTTTAAAATAGCTAAAATATTTTTTATCAAGATATTCGTTGCTCCCATTAGAAAAATTATACTCTCTTTTACAAAGAATATCGGTTTTTTGCAAAATATGATCAGTACCAATGAGTTTAATTATGTGGCCAAATAGTTCCTGTGTATCTTCATATTTTTCCGGATCAGCGTAAAATTGTAGTGCAAGATTTTCAAATTCTAAAATAGTCGAAAAGTTTCCACTATTACCATATAAAAGTGTAATTCCATCGACAATACTTGTTCCGATAAATGGTACTTCAAATGCTGACTTTGGCTTCATTTTTTTAAAGAATATTTTTGTTGTATTACATAAATCTTATTATTCCTCGTTTTAGAATATATTCCTGACTTTTGTTTAGAAACAGTATACAATAATAAAGGGACTGTAATTCCAATAAGTGTTATTATACCAGTTAAAGAACCAAAAATTGTAGAAGCAATCCCCGCTCCTACTACCCCTACTACCATACTACCACCCGCCCAATAAATATACTTACCTTTAAAAATTTTAAAAATGAGGGGCCTTTGCAGCCCCTTATAAATTTTATATCTTTTTTCTTCATTCATATTTTAACCAAAGAATGCTGTTAAGATTGTACCTACTAATACAAGGAAAATACAACTACCAGCCCATCCAATTATTTCTTTTTGAACATCCTGGTCCCCATTGTTCCATTTAATATAAACACGAATACCACCGGCTAAACCAACAACACCACCAATTGCTAAAATGAGTGGTCCTACATAGGTATAAGCGCTTTTTACCTGTGATGTTGCTGCCCCAATACCGCCGGCTATACCGGTTTGAGCACTTGCGTTGTATACTGCAACTAATACAGACATCGCAATTAAATACACTGGCTTTTGCCAGTTTTTTACTGTCATTTTTGACGTAATACTTCTTTTTTTCATTTTTATAGTTTTAGATTTAAAAGACTTAGTTATGCAAATACTAACTGGACAATATAAGTTCCAACAAGAAGGAATAAAATGCCCCCTGCCCACATTAGAATTTCCTTTTCTATTCCCTCTTTTCCCATATTCCAGTTAAAGTTTATTCTTATTGCTCCGATTATAGCTAACACAGCACCAAATGCATAGAGCATTCTTAACAGACCTGTGATTGTCATAAAATATTTTTATTTAATTCTTAATTATATTAAAGCCATAGAAATGAACTCATCACAACAAAGAAAAAAGATTGAGGCACCAATCCACCCAGCTATTTCCTTATCAATATGAAGGTGCCTTCCATGTAACTGCCACTGGTTATATATTCTTAATGCTCCAACAAAGCCAAAAATTCCAGCTAATGCCTGAAAAGTCACTTGCAGCTCGTAATAAACTTCTGTAGCTTGATCAGCCATAAATTCAACGTTAACTTGCAATAGAGTAGTTAGTAACATCAAAAACTGACTTTTTTAAGTTTTCAAACAAGTTTTCTGCTGTTACATCAAAACCTAATAAATCACTATCAATTATTTCAAGTGACAAATCATAATCGCCTTCAATAATTGTATTGGGATTTTCCTTTGATTTATGAAATGTATTATCTATTTCTTTAAATTCAAGGGTAGATTTAGGTGCTTCGTTTATAACATCAGTTACACTATTTTCTTCAGCTTGAACTGCATAAATAATAGATTGGCCATTATTCGCAGGGTTCTTTTTTTTTGCCTTCTCGAACAAAATAACTACCAGGTAATAAAAAAAGTATATAATTAAAACTGTTTCTAAAAATTTTAAAAAAGTCATTAATAGTTATATTTTAAATATTTTTCTACAATATTATTGATAAATATTCATATTATAACTATTTTTATAAAAAATTCACAAAATCTTTTTATGATAAAAAGTAATTGGCAATAGGAAAAAAATTAATGCGAGTAGAATACTTGCATAACCAGAATAAGGGTAAATATTAAATTAAGCCGATAACGCTTAAATAAATTAATGTGTAGTAATTGATGAAATAAATAAGAAAATACAGGAGAAGCCTCCAATCATATTAAATAAAAATGCACCTAAATAAAATAACCTTCTATGCTGAACAGTAAGAAATTCCTTCTTTTTATCTAAGTTTATTACCGATATAAAAAGATAACCCAAACCAACCAATATAAGCGGCCAATACGATGACATAGATTAAAGGGAATAAGAATTATTTTCAAAGATAATACTTAGCGTTTGATTGTATAAAACTCATTTTAACCCTTTATTTCTTTTTATTAAATTAAAGTAAGGGTTTTGACAGTATACATAAAGGCACTAATTTTAAAACTTTAGCTTATGACTTTTTCAAAAAATATAGTCAAAATAAACAATATAAAATAAAGTCCATGAATAGAAAGTAAACTTTGATATTATATATTTTAAATTTAATTCATAATGAAAAATTACTTAATGCTGTTTGGAGTGTGCTTTATAACAGCCTGCTCCAGTAACTCCTCCTCTCCTACTACTGAAATGGCACTTGAAAAACTTAAAGCTAAGTATGCTAACGAAAGTTCATTTGTCAATATTGAAAACATAGAAAAAACAGATGGAGTAGAATCCGAAATATATGGAGTAAAAATCTATCAATACAGCTATAAAGCTAAGTATAGGTTCTTGCAAGATACTTATGTAAAAAATGATTTTAAGCCAGGTATAACATTAGGAACTCTAAGTTCTCCAGCACAATATGAGCTTAATCAAAAAGACGATATAAAATTAAAAAAATTGGGTTTATACGTAGATAATACTTCATCCTATCAATTAGTAAAAACTGGAACTACGGGTGAATTACAGGGCAAACTTAAGTTTGAGAAAACAGAAAAAGGATGGCATTGATTACAGTAAAATTATAAGATAATGGAATTTAGAAATGATGGTTTTTGTTATGATACTAATGGTGATGAAGTGGGTTATCATGGTATTCAAAAAAAAAGAAAAAGTAAAAGAGGTTCGAATTCATGGTTTTTATACCTTCTTCTTTCAATTTTTGTTTATGAGTTTTATAAAAATTACTTATTAACTGGTTTAAAAACATTTAAAGTTCAATTAAACAGTTATTCTAAAATTTTTTCTCAAAAAATACCCGGAATATATTTAACTTTTATAGTTATTATAATACTCTATTTTCTTTTCATATCAATAAAAAAAATTTAAAAATGAAGCATATATATATGTTCCTTCTGTTTGTACTTACGGTTATTAATAGTTTTTCTCAGGATACCTTGACCAATAAAAGTGTGATTAAACTTAAAGAAGTTGGTTTAGGAACAGATATAATCAAGGCAAAGATTTTTAATTCACCTTGTAAGTTCAGTTTAAATACAGATGATTTAATAGCTCTTAAGAAGTCTGGTGTTACAGATGACATTATTTCTTCAATGATTGCTAAAAATGGACAGGCGGATTTGTATAACAATATGTTAGGTACTGCAAAAAAAGTAAGATCTGATATTGAAGAAGCAACAGATGAAAGAAATAATAAAAACGATGAGGCTGGAATTTATTATCAGAGTGATAAACAAATAAAGTTAGAACCAAGTATATATTCTCAGTCTAAAACTGGTGCAGGTGTATTAGCAAGTATGACAGGCGGTATTGCAAAGACAAAAATGACGGAAACAATCAGTGGAAGTCACGCTAACTTACAAGTGAAAGAAAATAAACCTATATTTCAATTTATTTTTAATACCGGTAGCAATGATTTTGGTAATCAAAACTCTTTTTTTAATAATGCAACAAGTCCAAACGAATTTATTTTAATTAAATTTAATAGTAAAAAAAACAGAGAGATAGTGACAGGCTCCTATGGTGTTTACTCCGGCGTGTCTTCCGGTATAGATGATAAAAATAAAGTAGATTTCAAATTTGAAAAAATATCTGCAGGAGTTTATAAAGTTTTTTTTCAAGAACCCTTACAAATAGGAGAATACGGTTTTATGTATGCAGGTAGTGCTTCAAATACACAGAAAGTTTATGATTTTGGCATGAAATGACTTAATAAAAATACCAATTCAAATTTTTGATAGAAACTTAATTCAATGACTACGATAATTAAGAAAACTGAAAAAAGTAATTTAAACTTACTTTCAATAAATCCTGATAAAATAAACATTCCAAACAGAGTAGTTTTCGCTAAATATAATTTCACTTTAATAGAGGAAAAAATTCTAAATTTTGTATTACTTGCTCTACAGGAACCTATTAAATTGGGTATGAATGGAGGAAATTATAATCAGTTAGAATTATTTAAGGAAAGTGAAAACAATTATGTTTCCATTTTAATATTACTAAAAAATATTGGTCGGAGCAATCAATATAAGGATATTCGAGCAGCTGCGTTAAATTTAGGAAAAACGGAAATTAAATTTCCGCAGTATAATAAAGATCGAAAAAGAAATGAAGTAATTACTAAGTTTCTTTTTGGTGGCGGTATAGCTAATACAATGGAAGGTGAACGTGATCCTTATTTGCGTGTTATGATACCAAGAGATGTTGCAAAACTATTAGTTGAAGTAGAGCTTAATAAAGATAATATCCCTTTCAATTATACAACTTATCAGCTTCAGGTAGCAACTAATGCAAAAAACAAATATACTTCAAGAATATTCAAACTTATATCCAGCTGGAAGTCGAAAACAGGATTTTATATGAGTTTGCAAGATTTCAGAGAATGGCTTCGAATTGAAAACATTTACCCGGACTACATTGACATAAAGAAAAGAATTTTGTTACCTGTTCAAAAAGAATTAGAAGGGAACGCGCCGTATTGGTTCAATTGCAAAGAAAAAAGTTTTGAAAAAAGAGAAGGCAAAAAAATTATAGGTCTACAATGGAAAATAATAACACCAGAATTTGAAGAATCAATAAAAATCAAATCTGAAAATTTTAAGCACATGCTTAGAATACATGCTAATTTGAAAGATGATGATATTAAGCAATTAGAGCCGCTTTTTAGAGAGAATTTTGACTTAGGTAGGATAACACTCCGACTAATGGAATTAAGGGACTATATGGATGCTAATAAAGCTAAAATTGAAAATCCTAAAGCTTACTTAATAAAGTCATTATTAAAAGAGTTCTCATTATCACAAAAATAAGTCAGTTTTTGTCCGTCATACGAATTCTACTTATCGTACTAAGCCTATAAATTAATATCACCAATTACCTCAGAGCTCTTCTTAATAAAGACAATTTTGAAATGTAAGTAAGGTGCACATAATAAAAAAAGTGAAATAACTACTTTTATAGAAGCTATAAGTGCATTTTTTATAATTCTTTGTTTAGCTAAATTTTAATTAATTCAAAGTCTGAAAAAATAAGTCTGTTTTTGTCCGCTATAGAAAAAATAAGTCATTATTTGTCCGTTTGTTAAGTCAGTATTTGTCCTTAGCAAAGTCTGTTTTTGTCCGTTATTAAGTCTGTTTTTGTCCGTTATTAATTGGTGAAACCCTTTAGGAGTATAGCTTTTAGAGTACCGGTAATTAATCAATAGATAATTACAAAATTTTATCAAAGTAAAAGTTTGTAAAAAAATACATTAAATTGATAAAGAGTTTTTGTCAAATTGAAGAAAGAAAGAAGAAAAATCATCTTAAAACAAATAAAATAGAGGCGTGCGCGAAAATAAGCCTGTTTTTGTCCGTTATGGCAATAAAGCTTAATATCTTAATAAGTCTATTTTTGTCCGTGTTAATTATAAAACACTGAATTCAAACTACTTATATAAAAACAAGATGAAATTATATTGCATTAAAGTTTAAAGACAATATTATTTTGCTTTTTTATTGCCTGCAAATCCTCATTAAAATCTTTTTTAGCTGGTTTATCAATTATAATCTTTTCTGGATATAAAAAATCTATCAGCTTTGCATTATACTTATCACCCATTTTATCGTTATCAACAATACTTAAGTAATGGAAATTATCCGAACGGGCTGAATGGCGACTTAGTAGTTCATTAACCGTAGGAATTTGAAGTTCAGAAAGAGATCCCCCAAAAGATACATATAATGCATTAGAAGGCTCTTTAAGTTGATGGTAAGATATCGCATCAATAGGACTTTCAGAAAGTATTATTCGCTCTAATGTCTTTGGAAGATTAGAATACCAAATGCTCTTAGATCTATCCATGTCTTCGGAAAACATTTTATACCCATGATTTCTGTATTCAAAACCCATTATTTTGCCGTTACCATCTTTATAAGGAAAAGCAATATTTGAAAACCCAGACTGAATTTTGTTAAAAATAGTATTTTTAAAATTGATGGAATTTAATGTATCATTTGAAATATTCCTATCATTTAAATAATCAGTGTTAGTTAAGTCCTGAAAATCATTGTCACAAGGAATGAAGACCTTTTCTGATCTCTTAAAATTTTTAACTTCAATAACAGGTAGATTTTGTTGTGAATAAAGGACATTATTAATGTTTTGAATCAAGGTTAATGAAGGATTAGACTTAAAATCGATATTTAATCTATACTTAATAAAATCGATGAGGGTTCCTTTGTCATCATCGTTATATGGATTAAAATAGCCTTGATTTGATTTTGAAGACGGATTAACGATTATAATTTTTTCCCCACTATGTTTATTAACCAACACAGGCCATTTCTTACCTTTTTTAAGATCCATAACATACCCAATAGAAGCAGCTAATTCGATAATAGATATCTCACTTCTAAATTCCTGAAATGTTTTCATAATTTTTACTTTAAACCTGAGACTTTAGCCACCGGCAAATAAAAAAGGGAATCATTAACTTTTAACTGGACGTAGGCCATTTTATTCTTTATAACAATTGTTGGACTTGACTTATCTTCAACTATAGGAGGTCTAAAGACTGTAAAAAAAATTATAAGCAAAGATGTAGAGATCACCGAAGGAAGTAAAAATTGCCCAAGGCCATGATATAAATAATCCATTTTATTTTTAAAAGTGACTTTAGGAATATTTTTTATATCTTTTTTCAAATCCACCTGCATCTCGTTTATCCTGATAAAAAAATATAGTATTTCATCATCCATTTTAACCCCATATTTCGTGAAATACAAATACCTAAATTCCTCCAATTTTTTCTTATAGTCATCCATAAAATTCGATTTCAATAAAAGCAGGCGATTATACTTTCGCCATTTCTCTTTTAATAATAGTTCTTGAGGCAAACGAAGTATAATCAGTAATACCTCTTCCTTCTTTTATGTTTTCTGTAATTTGTTGACCTGAAGTCCTATCAACATTTATAGCTCCAAATAATCTTACATCTTTTATTAAAGACTTTGTTTGTTTTGCCCAACTGCGTACTTCATCGATTAATACCTGGTAATTAACAAATGTTAACTCATTTATATACGCATAAACATCAAATTTTCCATCAACGAGCTCTGTAATTCGACGCAAATAAAGAAAACTACTGGAATAAGCTGTACCACCAGCAATCACAACATTAAAAATGAATTTTACATTTAATTCTTTTTCAAATAGTTTAAACTCATCAATAGAAAAATCTATACTAAAAAGACCAGGGAATTGTTCACTTTCAGGAGCGCCAAAATCCACATAAATTTCTTTATAATTATATACGTTTAAAGCTTCAAATATTTGGAATAATTTCTCCCTTTCTATTTTTTTAAAACTGTCAAAAATGTCTATTTGAATAATCCTTTCTGTATTTTTTTCAGCTATAAATTTTAATTGTTTCGAAGTTGTTTGTGTAGAACTATCAAGATCAACGAACGCTACTTGATCGTTTTCTTGATGCTTAAGAGCCTGCAAATAAGTTAGCATAGACTTCCCCGCACCACCTTTACTCTGAATGTTTAAATAAATCGTTTTCATTATTATAATTTAAAATTTAAAAATTGTTTTTCGGTTCTTCTTTATTTTCTTTAAAGACTCTCTGTTTAAAAAAGCATTTCTATACTCAGAATTTTTGTTATTATTCAAAGTGTATTTCAGATACAGAAAAAATATTAAAAGAGAAAATGACAATACTGAAGTAGCATTCAGTTTAACCACTGAAAAGTAAATGCACAAGATTAAATGTGATAAGATAAAAAAATATAAAATACCATTTATTATTATATTAGTTTTCATTTTATTCTACTTTAAATTTTTGAATTGTTATTGTTGTGATAAGGGAAAACTATAAGTGGCTTTTCCTCTTTTCTAATAGGTATTGAAGGCTGAAAATTTTTCCAATCTTTTATATCATTTTTATTAGCTGAGTTAAGTTCGTCGACAGCATAAATATTATTATTATTAATTTTTAGTCTATATCGAGACAGCCAAGTGTAAAAAGATTTAAGAGGAATGTTGCCTATATCAATCGAAAGTATGTTAGCTAAAAGCTCTCTTATATACCTGGGCTTACCTGTCAATAACAGTTCCTTCGGAAGAAGTTGATCAATACAATCGCATTTTCCATAAGAGACATTACTAAGAAACTTTTCTCTAGCAAATGCTAAAATTTTTTCGCTCTGCATTGATAAATTTTATAATTGTAAACAAATATAAAAGTAATAATTTAAATATTATTGGTAAAAAATGAAGAAAAAAAGGTAAAAATAGTTATTAAATCACTTTTTTGTAAAAATTGAAGAATAATATAGAAAATTGAAGAAATTGTTAAGGGGAGTTATTTGGAAAAATGAAGATAAATGAAGAAACTTATTTTTATTGCTAAAAAACAAAGTTTTTACTTCGTGTTTCCGTATTTTTACTCAGATCGTTGCAAGATGTACCTTTGTATATACAAAAGGTATCTTGCCCAGATCTTGTACCAATCTCCGGGAGAGAGAAAAAATCTCGCAACTCGATTTTTATAAAGCAGTAAGACCAAAAAAAATGGCTAAAAAAAGTGATGCTTCAAAGGCAGATGCTGTTATTATTTTCAGAATAAGCAAAAAAATAAAAGCTGCCCTTAAAACAACAGCTAAAGAAAAGGGTATCAGCTTAACAGAGCTATTAATGGCCAAGATAAATGGACAACCGGTACCAGACAGAATACATGACCAGAATCTCTTTGCAAGTATTGATCAACTAACCCGAGAGTTAAACTGCATCGGAAACAATATCAACCAGAGTACTATAGCGATACACCAAATTAAGAACAGTCAAAAGATGGAGGCAGGTGATTTCAAGCAGTTTAATAATGTTTTGCAGCAATACATAACAACTAGTAATCAGCTGCGTGACTTACTATCAAAATCATTGCAATGGGATTAACATTTAAAATCTTTGCTCCGGGAGGGAGTTTTCACGGGGTAGACTACAGTGAAAAGAAACAAAGGCAGGGGTCCGCTAACTTGGTACACTTTGAGAACTTCGGTCATTTACAGTTTGCGCGCAGTGAAATATCAAAAGGAGAGTTTATAAATTATTTTGAGAAATGGTCCGCGCGCAACAAGAGGATAGTAAAACCACAATTTCATGCTATGCTTAGCTGCAAAGAGAAAACGTACAGCTTTGACAGGTTAAAAGAAGTAGCGCTGGAGATAATGAATAAAATGGGATATGAACGTATACCTATATTGATCTATGAGCACAAAGACACGGATAATAACCACGTACATATTGTAACGAGCAGGGTAGGAGCAGACGGCAAAAAGGTTAATCATGACTTTGAGCACAAGCGCTCTCATGAGATCCTGAACCAAATACTTCAAATAGAACCTGCGCAGGTGTACAAAAAGGATTTAGAGGAGGTGATGTCTTACCAGTTTGGTTCTGCAGCCCTTATGGCGCTTCTAATGGAGCGCAAAGGGTATGATGTTAGCAATAAGGAAGCTTCTATTTACTTTTATAGGAATGGCAGGCAGCAGGGATCTTTGTCTAAAGAGGAGGTAAGGAGCAAAATCAGTAATGAGAGGTCAATGAAAGATATCAGTCAGATCAAAGCGTGGTTATACAAGTACGCGGCCACATATGCCAGCAGGGTAGTGGTTGAACCCTCTGTAGTATATACTACCAAAGCCAAAGAATTTAAAAGCATGCTCACCGAACAGCTCCGTGAGAAGTTCGGGCTGGAGTTTGTATTTTTCAGCGGCAAAGAAAAAGATAAGCCTTATGGATATGCTATCATAGATCATGCTCATAAAGCGGTATATAAGGGCAGTGATGTTCTTAAACTGGACTTATTAGATGCACTTAGCAGTACAGTTGGTCAACAGGTAAAAACAAAGGCAGGGGAGGAGCGGGAGCCGGTGATCACAGCCGAACCAGGAGGGCAAGAAGATATTTCAGGGCTTTTGGAAGCAGAGAAAGCGGGTAAAGAGCATGATTTGTTTCCTATGGGTAACATCATGGAACTATCACTGGAAGGGCTGCAAAGTATTTTAAATAGTAATAACAGGCAGGATACAGGAGAAAAATCACCTGCAGTAAAAAGGAAACGTAAAAGAGGATTTTTGTAATGGCGAAGAAAATATTCTTTTCAGGGCTCAAAGGAGGCACCGGTAAAACTACACTGGCCGTACATTTTTGTAACTTTATCTGCTACTATAAGAAAAAGAGTGTTGTGCTGGTGGGTTTTGACATTCAAAAAGAACTGTCTTTCCTGGGTAAAGGAGCGCCTTATCCTATTTGTGAGATCAACCCGAAAAACCACGAGGAGTTTGAAGCTGCAATAAACAGTCTTTCTGAAATAAATTATGTGGTTTTTGATCTTCCCTGTGGTATAAACGTGCTTAATATTTCCCTTCACCGCTACGCTGATTTGATTGTTCTGCCCACAGACACCAACCCAATGGACTTATTTAAAATAAAAGCCTTTGGCGAAATTCTGCTTGTAAAAGAGATTACGACGTTAGATAAGCTCTGTATCCTGCCTAATATGCGTATAGCTAACGAGACGTTGAGTAAAAAAGAAGATTTTAAGGCTTTGATTGCCTTTCAGCAAATTAAAGCTATTGCGCCGCTCATAATCCACAGTCAGGCGCTTAGAAGACTAAACTTTCTTAAAATTGAAAAAGATGTTTTCTATAAATATAGGAAAACATTTAATTACCTATTTACACTAAAAGACGAAGCATAATATTACAACCAAATAAAGAACCTTATTTGGTACTAAATACAGGTACTAAAACAAAACTTTTTTAAGTAGCTAAATTAAAACCGATTAAAAATTCAATTTACAAAATTTTTTTTCAAATAATATCTTTTTTATAAAAAATAATTTATACTTTTACGTTCTAATTCAGACGTAAAATAAAGACCTTTTTAAGTTTTGAATATAGATGCTAATTAAGTACCAAAAAAAGAACTAATGTCTATATATACAACAGGGGGAATTAAAGGTGGAGGCGGCAAATCCACTATAGCCACAAATTTTGCAGTTAATCAAGCAAGGAAAAATAGAAAAATTTTATTAATTGACATAGACGATGATGTAAAATCAGCCACTCGTTTTTCATCGGCAAGAGCGAAAACTTTAGGAGGTAGCATTGGTTATACAGCTATGAGATCAAGCCCAGATGTTCTCCGTGAACAAGTAATGACATCTAAAAAAGAATATGATGATATAATCTTAGATTCCGGAGGGCGAGATACTGCAGGTCAGCGCGTTGCATTATTTCTCACTGACATTTGCTTATGCCCATTTTATCCCAGGGGTTTTGATGTGTGGACGCTTAAAGACTTTGTTAGCTTGGTTCTTGAAGTCCAAAGTATCCGCGAGACAAAATTAAAAATAATAGCGTTTTTAAATAGAGCTGATTCGAGTGGTAGTGATAATCATTCTGCGTTAGAAGCTTTAAAGAGTCAAGGTAAATTTATAGTTTCAGAGAAAATGATCGTTGACAGAAAAGCAATAGCCAATGCTGGTGCACAAGGATTATCAGTTTGTGAATATAAGCCTAGGGATAATAAAGCAATCGATGAAATGACCGCCCTTTTTGATTACATAACAAATGACATTTAATATGCCTAAAAATAAGTTTGAAGAACCGGAAGTAGAAAAAGAGTCGTCTATAACTGAACCTTTAAAAAAGGTTAGTGAAAAAAAAATAAATGAAGTTTTAAATAGAGGATTAAACACGCCAAAAAGTAAAGAAGTTCTTAACGATAAAGCGAAAAGTTTCTCACTGGATATAATGGAGAGCCAGTTAAAGATAATTGGTGAGTTATGTGACAAACGACCAAAGAAACCAGGAAGACGAATAAGCCTTTCAAAACAAGACTGGATAATGGAAGCTGTAATGGAAAAAATTGAAAGAGAAGTCAAAAAGTATTTGTAATGACCTATTAGCCGAAGCAACCTATTATTTAAAGGAATGTATATATGAAGAGCGCTTTTGTTTCGACAACGCTGATCAGAGGCCTTACGGTTAATTTAATTTAAAATTCTGCCGATATAATATCGGAGATATTTTTTAATATTCGGGCATTGCCTGCGGCCGGGCTTTCCACTGCAATCCCTAATGCGGGGCAAAACAGGTAAGGTTTAACTTCAATCACTACTGCCCCCGGGAGTGTCTCCGCAAGGGCTTCCACTCTTCATTAACCTCTCACCACTTTTGCCATTAATTACACCCGACAATTGGTACTCCAAAAAAGGCGAACCAACTCAAAGCTATTCCCCGAAGAACAAGAAGTTGTCCCTGTAATTCCATTTTTAAGAAAAAGTAGAGCGTTACTAATAAAATTTAAGGGAAAAAATACTTTAAATAATAATACAATAATACAATTTTAATTATATAAATGTATCTATATTAATTGTACATTTGTATAATTATGGCACGTTATTTGTATTACATATCTAAGTAATTGATGCCACCCTTTTTTAAATTATTAAAGAAAGAAGTACGAGAGCAATTGATCAACTGTAAATACGTCTTAAAACGGACGTTAATTAAAATTAATTTAAGTACCAATTATTATAGTGCATTATGAATTATAAACCAACAGCAAAGGGGTATTTTAGCGGGTGCGGTGGCTTGGAAATTGGGGTACAACAGGCAGGAGTTAACGTTATTCAATCGCTCGATATTGACAATGATGCTACTGATTGCATGAAGGCAAATAGCCATTATTTCGGGCATCATATTGTAAGTAAGGATATTAAAGATATTACAGTTTTGGAGCAAACTAAAACCGACATTATTTTAGGTACTTATCCCTGCACAAAATATTCAGCTATTGCAGATATACACGGTACAAGAACAGGTGATGATCTTTTTCTGCATTTTTTTAGGCACATAGCTATTGAGCAGCCGCCAATGTATGTAGTCGAGAACGTTCCAGGGATGAAAAAGTTTAAGGTAGTAATGGAAGCAATGACAAAACTCCCCGATTATTACGTGAATGTATTTTGTCCGGTAGATGCAGAAAACTGGTTGCCTCAACGTAGGAAAAGGCTTATTGTAATAGGAACTAAGAAAGAGTTTTATATACAGCCCCCGCAGTTCACACGCCATAAAAGGCTTAAAGACGTAATGGAAATTAACCCAGATGTTCAGATGCCGGAGTATGTATTTAACCGGCTAAAGGGCAACTACAGAGATAAGCCGATTATTGTTGATCCTGAACAGCCCGGGGCAATAGCCCCCACTTGTGTTGCTCACTATGCTAAAGACCTGGGAACAAGGCTTGTTAAAGACAAAAGTTCAAAACACGGATTGCGGCCTTTCTCTATTCGTGAATATGCCAGATTGCAAGGCTTTCCAGATGATTTTAAATTTGAAAATAAGTTAAGCAGTTACCGGCTGATTGGTAATGCTGTTCCTGTAGATATGGGCAGATGGGTAGGTGAGCAGGCAATGAAATATTTTAATTAAAAAGTTTTCTCTATATGCAACATGGCGGCGAAGTTGTTCATTGGGTTCTTATTAAGGTTTGCCTGAAGTACGGTGGCGACAAAGTAGAATTTATTAAATGGTCCGACTTACCCTTTCCTGTTAGGTATAAATGGGATTGGTACTTTAAGTACAGGGCAGCACTCTTGCAGGTAAAATACCCGAAATATTATGTAGAAATACGGTGGGGTAATGCAGAGCCGCAGGGAATTCAGGCCGTCAATATCTTAAAAAATAAGATGAGAGCAAAAAAAGCAAAAGTCACAGAGTACTCAAATAAAATAGCAAGAGCGGTGGAGAATTGGAGTGAGCTGTTCCCGATTGATGAAGAACCGATTTATAAAAAAACTGTTGAAAAACTTAACCGTTTAAAGTCTGAATTACAAGAACTTGAAAAAATAAAACCTTAAAAAATTAAAGTATGGAGAAAAATAAAGTTTTACCGTCATTTCCTGAGCCTTTTAGCGCTTTGAAAGATGCTATAACAAGGGCAAAAGAATTGACTCAAAGCGGGTATCTCGTTATAGTATTAAAAAGTAAGCCAACAGAAGCCGGACAGTGTTTTTATGTAGAGGATATAGACACGCTTATTAGAACATGGGAGGTAATATTATGGAAGTCAAAGACTACAAAAAAACAAATAGTACTTTACACCTGCCAGAGAACGAAATCCAAGATTTAAATTATAAATTATGGGAAAAAAAAATTTTGCAGCGGGAGAGAAGGTTATTATAACTGTAGAAAGCCAGATTATTTGTGAACGAGATGGGAAATATCTTGTGCGTGGCTTTGGTTATCCTGTTTCCGAAAAAAATATAAAAAAAGTTACAGCGGTTCAACCAACAGCTAAGACTTAGAGTGATTAATTTCGGGGTACATTAGAAAAAAGCCGTTGTAATGAAAAAAAGTAAAATACAGGAAAGTATCCAAAATAAAGTGTTTCAGGAAGTTTACCGTCAGCTTGGAGAAGATATTAATGATGGAAAATTGGAAAATATAACGCAGGTTTATGGTTATGTATCAAAAACACAACTTGCAACTGACCTAAAGTTTAACTCAGCAGGGTTTTTAAGGTTAAAAGCTATAAATCCTTCTGTGTGGCGAGTTGAAGACATTATGCGTTTGGCCAAACTTACAGGAGCAAAGGGAGAAAAAATTTATGCCTTGCTTACAAATCCAGTAAAAGGGTAGATAGTAAATGGACTTTTCTAAATTTCTGTTTTCCTGATCAGAGCCGGTACCACGTGAATAGTAATGTATTTAGTCTCATCCTTTAAAAAAATTTAAAACAATTTTTATGGACTCGAAAACAGAAATAAGAATACGCAATGTAGATCAATCATTGATTGCACAACTTGAAAACATTGCCAAAGAAAAAAGTTTCCCAACAATTACGGGAACAGTAACCTATTTAGCAGAGAACTATTATACATGGCAAAAGAACCTGAAAGAACAGAATCAACATATCCAATCGTTGCAGAAAGAGTTATCTGAGTACAGGTTGAAAGAAAATAGCTTTAAATCAACTGTAGAAGCATTTATAGAAGATCTACAAAGCCAAACAGTGAATGCAAAGCATTTATTAAAGCAGTTTGTTAGTAAAAAGAAATCAACAAATCTACAAAAATGAAAAGATACTATTTCTATTCCTTAGATTACCGTAAGGAACACAAACAAAATAAAGTGATTTCATTTGAACTTAAAGCTTTGTACGCTGAAAAAGCATTCTCTAATAAGGTAAATAAAGAAGTTGTAAGTTTTAAATATTTTGACAAGGTTAAATGCAAGGTGAAAACAAACATTAATGCGCTCTATTATTTTAGTTTCGACCATGGTACAGATGGTTGCGAAGGACATAGCGCCACTTCGTGCAAAGACCTGCAAAATGATTTAGAACAATATAGTAGTTTTAAACTAATCAACGAAAAAAATTACATGCGGTTGCGCCGCTTGGCCGTGAAGTTAATGTTCCGGCATACTAAATACTTCGATTCTTCTTTGGCCAATAGTGAATTTTACTATTCCAAACAGCCCGGTAATTTTTGGGACGTGCATATAATCAGGATGCTGCCCTTTCAGGATGATGGCTCTTCTACGGAAGAATATAAGTTATGGAAAAAACAGAATAGTATACCGGAATTTACAGTGAGCATTCTGGAAAGAATTGATATATTCATTGCAAAACCTGACACACAGGGAAAGCAGTATCAAAGCTTTTCATTTAACCTGGAAGCGAACAATAAAGGAATAAATAAATACGTGTCTATTCAAGAGGCTGTGGAAAGCCAATTTTATCATAGAGAATGTGAGAGGGTAAGCCTTGCAAATTATATGCGATTTAGAAAATTTTGCATCTTAAAAATCTGGAATCATTACGAACTTGAAATATCCAAATTGAAAGAAAAACAAAATTATTCAGTTAGAATATTAGATTTTTGAATGTCGATATGTATACGAGACTAAATGAGCTGAAGATCTTCGCTGCTGCAGCTCCCGGAGTAACAAGTTAGTCCCACGAATTATACACTAAATAAGTGGGACTAATTAAACTGAAACTTCCATCAAGCTCTATTAAACTAGGTTTAAAAAAGTCCCCTTTATAATAACACATTATATGAAAATAATTTTCGCTCTATTTTTTATTCTTAGCAACGTAATTAAGGCCCAGGAAGTAAAGGTTGTTGGCATTGCTGATGGAGATACATTCACTGCCTTGTTTGCTGATAAACATACGGAAAGGATAAGGTTACACGGTATAGATTGTCCTGAAAGCGGTCAACCATTCGGAAAAGCCGCGAAACAATTTACCTCAAGTTTAATTTTTAAAAAAAATGTACTTCTGGAAAAGAAGGATATTGATAAATATGGGCGAACGATTGCAATTGTAAAGCTGTCAGAAAATATGACTTTACAGGAAGAACTTTTAAAAGTTGGCTTAGCTTGGCACTATACTCATTATGATAATAATCAAGAGTGGAGTAGATTAGAAAATATTGCAAAAACTCAACAAGCAGGTTTATGGAATGATAAAAATCCAATAGCACCTTGGGAGTGGAGAAAACAAAATGGGATGGTAAATTTATTCAGAAACTGATAATTCATCAAACCGATACCTGTACTAAAAATGAATAAACCATTTAAATCCTATAATGGCGGAAAAGCCGGAAATGGAACTTATCAGCAAATAATTAATCACATTCCAAAACATGATGTTTTTGTGGACGCAATGGTGGGAAACGGGGGCATATTCTTCAATCTTAAACTACCAGGTCTTACAGTCATTAATGACGTTGACAGCTGTATTATTGAAAAATACAGATCTCTTACAGTTAAAAATGACGATAGTGGCCATGGCCGATCTATCACAATCGAAAATGACGACTATGCCGGCATCATAGCCAAATATGACGATATGATCAGGAAAGTGTTTTTTTATTTTGACCCTCCTTATTTAAAAGAAACGCGGAAATCACAAAAAGACCTGTACAAATTCGAGTGGACAGAGGATGACCACATTATATTTTTAAACAAAGCTCTTACAGTCAGAAATGACGTTATGATATCTCATTATCCTTGCGCTCTTTATGACAGCATTTTACATGAATGGATAACACATGATTTTGAAAGCCAAACACGAAACGGTAAGGCAATTGAAAGAATTTACATGAATTATCCAAAACCAGATGTCTTACAAGATTTCCGGTATCTGGGCAAAGACTACAGAGAAAGACAACGGATAAAAAGAAAAATCGAAAGACAACTCCAAAAGCTTAAAAACATGCCATCTGATGAAAGAGCCGGAATTCTGTCTGCAGTCATAGCTAAATATGACGTTACTGCAGGTGTTCTTTTAGGCAAATTGTGATAACTTTTTATAACACAAAAATATAAAGCATAATGAACCAGGAACTATTAACAAAAAGTATTAGATGTGAAATTGACTTCACTGTTGCAATTCACGACTTATTTCCGATAAAAGCAACTGAGACTACGGATTTTCACAGAATTATGTACGACGCGATGCATAAATTACAGGACGAGCTGCCCGCCCAAAAATTTAAAGAATTTGGAAAATTAGTTGGAGTTGAAATGAATAAAATGTACCCTGACAATGAAACTTTTGCAATTTCCCCCCGAGGGGATATGGATACAGACCGTAACGACCGGTATAATTTCGTCAAATTATTTAAAGAAAACGAGCATCCCCACCCATTTTACATTGATGAACTATTTATTGAACTGATGACTTCACTTATAAAAGATAATATAAAAAATGCCGTCTTAGAATTATATTCATTTGCTGGTTCAATGCCTGTCGCAGGACAAGTGTACGGCCTTTATGCTTACGAAAGGTATTTCAAGAAAATATTTAAAGAATACAAGCAACTACACAACATTGTACCCGGAGCCTACTATTATCTTAAGGAAATATATTATAACGAACACGCTAATTGTGACCCAGACTGGCCATCAGATTATGGGATATTTGACTTGCGCTTTTGCCGATACGACACAGGAGACATTTTTTGACCCCTGGGCAGCCTCAAAATTTCTCTGAAAGCAAATCACAACAAGAGATAGTGAGATAAAAAAACCAGGTTGAAATGTTTACCATGTTTTAAATTGTTGCAAAACTAAGCTACATTACTTTTTTTCTTTTTCTGATGATCCATGTTATAGGTCATTTCGGTTAAAATCTTTACAGCCCTGTCGCGGCTTATATTTAATTCTTGCATGGTAACTTCTATAGCTTCAGGCAGAAGCTGCAACTTATATTCTTCCAACTTTTTTTGTTTGCTATGCATAAACGTAACAGGTTTTTATAATGGCAAAATTACTTCTTACAAAGAAAACAATTGCAATTCTTTTACCGTCTTTTTCTATTGTACCAATATAGCTTCTGCCTTCCTTTTTAAACTCTTTGCAAACCTGCAGCAGCTTTTGAGCCTGCACGTGCAGATAAGGATGTGTTGAAGGCGCTTCAATATTTCTTTCGGCCACATGTTGGGCAAATTCACCCGTCCAATATATTGGCAGCTTCCGGCTTCTTATTTTAACTGTACCGTTTAATTGTATCATTTCTTTTGATGTCTAAGAACTAAGCTACATAAAAAATTGATTGCTACTTTTATAAAAAGATAAAGAAAAGGGAGCGTAAAATTTTTTGTAGTGATCTGAATTAATTATGCTAAAATTGCTAAAATTATTAGCAATGGAAGGTTTAAAGATATATAGAATAGTGGATGTTGACTTTGTTACTCTTTCCTTATATGAACATTCAATTCAGGCCGGATTTCCTTCTCCTGCCATGGATTATATTGAGGAAGAAATTGATCTTGCTAACTACCTAAATCCCAAACCCCTTTCAACATTTGTAGCAAAGGCAGTTGGTGAGTCAATGATTAATGCTTTCATTCCTCCCGGAGCTTATCTGATTATTGATAAGTCTATGAAGCCTAAAGATAATATGATTGTAATTGCTGTTATTAATGGAGAGTTCACGATTAAGAGGTATATTAATAATAGCAGCGGAATTAGGCTCATGCCGGCAAATCCAAAATTTCAACCCATCCTTATTACTGAAGACATGGATTTTAGAGTTTGGGGTGTTGCAACAAAAATCATTATTGACCCTATTAAACTTGGTATATGATAGCGATAGTTGATTGTAATAACTTCTATGCCAGTTGCGAGAGGCTTTTTTGCCCTTCGTTGGAAGGTAAGCCGGTTGTAGTGCTATCTAATAACGATGGTTGCGTTATTGCCCGCAGTGATGAAGCAAAGGCATTAGGCATCCAGATGGGTGCTCCTGCGTTCATGATGGAGAAGTTGCTTGCTGAAAATAAAGTAGCTGTGTTTTCTTCTAATTACACCCTTTACGGCAGCCTGAGTGACAGAGTTATGAAAACAATGCAATCTTTTGTTCAGGATATTGAAGTATACTCCATAGATGAAGCTTTCCTGGATTTGACAACAATGGTTCACCAAGACTTTACAACCTTAGCATTTGAAATAAGACAAGCTGTGAAAAGTAATGTAGGCATACCGGTAACGATTGGTATTGCCAAAACAAAAACTTTGGCTAAGATTGCCAACAGGTATGCAAAGAAGCGGATGAAAGCCATCGGCGTATTTTGTATGGATACAGATGAAAAAACTAAAGAGGCTCTCTCTGCAACAGAAATAGGGGATGTTTGGGGAATTGGTGGGCAATATGAAAAGCTTTTGCTACGAAACGGATATAAAACAGCACTTGACCTTTTAGAGGCACCTGAAGCATGGATAAGAAAAAATATGAGCGTAGTAGGCCAACGACTTTTAAACGAGTTAAAAGGCATTGCCTGTCTGCAAATGGAAGAACTACCATCAGCTAAGAAGGCAATTTGCACTGCGCGAAGCTTCGGGCGGCTGCTTTCAAGCAAAGAAGACATAAGAGAGGCTACTTCAAATTATGTAAGCCGATGCGCTGAAAAACTTAGGAAACAAAAGTCATATTGTAAGTTCCTTCAGGTATTTCTTCAGACTAATATTCACCGGCAGCAGGATAAACAATATTTCAGATCTGTGAATATTGAACTACCCGTAGCAACGAGCAATTCAGCAGAACTAATTTCTTATGCCATGAAAGGGCTTGACATAATTTATAAGGAAGGGTATAACTTTAAAAAGTCGGGGATTTTAGTTTCGAATTTGGTACCAGAATCAGAACTGCAAATGGGACTGTTTGACAGTAGGGATCGCATAAGGGATAAAAAGTTGATGGGAGTTCTTGACAAAGTAAACGGCAAGTTTGGAAAAAATCTGGTACGCTTTGCGGTGCAGGGATATAGCAACAAATGGAAGCTTCGACAGGCAAGGTTATCACCCTGTTACACAACAAGATTAGACGATGTATTAATAATTAAAGACTGATTTCATATTCAATCCCTAAAATTTGTATTTGTCGTTGATAAAGCAATTGTACTTTTATTTTCATAAGTAATTATTAATTATGTGCAACTATAACGGGATAATTGTAAGCCGCTCAGAATTTATAAGACTCAAGGCAATCGAATTGGAAGTAGACAGGTACAATCTTATGAGGCCAGTGCAAAGCGGCTTTGTGTACCAGGATTGGCCAGTAATACGACCTGCAGCGGAGTGTAAGTATGAGATTGTAATGATGGAATGGGGATTTCTGCCTTCTTACTTAAAAAATCGTGAAGCGGTTAAGAAGTTTAGGAATGGTTATAAGAATGAAGCAACAGGCAAATGGGTGCCGGGCTTTACTACGTTAAACGCAATTGGCGAGGAATTACTGCTGCCTGGAAAGATGTATAGAGAAGCAGCAATAAACCGTAGGTGCTTATTTGTTTCATCCGGCTTTGTAGAATGGCAGCATTTTCAGGAAATTGGCAAAAGTGGTAAAATTTTAAAAACTCCCGGGAAATATCCTTACCATATTGGAGTAAAGGATCAACCATATTTTTTTATTGCAGGTGTTTGGCAAAACTGGACGGATAAAGATACGGGAATAACAACACCTACGGCAGCGCTTTGCACAACATTTGCCAATGGAGTTATGCGGCAAATACACAATTCTAAACTACGCATGCCAACAATTCTTACAGAAGATTTAGCTGCTGAATGGATAAGTGATGGACTGAGCGAGGAACGTATAACTGAAATAGCAACATATCAGATTCCAAGTAAGCAAATACATGCCTATAGTTTGGACAAGGATTTTATGAAATCAGAAAACCCATTAGAAGAAATCCATTATTCACATATTCCGGCATTAAAGTTCGAAGATGCAGTTTGAAGTAATAGTAAGATCAGAAAAGCTCCATCGTATCCAGGTTAAAAGGATTTATGAAGGAGATACCATTGAGCGCTTTGAGGTGTCTGCAGGCGGTAAAGCTGTAGTCTTGCAAACCAACTATCATTTCCTTAAGAAAACAAAGCAGCGTGGTAGTCCGGATTGGAAGATTATTAGTGGGGAAGTAAAAAATGGTGCTGGCTTTGTCCTCACTATCAGAGCAATTGAACATCATTTCCACGAGACTGAAAAAAACCAATGAAAATTTACTTTGGAGCTCTTGGAGATTTGGGGATTAGGTTCTATCATAAAATGACGCACCTGACAGAATTTTAAATATTGGTCTTTCTCTGCCTAAATGCTTTATCAGATATACGCCCACCGGCGATCTTTTACCTGTTAAAAAATGGGTGACGACAATAAAAGAGTGGGGAGAAAATGGATTGACTCAGGCATATTTTTTTGTTCAGCCAGGTTCTCAGCTTCAGCAGCTTGAAGCTCTCCAGTGCTTTAAACAGCTTGTTGCTGAAGAATAATTACATGTACTTACTTTCGATAAGGGATCCTATTTCCTGCGCTATTTCAGTGCGGACTGCTGGTATTTCCTGCCAACAGTCTATTTCATTTTCATCATCAAAAGCTGTTTCTAAAATTATCTCCCTGGTCGGCAGCTTAACAATATAATGCACGTCTGAACCGAAAACAACGGGTATTATTTCTACTGTAACCCCACAATAAGCAATTTCAAAAGGTTCCTGAAGTGTAGGCATATGTCCTTTTTATTTAAAAATAGCTGAAATATCTATATTTTCTAAATAAGGTTCTAAGGGTGAAACAGAAAAAAAACTCCGCACTCCTTCTATAGTGTTTTCTGAACGGTTGTATTCTACCTCAACATGAAAATTAAAAAGGGAATAAAGCAAAAATTGTTTTTCTTCTAAAGGATGTGGCCTGTCGGCAATTAAATCGCCGTGCAGCCAAAGAGTTTCTACTTTTTGACTTTCTGTTAAAGAATTATATTGATACACTGTCATAAGTAACATCTTATACAAATCAGCCTTTTTACGTTTGATTCCAGTAAGGAATATTAATTCCAGGGGCATTGCCTACGGCCGGGCTTTACGCTGCAAGTCCTCGTATCTGCGGGCTTTCCACTGCAATCCCTAATGCAATGCAAAACAGGTAAGGTTACTTACCTACAATACATCCCGAAGTAGATCCCCGAGGACTTTTAGTTCTTCATTAACTATAAGAGAAAAAGAAAAAAACTCTAAAGCAAAAATATTGTGTTTTATTCATTCAAAGCGCAGCATAAAGCAGCGAATATTTACACCTTATGACCCCTTCATTTATATGCACAACGAAAGACAAAACAAAAGGCCAGGTCGCTAAGAGTTGTTTCCCTTAAGGTCTTTTTTTACTGGAATAATGCTTACATGTTTTTTTAAACGCGAATATTATAGAACATACTTTAACAAGAGAAAAATTTGCGTATAAATATACACATTTAATTGTATAAATGTACATTATTAAACACTATTATTGTTTAATAAAAAATGTATATTTATACCATTTAGGCACGTAATTTGTATTATATATATAAAACATCGAGTATCTCGCCTCGATGAAAAATAAAAAAGAGGAGTTATATCGTGGCAAAACAAACTATTGCCTCTCAGGCAAATGCTACAGAAGTAGCAAAAATTAAATCTGAAATCTCAGCAAAAAACTTCTCAGCTGATGAACTCAATTCCTTCGTTCAATTGGCTACAAAGGAAGCTCAAAAATCTCTTAAAGATGTAGACATTCTTACAAAAGAAAAGGTTGAAGGAGATTGTTCCTATGCCCAGGCATTGATTGAACTTACACCTAAGCAGGAGAAAAAGCAAACTATCAAGCAGCGAGTTATTGCATCGGTAGACTTTCTCAAATCTCTTACCACTACCAAAGAACTTCGTAATTGGGCATTGCAAAATGGTATGGACAACCGTTCAGCTTTTCCGAAATTTAAGGCTGCACTCGAAGAAATTGGCGTTAGTTATTATGGCATGAAGAGCGAAATGATCGCAAGTGCAGCAGCAGCTTTAGAAGAACAAATAAAACATGAGGTAACACTATATGTTGACGCTAAAGCCTCAGCCGGGCGTTATGGCATCTGCGATGGAGAAGGAGAAGTATTATGGCATGGCCGCTTCTTCGACAATGACGATGCAGGAGAGCAAAGCGAAGCTGAACTTTGTGCAGCTGAAAAAGCTGTATGGCTTGCTTCTAAGATTAAAGAGGCTGTGGGTGCAACCGCTATAAAGCTAAATCTTATGGTAGATGCTCAATGGCTTACTTATCAGGATCACACAGGACAAAAAGGTTACAAGCTTACTCATCAGGCAAGAAAATTTAATATCAAATTGAATGTGGAATGGTTACCTGGCACTATTAACCCCGCAGACAAATGGACAACATCTTCGGGTTTTAAAAAATGGAGTCAAAATAACTTAGCTGCTATGGCTAAGCCTTACATTAATCAATCTATTTAATTTTTGGGGAGCCGCTGCCCTTAAAGACGGCTTTTTACTTCACAATCAAAATGCTTTTTATGTTCAGTTTTTTAAAAAAGAAAACACTTTTTATTCCACTATATAATGAGATTGCTGCTAACATCATGGCCGGGAAGATACTTACTCCTGATGGAAATAAATTCTCGCGACATACTGCTTACAATTACCAAACCGGCGCATTCCGCTTTCTGTTTTACGAAAAAGAAAAGGGAAAAATATATCTTGAAAACATTAATAAGCAATGGGCAGAAAAGTTTGTAATTTTTTTAATGGAAAAAGGATATTGCAAAAACAGTATAGCTGTTACATTAGCCAGGTTGAAGGCGGTTTTGAGGCGATTGTACAATAATGGAATAGGTACATATAACGGTCATGGTATAAGAGCGGGGAACGAAGTTGTTACATCAGTTTATACTACGCTCGATGAACTAAAGTTGTTGCTTGAAGCAGACTTTACAGAAACGCCTGGATTGGCTAAAGTACGTGATGTATATGTGTTGCAATGCTTTATTGGTTTGAGGTTTGCTGACTTAGCAATTGTGCTAAAAAACCCAAAGCAATTTATTAAAGACGAAGCCGGTAAACGTTTCTTTGAAATTAAAACACAAAAGACCGGTGAAGTTGTAATTATACCCTTAGCAAAGGTGGTGAAGGAGATACTTGTAAAGTATGATTATGATTTTGGAAAGTTGTTTTCTTACCAATATTACAACCGTGAGATAAAAAATATGGCAGAGATCTCTGGTATTAAAACTGAAGTTGTATTTACGAGAACACAAGGCGGATTACGTACTGACCAGGTAAGATTGAAAACAGAACTTATGAGTAGCCACACAGCCAGACGCACCTTTGCAACAAACGCCTTTCTGAGTGATTTGCCAATTAAGAACATCATGCTTATTACAGGCCATAAAACAACAAGTTCATTTGACAGGTATGTACGTTGCAGTAATTTAGATGCCGCTATTAAAATTGCTAATCACCCCTTCTTTCATATTGAAATGCCGGTTTCTTTAACTTTGCCTGAAGATGTAAGTTTGTCAAATGAGCATTCAATTTCTTTACTGCAACAATCCAAATAAAAAAGAACAAGGGGAATTTATATATCATGATGGATTCCCCTGTTTTATTGCCAGGGTTGAGAATGATATTTTAATATTGTACAAAAAATTTGATGGCGAAGAAACGGATTACAGCGGTAAACTTTCGGCAGCAACAAAGTGGTGGAAATCTTTTAAAAACTCTCGTTCATGAAATATGCTCCTGATGGCAGAGAAAAAATTGGAGAGCAAGAGTTGGCTCTGGCCCTGAACAAAAAGATGCTTTGGAAAAGAAAGTAACTGTTGGTTTTCAAATAAAACGCAAGCTAAAGCTAAGTTGCAACCACTGGTTGATTTACTATTAATATTAATAAAAAATGTCTGCTTTAAATTAATTCAACAATTAATTTAAAACGAAATTACTTTGAAAAAAGGCAGAAAATAGATGCCTTTGTACTGTGATTTGCTTTATATTTACTCTTAAGTGTTTTTTTAACATAAAATGAAACTCAAATATATTCGTTGGAGTACGTTAAACCAGACAGGGGCGAGGCAATTAACAGACGCGCATTTGTATGACTTGGTTATCCAGGAACAAATAAGCGGATCAATAGCTTTTGCGAAAAGACCTAAAGGAATGGAAGTTCTTAAAATGATAAAAGCCGGTAAAGTATCAGACCTTTATGTTGAGGAATTTTCAAGACTTGGAAGAAATGCTTTTGATACTTTAACCACTTTAAATGAATGTGAAGAAAACAATGTTATTGTTCATATTCAAAATATGAATTTGAGCAGTAACATAAACGGAAAGATTAACCCGGTCTTTAAGATGTTTAGTTACATGATGTCAGTTATTGCAGAACAAGAAAAGGAGCTAATCAAAGAGCGTACGGAAGCTGGAAAGCACATTGCAAAGCAAAAAGGTGTTGTATTTGGCAGAAAGTCGGGAACTAATGAAAGGAAGCTTGATTTTCTTAACAAAGAGGGAAGTCAAAAGATACTAAAATATCTAAAGGAAGGTAATTATACTTTCCGGGACATTACTAAAATAACAGCAGCATCTTCAACGACAATCGCTAAAGTAAAATTAATTGCAATGGACTTAAATATACTAAAATGAACAAGAAATTTATTTTACCTGACTAATTCTGACTAATGTTTTTAGAATATTAAACTTTCATAAAGTGCTTATTAAGAGAATTATTTACCTCTGCATTTTGATTAGGTTCTTTAAGAATTTTTATTTCAGGATTTTGAATTTTTTGTTCTTCGGCAAGTTTTACAATGATAACTCTGGAAACTTCATCCAATCTGACCGACTTCGTTAGTAACTCTTCCTGGTAAGGAAAAACTGTAGCTAACTGAAACTTATATGTTTCAATGTTCTTTAGCGTAGTTGAATGGGAAAGTTTATTTTTTTCCAAATTTTCCGGCATTTCAAGGATAGCTTGTTTCACCTGTAGGCCATTTGCCAGTTCACCAACCGGTAGTTCTTTTTCGGAGGCGATTTTATCACCCAGAGGACTAATGATATTGCGAACTACTACCCTTCCATGATAAGTATCCTTTACACTTCCAACAGCCTTGAATCCCCAAACCTCTCCCAGGGCAAAGAGGGTTCCTGCTGATTTATGTTTTTTAGCATATTCTGCCTCAGCAACTATACCGGTTCCAAATTCACCGACTTTTTCAAATACAGTACTTCCTATCTTACCCCGAAATATACAATCACCTGAAACGTCCTTAGGAATTGTCTGCAGCAATGGAATATTTTTTTCCAGAACAGCTATTTGTTTTTTGTAATGGTCTGCAAGTATCTTAGATGTACGGATTGTATCCTCAACATCAAATTTCTTCTGGTTAAAAGACTTACTAAGTTGTGTCAGCTCCCCTACCCTTTTTTGCAACGAAGCTTTTTCTTTAAAGATAGGATCCCCGGACAACTCAGCGGCCATGCTGCCCATGTCAACGTCTTCTTCCATGTCTTTTATGGAGCGTTGTTCAGGGTTTTCACTGGTTTTCATTTGTGCAATGAAATTTGCCTTTTGTGAGACGACATAATACATTGAAGCATCAAGTGTTCTTTCAGTTGCATAGTAAAAAACAGGTATAGTATTATTTAAGTGTTCCTTTGCCGCCCAATTTCCCTGCCTTTCACCCCTGCCATTCCTTTGCTCCATTGGCGCAGGGTTCCATAAGATGTCTAAGTGATGCAGGCCGATAATCCTCTTTTGCACATTTACACCGGTGCCTAATTTTTTACTGCTGCCCAGAACAATGCGTACATCGCCTGCATTTACATCATCAAACAATTTTTCTTTTTGTGTCCGGGTGTTATAATCATGAATAAAAGCAATTTCCTGTTCGGGTATACCCTTTGAAATCAGCAACCGTTTCAGTTCGTTATATACGTCAAATTTTTCTGCAGTATTAGCTTCCACGGTTAACATATCTACCTCAGTCATTGAAACAGACAGGACTTCTGAAGCTTTCTGTTTTACCATCTCTAAGGTTGGTTTTTTTTTCAGATCAAAGTAGTTTTCACCAAATATGCTATTTATATCAGCCTGCGGTGTATTTTCCTCCAGGAAAGAAAATAAATTGTCCACAGCGTTATTGCTTTTTGGTGTTCCGAGATCAGAAAATATTAATTGTGTACCCTTAAAATATGAACTGGCTTTATATATTTCAAAAGTATTGTTAGCTGCAGCCTTAAGTTTTGTACCCGGCTCATAAGAAGGGTTAATCAACCTTGGGTCAAGGCTTAATTTTTTTGCATAGTTTATTGCCAGGATAGCAAATGAAGGATTAATATGCCTTCTATGGTCAAACCCTGCTGTCAATCCTAATTCCTCAGCATTATTTACTCCCTTTGTTTCAATAAACTCCTGCAATTTTACAATTTGTGCAAGCTGTGTTTCAGAAGGCTCTATTTTTATTAATGTATGGTCCGCCTTTGGTTTATCTAATACAATATTGCTGTTATTTCTAACATCAGCAATTTCTTTATACATAGTTACTAATTCAGGAAGATTCGTAAACTCGCGGAAACGGTGTACTTCCTTGAATTTACCCATATAGTACTCCAGATCAGAATAATCGTTTGCAAAGTTGCTGGACCACTTGTCAAAACTGGTAAGCCCGGTTTCATTCATTTTGCCCGGACGGAGGTACTTGAACAAAAGGTACAGTTCAGCCATACTGTTTGAAATAGTTGTTCCCGAAGAAAAGATAATGCCCTTGTCGCCTTTGTGCAGATCCTGGAGATACCTGCATGCTATAAGCATATTGAAAGCTCTTTTACTTCCAACAGGATTTCCCAATCCACGGATGTTCTTTTTTCGGGTGATAAATTCAAGGTTTTTAAATTCCTGGCTTTCGTCAACCATTAAAAAGTCTACCCCAAGTTGCTGAAAATCCAAAACATTGTCATCTTTTTTGTAGTCCTGCAATTGATCGAGGCGCTGTTCGTACTTGTATAGTATTTTTTCAAGCTGCTTAATTTCCTTTTTATCTATTGTAGTATTAATTTCATCCTTTATCTCACTTTTCAATTCGTTGATCATAGCCGCTTGTATTTCTACCGGCTGCCTGATACCATTGAACTGATCATGGGAAAGGATAATGCAATCCCAATCGTTTGTGGCTATGTTATTTAAAAGTTTTGGCCTGTTCTCCTTAGTAAAATCTTTATCTGTGGGGAAAAGCACTTTTGCTAAAGGATAAGACTTTTTAAATTCGGCAAATAGTTGTGGGATTTGGGATTTAAGACCGATGATCAGAGGTTTGTTTGCTGTACCCAAGCGGCGAAGCTCCATTGCCGTTACGATTTGGATCAGCGTTTTACCGGTGCCCACCATATGATCATTAATACCACCGACACTTTGTAAATTTCTGAAAACTGCATCTTTTTGAT
>JAABUT010000653.1_pt1 | contig 50682 bp, 50 predicted proteins | sample 5559281 | NCBI WGS metagenome assembly JAABUT01 (sample SAMN10711880, study PRJNA513359) | rock metagenome | isolation source: Antarctica rocks | place: Antarctica: Victoria Land, Ricker Hills nord | collected 2016-01-04
ATAACCAATATCTCTCTTTCCCCCCTGTTTCCAATAACAAACATCTATTCATCCAACCCCTTTTCCACCACTGTCCCGTGCACCACCGCCAAAATGAGCGCCACCTCCGCCTACGACGAAACCGTCCGAAACGCCTACACCACCCTCCTCCGCCGCCACCGAACCCCCCAGGCTCGGCAAAACTACCTCCGCGGCCAGTCGCTGCTCCTAAAGTCGCAACTCATTCGCGAACTAGTGCACATCAAGGCGGGTTTGGATAGGATGAAGAAGCCTATCGAGGAGCAGAAGGGCGAGTTGAGCTGGTTCGAGTATGTGCAGAGCTTGGCTCTGGAGGAGATTGACGAGGCGAAGGAGTGGGCAAGGGGGAAGGCCGGGCTGGAGCCGGAGTGGTAGTGGTGGTCGGTGGTTGCGTGTTGGCGAGGTAAGTGTAGTGAGGATTCGTCTGATGGGGTTGCGTGTGCTAATGACGGTGCAACAGGCTGGGGGCGTGTGCCGATTTGGCTACTTTGGCTCTTTGAGCTTTTCATAATACTGGCTTTCTAATACAACGAGAGCACGCTTTGCTTCCGGGTGGAAGACCCTTGATGCACTGCCTTCCTCTGCGAAATCTGCCATTTGATCTGTGAGAGGTCTCTACTGATCCATGCCGCCTATTCGCTCAACAATATATTCGGCTGTGCTGCAACCCCTACTGTACAAAGCATACACTCTTGGTCTCTTGTTCTTCTGGTCTCCTAGTCTTCAAAGCTCCTGACATCTCTCGTGCTTGAAAATTGCGTTAACACTTTCTATGTCAGGTAGAAAGTCTTCATGCACTACCTCTTACTATCAAAATCAGCCCTGTGATATGCATGATATCTCTTATCGCTCATGTAGTCTAATGGGTTAATCATCGATTTAACAATGCTGAAACCTCTACCATACACGCAGACAAAGCCGATAGTCTTCGTCTTCTGTGTCTTTAATTTCCTAATATCTATTGTACTTGAACAGTGTAAGAACGCTTCTTTCCGGGTTGGAAAAGTGACTATGTAGTGCCTTTACTGCCAAATCTTCCGTTGTAGATTGATTCATATACGTTCTAATCAGTGCGTCATATGGGACTTGATACGAGCCCTACCCAGTGCTTCACATGTGGCCTATCTAGCACTCAACCTGAAAGTTTAGATATACCCTACCCGGTATGTGCTCTGTTCGTAGAGCTTCATATGTGGCCTAAAACTCCACGTCTACCCTCCCCACCAAAGCATATCCATATCCCCATTCCAATACCGCACACATATCCACGCAAACATCAGCCAGCTACCCCAACAACTCGCACTCTTTCATTCTCTCTTCATCCACCGCATTCAACTGTCGGCTTCTTTTCTTCGCAACCTCCTGATTGTCTCCTCTCGCCGCACTCGCTCCAATACGAGCGTGAGATCTAAGCAGTGAAGCCGAATCGTCGACGTCAATACCCAGCATGAGCTTAGTATAAGTAAAGACGTTGTCGACAGCAAGGCGGGTGGGAGATTTGGTGGAGGAGGCTGCTTGTTTATTGACGTGGTGACGATGTAGGAAGGATTGAATGGCATTGTGATAGATCTAGAGGATCGCTATTGCATGAACGGATCGTTCGATTCATGAATGGAAAACTCATCGATGAATGACAGACCGGTTCGATAGGGGTTTATGAGCTCACGGGTGGTGTATGATGGAAAGAAGGGGGCCCTTTGATGCATAGGCAAGGACTTGATATATTGGGGGCAAATGTTAGTGGTTTGGGTGTGTCGTGTGGTACAGCCCCTCTTACCCATTCAAACAACATACCTGCAGATCTGCTGTCTTAATCACCTAGTGCATCTCTGTCTCACCTTTCATCCCTCAAACCCAGCCCTCACCTCCCATCCGACTTCCCGAACCCACACCTCTCCACAAACTCCAGCCACCCGAGTGCAACAGGACACCGAGAGGGAAAGGGCAATGTGGCTTAGTAAGCTAGTTGAAGATGCCTATACCCCCAACGTATGAGGATGAATAAAAAGAAAGCGGATATGTTATGGAGACTCACCAGTATTCGAAGAAAATGCCATCAGCTTTCCATGCCAAATAGATGGTTATTTCTCGATCGACTGAATAGATGTTTGCGAGGGTGAATAGGGCTCGGGACCTGACCATGACCATACGGCGAAGGTGCGGTTGGTAAGCCGGGCTGAAACCCGATGGGGGTGGATTCTGGGGTAGAAGAGCGTGGCGGCGGGAACGTAGATGGATGTTTAGTGGTGATAAAACTACTTGTCTATTCGGTTCAGATCAGCCGTACATCCCATGCGCGAAAATGATACCAGAACCGAGACGAACCCGTAGCAAACGACCTCCCGTATCTCCTCTCAACCACTGCCACCTTCTAATCTGTCGATCTCGCTTTTGACCCTCTCCCTCTCCGCCCTTAGCCCCGCATATCTCTCCCTGATCTTCTCCCATTCTTTCCCCTCCCAATTCCCCAGCCTCTCCCGCACCACCTCGTCCCTCTCCTCCAGCCTCGTCCTCCACCCCTTTAGAAACCCCCCATAACTATCCATCGCCATCCTCACCTCCTCATCATATACCCCCGCATACGCCTCCCCTCTGAGTATTCCCAACCTTGCGCTCATTCCCTCCGCCACCGCAGCCAGATATGCGGACTCTGCACCCACGGCTCTGGAAACCGCGCCATGCTTGTAGCTTTCGAGCGCGCGGATGGCGAGTGCAAGGATCGCGCGGTGGGCTTCCAGAACCGAGGAGGCGGAAACGGCGAGGGCAAGGCGGGTGCTGTAGAGGTGGGTTTGGGCGGCTGCGAGGGCGGTGCGGCGGGCTGGGATGGAATCTGCTGCTAATTTTATTGCGGGGGATCTAGCGGCGATGTGGAGGAGAGCGGAGGCGAGGGAACAGAGATGGGTGGAGAGGAGGGGACCTAAGGGGGTGGGGTCGATGGCGAGAAGGGGGTGCAAATCGGGAGGGAGGGGATGCGGGGCGTGGAGGAGGGTTATGAGATCCAGGAGCTACCGGGGTTTCCATCAATCCCTTTTCTTAGCTCGGGAACAATTGGGGAGTACCTCATCAGGAAGCTCAAAAGTCAGCAAGCACGGGACTGTGGTTTTCAGGAAGCTCGTTTTTGCAGCGGTGGTTTGGGCGGCGATGAGCTCCTATCACGTGTCAGTGAATTCCGCTTTCAATCATTCCAGAAAAGTTCCTTGGAGAGGTGATACACGCACTTCTTCAATCAACGCCTGCGCTCGGGCTTCCGATGAGGACAGCTTAATCGAGCCGTCGGGGTTTAGTTTGCTATTTGTGAGACGCTGGTATAGGGCGGCGAATCGGGGATTGTTTTGGAGAGTGGAGATGGGGATGGGAGGGAGCATGAGTGGGTATGACTAGGGGTGATTTGGTGGGTCATTTCTGGGAGAGGTTCAGATGCGTGGTTGACATGCATTTGGCGTGGGTGTGGGGAATTTAACCTGGGGAAGGCACCCCACCAAAAGTCCTGTCGCCCTTTCTCCAGTTCCTTTTGCATCTGTATCTACTTTAGTTCACAATTGGAAGCTGTGAGCAAGAACCGTCTATAATCCGCAACTTGCAGCTCTAATTGAGTGATTAAGGTAGAATATTGAAACAAAGCATGCTAGACCAGCAGGAATCCGCTCAGACCTGCATTGAGGAGCTTCAAAAGTCCCCATAGGCAGCAGCAAACGATAAGGAAATCCAAGACCTTGGGTAGTTCCACCGCAAGGCTTCCGAGCTTCAAAGGATACATTGCTTACCGGTAAGTATCCTTTGAGCAGGTCTTCCAAAGGAGCGCGCGCAAATTACTGCCAGCTTCCTTGAAACGACTACGTAAATTCAACCTGCGTCACGGTCCCAGGTTTTACTTCAAACAACCACGTACAAAGCCCAACTCATGCTACACTGTTCAACTTAAATACTGCAAGGAGACCACAAGCCCAAGCTAAGCAAGTGTGCCCCAGTACAAATAGTCAATATGCCAAGCAATAAAGAGCTGGTGCCGATGGTCAACTGGGTGTATGATTTGGTGCTATGGACGTTCTCAATACTGGTAGATCTCTTTTTCAGAGAAGTACATCCACGGGGTTCTTGGAAAATACCAAGAAGGGGACCCATAATCTTCGTCGCTGCTCCCCATGCAAACCAGGTGAGCCGTGTACAGGCTATTAATTTGAATAGGGGCTGACAAAAGGTGTTTGATAGTTTGTTGACCCTCTTATCCTCATGCGGGTAATCCGCATGGAGGCACACCGCCGAATAGCATGGCTGATTGCTGCGCACTCAATGAAAAGGAGATTCGTCGGAGCTGCGTCAAGGTTAGCCGGTGCCGTACCTGTAGCGAGGGCGTTGGACAACGTCAAGCCGGCTAAGGGAAAGATTTATCTACCAGACCCGGTTAACGATCCGACGCTGGTTCGAGGTGTGGACACAGATTTCGAGAAGGAAGCGCAAAAAGGCGGTCTGCTGGTCTTACCACGAATGGGTGGTGTTACTGCGAACACGGAGATACTAGAAGTTCACGGGCCAGAAGAGCTTCGTCTCAAAAAAGAGTTCAAGGAAGAGGTTGCATTGAAGCTACTCACCGGCAAAAGTGATATTAAAGGGGAAGACAACGTTGGAGATGGTGGAGCTAACGGACACATAAAGGATTTTGGGGGAACATCATTTAAGACAGCACCAAAAGTAGACCAGACAGTCGTCTACGACGCTGTTTTTGAGAGACTCAATCTTGGTGGCTGCGTTGGCATTTTCCCGGAAGGAGGAAGCCATGACAGAACAGAGCTTTTGCCCCTGAAGGCTGGCGTGGCAATTATGGCTCTAGGATCGCTGGCTGCTAATCCGGACTCTGGCTTGAAGATTATTCCCTGCGGTATGAACTACTTCCATGCTCACAAATTCAGGTCACGTGCCGTCGTTGAATTCGGTTCACCGGTGGAGGTCCCTCAAGAGCTTGTGGAGCTGTACAAGAGTGGCGAGAGGCGAGAGGCCACACGTCAACTTCTCGAAACGGTGTATCAGGCTCTGGTAGCTGTGACCGTGACTAGTCCAGATTATGATACCCTAATGGTAAGCAAACTCAATAAGTACGTTCTATTTCAGGCTAAATTCCATTAGTTAATTCAAGCCGCACGACGCCTATACAATCCTACTGGCAAGAAACTACCTTTGCCATTAATTGTAGAGCTCAACAGGCGGCTTGTCAAAGGTTACACACAACATAAAGATGATCCTAGGATAGCCAACCTCAAGAAGGCTGTGATTGCCTACAACAAGAAGCTATGGCTTCTTGGTATAAGAGACCATCAAGTAGAATATGCAAAGTTCTCGGTCATCGAAGTCGTTGGCACTTTACTCTACAGGCTTGGAAAGCTCGCGGTCATGGCTGTTGGAACTTTGCCCGGCCTGGGGCTCTTCGCGCCAGTCTTCGTAGCTTCCAAGTTAATCTCCATTAAGAAGTCTCGTGAAGCGTTAGCAGCCTCAACCGTCAAACTCCAGGGACGAGATGTCATGGCAACCTGGAAGCTCCTCGTGGCTCTCGCCTTCGCCCCACTCCTCTACGCCTTCTACACGGCCCTCCTAACCTACTGGACCTATCGCAACCGCGTCCAAGGCCTAATGCCTGAATGGATCCCCCTTTGGATGGTCGTCGCTTTCGGCGTCGTCTTCTTCCCTTCCATTACCTTCGCCGCGCTCCGCTTCGGCGAAACCGGCATGGACATCTTCAAGTCCCTTCGCCCGCTCGTCCTCTCCCTCAACCCCACCTCCGCAAACACCCTCGTCAAGCTCCGTGAAGAGCGCGCGCGGTTATCCGCTGAAGTCACGGATGTCATCAATGAACTTGGGCCTGAAATGTTCCCCGACTTCGACTCCACCCGCATCATCGCCGATCCCTTTCGCGAAGGAGGCACTCCCCCAACCTCGCCCAAGTCCCCCCGACACCCCCGCACGCCTCCCCGCGACATCAAACCCACCTCATCAACCACTACCACTACCAATGACACTACCGCCGCCTCCATCCCCGACTCCTCCTCCACCCAAACCCACCTCCCCCGCAACGAATCCTTCGTCAACCTCGGCAACATCGGCCTCTTTGCCTCGCGCCCGCCCTCCCGCAGCCGCAGCCGCACCAGCTCCAGCAGCGGCTTGGCAGGCTCCACAGGGTTTCCGGTGAAGGGATTCAGCAGCATTAGTTCCAAGGAGACGCTCGAGGAGGTTAGCAAGAAGATCCGCGGGGCGATGCAGGAGCGGGGCGCGGAGAGGAGGAGGAAGAGCGAGAGTGGGAGTGGGAGTGGGGGGTGGGATTTTGCGGGGAGTGGAAGTGGGAGTGGGGGGGAGGCGAGTGAGGCCGGGGAGAGGGATGCATAGGTGTGGCGCTTGATTCCTCTTTCTTTCAGCGTGGGTGTTTGGGGTACATGGGAATTTTCTTCTTGTGTTTTGGGCCTTTTGTGGGGTGGATGTAGAATAGGGTGATGATGAGGGGGTTGGTGAGTGGATGGTGGGTATTGGAGGGGTTTAAGCTGTTAATAGATATATATGTATGCATGCACCATCATCTCGGGTATAGCTCTTCGTCGCCCGCTCCATCGGTCCGATTGCACAATATATAACTGGTCCACAGCATATACTGCCCAGGATCTCCTCAACCTCATCCAACTACTGGTATCTAGAAAAGTAAATCCCATGTCCATACCAACCACCAGGATATATCTAACAACAAACCTTGCGAATTTTTTTAATTTTTTGGGGGGTTTTAGGCTCCAAAAGCCCTTGTTTCCACGACTACAAAAACACCCCTCGTCTCCCGTCAAATATATGATTTAGAAATGTTTGTATTGTGTTACTCCTCCGTTAAACGTCGATAGTTCTAGCGCACAACCCAGCCTGCATCTATGCATGCATGCATTGTTAGTAATTGTTTAATAGGATTCGAATATATATATATATTATATACACCCCGAACTTAGGATTGATAATTGCCGTTTTAAGTCGGGAAAGGGAGCAGAGCTGCTTTAGAGGGAGCAGTAAGGGAGCAGGGGAGAGCAGCGAGGGAGCAAGAGGAAGTACTATAGGGCAGTGCAGGGGCGCAGCAGGTGAGAGCCTGAAACAGCTTCCTCCGTCTCGGCTTGAGCTGCCCTCGTTGCTTTTCTGTTCCCTAAACTTCGCTACTTCCCACAGGATCCTTTTGACAGCTGAAGTGATCATAAAACTTCCAGCTTAGACAGAGGCTTCGGTAACAGATTAACCTGTTCTGTTCTGCCAAGGCAATCCTGAGCAGATATAACTTCCTGGCGCTCAAAAAATATCTTAGCCGCTGCGCGGTCTCTATATTTAAGCAACATTCTCTGCAACTATACAGTCTAACCACAACATGAAACAGTTCATTCACAACTTCCAGCGATCTATGTCTATTGCATTGTATTTCAATTGTCACTAATCTCCAAATATTTCCTGAGCGCATAGCTTCTGCCTCAAGCTATGTTATCAAAGTATCAACGCGCGATCGTCTTCCAATATGCAGATTTCAACGCGCCTGCTCTTTGCCGTTTGGTAAGCAAGCTGCGTGGAGGGCAGTGTTGCTTTTGCGGTACTTCTCAGGTACCAGCATACGGTAGCTTCAACTGTGCTCAAGCCCATAGTCATCCGATCTGCCATGCCTAAATTCTCGTCCGTCTATTTCCCCTTCGGCATCTCGCTCCCTTATATGCCTTCCCCGCCCAGCCTCGTCGTTCCGTCGCACCTCGTGTTTCCTCCTCTCACGCTCGCGCTTAACTTCAAGCTCATCGGGTTTGGCATGCCTGGATTCTTATCCGAGTATTTTCCGTTTGACCTTCCGCTCCCTTATATATCTTTCCCGTTCAGCCTCGTGCGTCCGTTACCTCTCTTGCTCAAGCTCAAGTTTATCTGGAATGCTATGTATTGGCCTGGTTTCTTGTCGGGATGTTTCTCCGCGCGGTAAGGGGATATTGTCGTGATGTATCGTGATATTCGGAATAGTTGTTATTATTATGATTTCTCCGTACCTCGGGAGGGGAGGTCTGGGCTCTTGGATCTGTAACCTTGTTCTCTTATCTTGTTCTATTCGTGAGTGAGACTCCTCGACATGGTACTCAGACTCTGCGAACCCATCTCTACCACTGTTATTTGTTCCACTCTAGGTCTCCGACTCCTCGATACCATTCTTTGCACTAGCCTTGGCCTCCTCTGGTCCGGTCCGTTACTTAGACTGCTTGTTGAGCTTGAGCGACTTTTCCCTCCTGGCCCCTTATTCGGATTTTTTGGTTTAGTAATTAGTATCCAGGCTCGCAAAAGCAAAATAGCGGCTTTCCGCTTTTAGCCTAAGCATCTCTTGGTGATTGTCGATGATTGGTCCCTACACATTGACTCCCCGTGGTAGAAGGTTGTTTAGACAGCATCAGTCCAACATCGGTCTCATTTCTTGGAATCAAGGCTCACGTGATCCTTTGGCTTATAGGGGGTGTTATTCGGACGTCACATCGTGACATCGTTAAATAATGCATTTAGCTCAAATTGAAATGATTCAGATATTATGCTGCCGCTGCAGTATCTTTGGAAGCTTGTTGAATATGTAAATGCAATGGCAAGGTTGGAATTTTTCTCTGGAAATGGCGACGTTATGCTACAAGACATTTAGGAGTTTGGAATAGCATGGCTTGCTTTTGATCATTCCAAGAAGGCGAGCAGGAAAATACTCAGTAAGGCGAACGGCTTCTTGTTATATAGTCGACTTTAATTGGTCGCTGTCACTCCTTTCGATATATAGATCTTCTACTTAGTCTTTTAGATAATAGGTTAAGCTCAAGATTCCGTACTCCTTCGCCGCGGCTGCGCTTTCCGCGGCTGCACTCACGTACACAAAAAGTGTACCTTGTAGAGTGCCCGACGCCGACGACAGCTAAGGGGACAAAAATCTGCCCCCCTCTTCCAGCCTAGGGTGAGCGCCGCTCTACGCTCGCGCGAGCCTGGGTGATCCTGGGTGATACCAGCGTGATAGCCTATCTATAAAATATAGGGGAGCTACTGCCTGATACCTATCCTTAATAGAGCATTGAAAATTATTATATATTAATTTTTATATTTTGGGAGAGCGATTTATAAATCTATTAATACTATTTATATAATAGAGTTAACAGAAGATCTTGTAAAGTCCATAGTTCTATAGGCCGCTCAGCGTACCGCCGTCGGACCACCGTCGAGTCGCCGGCGGGGTTCCGTCGGCCCGCCGCCCACCGGGCATACGCCCACTTAATGGGTGGGACGCGCATTACGCCCCAAGGGGCAGGAATGCGGCCGCCCATCGATATATAAGAAGGGGGAATCCGCAAGACTAGCTCGGTAGTAATTAGTCTCCTAATATACCATCCGTGCGACGGGTCACCACCGTCGCCCCGACTTGTCCTCGACTGCTCCACGCTGTCACATCCAATCCTACACAGCCACTGGTTTACCTCTGCCCAGCTGATTTGTGACTCTATATTCTACATTGTTAACCAACAATGCTTGGGGCCTTTGACACTTCTGGCTTGCCGCATTGACACCGATCGCCGCTTGGCCGTAGTTAAGTGGCCTGGCACGAGGGGAGCTGAGCTTGAAGCTAGGCGGCAGAAGCTGTCAAGACCTGTCTTCACGACAGGTTCGGAACAAGCAGTGGAGAGCTATAAGATGCGAATATCCAGCAATTGTTCTCCGAGGAGGTGGTGAGGAAGTTGGAGGTGTGTGCTGAGGCTGTTGCTATATGATACAAGTTACACAAGTTCTTCAAGAGGCAGAAGCGCGTCCAGATCGTGTTATAAGTCCCAAGAAGGATTGGAAAAGGATGGGGCTAATCGAAGCGTTTCTCCTAACCTCCTTAGACAAGGCTCGAAGTCTCAGCACCACGAATACGTTACAGCTCCGGCAATTCCGGAATCTGACAGCTACGTACAAAGGAAAGAGGAATACCAGCAGCTAAGCGTCGGCAAGTTCTCCTAAATTCTGGCTGACACCTCGCAATATCAAGCCTCTCGAGCGATGATCATCATCACAGCAACTCTCCGATCACATTGGACATTGGCATTGCTGAACCGCCATGAGAGCAGCCATACAATCACTCGAGCCCCCAGATCGCAGCAGCAGCAATGTCAACAACACCAATACCGCAGGCCATTATCCAGCTTCCTACTCGCAAAATGCCTTGATGCGATGCTGATAATTTCTTTGATGTTATTGTTCTCAGACTGCGGATATCCCATCGCCAGAGCGAAGTTGACCCAATAAACTTGGTCTTCGCCAGTAGTAATGTTTTTAGGAAGGAAAAATTCGTTAGAGAAAAGCCTGGCAGTCATGTCTACGATGCTTATACCATTCGAGCGCTATCGATTCCGCAACGTGAATGGGACGTGCACCTGGGCGCTTCAAGCAGCTTCAGGATATTGCAAGACTTGTAGATAGAACAAGCAAGATTCAAGTTTCGGAGTCATGGGTTGAGAGCGCTTTGCTTGTTTCGTATATTCAGGAACTTCTTGTTGCTGCTTGGCCAGTGGGGTATGAAAGGTGGCGTTCTGAGGTTTTATATGTCCTAGATAGCTCTCGTAGATCTGATCTGCATCGATCCCCCTTGCGATATACACAAAGGCTGTAAAGACTATGGAGCTGTCGACTATCCTGTCAGGATTATCTCCTACACTTGAGACAGGGTCAGTTCGGGTTTATCGATGTTATGCCGGTCTCCTTTGTCCTTTTCACTACAAGGTAGCTTAGTAACGTTACAATCTCGTCTTGATTATGACAATGCTAAAGTGTCTAAAATGCAAATTTAAAATGACTGCTTTGAAACTAATTTGGCTGAGTTATCAAAAATTGAGAATAAATTAATATGTATTGGTAGATGGCTTTAATAGAACACAAAGTCCTTGATAGTCTAGTGGTTATGGTAAGAATAATAACACTGAGATTGAAAGTATTAACTAATGCAATCAGATATCCGCTTGTCACGCGGATGGCCGGGGTTCGATTCCCCGTCAGGGAGTTGGTGTTTTTTGGTAATCTTTTACGCTCAATATATTGCTCCCCTTCCTTAACAATTGGTAGCAGTGCACGGCGAGATGCTCTTCATGTCGTTATATATGGGGCCTCCGAAATCTCGACGGTGAACGCCTGCCCGACGGCCTGTGCGACGCGAGATCCAGACAGCCTACATCCACCACCAAAGCCTCTCAAAACAGATAGTGTGCCGGATAGCACGTTAGACTCCTAATCCGAAGGAACGAATGAAGGGTTCCGACTCCCCCTCTGGCCATCAGGTTGAGAGCACCGATGGGAAGGAACTGGGGTACATAAAAGGAACGGTCTGCCGCCTTAGGAACGGCCTAGCTCAAGACATGCTTCACCACCAAAAATAAGGGCTTAAATCACCATTGTTACTACTAGATAGCCTGCCAGCCAGCGATGAGAATTCTTCGAAATACACGCCTATTACATCAAAAATGGAGCTCAAACTTATCGATAGAACTAAGTTTTCCACCTGAATATTTCGCAACATGCCAAAATACCAACGCGGCAACAGTCCTGCTCAACCATCAACCACATCACCATTACGCGCTCATTCACTAAAGTGATGTTACTCAAAGCGAAATATGAGCGTCTACAAGCGACGACGTGGTCCTATAACTACCGAGGACGTCATTTTTTGATCTTTTTATAAGCAAATGTTACGTAACAGTTGGGTATGGAGTTTTGCCAAGTCTTTTTCGATGCTCCTCCGCAGGCTCGCAGCTTATGAATCTTCAATGGCCCCCTTTATCGCGACCCTGATCTCCCGCCATTTTGACCCTTCACAGGTTGCGGAGGAATCCAGGGCCCAGTGGATTGCACCCGGCGATGTCTTCAGCGTGGTATCATCAATGTATCAATCCAGAATGGGACCGGATGATAATCCTTCTTGTACAGGCTGTTTGCCAGACCTTGCAGCCTCTCCAACTGGCATCTAGGCAGCTTATTTGCTCGATTGTTCCCTAACCGATCGGCCCAAACATGGCTTATAGCCACCAGATTCCAGCCGGCCATGGGCATCTTTAGCCATCCTGATACTGTTGCCTTCAGATGCGGGAGAAGCACTGTCTCGAGCTTGCCATCCTTGAACATGCATGCTGGGACTTTCTTTGAAAAATACTGGGCTTGCGGCGTTTGAAGCGCCTGAGATTTGAGCCTGGCGACCATGGTAGGCCTAGGCTTGAAGGTATCAGATCCGGAGCTAGACTTCAACTGAAGAGAGTCAGAATCAGCTGTGCTTGCTTTGATAGATTTCTGTTGAAGCGTCTCTAGGTCAGAAATCTCTGAATCCGAGCTTTGCTCACTAGTAAGCTCTGCTTCGAGGGGCCCGGTAACTGGCTTCTGTGGTTCCAGGAGCTCTGATTCATCCATGTCAAGATCCCTTGGGTCCAGCTTCCAAGGATCTGCTTGGGAGGAGGAGACTGCAGCGTCTTCTTCTTCATCAAATGTTGGCACGCTACCTTCTTCGAAACCCACAAAATCATAAGGACAGCTGTCATGAACATGCCGTGTCTCGTAGGTTGTTGTCTCAATTTGATAGGCAACGCATTCGCTTTCTCTGCATTCCAAGTAAGACTGCTCTGGCCTTGAACGCCTCACCTGACTAAAGAATGCTATCTCCGGCAATCTTCCGTCGACCAGCTGGGCTAGAATCCTTCGCTCATGAGGGCACCGTTCTTCATCGTAACGGAAATCAGGTATGCCCCGGAGACGAAAAATGCTGTAATCGACAAACCGATACTCCTGCTTTATATCATTACGGATGGGCCGAAATATGAGATCCTTTGCACGAGCCAGGGTAGCGCCCAAGATGACGATACTATCCCAGATCGATGGTTGGACGTCGTCGGCCTTGACATTCTGTCGTAGCTCATTGTGATGCTTTTGAGGGACGAGGTTTGTGTTAGAAACACGATTACGTGCCCGCTTTATTGCTCCTGATCGAAAAGAGAATCCGTCCATCTCTGCGGTTGTGTCTCTGTCAGCGATAGTCGACTGACCTTCATTGTGCTCGTAAGCTACCAGATACTCCTGTAGGAATTTGCTCGTCACGATGCGACCATTATCAGCAGTGTCTTCCAAGAAGTCGGCTTTGTTCACGGGTATTTTCCACTCGCTGAAGAATGCTTCCAGTAGCCCGAAATAGAGCCAGCTCTGAACGAAGCTTGAATAGATATGACGCCGCTCTGGGCCGTCTTCTGATATTTCCGAACACAGGGCGCGCGAGCCAAAGTTGTCGAATGGCGGGGTGTAGGAGAATCGGCGGTCCTCCAAGTATGGTACACTTGGGAGGGGTGTTGCCTGGCCGCTCACTTTTGGCAGATGATCTATGGTGATACCAGCAAGGTCTAGATACAGGCCAGACTATCACTTACGGGCAATGACTATGAGGGGACTTTTGGATTTTGCTTTTCGGTGGAGCAGTCGCTGTTGTTTTCAGGGTGTTGGAGAGGAACAGAGACATGCTGCAAACATAATTGAGCCATCCATCGAGCTGAAAGACGATAAGGCTGGGGGACATCGTTTCTACAGCCTTTCGGGCTGCGCCCCCTGCATCGCCCCCTATATCGCCCTACCTTATATACTCCCTCCCTTTCCCTGATCGAAAAAAGCAAACACCAATCCTAAATTCGGGTGGTATACAATATCTATATATATTATATATACCCTGAACTTAGGATTAAGAATTGCCGTTTTCGATTGGGAAAGGGAGCAGGGGAGAGCAGCGATAGAGCAAGGGAGAGCAACGAGGGAGCAGGGGGGGAGCAGCGAGGGAGCAGAGGGGAGTAGAGGGGGAGCAAAGCGCCGGCACCTTAGTCAGCTAGCGGTCACGTGTTGGCCTAGGTTCGGGGAAACTATATATATATATATAAATCATATATTGATTACATATATCCTGAACTTAAAATTAAGTATTGCCGTTTTGATTTAAGAAAAAGGAGTAGAGCCGTTTCAAAAGCAGCAGCAAAGGAATATGAAAAAGCACTGAAGGAGCGTAAGAAAGTACTGAGGGAGCACTGCGGAGCTATGCAGAGGCGCACCACATAGGGGCCTAAAATGACTCTTCGACCTCGGTTAAAGATGCCGTTTTCTCGAGCGCTTTAACTTGAATCTACAATGCCACCTCTTATTACTCCCTTCCTTTTTCCCTCCCTCATAGAATCCTAGCCACAATCCAGTAATGGTCGCCAAAGAAAATCAGCCGCCATCCGGGACCGGTCCCCCATCGCCATTTGATAGGCCTATTAAAGAAACTCTTCCACCTCTCTCAGGCTTCGCGCGCGCCTTCTTCAATGCACAGCAATCTCCCGAGGTCAATCCAGCACCATGGCAGCCTCCTCCCTTTCGCAAAGAGCTCTTCTTCTTCTATGGAACCTTGATGGATCCTGCGACGCTAACTAAGGTCTTGAATCTCATTGAGCCACCGATATTGCAGCCGGCTACAATTACTGGATATCATTGCAAACTATGGGGTCCCTACCCTGTGCTCCTGGATGGGCCATGCGGTGCGAAGGTAAAAGGGGTTGCGTTCGAAGTCCAGTCCGCGGAACAGGTCAAGCTTCTGCAGGATTATGAGACAAAGCGCTATAGGAAAGCCTCTTGTCGAATTCATCTGGAGGATGGCTCAAAGATTCGGGGGAAGACGTTCGTATGGCACTCAAGTGTTGAAGAGCTACACGAGGGAGTGTTCGACTTGAAAGACTTCCAGATGAAATCGTTAGAAGACTCAGTCGCAGAGCGTCCGTTAAGCGGGACTTGAGAGTAATTTTCAACATTTAGGAGGATAAAGCAAGGATTCATACTACCGCTTGCGCAAGATAAAACTGACAGCCCGCGAGTTGTTTACTTACGAGTAGCCGAAGATAGGGCGGTAAATGATATATTTTCCCCCTACCACATAGATTACTCCATTATTCCGTAGTATTAATTCAAGTAATTAGTACACCACAATAGTTATCTTACTGATTAGGCTGCACTGCTATAATTTTCAGCTATCAACAGTCTTCCAAGCATGGCTGCAATTGGAATCGAAATTGAGATCCTCCTAAGCTTGAGGGATGAAGAGAGTGGTATTGATGGGACAGCCGACTTGGAGACCTTTGCAGAGTGGCTTGTGGACGAATTCAACTCTGCTACGCGCGGGGAGTTCGCCATGCACTCTGACATAGATGGTGAGTATAATGGAGAAGGGGAAGGAAGAGAGTGGAGTATTACAGACGATGCTACACTTGACCTCACCAGGACCAGCAATCAATGTAGGTCCTTGATTCGCCATCTGCGACTCCCGGAGTAATGATCCATTTAAGCATAATAGTTACTCATGTTCTCCAGGGGCTGTGGAGCTTGTTTCGCCAATTCTCCGATACGAAGACTTAAGTTGGCGTGCCGAGTTGCAAGCAATGTTTGAGAATATCGAGAGTTATTGTTCATTTACAACCAACCGTAGCTGCGGCACGCACGTCCACATATCTCCTGGCGTAGGATTGATGTGGTCAATCGGAGATTTAAAAAAGATTGCATGTGCAATTCTCCACTTTGAAAAAGCGTGGAACGTTATCGTCCCAGTAGCACGGCGATATAACAAGTACGCCAAGAGCAACAGGTTCGACAATCCCAAGCTTGCCATGAAGACAGATGCACAGTGCATTGAAGCAGTCAATGCATGCGAGAGTTCTGTTACAAATGCGGACCTGATGAATAACGATGGGGACCGGTATTTTGGCTGGAATCTCACGAACCTTTATTACGGCCAGAAAATGACCGTGGAGTTCCGCCGTGGGCCAGGCGTCCAAGACTTCGGTACATGTGAAGCATGGGTCGCGCTGGCTGTAACGTTCATACAAGCCGCACGCCAGGCGGAAACTGTCATGGATGTGATCGGATTCTCTGCAAATGTCGAGGGGTTAAGAGCATTTATTCACGAAGGGCTTGAGGAGATCGGGGAGCAAGTTGGAGGAATAGATAGTTTGTTCGATGGGAAGACCGGTGCCATTCAGGTATCTCCGATCGGTCAGTTAAGCGCTACAGAGCTGGAGAAGTTGCGTCAAAAGAAGGCCAAGGACGACAAGAAGAACTTCATGGTGAAGAAAATACAAAAGACTTCTTGAGGAGGACTATCTTATTATGTATAATATGTACCTTGATATCTCTGGTGATTGATGACTATCCAGAGTGCTGCTGACAGCTCGCTTTCACAATGATTACACGATATGGTAGTAGCGTCCCAGAAACGTACCCTATGAGGGGCCACAGAGTGAATCCGACTATATAGCTACCCGCGCTCAGGCAAACTCATCCCGAGCAAACCTCTGTCAGGTCCGAAGCAGGCTCTCAAAAGTTATAATAGATTGGTGATGGCTGGCGAAAAACAGGCTTTAAAGCGTCGAAGGAGTACGCTGAAATCAAAGTTTGCTACATGGTACAAAAGGGATTTTAGTTTAATACATAGTTCTATGGGCAATTGTAGCCGAGCCTAAGACACGAGCTAATGTGGCTCTCTACATGCTCCCTTGCTGCTCGCTTGCCGCTCCCATGTTCCCTCAAGGCTCGCTCGCTGCTCCCCCTTGCTCTCTCTCTGCTTCCTCTGAAGCGGCCATGCTTCCTTTCAATGACGGAAAGGGCAATTGACAATCCTAAGTTCGAAGTGTATATAATGTATATATATATTTTGATTTGATTTGAATTCATACACCCTTGTGACATCGGTTTAGGCCCGACTCGTGGGGGACTCTATGCTATTTATATCGAGTGAACAAAACCCTCTGAGGGAGAAAACCACTCGCCGTCTATACGACGACTTCGCGTCGCCGAAACAATGGTCATGAGACTATGTATCAAGTTTGCATCTATAGCTTCTATTCAGCGCGCGACGCTCAAGTAAACTCTTGATGAGTGTCTGTGTTGCTTGATTATGACACATCGTTCTTGCTCTGCTCTTCATTGACGATATTCTATACAACGATGCTTCGATCTTCGATCTTCGATCGCGAAGTCGATTTCGTTGCACTCGTGATGCTCGTGATTGTAGTGCCGAAAACTGCGTTCTCTTGCTCAATGATTGTCATTCATTGAGCAGAGAAATACGTGATGAAAGAGAGACGCGCACGATGAGAAGGTAGAGTGTGATTGTACTGAATAATTCTTTCCTTCTCTTGATTTGACTTGTGTCACGTAGACGTTGAATGAATTGTTAGTATAGGCGTGCGATCGCAATCGTTCGATGATTGACTCTGATCGATAGAAGAGAATGCGTTCTGATCGTTCTTCTGCGCTCTCAATTTTTCATGTAGATAGATGTATGACTTGACGTCAAGTAAAGAAGATGAGCTCAAGCTTTCTCAGTATATCAGCGTGATCGACGAGTCACTACTCCTTCGAGCACTGTAGTCACAACTCTCAGATTGAGATCGACTATTCTATCTGATATCTTTTCATCAATTACTCGATGACACTGTCGATGTGATGAAGACGTTTCAGTATATCGACGCGATCAACGAGTCGCAAATTCTTCGATCACTTGTAGTCACGACTCTCATACTGAGACCGACTTTTTCACTAGATATCTTTTCATCTCTTACTGACATCGACATGTCATTAATCTCCTTCGTAGATCGATTGTGACTGTTAGAAGAGATGCTGTCGCGTAGGTGAAAACTCTGCACGATCGACTTTTCTGCTCACGCAACGTTCTAACATCGTTTGAATTGCGTCGAATTGAGATCTCTTGACTCTTCTGACTTCTATTCGAACACAGAATAGAATCAAAAGGTTCGTAGCCGACATCACGTACAGGTGAATCTTGTTGCCAGCCATGTATATATATATAAAAAGAAAAAAAAAAAAAGAAAAAAAAAAAAGAAACAGAAAGAAACAGGGAAAGAAACAGGAAAAGGAAAAGGAAAAGGAACAGGAAAAAAAAAAGAGGGGAAAAAAAGAGAAAAACTCTAGAAAACATTTATAGCCGGAACGAAAATGTTATTCCAATTAGTAACAACAACAAGACGGCGAGTGGTTTTCTTCCTCAGAGGGTTTTGTTCACTCGATATAAATAGCATAGAGTCCCTCATGAGTCGGGCCTAAACCGATGTCACAAGGGTGTATGAATTCAAATCAAATCAAATCAAATCAAATTAGTAACAACAACGCTTTCTGCCAGCTTGCTTCCTTACTTGCTTCCTTTCTTCCTTACTTACTTCCTTACTTACCTAGTAGCTATGTAAGAGCCTAAGATAGGTATACGGGTAAGTAGGTAGGTAAGTAGGTAGGTAGGTAGGGTAGGTAGGGTAAGTAGATAGGTAGGATAGGTAGGATAGATAGGGTAGGTAGATAGCTACAGTACGAAATACATAGGCCCGCAGACTAGATCTTTTGGTAGCATCTACCTTGTGTATATCGATAATACGCTTGTTGTTGTTGTTGTTGTTGTTGTTGTTGTTGTTGTTGTTGTTGTTGTTGTTGTTGTTGTTGTTGTTGTTGTTGTTGTTGTTGTTGTTGTTGTTGGAGTTGGAGGAGATGGAGGTTGGTTAGTTGGGTGGTTGGGTGGTTGGTGGAGATACATGCGGAGTTGTGGGGTGGGAGATAGGGTTGGTTGGGGGTTTGGGAAGAGTTGGGTTTGTGGGGGGTGGGGGGGTGCAAGGAGATGGATGGGATGGGATGGATGGGATGGATGGGGAAAGTATAAAGGACTTTGTTAGAATGATATAGGATGCTTTTGTAGAAATACAGCTAATCGACCAATCGTCCCAAATGTCATGAAGAAAAGACTTTTACTCCTTCGTCGGTAGCCATCTAGAAATACACTCCCCCAAAAAAACCCATGGCGTAAACCTGAACCATGAAGCGCTGTTAGCAAGAGAAAAGAGCCCCATAAAAACAGATCTGTCATTTCTTAAACATATAATGCCCATACAACCCACCCACCTCCCCCCACGCAACGGGACACTTCCGCATCCCCCACCACATCGCGCCCATCTTCCACTCCCTCCGCCCACTGCCACTGCCACTGCCAGCCTCCTTCTTCGGCTCCCGCACATACCACCCACGTCGCCCAATCTCGCGGACCACCCATCCGAGCCTCTTGTTCGTGTTGCGGCATTCGCGAAGGGAGGAAATGGCTTTGTCGCCTAGCTCGAGGACTTCGAGGGGAGAGGTTTGGGAGGAGAGTAAGTTGCAGGAGGCGCTGAAGAGGGTTGATTGCGTTATAGCGGGGATGTTGGAGAGGTCGAGGTAGAAGAGGGTTGGCGGGGTCCATGGAGATGGGCAGGTGCGGGCGAGGGAGTCGGAGGATGGGGGCGGCGGAGGCCGGAAGAAGGAGTTGATGTCTTGCATTGAGAGCTCGGCCGATGCGAGGCCAAGTTCTTCGAGGTGTTTGGTCAATGGGAGGAGGAGCGGGATATGGTTCGGGCGGATTTTCGCGCCGCCGAGGTTGAGGGAGCGGAGGGTGGAAGGTAGGGATGGAAGGAGGCGTGTAATATCTGATTCCAAGAGGAGGCGGTAGCGGGAGATGTCGGTGGCCAGGTTGAGGTAGACAAGGGTTTTGGCTGCTGGATGGGTTGTCAGAAAATCGACCACGCCTTCGCCGGTAATCTGGGTGCAGCGGCCGAGGTTGAGGTGGGTCAGCTGGGCGGTTGTGGGAAGTGTGTCGAGAGCTTTGTCGGTCATGCGGGTGTGGGAGACGTCAAGGATGGTAAGGTGCGGGAGTTTGGGCAGGAGGGACTCCAAAGCTGCGCTGGTCAAGGTTTGACACTCGTGCAAACCTAGGCGCTGGATATTGAGCATGGGTGATGCAGGAGCCGTCAAACCCGAAACGACGGAAGTAAAAGCGTCCGCAAAGGCTTTCGACGACGCCGCACAAAAGTCTACGGCCTTCAATTTCGGCAGGCCGAACAGTATCTTACGCAGAACGTTCTCGTCCACATCTTCATCTAGGTGCTCTTGAAGAAGGATTTCCCGAAGGGTCGGAGTAAGCTCAAGGCATTTCAAGAGAGTTTTTGGAGTCATGTTTTGGATCTCGGAATTCATCTGCCTCGAGCGCGATAGTCCGACTGGTGAAAAGTGGGACAGGTCAAGCCTTCTGACAAGCGTCCCCAGGCCAGGGTGTTCTGAAAGGTGACGCATGAACTTGGAGAAGTTCGAAGAATGGGGGATGGTGATATGGTAATAGAGAGTGTTGATGGTGGCAACGTGCAGTGTCCGCGAGGTCAGGAGACAGGAGACGAGATCCACGTTTCGTGGCGTGTAGCCAGTGGAAGGGACATCGTTGTCAAGAGCAAGTTGTGCAATGATATCATCTGGAGGCATGATTAGCACAGCTTGGAGGCGCTCTGGCGGTAGACTTGGGTGATTTACCCAGTATCTCAGCAGGCAACTTTTCCAACGGCGCTTCCCCAGGGCCACTGGAATTTTTGACCGGAATCGCCACTGACTCCTGACGTGTTCCCGGGCCCCATCCGGAGAGCTCTGATATACCGGTCCTCAGCGCAGTGTAGCTCTTGCTTCGAAGTTTGCCCCGAGGCCCGGCTGGTTTCCACCCTTGAGGCCGTCCACAACGGCAACAACAACTGCATGATCCGCTCTCTACTGCGCTGTCATTGTGACCACCTTCAAGCCTCAAGGACAGTGTCGGCGTGTTCACGGACTCGAGGAAGGATTGGGCGGTGCCTGATCTCATATTGCTTGATCAGTCTCTTGTTTCGTGGGGTTACTCTTAGGTAAAAGATTTCAGAAGAATTCGCCTACCGCAGTCATCCTCTTTCACCGACGAATATGAGCTTTTTCTTATTATTCCCTCTGGCTTCGGGGTCTGTGAATCGCACGGTCGTACTGTGGGGCGCTTGTCGGCAGTAGACACGGTCCGTCGGTTGTTGGTCTGTTCTGCAGCTGCAAGGAGCTCTTCCGCCGGCTGATAATCTGGGGTAATGGGAGATGAGAATCTTCGATTGGTGAGTCTATGGAAGTCTGTTGCTTGATATCGGTCGGAATAGGGTGTGGCATGCGCATCACGGAATGAGGCCATCCCCACTCGGTATCGACGTTTTCCGATTCCGGTCTTTGACATCAATTCCAGCGTCAATCGGGTCTTGGATCACAGGAGCGTGAGAGTGGAGATAGTTGTAGATGTAGATGTGAACAAGAGGAAATGTTTGGAGAAAGATGTTCCAAGACAACGGAACAATCTATGGGGTAATAATAATTGTTGGAAGTTTGTAGTGCGCAAAGGGGTGGTGGGTCTTCACGCCTTTGGTTGCTCAGTAGTAGTAGTAGTAGTAGTAGTAGTAGTAGTGGTGGTGGTGGTAGTGAAGTCCAGCAGCTGACTAGGAAAAGACTGCCAATGGAAGAAATTGTTTCCTCCCCTCTACCCTTTGTGGTAGTAGTCTCATCTATCTCCGTCGACTCATCTGGGAGGGTTAAGAGACTTTACTGTGGCGGGCGTGTAATCATGATTCCAGTCATCCAGTCATCCAGTCAGAGTGTTGCATCATGATCTTCCCGTTGGCAAAGCGTCCGTACGGATGTGTCAAATTGGCACTCTGTGACATAATAACAACCGCCCCCATAGTGACCACGTGCCGTCAATGTGTCTGCACCATTCCATTAACTGAAGTCTTGGCCGACAAAGGATTGTCTCCTCTTTGGGGAACGTTGCGCCCTTGAAAACCCGGGCTGTTCTCATGTCGGGCGTGGTGATAGTTGAACGTACAGAAGATGAAAGAGTCGAGAGCCAAGAGCCAAGAATCGGGATGATTGTTTCGTTCGGTTATACGCGGGTATTTTATTACCCCTCGTAACATTACATCGTCCAACTGGCTCGACACTCGACAGGGCCCAAAGACAAGATGGACGAGATGCCCAAAAGGCATGTGCTCAGGCCTCCGCCCAGACTGCGAGATGGCCGTTGAATACGCATGTCAAACTCAATCTGTAATACTGCTCTTCCACACCCGTCAAGATCATCCATGCATAAGCACCAGTCAACGCTATATATCAAAGGCCATAGGGCCGCATGAAACCACCAGCACAACGCACCAACGCAAGCCGCAAATCCCCAGCTTCGACCCCAGCTTCTCCGCATACTGATATAAAAACCTAAACAGACTGTAGACCAAAAGGGTAATGTGCCATGTCCCGAACACAAACGCGATTCTGCCTCATCGAATTTTCCCTTGTCGCTTAGGCGCCGGCGTCCCATACGCAATGTTAAAGTCCGCCATCATCTTCTTGGGCGCTGGAGTTCCATTCACACCACCGAGACCTCGAAGTCTTCTCACCCGAGGTCGCTTCTCCTCTTTGCCTTCGGTCGACTCGGGAACATCTTGGAAATATACAAGCTTCTCGTCCCACCCGACTGCTTTAGCGTCGTTGTTTCCGTGCTTGACACCTGCCAATTCCGATCCTTCGGTAGGTAGGTTCTGCAGCGCCAGACTAGGTGTCTTCGCTTGCCCTTTGTTCCGTCGAGTGTTTGCGCGTGTTACTATGGCCAATTCTTGGGCCACCGATTTCTGCAATACCACCGGGTCTGTTCCATCGGCCCTTCGCACAGGGATGAAACTTGGCGCGCCCAGAGTGGGCTTCGATGGTGCAGGAGAACGTGTTCTCGTGCTTCGTCGACATGATGTCGGCTCTGGCACAGGCTCCTCAAGGTCGTCAAAGTCTACTGCAGCCAGTTTTCCTTTCCCAGGTGGGGTGCCTGGTCGGTTGGCAATATCCCGTTGCTTTTGCGTGGATGGAGAGTTGCTATCTAGTTCAGCAAGCGCCTGGCGGGGAGTTCTGCGTGGGGAGTCGAGGGGTTTGGGCGCGCTCATAGGGATGCTGCTAGGTTGAGCAAGCTTTCGAGCTTGCGCTCGGCTGAGGAACTCTTTGAGCATATTGGTATCGTCGCTAAATCGAGCACCAGATCGTGTCCTTCCTTTGGGGGCCTCCACCGATTCTTCGGATGTTTCTTCTCTTTCTACCGTTATAAGGGGATCGGCCCGTGGTGGTGTTTGAGAGGTATCGTCCAAATTTTCTCCAGCCTGAGACGGATCCAACGACGCTTCGCTCATCCGCTCAGAACTCTTCCTGCTCCTATAGTCGTGGAAGACGATAGCCGCCTCGGTAATTTCCTCTGGTGTCAAGTCTTCCATACTCAAGCGTATACTGTGCCGGGTTCTCTGGGCAACCGGCAATTCCTGAGTGACAATGTCTCCGGCTACATCCTGGGCAGGCTTAGGTGATCTGCAACTTTCCTCTTCACTATAGGCATCCTTTTGCCCGTTACTCGAGAACCTTGTCCGTGTATGTTCACTGACTGTGATATCTAACCGTTGAGCTCCCATCGAAATATTAGGACTCCAATATAGACCCATAGGACTGCTAGCTTTGGGATCGGTTAAAAAAGGGCTTTGTTCTCCAGCCTCGATGTTCAGGCGGTCGGGTTTCAAAATGCTCTGTTTATGTGGTGTTACTTGACTTATTTCCGTGGATGCCTCTTCTTTCACACTTTCCGATGGCGTTATATTATCTTCAAATTCTAACTCATTGGAGTCCACATCAATAACCTCCAAAGCTGTAGGATTCGCAAGATCGCTGATATCAGGCTCCGAAAGATGACCTGTTTTCATCTTAGGTATGATAGCCTCAATACAATTTATGGCATCTTCAGGCACCGGTGTTGAGTAAGTGGCGGTCTCTTCATCTTCCTCTGTACTCTGCACAGTGCATGCGGTGTGCTTGTTCACGTGTGGAGACATAGAAACAACTCTCCGGTCCGATTCTCCAATTTCGGTACCGCTCAGATTGGCTTCTCGTATTGACACCAAAGCAGCCGATTCATCGTATGTGAAGGTGGCGCCCGAAGTCTCATCTTGGTTGCTTTCTTGAATGGATCCCTCCGGCTCCGGTAATGAGTCTTCCTCTGCTGCATCAGCCACAACAAATTCCTGAATAGAAGCATAGTCCTCTTCTGAGCCATCAAACAGAGCGTCCAAATTACTAGGAGCACCCTCCTCTTTCGAGGTGTCGCCCATTTCATTCGGATGGCTAGCAACATCTTTTTCTGCAACGACAGCGTCCGAACCTCCTGACCCTGAAACACCCAGAAGGTCTTCCAGTACTGGACTATTCTCACGCAGAAACATGTCATCTAGTACCTCGCCCTCCACCGCTTCAGCACGCGCACATAGCTCAGCGTTCTCGGCAGCACCATTTGAAAACACAAGTTTCGATCTTGGGCGATCAGGTCTCAAGCTTTTCCGGCTTGCATATTTTCCTGGTGGCATTTCTTAGTTAAGATTCCCCTGGAAATTTCATAGAATCCATGCTACTCACGTCTCGGTGTCCCAGGCGCCGTATCTCTTAGCGTAGTAATATAACCATTCGCATTTCCCACTCCTGCGCCTTTTCCAGGCTCAGGCGCATGTTTGAGACAGAGACGCTTGATAGGCCGTGAACTTCTCGTAGGTTGCTCGCCATCAAGCTCCGTCTCTTCAGAATCTAAAGCATCGTTCCCTGTATCTTGTCCTTGCGTGCTAGATCCCTTGGCTCGAAGGTCGTACCGCTTCCATACCTTTCGTCCCTTATGTCGATTCGCAAACGGTGATTTCGGCGCGCGTTCCCAAGCCCGCGGTCTATTAGAAGCGACTTGGTCTTGGAACGTAAAAGGATTGGCGTTGTTTTCTCTTAAATGTGGTTGTGAGCCCTTGAACAAACCTTGAGGAAGTTGATTGGGGAAGGCGCGAGACTCACGCGGAAGGAAGCGTTCCCATAATCGGCAACGCCATTTGGGGAATACTAAGGTACATGAAGGAAGACCAATCTAGATAGGGGCTTGAATACCAGCAATGTTTGATCAGTCGAAGTAATAAGACATGTGGAATAGAATACAAGTCGTCTATGAACTCGGTATTCGAGGCGGGCGAGTAAACAAACCACCCTGGCCCGTGCGCCCCGCCAAGACTTTTAGCGCCCTCGTCTCGAACCTTGAATCGCCTGCCCTTACTCCGTAAAACTTCTAGCATTCGAGACTGTTATCGCGCCTCACTCCACCCACTCCCTTTCACGCTCTGATGCCAGACCAGACTTGCATGATATAATCATGCAACGTCGATAGGCCATCTTAACCTGGACTGCCAGCCACCAATATGCCGCCAAAAGGCTCTACAAAGCTCGCCCCCCCTCGATTAGCTCCGCTCCCTAAACTGCGTGTACGGCGCCCGAATCAACAAGGAGCAAACCCTTGTTTAGGCATCATGACTTCCGTGCTTGGTATTTGTTTTACAATTGGTTCCAAGGGTTGCTATTGCTGACAATGAATGCAGGCTGTTGGGCATCAGCTGGGCAGGGCCTCGCAGGGTGCGCGGCGCTGGAGCAACAATTGCGGGCGTGTATGGACGCACCGGTAAGTCTCCTGATCTTGTCATTTTGAGCTGGGTAACATGAAATGCGGGCCTTGGCTGGAAAGGGCAAAGTCTGGGTCAGTTGCTAAGGGTGTATATCAATTTTGCAGAAACCGAAATCACAGAAGAAGAACACTATCAACCACCATCTCTCGAGATTGTATCCTAAGATCATAGGGCCTCATAAACGAAAGTAAAGACGACGGTGGAATAGGGAGGAAATAAATGTTTATACGGAAAGGCTCTGCGCACTGCTGAAGGATCAGGACGTAGTGTGCTCACCCCAAGTGCTGAGATGATGTAGAGAGCGAAGTGGGAGAGATAAAAAGGATACATGGGTCGGAGTTTCATGGAGTGAGGCATTCAGTGGCGCACTAAAGCCTGTATCTCTGCTTTATTGTAAAAAAATTTGTTGGCAACAACTTTTAACCATCTAGACACACTCAGGCTGATTTTTAAGTTCGATTTGTACAAGACCCCGATAGGATTCAGTTCGAAGATAGAGGAAACAAATTGAGAAAGACTCGAGGTAAATGGACACGTTAAACGTTGTTCGCACCATTCGTTGGCGCTCGTGTCCGACTTTTATATTTATCTCTCTGGCCAATTCATCATCCAAACAGATCGAAGAGCTAATCAGGAGACATGCACAATGTCTATCATCCTTTTGTACTTTCAGATTGTAGCTAGTCGAATGATTGTGAAGGTCCAACTAACGTCAAAAGAGCCATCTTGGAGACACAGCATCTGTTTATGAGTCCGAAGCCGAGACCTATTCATGAAGTGGATCTACTGTAGTCTGTCATACAAATTAGGTGCATGCGAGACTAAAAGAGGAAACATTCATTTGAGAGAGATAGCGGGTGGTTATATTGTTGGGTGGTTCCCAATAAACTCATGGCCAATATTTTCCACTTCTGCTCCGGAGTTGAATTTTACTGGTTGCTAGAAGTTTCTCGGAATGATTATGACGATGCTGTTCAGGCCGGAAGACTTTGATGTCACGAAGTTCAAATCTCAAAGTGACATCTATGAAAACCCTTGGAAGGTTCGATCTAGCTGTCACACGGAGGTACAAGCGACGATACGGTTACAAATGCGTTCTGCAACCTTGTTACGTCTTCGCCGCAGATATGGCAGATGGCTTCTGAGGATTTCATAGAGCTGCGAGGAGGGCTTACCACGCAAAATGGGCACGGCAACGGGGTTAGAGAAAAGATCATACGACGGACGCGATCATTCAGGCATGGCTGTACTGTGAATGTCCTTGTCTCGCATGCAGCAAAATGCATTGGACGGTTTTCTCTAGGGCTTGGAAGTTATGGGCCAGTAAAGACGACCAAAGACTAATTGATCAGACAAGCGCCGTGCTTGAAACGTTGAAAATGATGTCCCAATATTCGAAGCCTTTCTTCAATCTGTCAAATAACACGCACGAGGTCCATTTGCCGGAAGGACGGTGATTAGGTGATGCCAGACCGAAAAAGGATCGTGAAACGGCCACCAGTTCTCTTTGCTCGCTCGGTAGATCGGGATGGGGAGGCTTGTGGCATAGACGGTCGTGATTCCCGATTCTTGCTTTCGCTTGCCCAGCTGGGAGGACCATCGGATATGGTCTTGAAGGACAATGTTGACCGTACGACCAGGTAAATAGACATTCTGTGGCCTCAGGTATTTGGGCATGACTCCAAACCACTCTTGTTGGCAAAGGAAGCGCTAAATAAATAACTCATTATTGAGTATCTGGTGGCAACGCGATCAGCTGCCCGTCACCGACCCCTTGACCTTCTCTGGCCCCACTTTGCATAGTATTCTGCCTCGAAGTGGCACCAGTCCCAACAAACGTCATGACCCACTGTTTGACTTTCACTACTTTAGCAACGCAGACATCTTCAGCGCCCTTGGCCTCCAGCTCCTGAGCACTGTAGAGCCCTTGACGATCATTGACTCCAAGAGTGTTTCTGTAGAGTAGGTCTAGGGTTGTAATGTTTTTCCTCAAGCTCTGCCCGTATACCTTGCCTCTGAATGAGTTTAGGGCCACATTCTTCAGAAGCACAATGTCCTGTGGCCGTAGTTGCGACACCTGAAATCCCATATCACGTCCGTCCACAACGGACCTGGGAGGGTGAAGCCAGATATTGATTCCGAAGCCGGCTTTAGTATCGTCGCCAATGAGCATTTCTATCAATTCAACTTTCCATCTACCTTTGCGAGTTATGATCACGCGTGGCTGAGGTATGGCGATGATACCTGCAACGAGGTTGATGGTCATAGTTTGCGGTTCGATTGACCGAATGTATGCCGCATTGGGAACGTCTCTTAGATCAATTACACGGCCAAAAGACAGCCCTGCTGGCGGAAGTCTTATCCCGGAAGAGATATCTGTGTTGCCACTAGACGGCAGGGGAGTACTCTCGTAACTCGTGGAAAAGGATGTATCAACGGACGACTCGGGGTCAATTATCTGGGAGGACGGTATCTCTTCGTGGACAGCCAAAGAATGATCGTAATACTGGGAAAGAAGATCATTCTGGCTATATAACGAAATCTGCGACGCTTGCAGGTAGTCTTCGTCAGGCGAAGACGAGATAAATGAAAGTTCGTCTGTGGTCAAAAAATACGCCTCCTCTTGTCGGTGATCTAGTTCCTCGTCTACCTTTGATGCTTGTGTCAGTCCTGTTGGTAAGTGATTTCGTTCCAAAGAAAGAGATCGCCAAGCTGGCTTGGCATCTTTGCTTAACAGTGATCTCTGAGGTTCCTCACTACTTCGTGAGAAGCAGGGCTGCAATGGAGCACACAGAGCTGCTTCCTTCCAATCCAAGGAATTTGACAAAGGTGCTCCAGTCAGAAAGATGATCCTGCCTTCATTGTTTATCATTTGTTCTCCTGATATATATTCGTAAGCATAAAATCTTTTGCTCTCCCTTCTTTTTGTTAGTCCTTCTTTCACAAACCGATAGTATCTTGAAGTGTCCTCTCCCTAGCATTACATTCGGAGCAGCGGTCGCGGCCCAAACGACTCAATATTCGGGATATTCTATCGCCTACCAAGCCGCGAATGGGTACTACGACCGTTAACAACAAGCCAACAGTTCAGGTTGGTCAAGGACAAGGTGTACCCACGCCTGCACATGGAGCATGGCACTGCTCACGAACGGAATAAGCTGACGATCTTCTTAAGTCAGCCTCTTCATGAGTGGAAGTGGTTACCAACCGGAGGAGACAGATAATGAAGAGCAAGAGCGCCTACTTTCTCACGACGTCGAGATGACACACATGGCTGATCTAAACCCGGATCAAAGTATTGAAGAGGGCCAATCGCATGTGGAAACCAGATATGAAGATGATGAGAGCTGTCGCGAAGTACCGTCAGGACAGCTTGAGCTAGATGGGATGGAATTTCCTGCGGAAGGGAGGCAGATCGAGTACAAAGTATACAAGAGAAGGTGGTTCGGGTTGATGCAGTTGGTGTTACTCAACATAGTCGTGAGCTGGGACGTAAGCACATCCATGCATTGAAAGCAAACAATTGATTGCCCAGAAAGTGACTAACCCCACAAAAGTGGCTCTCATTCTCCGCCGTCGCAAATACCGCCGCAACCTACTTTTCCACCTCCGCTTCAAAAATCAACTGGCTCTCAACCTCCTTTCTCTTCGCCTTCGTTCTAGCCGCCCCTTTCACCCTCTACGCCCTCCACACCGGCGGGCCCCGCCTCGCCTTTGTCTGCGCCTCCCTCCTCATCCTCCTAGGGAACTGGATCCGCTACGCCGGCACCCGCATCTCCCCTCCAAGCTTCGGACTTACCATGTTCGGCCAGATCCTCATCGGCCTCGCTCAACCCTTTGTTCTCGCCGCACCGACTCGCTACTCAGACCTCTGGTTCTCCCCGCGTGGCCGTGTCTCTGCTACTGCCATCGCTTCCCTCGCAAACCCCTTCGGCGGCGCTTTGGGCCAGCTCATCAACCCTTTTCTGTGTCCCACCGGCTCCCCGAAGAGTGTCCCGCCGATGGTTCTCTACGTCGCCATCATCTCCTCGGTCGCCACAATCCCCACCTTCTTCCTCCCTTCCAAACCCCCCACCCCCGTCTCCCCCTCCAGCACGCACGCGCAGCTCCCCCTACTTAAAACCCTCTCCCTTCTCGCCCGCTCCCCGTCCTTCTACCTCGTTCTTCTCCCGTTCTCCACCTACGTCGGCTTCTTCAATTCCATCTCCTCCCTCCTCACCCAAATCCTTACCCCCTACTCGTTCTCCGAATCTGAATCCGGCATCGCCGGCGCCCTCCTCATCCTTGTCGGTCTCGTCGCCGCCGCAGTCATCTGCCCGCTAGTCGACCGCTCAAAAGCCTATCTGCCCGTCATAAAAGTTCTTATCGCAATCGTTGCGCTTAGCTACCTAGCATTCATCTGGGCACCCCCAACGCGCAACATCATCGCCCCCTACATCGTCCTCAGCATCCTCGGCGCCGCGAGCTTTGGCCTCCTGCCCGTTGTATTAGAGTGGCTAGCCGAAGTCACCTACCCCGTAGGCCCCGAAGCCTCAAGCGTGATCTTATGGACGGGCGGCCAGCTGCTAGGCGGGGTTTTTATCGTCATCAGTGATGCGTTGAAAGTTGGCAGTGAGGGCACTCCGCCGTTTCATATGCAGTGGGCGTTGGTTTTCCAGGCGGTACTTGCAATGCTGATTGCGCCGAGCGGGTTTGCGCTGGGATGGGTAGGCGGGAGTGTGAAGAACCAGAGGTTGGATGTTGATAAGGGGAGGGTGGAGGTCGAGAGGGGGGAGTAAGGAAGTAAGGGTGTATAAATATTTATATACTCACTTTTGATGTCTATTGTTTCCTGGTACAAACTTTTGGGGGTATAGACATTGCTCAGGGTCGGTCCAGCGAATGGGTGCCACACTGGGCCGTAACGTATGGTTTTGGTATCGCAGGCGCTGTCGGAAAATCAAAGAAAAGGCGAGATTGGGAAAGAAGCGTCAACTATCAAAAAACTCAAGCACTGTGTGGTCATCAGTTATTGGTTGATGGACGGCGCTTCCCCTGTCCGACGTCTGGGTGAGGGTCCCCGAAACTCCATTGCTATCTTGACAGTCAGATATCCTTACTCCCAAACGCATTGTATTATCTACAAGCATAAGTTTTGGGCTCTGCACAAGGGACTGCTTATAACGAAACTCCGACTCATTGTCGAATATATAGGAAGAAATGCGCCGCAACTTAATTATTATGAGTGTTCATGAAAGTGTGACCAACGATAGATATGGCGGCTACTGCCCCTTACTTCCTGCGGACCTCCACTGCTTGTTCGTACTGAAGTTTGGTATCAATTCAGCCACTTCTCTGTAGATCCGTCAACCCAGAAGGCATGCATGTACCTTTTGTAATCCAGACCAATTATGATTCCGTAACAAGGTGCACCAGAGGGATGTCATACTGGCCCGTGTCGTATCTTTTTGTATCGCAGGCGCTGTGAAGAAGAGACGAGATGGGGAAATAGGGCGGTCGTGTATGCGGGATAGGGAGTGTAGGTTCGAAGAACTGATATTTGTAGATATATGATCTTGGGGACGCGAGTACGTGCTAATGTACATACTATATGAAGGAGAAGAGATGTATGAATAGAGAAATTACGTTGGTGGAGAGAACGATCTATCTCGGAATGAACAGGAATATATGCTCGGGACAATCCTATCAGATGCAATTGTTGATACACTCTAATGTCCCTCTAACGACCACAGCAATGCATCTTTTCTATCCATCTGGAACACGATAGAGTTACATTTTATCAGAAGAGGAAGTCTCATATGCGCAAATGGCTGCCGAGGCTTTTGCGGAGGGTAATGTATGTACATGGCGGATCATCGAGACAGTTACTGAGACTCAGGATTGCATAGGCCGCGCGTCTGGATTCGAAGTTGCACGCTGTGCTTCTTCTTCGACGTGTTCCGGACGTGTTTACCTTAGTGTTCGGAAGAGTTTTGGAGCTGCACACTGGGTTGCGCAGTGCGAGAGGTGGAAGACTGTGATAACTCAGATATTTAGCCCAATTCTTTTCCTTGGGGTCCGTGATCCAAGGTAGTTCCTTCTTTGCTCTCTTTGTAGCTCACAACCCCACCATCGGTCAATTCACCAGGGTATAGATCTCACAAAAAGTCAGATATTAGGAGGAACAAAAATGTAGACTTACATTCCTCAACGCAATCCTCCTTCGGCCCCTTGTGATCCGGGTTCTCGTGCTGCTGCGTTACGCGCTCAGCGCACTCATCGTAGTGGTGCTTAAGAGGGGCGCATTGGGCGGAGTGGGCACATTCTATTCATGAGGATGGAGAAAATTAGTCAACAAATTAGAAACTGTGGTAAGGTGGAACAACATGTGAGGGTGAGTGCAGGATTGGGGGGGAAAGGGGGGGAGGTATTGGAGCGTGAAGATGCAGTGTAGGCGAGTGGTGTTAGTTAGGGGAAGATACTGAACGGTAAATCTGAAGTCTGTGTCGCATGACCATAATCCTTCTCTCGGGAGCAGACAATTAGAGCACATACCTTCCTCCAACTTCGGCTTGATATCCTCCGGTTCTTCCTCTTCTTCCTCCTCCTCCTCCTCCTCCTTCTCGTCAGCCCCGCCCTCCTCCTCTTCTTCCGCTTCTCCTCCTTCCTCCTCTTCCTTTTTTTCCCCTTCCTCCTCACTCTTCTCCTCCCCGTGCTCTTCCTGTCCCTCGTTCTCGGTTTCCTCGGGGGCTGGAGCGTCAGCGTGAGCTTCCGCGAAGGAAAGAGAGGCGTAGAGATCGGAGAGAATGTCGGCGAAGCCCATCGCGGATATGAGGGCGGTGGTTAAATGGGTGGTGGAGAGGGTGGTTGTGGGTTTTAAAGAGCAGTAAAGGTGGTCGGCGGTGGAAGAAAGTTGTGACGGGAAGGGATTTGCCGGGTTGGATTGAAAGATTTTGATTGGCTTAGGGGGTTTGAGCTAAGGATCGGACAAAGCTCCGCAGGAAAATGGACTTGACAATGTCTAAGGCACGACGTGACGACCATAAGATTATATTTTCATCATAACGGATCAGCACTGTTTGTCGTCAAGGTTTTCAAAAACACTTTGATGATAATCTTAGATGCCGTATCGATGCCCTGACCCCGACGCCAACACCCGTAAGGTTATAACTGTACAGATTCTCCCTTTCTAATACCCCGCTCCAAACTCTCAGCTATACTATTCTGCTGCGTTTCCTCGTAGCCAGGGGGTGGCTCGGTCGGATGCGGATGCCCGTTAGACAGATCTGCCGACAATGAGGTTGTGCCTTGTTCGTTGTCAGATGGGGCTGCTATGCCACTATCCCTCGGTTGAGTCGGTGGAGCTGCTGTTCTTGATATCGGTGTCGGCCGCTGCAAGGCAGGCGCTCCAGTTGCCTCTTCATAAGCCGGAAGTTGCTCTAGATTTACTTCGGATAGATCGGCCGCTGATGGTCTTCCGCTTTCCCTCGCCATTTCCAGCGCCTGGGATAACGTCTCTTTTACTCGCTCGTATGTTGACGCAAAGTCAAAAGCCCCGCCTTCTTTGAAAGTCATCTTAAGCTCGATAAACGTATGATGAGGTGGTATTCCTCCACCAACTACTGGCTTCAAAATCCCGGTCCATCCGTTTGCGCCGAAAAAAGGTGCTTGGACATGGGTGTCTTGGAGGTTTAGGATTGGAGCAGAAAAGGACTGGAACTGTGGCGATGGAACGGTGGGGAGGTAGACAACCTATACCTCAATACTATCAGCCAGTCATCATGAGCCCCAGATTTGAAGCGAACCGACCCGCTGATTCGTAATATAAGCCGTGCCAGCACTGCAATTTATAGCCAACGGCTCTTTTCCTGGATATTTGTTTGGAGTCGATAAAGTCAAGGACGTACGGGGTGGTGAGGTAAAGAGTAATACTTCTCGAGGTAGTTGTACAAAATTTTGACGTCCATCAAGCATAACCCAACTGTGATAGTAACGCCACATATGTTTAGCTTCTTATTCTGTACCGGCTTGTTTGCATAGGAACGAAGGAGTGGACAAGTACAAAGCGAAAAAGCCATTTGAGAGACCTGCAATCTCCAAGGAAGACAGAGGACTGGGAGTGAGCTGACTTTATAGACATTTCAACCTGCCCCACTTCTCCAACTAAAGCTTGCTTGTATAGTGAACGCACTTGCAACGATGTATTCTCCGACTTTTGCGTTTTACAGCGTTGAGAGCGGAGCCTTGGAAAACCGTCTACGAAGGAGGGCGTAGGAACTTTTAACAGCTCTTCGACGGACAGGCGGAGTTATGAGGTATTAGGAAATACGGCGCCTCGAGTATTCAGACCTTTAAGTTTCTAAGGTCAGATTAAGTTTAATAATGGTACACGGTTTGAAGAGGTTGCATGAGGCCGGCGGTCGTGTCTGGACATGGATCGGTGACGCAGTATTTAGTAATCATCCTGGTGATCACATGCCAGAAAAGGTATTTCAAAGAGAATCAAAGTGGTCAAGGCTACCGTGAAAATCTTCGGGAACATGTATGGATTCTATTGTACAGAACAGACTGCTCAGACAAACCAGCCGGTCCTACCGCCAAAGCAAATGCCCGTAGGCGACGCCCTGAACTTTTACTACCCATTCCTTCTATGATATCGAAGCGCTAAAATAACACCGTCTATGCGTAAATTTGAACGAAGAGCTCCAAGCGAGGACCTCGGAAACGAGAAGAGATGAGGATGCACTCATGCCAGAGCAAATAGAATTCTTATTTGTTGAGAACGTCGACTGCCCTCCATATAGTTGCGTGGTATTGATAGATGCCTGAACATTTTGAACCATGTTTACATGATGATAGCCGGAACTGTACCAGTCAGCGTTGTATTCAGGTTGTTTCCAAGCGATTGCTGGGACAGGAGCTTACCATCGATGTTCTGCTTAATTGACTTGTGAGGTAGGATAGATCCTCCATTAACGTAGATCTCATCGCCAACCGTCACATCGTCGCCAAGGACCGAAACATTCTCGAGTCTAGCCCACCTGCCTATCGAGCTGTTCCACCCAATAATAGTAGACTTCACCCAAGCGTGGTCTTTGACTCTGCAGTTGGCGAGAAGGACACAACGTTGTAACCGCACGCCGTCGCCGACAACCACGTTTGGACCGATTGTCACGTTTGGACCAATCCTGCAGTTCTTCCCAATCTTTGCGGAGGGATCGACAAGCACGTTTCCGCCGTAGACATAGGGTTCCGAAGATGGACTGAGTTTCTTCGAGCCTTTCTTAGTGAGCGAAGAAAGGTAAAGACAAGTGCCGCTGAGGAAGTCTTTTGGCTGCCCAACGTCCATCCAAAAGCCGTCGAGATCGAACGAGTGCAATTGACCATCCTTACAGATCGCTGGAAAAGTTTCTTGTTCAATGGATGTGGGACGGAGCTCGATACGTTTCAAAACGCTCGGGTTGAGAATGTAGATCCCGGCGTTGATACGATTGCCTACGAATTCCACTGGCTTTTCAACAAAACGATCAATTCGAGAGGCGTGCGCTGGCTTATGAACGACTACTCCGTATTTGGATGGTTCCTCGACTTTGGTTACCACGATGGTTCCCTCCTCGCCGTGCGATTTGTGAAACTCCGCTAGCTGATGGAATGGGTAGTCACAGATGACATCGGCATTCAAAACGAAGAACGGCGTGTCGTCTTTGCCTAGGGTCTTCTCAGCCAGCTTGAGAGGACCAGCCGTTCCGAGTGGCTCTGTCTCTATGGAGAACTCGATATTGACGTTGTATTCTTTCTCGTACTAGTACGTACTTAGCCATATCCAAGCAACCAACGCCAGAAACCAAACTCTCTACATACCTTCTTCAGTGCTGCAGCCATGATCTCCGGCCGGTAGTTGACAGCCAAGACAATATCGGTCACACCCGCAGCCGCCAGATTCTCCACCTGATGCTCTATCATGGGCTTGTTCGCAAACTCGACCAATGGTTTGGGGAGTGTGAGGGTCTGATGGCAGTCAGAATACTTCAGGCTGATCGAGCATCTCTCCTCCAGCCAGAGCTTCTCCCTGGCACTCGAGGGAGGTAGAGCCGTACCAAAGGTCGCAGACGAGTGCCATACCCGCCGACAAGAATAAGAGCTGTAGAGTTGAATGTCAGAGGCATGTGCACTTATGGGTGAATGCGTTCGCTCTTACCTTTCATTTTACGGATTGGTTAAGTGTCCTCGCTTGACTGGGATTCAGCTGGGTAAAGAAAGTGCTACTTGATCAAATGAGTGTAACAGTTGACGATGAGTTCTTAGTCAGGTAGAGGTTAACCCCCAGCGAACAAAGAAATTTCAATTGGGGTTTCCAAGAGGAAGTAAGATGAGTGAGATCAGGACACGTTCTGGATACGAGTGACGGGGTTCTGGTAAAGAAAAGCGTAGCGCAACCCCGGAATAATTTCTAGGGCGGCCGACATGGGGGGTTTGCATGATCGACAGTGCATACTGTACTAGTACCTTAAGGAGGTAAAAGGCGGCGTGGGCGGGTCTTTTCCAAGGGGGCCAATGAATTGCAGCTGTCAGATTAAGGTACCGTTACGGAGTAAAGTACCTACTATCCGTATTGTATTTCAGTAAGTAGATGATTCCTCTCAATCTCCACGGAAACTGTGGATTTGTGACTACCGTAGACTATCGGTATACAGGTCGGCATGCCTTACGCTAAAGACGATGAACATTGAGAAATAGATGATATATTGAACTTCAGATGCTATCGAGATCAAATACAGTACAAAGTCAAATGAAAAGATCTAGATAGAAATGACAAATAATACTATGTTGATAAAGAGAAATTCAATGACTCAGAAAAAGTTTTGAACGAATTTCATAAGTTATATTTAAGCAAATCGCGCTAAAATATCGAAATAACTATCAACAAAAGTGAGCAAAGAAACTACATTCATGCAAACATGAATTTTTGAAGAAGAGAATAATGTTACGAGTGTATCAAGACTGATTAAAGCTAGTCAATGATTTAGTTGAGATCTGATCTAGATATGACTTAACATTCTTTTTCTTTCTCAACATTCTTTTTCTTTCTCAACACTCTTTTCTTTCATCAACATCTTGTTCATTTACATCATTTTCTTTTTGTTGGGACCGTGCCTAGAATCTAACCACACTGCAGCGAGGTAGTGCGTAGCTGGATAGAATGTTTGATCAATAGAGGTAGCTATAACTAGGAAACTAAGAATACAGAAGGAAGAAGACAGTTCCGAGCTGTATCTATAGTAGGGCGAACAAAGGGGCGAAGTAGCCGGTTTGCTAGGGCTCGAATAGATGGAATGTTCCAGCATATTCCGATCCGGAACATCGTTGTTCCTTGTCCACATACCGAAATCCCTAGGGCCTATTGGCTAGGCCCTATTCAATGCCGACACGCTTCGTAACACTTTTCATGTCACAAACACATTTCTTTTGAGCTTAGCACAGTCTCTGAACATTACATAAATAGAAGCTTTTGTATCAATCTTCTTCTGTATTCTTAATATTCAGTTATAGCTATTTCTAAAGATCAAGCACTATCAATTCTGATCTTCATTGATTGTATTATTTAAACATTGTCACGATCCTAGCCTTGCCAGACTCAGCCTTCTAGCCTTGCCAGGCCTATTCTAGCTTCGTCACCTTGACTAGTCCCTATTGGGCCTAGCGTCGGCTGAGGAACACACATATGTAGCCAGCTTCTTTCCTGTAGCTACCTTTCTTCCTTAGCATTTATCTTCTAGTTAAATGACACTCATATTGACTCGCTCTATGCTGGTCCCTAACATTAGATAAATGCTCACCATCTACTACTCTGCTATCGACGAATAGACGATACGAAACAACCTATTCAGTAAGGAAAATTTGCAAGGGATTCTTCAAATTTGCACCACCATTTTAGGCCGCAAGGGATTCTTCGGTTCTACACCCATTTTTCACCATTCTATCCGCAAGAGATTCTTCGAATAAAGCACTCAGTTATTACCTGAAATTCACAAGGGATTCTTTGAATTTCCACTCACCAAAAAACATCAATTCAAAACATCAACCCCTCATCTATTCTTACCTCAACAACTTCTACCTTCTCTCATCATGACACGCGACGTCGAGTCAGTTGAGCTCCGAACAACTCGTCTGCTTAGAAGCACTGTCAGTAGAAGAGTTTCACTTCTACTCATCGATGCTTCAGTCGAAGCTGAGAAAGCTGTCATCGCATGAAACATAAACATCGAAGAACAACTGTTTCATTGAGTCAGCAATCAACTCAACGAAGTCATCAATATGCTGAACGAGCTACGAAGTCAGCGAGACTTGACTCTACAACTCAATGAACACTGACTTCTCGTACAAGATGATCACAAAAAGAGAGCGAAACAACTAGAAGTCGCTTTTGATAAAAACGATGAGCTAGAGAAAAAGATCAGTCAGCTACAAGGCGAGCGATTGAACTTCAGAGCGAAACAACGTCAAGTCAATCGATCTATGTCTCGTCAAGATACTCAGTCAGCTGAGCAACGAGTCAATCAGAAAGTTGAATGAAGCTCGACTTTCAAAGCTCGCTCTCAACGAGAGTCTTCTACTCTATCTGAAAACGGAAACGATCATCATAAGTTCATCAAGCTTTCGAATTCACTCATCTTCATCGAAACAGATGATTCTATCTGAGAGACATGAAACATCAAAATAGCTGACAAGCTCGATGTCAACGCGAATCATTATTCTACTGAAAAGATTCGTATTGTCTATGTGATTTTCAGACTAGAAGACGATGCTGATCAGCAAATCTATGCAAAGCGTCGTGTTGATGCTTTCTCACTCTATTAGTCACTATCAGAGCTACTGAAACATCTGAAAGAAATTTACGAAGATCAGAATCTTATTCGAAAGTGTCGTCGCAAATACGTTGCTCTGAAGCAGCTAAACAAGTCTTTCAGCTCTTTCTATTCAGAATTTACTAGAATATTCAGCTTTCTGAACTACGACGATATCATTCTGACAAACGACATTCAGAATAAAATCAACAATCGTCTTCAGAACGCGTTGTCAGTTTGCCTCATAGAGTTTAGCTCGCTTGACAAGCTCAAGATCTTTCTTCAAGATGTGAATAACAAACAACGAGTCAATTATCAGCTACGTGACGAGCAACGAACAGTCAAATCGATAGCAGCTTCGAAAAAACGTTTTGTTTCTTCGTCGACATCAGCTTCAGCTTCAACTACTAGCTATGTTTGACTCGCTACTTTTTTCACTTTCGAACCTGAATGATCAAGAATGTCAATCATCTGCTTCAACTGCAAAGTATCGAGTCATCTTTCAAAGAACTGCTCTCAGCTGAAGACTAGTACTTTGACATCTTGTGCATTCATCTCTTGTCTCAATGAGATTGTCATGTCGAAAGAAGAGAAGAAATTATTTACAGAGAAATCGAAGAATGAGACAAAAAACTAGTGACTTTCATCAAAGACGTGATGAAAGATGTGTTAATTTCTTCAACAACGAGCAGCTCAAATGATCTCTTTGCTTCGAAATCTTTGACTACTGAATGTGTACTATCTAGCAATGAAATTAGTTACTCATTAAAATCATTGATTGACACTGAAGCAGCTGACTATTCGTTCATTGATGAATTAATCGCGCAGAATGTTTGTGATCATTTGCAAATTAAATCGTTATCTTTAATCAAGCTCAAGTCAATAAGAAAATTCGATGATCATTATGCAAAAAAGCTTATTACTCATGCGATTTATTTGAATCTGACTGTTCAAGATCATATGAAACGTTTCGTCTTTATGCTGATTACTCGATTGAGTCAACATCAGATGATTCTCAAAAAAACATGAATGAACAAGATCGAGATGACTATTGATATGAAAGATGATTGTCTTCAATTTTCTAGTTTCGAAGCTCATATCAAAGCTTCTATCAAAGCTCATTCGACTCTTCTTTCTGTCATCAAGAAAATCACGATAGAACAGAAGAGTTCAATTCTCACTCAAATACTAAAGAGATCTACTTCTTCTATTGTCATTCGACTAAGCGAGAAGTCATTCTCATTCAGTAAAATCATGAAATCATTTAATTCAGTCAACTTCGCTTCGTCTTTCGATTCAATGAACATAGCAATGATAGAAGCTGCAGCATATAGATCACTAGTCAAATGATTGAATGTGACTACTTTCGCGATCATCATCACGAAAATCAATTGACTTCTAAAAACAGCTAGAAATAAATCAGAAAACGTAAATCTACAAGAGCTTTCACATGAAGAGATCTTGAAAGAAGTCAAAGCTAAACTTTCTTCGAAATATCATAACTATCTAGACGTGTTTGATCGAGCAATGATTGATCAACTACTTTCTCATCGTTTCTACGATCATAAAATTGAGTTGATCGACGAGAAAACATCTTCTCGAAGTCGTCTCTATCATATGTCTGACTACAAGCTTCAAAAGATGAAGAACTATCTGATCAAGCATCTGAATAAAGACTTCATATCATCTAGCTCAGCTTCATACGCTTCATTCATACTATTCATCGAAAAGAAAAATGATAGCTTGCGTTTCTGCGTCGATTACAGAAAGCTCAATGCTTTGATCAAACAGAATCGCTACTCTTTGTCATTAATAGACGAGACTCTCGCTTGTATACAAGAAAGCAAATATCTGATTCGATTGAACATCATTGTCGTGTTCAATAAACTGCAAATGCATTCAGATAGCGAAGATTTGACTATCTTTATCACTTCTTTTGATTTCTACAAATATCACGTGATGTCTTTTGAATTAATCAACGACTCGACTTTCTATCAACATTATATGAACGACGTGCTATTTGACTATTTTCATCAGTTTTGTCAGATCTATCTAGATGACATTATCATCTACAGCAAAACACTGAAGAAATATAAGCGACACGTATGATTAGTTCTACATAGACTACGAAAGACTGATCTTCAGATGAATATAAACAAGTGCGAGTTTCATGTTCAGAAGATCTTCTTTCTGAAACTATTGCTATTCATTGAAGAACTAAAGATGAATCTCAGAAAAGTACAAGCAGTAGTTGAATGATCTACTTCTACAAATCTCACTCAGATGCACTTCTTCGTCGACTTCTGCAACTTCTATCGACGTTTTATAAAGAACTTTTCAAAGATTGTTCATTCTCTGATTCAACTCACTCAAAAAAAGGTGATATTTGAATGAAATCACGCTTGTTAAATGATCTTTGATCATATGAAGAAACGAATGACTGAAGCATTTATTCTTCGTCATTTTGATCAGAATAGAAAGACTATTCTTGAAACAGACTCATTCGACTACATCAATGATGACATACTTTCTCAGTATGATGACAAAGAAACATTGCATTCAATGATCTACTACAGCAAGAATCTGAGTCTCGCTGAGTGCAATTACGAAATTTATGACAAGAAGTTACTAGCGATCATTCGAGTATTCAAGCATTGACGATCTAAGCTAAAATTGACTGAGCTATCAATCAAGATGTTCATCGATCATCAAGCTCTGACGTCATTAATGAAGAATAAAGAGCTGAGTAGACATCAGATGCGCTGAGTTCAGAAGTTAGCTGATTTCAACTTCAAGATAATGTATCGATCTGACAAACAGAACATTAAGATCGATGCATTAACTCGTTGAACTAACTTCGTGCTCAGAGATTTCAATGATGAACGCGTCTGCTATCAATGAATCACTATTCTGACGTCGAATCGAATGAAGATTGCTGATTTAAAGAAGAACGTCAGCGAGTCAATCTATAAACAAGTTCTTGACGTGAATGAAATCGACGAGAATTGTACTTTACTTCGCGAAGCAATAGAAAGAGACGAAGCACAATGAAAAGACATCAAGCTGAAGAATTGTCAAATTCAGAATGAAATCTTATACAAAGACAGTCAGCTATGAGTCTCATTCAATGAACTTCTGCAAATGAATCTGATTTGTGAGATGCACGATCAACTCTCAATAGATCATCTCGATATTCTTAGAACGATGAAGATCATCAAATGAAACTACTATTGATTGTTCATGTGAAAGACAGTAGATCGATATATTCGAAACTGCTATGTTTGTCAATGATCAAAGACATCTAGAGATAAATCAAATGACTTGCTTCAATCTCTATTGATATCTGAACAGCGATGACAGAACATAATCATGAATTTCATTATCAATCTATCTGATTCGTACGACTACAACGCTATTCTGACTGTCATCTGCAGATTGTTGAAAGAAAGACATTATATCTCTTGCATCACTGATGATGAAGATATCACAGTCGAAAAGACAGCTGAAATGTTGCTTCAATGAGTATTGAACTTACGATCTATCAAGCTTCATTGTATTCGATCGAGATTCTCAGTTCATCTTCATTCTTTGAAAGTTTCTTTGCAAACGACTAAGCATTTCTCTTTGATTGTTCATCGTCTATCATCTTCAGATCAATGATCAAAGCGAACGAGTCAATCAGAATGTCGAGCGATATCTTCGTTTCTTCTGTTCATACATGCAGAACGACTGATTCAAGTGATTACTCATGATCAAGTTTGTTGACAATAACATCTTGTCTTCAGTCATCTTCTTGACTTTCTTCTTCATGAACAAGAGCTTTCATTCTCATATGAGCTTCGATTCTGACATCATCGAGTATGAAAGCACTCGCGAACGTCTGCAGATTGCTCGAGTCAAAGATATATTCTATCACATGAATAAAACACTGATCTTCGCTCGCGAAGCTCTGATCAAAACACGAGAGCAAATGATGAATCAGACTAATAAGCATAGAAAGAAGATCAATTACAAGATCGAATCAAAGATGTTTCTGAATGAAAGAAACATCGTTACAGCGAGATCTTTCAAGAAGCTGAATGACAAAATGCTCGATTCTTTCACCAATCTAGATCTCGTCGACTCTTCATATAAACTGAAATTATCAGAGTCTATGCATGTTCATGATGTATTTCATTCTGATCTGCTTTGCTCTGTCGTTGATGACTCTCTGTCTGATCAAAAGAATGAATCTTCGAGATCAATAGTGATAAAAGATGAAGATGAATGAAAAATTGATGATATACTGAACTTTCGACGCTATAGAAGACGACTTCAATATCGAGTCAAATGAAAGAGCTATGACAACAATCTCAACTGATATAACGCTGACGACGACGAATTTATGAACGCTCAAGAGATGATTGACGACTTTCATATCAAATATTCAAGAAAAGCGCACTAAGAAACAACATTCATGCAAACATGAATAGTCAAGAAGAAGAAATAATGTCATGATTCTAGTCTTGTCAGACTCAGTCTTCTAGTCTTGTCAGATCTATTCTAGCTTCGTCATCTTGACTAGTCTCTATTGAATCTAGCGTTGACTGAGAAACATACATATGTAGTCAGCTTCTTTTCTGTAGCTATCTTTCTTTCTTAGCATTTATCTTCTAGTTAAATGACATTCATATTGACTCGCTCTATGCTGATCTCTAACAAACATGATTCTGACAATTTGTTGAATATATTGATAATCTTTTTCTAAGTGATTAAGATAATATTCTTGAACGAGATCTTTGAAGTCACGTTCTTCAGATCAGTAATCAAGATGAGTCTTGTATATCATAACTGATATTCGATTCATGTTAACAAAATTGACATGTATTTCTGATATATGCTTTTTATTGTGTGTTCAATCAAATTTGATGAGTTGAGAACTTTTCAAGAAAGCAGCTAAACAGTTATTAATCATATATTAATAAGTTATGAAATAAATAGTAAAATACTAACAATGAGTTAATGATGATGAATTCATCTCTTTAATCAAATTCAACACTCGATTTAAGAGCTTCTTTAAAGAAGTGCTTGAAGAAGAAGATGAATGAGTATGAATTTCATAAGATGTTAAAATAATGTAAAAGATAGTTTCAATATTCTTGAAAATAATATAATTGAATTTCACATCACATGTTTGATGTTGCAATGCACTCAATCTCTGAGCATGATCAATGTTTTGAGAAATGTTAGCATTATAATAGAAACATGATACTAATATGATCTAAATAACACTTGTCACAGATTAATCATCTTGTATTCGTTCGTTCAACAACTTCACATGTATCAGATATATTGATATAGTCTCTCTTGAACAGTGATAATAGAAAGAACTGATCTATTGACTCAGATTCTATGACTTTTCTTGATCAAAAGTGTTTCTTGTTAGAAACTTGAGAGTTGATGCATTGAATAAAGAACAAAGAATGATCAACAAATGTTTAGAATAATATTAATATAATAATTGTTATGAGTCTGCATAAAGCGAATCATATGAGTGTATTCTAACTAGAAGTTCAAAGCTGAAGAAGAAAGAAGATGCAACACGTCGTGAGTTTTACTCACGAAGACACGCTAGATCGCTAACGTGTCAACATCAGTTCTATACTAGTCTATAATAGTCTGACATGATCTATGTTAGACTAATTCGAAGTGCACAATTGCAACATTACTCTCTCTCTTCATTTAGCAATGTTCTCATTGCTGCAGTTCGATCAATCTTTCTTAAGTTGATTTCTATCTTGACTTGTTTGAATATTGTTCATGAAAGTCATTTACAATCTTTGAGCATTCTTTGAATTCACTTTCATCAACGTTGTATCAATGCAGATCAACGTTGTATTCTTTTCAATTAACACGATATTGTAGTCGTTTATCTCGTTCATAGTGTCTGAAGTTCAGTATGTTCTTCATCTCTCATTCATCTTCGTCGTTGATCACTATAAAGTCAGACGATTCATTTCGTTGTTCATTCAAAGAATTCTTTGAATTTAGTTGCAGCAGATTTGATGTGAACTTCGAATGTATCTTCATAGTCGATGATAGTTTCAATCGATACACATGTTCAATCTCGATCAGAATCTTGAAGAATTCTAGCATTTTATCGTCTAGCTTCTTTGACGATCGTGAGATCATTATGTTTCTAGAATTCAGAAACATCATGTCATTTATCTTGTAGATCATTTTCTTTCGATGCTTGTTAATCTGTTTCTTCATTGTAATTCTGACTCTTGTCAAGACTTGTTTGATCAATGCTAGTGATCATTTCATGTGTTCAAATATATTCTTTGCTTTGTCTGCTTCGATTCTAGCTCGAGTGATCTCATATTCGATTGAGTTCGAATCGAAGCTCATATGAGAGTGAAAGCTCTTATTAAGAAAGAACGTCGACTGTTCAATTGACGACGAAATAGCATTGTTATCGACGAATTCGATCATGAATAATCAGACGAATCAATCATCTTGCATATATGAGCAGTAGCTTCGTAGATATCGTTTCACATTCTGATTCGCTCTTTCTGTTTGATCATCAATTTGCAAATGATAGTCTGTGAATAGTTTTACCTTGATGTTAAGTCTCAGACATAGAGACTTTCAGACAATCAATATGAATTGTGAATCACGATCGAACACTATTGATCTGAATAGTTCATGAGTTCTAAAGATTCATATCAACAGTAGCTTGACTGTTTATTTTGCAAAGATTTCTTCGTCATCTGATCAACATGATATATAATGTCGTTTCTTAGACAATCGATCTATGACTGTCAGAATCGCGTTGTTTTCATCACTTTCTGATAGATCAATAATGAAGTCTAATGATATGTTCTGTCATTACTGCTCTGATATGAGCAATGACTTTAGCAGTTCATTGATTCGATCTCTCGATGCTTTTGACCTACGACAAACGTAACAGTTTCGAATGTAGCGCTTGATCGTCATTCTCATCTTTGATCAGCAATATGATCGTCTCAGCAAGTTCAACGTTCAATTCATGTCAGAGTGATCATTGATCAAAAGATCATGTGCTTCTCTTATCAATCAAGTGATCATTGACTGAGAAATTCATAGTTTATCATCTTTTCAGAGTACTTCATCAAGTACTTTGCAATTGTCTAGATCAATATCTTGACAAGTTCTTCTGTTCTGTTTCATGACTATTTGAATATCGAAGCACAGTTGATTCGTTTGATTTTCGACTATAATTTGATTCTGAATAGAAATCATCTCTTCGATCGAATTTTCGTTAGCGTTCGATTTGTGTTTCGAATCTGAGTCAGATTCTGAGTCAGATCTGAGCAAGATCTGAGTCAGATCTTAATCAGCTTTCTGATCATCTTCTTGATCAACTTCTATTGACTGCAGTTCAAATCTGTCTTCTGACAATAGCATCTGATGCTGATATAGCTTTCGATCATCATTTGCTTCAACTGACTTGACGTCTGACATTCTGATCAGCGCGTCGACTTTCAGATTCTGTTTTCTCGACTGATATATGATCTTGAAGTTATATTCAGATAACTTCTCAGCTCATTTAGTCTGTCGTCTGATCAGTTCTTTGATCGTCATGAAGTACTTCAAATTCAGATGATTGATGAAGATCTTGATTGAAATATCTGTACATTTCAATTCAGAGCATCAATGCTTCAAGCAGCGAATAATGATCAGCAGTTTCTTGTCATAGATCTCGTAGTTGCATTCTGCGAGAATCATGTTCTTGCTGTAAAAGATCATTGAATGTAGAATGTCTTCATCGTCATACTGAGACAATACTTCGTCGTTCACGTAGTTCAAGAAGTTCGTTTTCAGAATAGCTTCTCTGATTGAGTCGAAATGCTTCAGAACAAGAACTGTCGTCATTTATTGCTTTAGTTCTTCAAAGATTGTCTGACAAATCTCTGTTTATTCAAAAAGATGATTTTTTCGAATCAGCTTTATCATGAGTTGAATGATCTTTGAGAAGTTCTTTATGAATCATTGATAGAAGTTGCAGAAGTCAATGAAGATCTGCACATGAGTCAACGATCGAGACATTTCTCAGCTTCGAATCACATCTACTTTTCTAGAATTCATTTGCAGATCATTGATGAATATCAGTAGTTCAAGAAATGAGATTTTCTGAATCTTGAATTCGCACTTGTCAATGTCTATCTGCAAGTCGACTTCACGAAGCTTGTCTAGCACTTCTTTCACATGAGTTCTATGTTCTTTCAAGATCTTACTATAGATGAGAATATCATTCAAGTATGTCTGACAGAACTTGTGCAGACAGTCAAACAACACATCGTTGATATAGTGCTGAAAAGACGCGAATTCATTGATCAATTCAAAGAACATTACTCTATACTTGTAAACATCGAAGAAAGTAACAAAAGTAGTCAAAGTCTCGCTTTTCGAACTCATGTGCAGTTTATTAAACGCGACGATAATGTTGAGTCGAGTCAGATACTTACTGTCTTGAATTCGAGCTAGTACTTCGTCTATCAAGAGTATTGAATAACGATCTCTTTTGATCAGAGCATTCAGTTTTCGATAATTCACGCAAAAGCAAAGACTATCATCTTTCTTTTCAACAAATAGTATTGACGAAGCGAAGAAAGCTTTGCTGAAGATAATGAACTTCTTCTTCAAGTTCTCTTCTAGATACTTCTTGATTTTCTGCAATTTGTGACTTGACATGAAATACAATCGACTTCTAGAAGACTGATCTTCATCTTCTAATTCAATCTTATGATCATATGATTGATGTGAGAGCAACTGCGTTGTCTTTTCTCTATCAAAAACATTCAGAAAGTCGTGATAGACTATTGAAAGCTTCTTCTTCAGTTCATCTAATGACATGACAGAGATCATTTCATTCAGTTTCGCGAAATCTTCGACTGAGCTAAGCGCTTTGTTGATTTCACTAATGATCAAGAAGAAGATCTTGACTAAAGTTCGATATGCAGCGACTTTGATCATGACAATATTGACGAGTTTCTTTGCCTTAGTTGACTGAAATGAGCGAAGTTGATCGAGATCAACTTGAATGCTTTGCTTTGCTATGAGAGCAGATTTAATGAATCTATTCACTGATTTTTGATTCATGAATCTCTTCAAGATGATTGTTGATGTAACAATTGAGTTCAAGTTCTTTCGTTTTCTTTCGCAGATCTCGTTTGATTCAGATCTGTGAAATGCTGATTGACTGCTTGCTTTTGAAACAACAGATTTCGATGTTCGAATCTTCAACGATGATATTAATCGATCGTTTGCAGAATCTATCAACATTTGATTTCTTTTCAACCAGAGATTTTCAATGATTATCTTGTGTTGATTTAGACGAGTTATCAATAGAGACATCATTTCATTCTTGTGTTCTTGTATCATGATCGATGTATACAGAGCGTGTGTAATCAACTTTCTGTTACGAACATGTCTGAATCAATCAGAATTCAGATCTAACTTTAATCAATTTGATTAGAGTAAGTCATGATGCTATGCCTAGTTTGAATCTAACACATCTCTTTAAGTCATTCTCAGCACTTCTTCTCGTTGTTCAGCACTTTCTTCATTCATCTCTTTCATCATTCTTTTAGACAAACACATCTGATCTATTACATCACATCTGTATCGAGTCTAGCGCAGTCTCAAGCCATTATTTATAGAAGAGCTCGCACTCTTTCTCTTCTATATTCTTAATGTCTTGTTATAGCTATCTCTAAAGAACAATACATACATATCAGCTCTGAGCTTCTTTGATTGAATGATCTAGACATGATCTCAACATTACATTAAGAATCTCGTTTATCATACGATACAGATATTCATTACTCGTTCAATATACTCGTTCAGACAGATCGAGTCTAAAGAAATTCGTTTATCTGATGATCGATGCAATCAAAAGACAGAACAACACTAGAAAATCTATAGAATCAACAGCGAGACTGATTGAATTGCTAGACGACTTACAGCTCATTAAGTACGCATCGTTCATTTCGATTAATAGAATCAGCGATAAAGAATCTTCGTTGATTGCTAGAGAATCAAATCGATCAAGAGAATCAATTAACTCTCAAATCAAACAACAAAAACGACTTCATCTTCTATTGTCGAGCATCGCTCTTCGCTCGATTTCTTTCTTTTAAAAACACTCGTTCAATTCAATCTCTTCTTTCTCATGTCTCGTCTCTTCAAAGAGCGTTTCGAAGCTTCATTCTTCATTGTCGAAGATAACGACTCATTCGCTGAAATCATAACATCTTCTATGATCATGAAAGCTTTGAAGAAACGATGCGAAGAGCTGAAAGCTAGACTACAAGCTAGAGAGATTACTTCGTCATCGTCAATCTACTCTGAGCGTTCTAGGTTTCAGAAAATACTCGATTCTTCGTTGTTCACTGATGAAAAGAATTCTATCTGAAAGAACTGATATGAAAAAGTTCAGAACAAGCTGAAAATCAATGTTGATCTCTTTTCAAGTGAACGAGTCAAGCTGAGCTATGTACATTTCAGATTATTCGATGATGCAGCTGAGATCATTCAGTCAAGACGCGAACGTGACTGTTTCAACTCATACAAGATCGTCGATGAGCTTTTGAAAGAGCTAGCTCAGTTGTTCAATAATTCAGATAAAGAAGTCAACTTTCGTAGAAACTACTACAACTTGATTCAAGAACAGAAGAAATTCAGCGAGTTTTATACTCAATTTCAACGACTATTCTTCTATCTAGACTATCAAGAAAAACAGCTGATTGTCGATCTAAAGAATAAAATAAATTTTCGACTTCGATTCGCTTGAGTAACTCAATTGATTCAATTCAGTACTCTGAAAGAAATTCGTTTCTATCTCATTCGATTGAATAACGATCAACGAGCTATTCGAGAGATCAAGAATAAAAAAGCAATGATCAAAGCTTGAACAACTAAACAGATTATCTTCGCTGAAGAATCAGTCAAAGCTATTCGTAGAATCATAGAAATGAAGATGACTGATCAGTCAAAATCACGCGACGCTGTTTTGACTAACGTCAAAGAAAATGACTTACTAATCGAAAACTGCTTTCTTTGTCATAAGTCTGATCATACTTCTAAAGAGTGCTCGAATAGATCTTTCAGAATTAATGCATTAGATGACGAGTTTGATCATTCTTTGAACTTCAATTCAGAGTCTGATTCAAAAAACTAGTCATCTTTTTCAGAGTCATTGAAGAGGTAGAGATCATTTCTTTGTGCAATCTAATCGACGAAATTTCACCTATTGAAGAGAACTACTTCGAAAAGTCATTTCTAGTCAATGTCACTCTATTCTCGCAAGGCGAATTCTTCAAGCTACGATCTCTGATAGATAGTGACTCGACGATCTACATCTTGATTCATACAAAGCTAGTCAATCAAATATGTCAGAAGCTTGAAATTCAACTCATACAACTAGCTAAAGAGAAGTTAATAAGAGAATATGACGAAAAGCTGATGAAGAAGATCATTACTCATAAAATTCTACTCAATCTCACAGTTGAAAGTCATAAGAAATTGACTGTTTCAATGTTAATAGCTGATATAGATCATCATGACGTCATATTAGAAAAGCTCTGAATGAATAAAAATGAAATACTACTAAATATGCAAAACGATGTCATCGTTTTTTTGAATCAATTAGAAGCTTTCATTTCTGTTTTTTCGATGTCAGTCAGAGCTTCACACTCAAAATGATCACGATCATCAAATTCTTCTATTCATTTAACTCTCAAAGTGCTTCAACGACTCGCTTCTACTGCTTCGAAAAAGAACTTTTCTATGTTCAGTGTGAGAGCTGCATCTTTTCATGCATTGATTAAACGATCAAAGAAGAATTGCATCGAGATTTTTGTCATGTCGATCGAAGATATTGATAGAGAAATAGTTTACAACATTCAATGCGAACTGAACATTCTAGACGTCGCTTTCATCGATGCATCAGCTCAAAATCTAGAAGACATCAAAGTCAAGCTATCTTTGAAATATCAGAATTTTCTCGACGTGTTTGATCGAGCTCAAGTCGATAAGCTATCATCTCATCGTTCATATGATCATAAGATAGAGCTCACTAACGATGTCACTTCTTCTAGATGTCGAGCTTATTGAATGTCACTCTACAAGTTTCAGAAGATCAAAGAATATCTGAATGAAAATCTGTCAAAGAGTTTTATTACTTCTAGCAAGATTTCATATTTCTCACTCGTTCTATTCGCTCTGAAGATCAATGATGATCTTCGTTTCTGCATCGACTATCAAAAGCTCAATGTCATTATCAAAAGAAATCGCTACTCTCTATCGCTCATAGATGAGATGATTGACAAAATCGTTGACTGCAAGCATCTGACTCGACTGAATATAATTTTCGCTTTCAACAA
>JAABUT010000654.1_pt1 | contig 50643 bp, 40 predicted proteins | sample 5559281 | NCBI WGS metagenome assembly JAABUT01 (sample SAMN10711880, study PRJNA513359) | rock metagenome | isolation source: Antarctica rocks | place: Antarctica: Victoria Land, Ricker Hills nord | collected 2016-01-04
GTAAATGCATGGCAACAAGACAGGAATAATAAAGAAGCAACAATCAACTGGCAATTTACGAATGATAAAGCAAGGATAAAACTAAAAAGACTTTATCCGACTATTTCAACTTGACATGACACTAGCATCTAAACGGCATATGAATACCTAATGTAAGCTTTGTATTTTTATTACTAAATTGTTTAGACTTTTAATCTTTTAGCAAATAATTCGATAAAAGCAAGCCACTGTAAACCTATCCAATAAATGGGCTTTCAAACCTGATGTATCCCTTTAAAGAATTATTTGCAATAACTGCGAAAAATACAGATTTATAGAGCAGTATTCAAATCATTTTTGGTTTGAAGGCTTTAGGGGTTGTACCAACCTTTGCTTTAAGTAACTTTGGGATAGATTTTTCTTTACTTAAATCAAAACTTGCAGGCTCATTTGACTATTATATCAAAACTACTTCTGACATTCTTGTAAAACCGCCAACTCTTTTAGTTAGAGGGTATGGAGCTATGTTTAAACCAGTTTTCCTGTATTAATGCGATACTGTATTATGCTCCCCGTATGTTCGAGCTGACCGGACTTTCCTCTGCTGATTCTATGTTTCAGCCTGTAATCATTGGTATTACAAATGCCCTATTTACTATTCTTGGACTTATAATAATAGATAAAGTAGGACGAAAAAAATTACTGATAACAGGTATTGATATCAGAAGTTTTCCGTGGTCATGCTTTTTTATTTTTCTCCATAATGATGATAGTGCAGGCTATTGTTGTATGGAAATACTTTCCTGAAACCAAGAGCAAGACTCTTGAGGAGTTAGGAAATGAGCAGTCGCCAGATATTAATACTCCAGTTGTAGTATAAAATATTTTTATGAGACCAGGAAATATCACACAGGGAACTTAAGGTTAAACTCCTGAATTAAAATACGGTATTGCTGAAGTTTTAAAAGGAAATCACAGTTTTTACTTTCACAACCAAGAATTTCCAGAAACTATAATTTTTGATAATGAAGCGTTTGTAATAAAGCATAAATTATTTCATAGAGAAATAGAAATTATTCAATTTAATTTGAATTTGGGTAAGTAAGATAAGACACATATATTGATTGAAGTAGAGATTTATTTTTTCACCACCAAATCCTCTAATTCCGGAGTATTCAGCATTCGCTCCATTTCATTTTCAATAATGGAGGCTACCTCTTTTTTAATTTTAAAATAATTATTATTTATCTCTTGTTGATCAACTTTTGAGATAATCTCTAAGTCTTTCCAAGCTGTCATTTCTTTTTTAAGCTGATCATGATCATTTACAATTTCACAACAAAAAGTTTTTAATTCAATTTTCTTATCCGGATCATCTGCGATCATTCCTACAAATTCGCCGGAAGATAAAGATGCTATTGTTGATAAGGGTATTGCCATTTCAAGTTGTTTAGAACGGCTAACAGAAGTATCATTACTGTTTATTGAATAACTTTCCCTATCCTGCATTATTTTACCAAAACGATCTGAAAGTGTTTTGGCTGTAGTTCCGGTTACCTGGCCTGAAATAATATTGCCGGTAATATTCAAGATAACTTCTGCCAATTCCCTACCATAGTAAAAAATGCGCTGGCTTGCATCCTGCACCGCAAGCGTTGTAGCGATTCTGTTTGACCTGGCTGTTGCAATTAGACTATCTATGCCATTGAAATAAATGGTAGGAAATTAATCAAAAATTAAATTGCATTTATGGTTTCCTTTTTTGTTTATCAGTCTTGTAAGTGCAGCAACATATAGAGATATAACGGCTCCATACATTTGGCTTTTTTGGGGTTGTTTCCCATGCACACAATTTTCGGCTCTTTAGGTTTATTAATATCTAACGTAAAATCATTACCTGAAAGAGTATAATACAATTGTGGTGCAGACAACCTTGCCAGGCTTATTTTAGCACTCGCTATCTGTCCTTCAAGTTGTTCCATTGCATTATTCAGGTAAGCAGAGACAAAGGGATTGATCAATACTTCAATCTGAGGACCAGGCCATATTTATTAACTTAAGATTAGTTGTAATTTACAAGGATTTAATTTACAAAAGGTTGGTTTGCATGTATTTAAGACAGAATTTTTATAAATTATTGAAAGTAGGATTCTTCTTTCTTAAGAAAACTGGTAAAAATTCTGTTATTGTCTTAAATACATTCGTCACACAAATAAAACAATTCTCATAAAAATAATATGCAGTCAAAAAAAATTTTAATCATTGGAAGTACCAACATGGACATGGTAGTAAAAACAAAGCATATTCCCGCCCCGGGTGAGACTGTTTTGGCAGGTTCTTTCTTTATGAACCCTGGTGGAAAAGGCGCTAACCAGGCAGTTGCTGCGGCAAGGCTTGGAGGCAATACCGTTTTTATTTCCAAAGTAGGAAATGATGTATTTGGAAAACAGTCATTCCAGCTATTTGATGAAGAAGGCATCAATACCCAATACTTATTATCAGATGACGAGCTGCCCTCCGGCGTCGCATTAATAACAGTAGATCAAAGAGGAGAAAATAGCATAGTAGTAGCTTCCGGCGCCAATGGCAACCTTTATCCTAAACATTTAGAGGAGGCATTAGAGGAGATTGCAAGCGCAGGTATAATAATGATGCAATTGGAAATACCAATAGAAACGGTAGACTTTGTTGCAAAATTTGCAGCTTCTAAAAATGTAACTGTCATTTTAGATCCGGCGCCTGCAAATGATTTGTCTGCTGAATTATTAAGCCATATAAACATCATTACGCCTAACCAGACAGAGGCTGAAATGTTAAGCGGCATTAAAATTCACAACATAGAAGACTTGGAGCACAATCTTCTATTCCATACAGAAATGAAATACTTGCAGTAAATATGGAGTATGATAAAATTACTCAATAATCATTAAAAGATAAGCAGGCAATGTTTATTTCATTTATTCAGAATCAATAGAAACATATAAAAAGATCAATAAGAACTAAAACACAATAATACTTCAATCTTTTAAAACTAACGATTATGCTCCATTTCAACAATTTTAAAAAATTGTTTTGGAAATTCTTTTTTTCAATAACAATCCTTTCCGCAATCATCGCAAAGCCTTATAACGGATTTGCGCAGGTTTCACCGTCTTCTTTTCAGGTCAAAGGCAAAATACTTGACTCTTCCGGAGCAGCTGTTTCCGGAGCAACTATTTCAGAAAAAGGAACTAAATCTGCTACCTCATCTAATGACGATGGCTCATTTAGCCTTCTTCTTTCAAAGCCGAAAGCTGTATTAAACGTGTCTTATGTCGGATATGAAAATAAACAGGTAAATGTTAACGGAAGACAATATGTAGAAATCAATCTGCAATCAACTGCCAGCGAACTTGGCCAGGTAGTAGTTGTGGGATATGGTACCCAGCGAAAGGGGGAAGTAACCAGCGCTATTACAAGTTTAAAACCAGAAGATTTTAATAAAGGAAATATCAGCGATCCGATTGGATTGCTGCAGGGCAAAGTAGCAGGCCTTAATATAATAAATGCCGGCGGCGGAGATCCGAACGGAAATTTGCAAATTCAGCTTAGAGGATTGTCAACACTCTCAGGCGGTACTGCACCGTTAATTATAATAGATGGCGTATTGGGTGGCGATCTGAATAGTGTAAATATTGAAGAAATAGCATCAATAGATGTTTTAAAAGATGGATCTGCTGCTGCAATCTATGGTACAAGGGGAACAAATGGTGTTATTATTATCACCACAAAAAGAGCAAAGACCGGAACGCATTCTTTGGAGTTTTCTACTTACTTGTCAACCCAAACAGTAGCAAAAAAATTAAGAAACTTAAACGCTGCTGAATACAGAAGCCTGCTGAAAACGTTATATCCGGGCAGAGAAAGTGAATTTGACCATGGAGCCAATACAGACTGGTTTAAAGAAATTACAAGGCAGCCTTTGGATCAATATTATAATATAGCATTATCAGGCGGCGCTGAAAAATTCAGTTACAGGGCAGCGCTTAATTACCGAACAGGAGTGGGTCTGGAAAAGAAAAATTCCAATGATCGCATACAGGCTAAAATTTCAATTAACCAAAAAGAGCTAAACAACAGATTAAACATTGATTATAGCTTAACCTACGCGCATACCAATCGAAAATATGCTGATACATGGGCCATGCAGCAGGCTTTTCGTTATAACCCGACTGAGCCGGTATACGACTCAACCAATACTTTAGCCGGTGGCTATTACCGCAATGCAGGCCCTTTTGATTATTACAATCCTGTAGCCTTAATTAATGAGAAGACAAACGAAGGTTCTGAAGATGTTTTGACAGGAAGCGCAAATGTAAGATACACCATACTGAAAGGGCTCAACTTTAATGTTTTAGGATCAATTATACGCGGTACCGATCAATGGGGATATTATGAATCCAGGTATTATCCCATTGGATTGGGAAACAACGGTTCTGCTGCGGCCGGATCAGGAACTAATACCAGTAAGCTGCTCGAGATAAGCACCGATCTGAAGAAAAGTTTTGGCGATCATAACCTTCAGGCTGTTGCAGGTTATTCTTACCAGGATGGCACTAATACTAATTTAAATACCTCCAATTCAAATTTTGATACGGATTTGTTTGGCTATAATAATTTAGGTGCAGGATATGGGCTGTCTGCAGGCACTGCAAGGATCAACAGTTATAAGGAAGCAAATAAACTGATCGCTTTTTTTGGTCGTGTGACGTACAATTACAAAAGCAAATATCTTTTGACGGCTTCGGCCCGGTATGAAGGTTCTTCCCGTTTTGGCATTAACAATAAGTGGGGAACTTTTCCTGCGGTAAGCATTGGATGGAGGGCAAAAGAAGAAGGATTTTTGTCCCGTGCAGGGTGGTTGTCTGACCTGAAATTAAGGGCCGGTTATGGTATTACCGGCAACCAGGATATTGGCGACTACCATTCATTGCAACTGCTTACTACCGGCGGCAGATTTCTTTATAATGGCCAATGGGTCACAACATACCCTCCTGCAAGCAATCCGAACCCAAACTTAAAATGGGAAAGAAAAGCAGAGCTGAATATAGGGGCTGACTTTGGCCTGATGAAGAACAGAGTTTCGGGAAGTTTTGATTATTATGTAAGAAACACTAATAATCTGTTATGGACATACAGCGTGCCTGTGCCACCCAATGTTTACAACCAGATTTATACAAATGTTGGTAAAATGAGGAATACCGGGTTTGAATTTACTATAAACGCAAATCCGGTCAACACACGCAATTTTGTTTGGAATACCAGTGTCATTTACAGCCAAAACAGAAATAAGCTCGTTTCTTTTTCAGATACATCACGCGGATACCAGTTAACGGATCTCAAACAGGGATGGCTGGGCTCAGACTTACAAACCTGGACGCACCAGATCGTTGAAGGCGGCCCTATCGGTAATTTCGTTGCCGTTGTTTTTAAAGGTATAGATAAAGACGGTAATTCTATTTTTGAGGATACGAATAAAGACTCTCTTATTACAGACGCAGACAGGCAGGTAATAGCTAACGCTTACCCAAAATTCCAATTAAGCTTTAGTAATACGTTTCAATATAAAAACTTCGATCTGACTGTTTTTTTCCGCGGTGTTTTTGGAAACCATGTATTGAATATGCACAGGATGTACTTTGAAAATTACAGTTATTTCAGTAATAAAAATATTCTTCTTTCTGCAAATGATTATCCCAATTTCAAAGGGAAGGCAGAATATTCTTCCCGGTACATAGAAGATGCTTCTTACATCAAGTTGGATAATGTTTCGCTTGGATATAATTTTAATGTAAATAATAAGGTTTTCAAAAAAGCACGTATTTACGTAACTGGCCAGCAACTATTGACTATTACAAAATACAAAGGCGTTGATCCTGAAATTACATTATCAGGGCTTGCTCCCGGGGTTGATGATTATTCTTATTATCCAAGAACAAGAAAATACACAATTGGAATTAATGTAGGTTTCTGATGAGTATTCAATTAAAAAAATTAAAAAAATGAAAAGTACTATAAAAAGTTTTATAAGCATCCTGATAGCAGGTATGTTGTTCTCCTGCACAAAGCTGAATGAAAACGTGTATTCATCTCTTGCAGCCGATAATTTTTTCAGGAATGAACAAGAGGTTATGTTAAACGTAGGCCGGACCTATACCCAACTTCGGCAAATCATGAACCGGTGGGGCGCCGGCAGCATGTCTCTCGTTACCTCCGGTGAATGCATCATTCCGTTTCGTGAGACCAACCTCTGGTGGGACAACGGTACCTGGATTGATTTATACAAACATAATTTTACTTCCAACAATCCTGCAATCGGCGGGGGCTGGAGTTTTTGTTTTGATGGTATTTCTATTTGTAACCAGGTGCTGTATCAATTGGAATCCTCCCCGGTGCAATTTGCCAAAAAAGAAAGTATATTGGCAGAAATTAAAATTCTCCGTGCATTTTATTATTACAAAGCTATTGATTGGTTTGGCAACATTCCCATCACAACAGATTTTAAGGATACGAAAGTTTCCGATCAAAAATCAAGAACAGAAGTATTTCAATTTATTGAAAAAGAAATAAATGACAATGTATCCCAGCTTGATCCGTTCACTACTCCTGAAAACTATGGCAGGGTTACACAGGCTATGGCTTATACAATGCTTGCAAAATTATATTTAAACTCAAATGCATGGACAGGAGTTGCTAAATGGGATGAAGCGGCAAAAGCTGCTGATGCTGTTATCAACATGGGTCATTATACTTTAAGCCCTGATTATTTTTCAAATTTCGCTGTTCAAAATGAAAATTCAAATGAAAATATATTCGTAGTGCCTTATGATAAAGTAAACACAGGAGGCTGGGATGAAGGGTTAATACTACATTGCTGGAGTCTGCACTTTTTAAGTGCGCAAACGTTTGGTTTTATTGCATTTACCTGGGATGGATATGCTGCCACAGAGTCATTATATAATTCTTATGATAAAGCCGATAGCCGGATTAACTCCTGGCTGGAGGGTCCGCAGGTTAGTGAAAACGGGCAGCCTCTTATGCTTGCTCCCGGCAGGCAACTTACGTATAGACCTCATGTAAAATCTTTATATGATTTAACTAACGTGGCATTATTGGATGATGGTGTGCGCTTTAAAAAATACGAATATGAAAAAGGGTTAAAAGATGGCGAATCGATGAGTAATGATTGGGTAGAGTTCAGGTATGCAGACGTGCTGATGATAAAGGCAGAAGCATTGATGCGCAAAAACGGCGCAGCTACCGCCGATGTACTGGCATTGGTAAACCAGGTAAGAAGCCGCGCCTACGGCGGAAGCGATTATAATTATACAGCAAGTACATTAACAAGTGATGAATTCCTGGCGGAATTAGGACGTGAATTTGCATGGGAAAACCATCGTCGGCAGGATATGATCCGTTTTGATAAATGGAACGACGCGTGGTTTGAAAAACCGGCAGGCGATAACCATTTAAAATTGTTTCCCATACCAAATTGGGTGCTTGATGTCAGTCCTCAGTTAAAGCAAAACTCTGGATATTAATACAATTATCTTATCTATTTTTAAAAATTTTGATTTTGAAAAATAAGCGATTATTTACTTTTTGTCTAATATTGTTTTCTTTTGGTTTAAGTTATGCCCAGCAGCCATCTTTGCAGGGTTGGTCAAAGGAACTTTTTGCAGGCCCTGCGGATTCTTCCAATCATACTGTCTGGCTCACACAAATGAAGGAATGGCGGACTAAAGAAAAGGTGCAGTTGAACTACAACAAATCTCAATATTTAAGACCCCAGTTTGGGTGGGTACATAAAACTTTCATTTACGCCCAGATGATGGCCCATGAGCGCTATTTTTATGATCCGCTCATCCGAAAATATACGGTTGACCGTTACCTGAATGATTTGGAAAAGCGGTATGGCGGATTGAACGCTGTGCTTATTTGGCCTACTTATCCCAACATAGGTATTGATGACAGAAATCAATACGATCTGGTTGCCGACATGCCTGGTGGGATAGCTGCTGTTAAGCAAATGATTATTGATTTTAAAAAAAGAGGCGTACGGGTTTTCTTTCCGATTATGATATGGGATCACGGAACAAGAAAGATTTCGTTATCTATGCCCGTTGCGTTAATAAAAGAAATGAAAGAACTTGGTGCAGACGGCTTAAACGGCGATACGATGTTGGGCGTAACGGAAGACTTTCGCAATGCTTATGATAGCCTTAATTACCCGGTAGCACTGGAACCTGAACAAGGCATAATGGATTTGAAAATGGTAGAATGGAATACATTGAGTTGGGGATACTTTGGGGATTATAAATACATTCCGGGGGTAAGTATTTATAAATGGTTGGAACCGGGGCACCAGGTAAATGTAACGAACCGGTGGGCGGTTGATAAAACAGATGACCTGCAATATTCTTTCTTCAATGGAGTGGGTTATAATAGTTGGGAAAACGTTTGGGGCATATGGAATCAAATTCCCGATCGTTACTCAGAAATTATCCGCCGGATTGCTTTGATATATCGTACTTTTCCAACTATATGGAGCAGTGCGGAATGGGAACCGCATGTGCCTGTTTTACAAAAAGGACTTTTTTCATCCCGCTTTCCCAGCGTTGATAAAACAATATATACGCTGGTCAACCGCGACAGCACCGACAAACAAGGAGCTCAATTGCAACTGCCTTACCAGGATGGTGTGAGCTATTTTGATCTCTGGAACGGAGTAAAGCTAAATCCTGAAAAAACTGATAATCTTATCACGCTATCTTTTCCTGTAGAAGGCAGGGGTTATGGCGCTGTTGCGGCTATCAGGAATGTGTCTATAGATAATTCATTTTTACAGTTTTTAAATAAAATGCACACACGGGCAGAAAAACCTTTAAAAAGTTTTTCTGCCGAATGGCAACCTTTGAGCCAGCAAATAGTTGAAGTTGGTAAAACTAAACCGGCAACCACAACACCAAAGGGAATGGTGTTGATACCAGAAATAAAAAATTATTTGTTTGAATCCAATGGCGTAATGATTGAAGGCGATGAACTTCCTGAAGGTGTTGGTGTGCAACATCCATGGGAGCAGCATCCTTCACGGTCTCAAAAGCATTCTTTAGATATTCCTTCCTTTTACATGGATAAGTTTCCGGTTACTAACCAGCAGTTTAAAAAGTTTTTAGATGCTACAAAGTACTGGCCAAAGGATGACCACAATTTTTTGAAAGACTGGAAGAAGAAAACATATCCTGCCGGCTGGGATAATAAGCCGGTTACTTGGGTGTCAATGGAAGATGCACGGGCTTATGCTTTATGGGCAGGTAAACGGTTGCCGCACGAATGGGAGTGGCAATATGCGGCGCAGGGAAATGATAACCGGCAATACCCCTGGGGCAATAATTTAGACTTTTCCCGCATGCCTCCTTCCGATTCAGCTAATACCATGCGGCCTGCCACTGATGTTAATGCTTACCCGAAAGGAGAAAGCGTTTTTGGCATAGCTGATATGGTTGGAAATGTTTGGCAATGGACGGATGAATATATAGATGCACATACACGGTCGGCTATTGTAAAAGGTGGTGGTTACTATCGCTCTGTTACTTCGATGTGGTATTTTCCGCGTGCTTATGAATTAAGTAAATATGGTAAATATCTTTTAATGTCGCCGTCAATTGACCGGTCTGCTTCAATAGGGTTCCGTTGCGTTATAGATAAATAATCAATGGTTATTGAAAACCTGTTTATTTTATAAAAACAAAAACCCGGTATAAGGATAATATAAAATTGGATGATGTATTTATATCTGTAAAAATTACTGCTTATGTTTATTGTACAAAGTTACTCTCTGGCTGTTTTATTTTGTGTGGTTACTATGATATGCTGGGGTTCATGGGCAAATACACAGAAATTAGCAACAAAAAATTGGCGGTTCGAATTGTTTTACTGGGATTATGTAATTGGGATATTATTATTCTCACTTCTTTCAGCATTAACATTAGGAAGTTTTGGAAACGGAGGCAGAAGTTTTTTGGCAGACCTAAAGCAGGCTGATTATGCCAATATAGGTAGTGCTTTTTTAGGCGGTATCATATTCAATGCGGCAAATATTCTTTTTTCTGCAGCCATTGCTATTGCAGGTATGGCAGTGGCATTTCCTGTAGGTATAGGCCTTGCTTTGGTTTTAGGCGTTTTAATAAATTATTTCGGCGACCAAAAAGGTAATCCTGTATTTATTTTCATTGGGGTATTATTAATAATTTTCGCCATTATACTAAATGCAATCGCCTACCGCCGAAGTGTTAGAACAGGAGGTAACGTATCGTATAAAGGTATTTTAATTTCCCTGCTGGCAGGCCTGCTAATGTCTTTCTTTTACCGGTTCATTGCAGCGTCAATGGATCTCAATGACTTTGTGCATCCTGCTGCCGGAAAAATGACACCATACACAGCAGTATTTATTTTTTCATGCGGTATATTTATTAGCAATTTTTTGTTCAATACTGTCTTAATGAAAAAGCCTATACAAGGGTCTCCTTTAGAATATATGGATTATTTTAAAGGTAAATTAAACACTCACCTCGTTGGTGTACTGGGCGGTATTATCTGGAGTCTTGGCAATTCATTTAATTTAATTGCAGCTGGCAAAGCAGGTGCTGCCATTTCTTACGGTTTAGGGCAGGGAGCTACCCTGGTGGCTGCCCTTTGGGGGGTATTTATATGGAAAGAATTTAGGAATGCACCTAAAGGAACCGATGGTCTTCTGGCTTCAATGTTTCTGTTGTTTATTGCCGGATTAGGATGTATAATCTATGCGGGAATATAATAACATACGCAAATGCAAACTTATAAAATTTCCTGTAACTGCTATTACCCTTTAAAACCAATCAAAAAGCATAAAAGATTTCTCCGTGCGGCATAATCTGTTATTTTAAATTTAGATACTTTTATATGGTCAGCACTGGCTGAATTTATAGAAGCGATTATTTCTTAAGGTTATAATATATGTTTCCTTTACTATACCCTCTAATGCTCTTACCCTTTCGGTAATAATTAACAAATCTTCCATTTTAAGTGAGTAATGCTCTTTATATCGTGTATCTATATAAGCCTTTTGCAGCACTGAAACAGCCGATGATTCTTTTAATTGCCTCTTATACTGAAGAATTTACCAATAATTTTTTATCTTCGCATTCAAATTCATGGACTGGGGTGTCCCCGATCGGTAAGAGGTCAAGACTTGTTCTTGACTTTTTGCTTTCTTAGGGGTAAATCTTTAAACCATCCAAGCCTCCATTTGTGCGGTAAATTTTGGGTTCTAAAATATCAAATGAAGGATTTGCCCTGTTTGGCTCTATTACATATCGTGCTATTGGGTAAGCAACAAGATCAGTTAATTGCAAGCCATTTATGTTTTCTTTCTTATTTTTAAAGGTAAAGGTTAAGTTGAAATTACTAAGCTCCTTAGAAGTCAAGTTTCCAGTTCCTCTGGCAATGATCTTCTGGAAGTGATCATCTAATCTTTTGTCTTCTCTTTTGCCTCTTTTTTCTATTATAATTGAAAGAATAGCTTCGGTTGACATATCATTTAGAGCATTTATTGCTTGTTCTATAACAAATGATAAAGCCACTTCATATACATCATCTTGTAATTTTCCAAATTGCTTAATAAATTCATCCTTTTGTATGGCAGAAGCTATAATTGTATAATTGGACTGTACAATAATCTTATTCAGTTCATCGTAAAAATATTTTTTCAACTCGAGGTCAAACAATTTCTGAAATTCTTTTTCGCATTTTCGAATGTCACGTGAATGAAAAATTACATCTTTATCTTTCCAGATTGACCTTTTTAATGAATTTATAGCCTGGCGTATTGTTTCATAATCATCTTCCTTTATTAGTACGCCACATAATAAGAATACTGGAAAATCAGAATTGATTTTTGTTAGCCCATGATCGCCACTTTCGTCTATGAATAAGTAATAATTCATGTAATAAATTTGCAAACGCAAACGTACAATAATACTTTAACAATAATTGATTATTGTCTTTAATTGCTTATATTTGAAAAAAAATTCACAGAAATAAGAATTGAAACACAATAATCGATTATTACTCAAAAATCAGCTACATTTTCCATTAAAAAAAGGATTGAAATTTATGTAAGCTTGCCACAACTTAAAAGCAAACAGAAAATAATGCAAGACAAAGCTTTTGTAGAAATTGGAAAATTGATATTAAAGGAAATGGGGAATAAAGAGCCATATCAGCTTTTTATTCAAAACATGTTTCCAGACAAAGCAAACTATAAAATAATTATTCCTGTATTTGAATTGAATACAGGAAATGATCATTTAGAATGCTCATATAAATATATAGACGCTCAAAATGTAAGTTCTCAAAACTATCAAAAATATGCTTATCGCAAAGGTTCAGCCCGTGGGGGAGATATTACTTTTACTACTAAGTTCGGCGATATTGAAAAGAAGTTTCGGACACTTGTAGAACAACAATTGAAAGGTGTTGTTTCTCGTCTTTCTTCCTCTGCATCTGCTGATGATTTCCATATTTTTAATGCAGTTTACCAGTTTTTAAAACAAAAGGATAATTATGAACAAGTGAAGCAGGAATTAGCTGTTTTTTATGAAAGCTTACCTAAAGAAGATAAGACATCGTCGGGACTAAGTTTGATGTTTATTACTAACGGAGAAGAAAAGTATTTATCAGATTTTGAGATTATTCAGCAAATGCTAAGTGCAAGTGGTACTGAAGAGAAATCCGAAAAGTATAATGTAAAATCTGAAGGATTAGATCAGGTTTGTTCTATATGCTTACAAAAGAAACCAAAAGTACATGGTTTCGCATCTCCGTTCAAATATGCAACAGTTGATAAGCCAGGAATGGTTAGTGGCTTTTTTAGGCAAGAAAATAACTGGAAAAATTATCCTGTTTGTACTGATTGTAGCCTGGAATTTGAATTGGGCCAAACCTATGTAACGAATAATCTAAGCAGCTATTTCTATGGAAAAGCTTATTACATGGTTCCCAAAACGATTTTAAGTAAGGATATTCAAAATTTAGAAAAGGCACGAACACGGTTGAAAGAGTTGTACGATAAATTAAAAGATGGTCAAAAGATTAAGATGAAGGAAGATAGTTTGCAGAAGATGATTGCTATGGAAGAAGATTATTTTAACCTGAATCTTCTTTTCTATGAGGAAAATCCAACAACAAAAGCAATCAAAATTAAATTAATGCTAGAGGAAATCTTTCCTTCAAGATTTAGGAAACTTTTTGTTGATGCGCCAAATAAAATTAATCAGCATTCGCTTTATCAAAAAGCTTATACCGAGAAAAAGGAGCCTAAGGACTTACTATTCAGCTTTGGGATACTAAAAACATTTTTTAATGATGATTTTTATGAGTTGATTCAGAAAGTTTTTTTACTTCAAAGAATTTCAACAGAAACGCTTTATTCAAAATTTATGGAAGTGATTCGTTCCAATTATAACCGAATGCAAACATCAGACGGTTATGTTGAAATGACTTATTTAACTATTTTAAAAGCACATCTTACTATCAGTTACTTCCAGGAATTAAAATTAATTGACTATAACTTAAATTATCAATCCATGAGTGAAATAAAACTGCCGGAAAACAAAACAGGTTTTAATCCGGAGAAAATCAAAACTTTTCTTTTTGAAAATAAGAGTTTGCTTGATAGCGATGCAAAAGTCGGTGTTTTTTTACTGGGTGCATTTGTTAAGCATGTCCTTAATGTGCAACATCATGAATTGAATGGAGGAACTCCATTTGAAAAAAAGTTGAAAGGTTATTCTCTAAGCCCCACCGATCTGCAAACTATTTATACAGAAGCTTATGCCAAATTAAAGCAGTATGACTCTGTACCTGTTAACCTTATTGATCTTTTAAGCCAATACTTTGTTCTTAACTTCCAGCAAATTCAGAAAATGTCTAATAATGAGGCATCCTTTTACTTAGTTGCAGGACTGCAGTTTAGTGACAAATTAAAATACCCGAAACAAAATCCTAACAATCAATAATATTACAATGCCAGAAACTATTAACAATCGAAGTGAATTATTATTTCTGTACGAAATAGAAAATGCTAATCCAAATGGCGATCCATTAAATGAGAACCGTCCCCGCTTTGATGCAGAAAATTCAACAGTAATTGTTTCAGATGTTCGCCTTAAACGAACTATAAGAGATTACTGGTTCGAGTACAAAGGATACAATGGTGAAAATGGTAAGGATATCTTTGTAAGGGAAACAAAGTATGTAGATAAAAAAGATAACAAAGAATATATTTCCGATGGAAAGACACGAGCTATTGCTTTTGGGGAAAGCAGGGAAAAGGTGTTAGAAATTTGTATTGATATTCGTGTTTTTGGCGGAGTGTTGCCTTTAAAAAACGATTCAATTACCTTAACTGGGCCAGCTCAGTTTCAAATGGGACGTTCAATACATAAAACAGAAATTATTACAGAACAAGGCACAGGTGCTTTTGCTTCATCAGCCGGAAAATCAAAAGAAACTTTTCGCACCGAATATAAAGTCCCTTATGCATTAATTGGTTTCAATGGTGTAATAAATGAGAAATCAGCGAAGTATTCGCTGATGAGTGAGGATGATAAAAAGTTATTAGAAGAAGGTGTTTGGGAAGGGACAAAAAATTTAATATCACGATCGAAGTTTGGGCAAAACCCTGTTTTGTTATTAACCATCAACTATAAGGATTCTTTCTACATTGGAAATTTACGCCAACGATTGAAATTGATCTCGGATAAGAATGAGTTGGCAATTCGCGGATTAGCAGATTTCGAATTGGATTTAACGGAAGTCTTTGCAGAATTAAAGGCTAACAAAGACAAGATTGGTTCAGTAGAAATAAAAGCTGATTCGCGGTTAAAATTATCTCCAAAAGTAACAATTACAGACGGAAAACTTGACCTTAATGCACTCTGATAAATTATTGGTTTTCGACATCGGAAGTGAATACGGTCATTTTCGAAAATTCAATACAACCACATCTCCCCTGACATACTCCATTCCTACACGACCTGCAATAGCAGGTCTGCTCGGAGCTATACTTGGTATTGAAAGAGAACTTTCGGCGGGGAAGTTCAGAGATGGAGTTACACCTATTGCAGAAGTATTTACGAAAGACAAGGCTCGTATTGGTGTTCAGATTATAAATCCTGTTAAGAAAGTAAATATTGCTTTTAATTTATTAGATACTGAAAAAACCGCTTCAAGCTTTTTCAATATTAAACAAAGAACACAGATTGAATTTGAGTTATTGAAAGATCCTTCTTTTCGACTCTTTGTTAGCTTGGAAGATGAAATAGTATTTAATGAACTGGTTAACCGAATTCAGGAAAATCGGACTCACTTTACGCCCTATTTAGGATTAAGCCAATTTACAGCGACGGTTGACTTTAAGGGAGTTCCAAAAGCTAAACCTTTAACTATAACTGACTTTCAGGAAGTAGTAACTGCTGTAAATCTTTCAAATACTAACGAGGATGATCCTATTCAATTTGATCGTTCGGTTGATTTTAAATATACTTCTGATACTATGCCTATAGAAATGTTGAAGGATAGAATAGTAACTGAATATTCAGAAATAATTGTAGAAACCAATGGCAAAGCGATTAAAGTAAAATCAGATGAAATTTATCAAACAGAAGATTATGGTAATATTATGTTTTTATGAAGTTATACTCACACCCAGGTAAATTTCTGATTGACCATTTAAATGAAGTTGCCAATAATTGTAAGCGATTTATTGATGAACGAATACTATTTGTGAGTAATCCTGTTAAGAAACAAGTATTGTATGATCTCGCCTATCTTACCGGTGCTTTTCATGACATTGGCAAGGGCACTTCGTTTTTTCAACACTACTTGCTGAGTGATGGTCATGAAGTAAAAGGTCCAAAAAATCACGCCTTAATTTCTGCTCTTTTTGTTAAGGAAATATCTAAAGAGTATTTAGACCAAACGCCGCTTTTAAATTTCGAAAAGAACTTATTTGCACACTTAGCATTTACAGCAGTTAAACGTCATCATGGAAGGTTGGAAAATTTTGAAAAGGAACTGTATATAGAGCTAAAAAGTAATGAGCTTCAAGAGCAGATTGCCGCTTTTAATGAAGAAGAAGCAGAAACAATCATTAGGCATTTTAGTTCTGCGTTGTCTCTTAAATATAGTTTTAAGGACTTTAAAAATTATATTCTTTCAAAAGAATATCTGGAGGACATGCCGGAATTTTATTTTTCATTTTCAGAGGATGATGATTTTAATAAATTACCGTTACAGGAAAAAATGGAGCATTACTACTTTCATCAATTATTATTTAGTGTCTTGCTACTGTCTGATAAAACGGATGTCATTTTAGATAAAACAGAGGGTAACGAAAGAGTTTCTGTTTCGTATGATAAGGTCGAACTGTTCAGGCAAAGGAAAGGATTTGATATACCAAAAAATGAACTGGATGAAAGAAAAAATGAAGCGTTTCATAGTGCCTTGAAAAACTTATCAAAAGTTTTTTCAACCGGTAAACATATCTATTCAATAACCTTACCTACAGGCTTAGGAAAAACAATCACTTCCTTTGCAATAGCAATTCAAATAAAAAAATTACTAAACTCATTTACTCTCCGGTTAATCATTACAATTCCCTTTACCTCAATCATTGATCAAAACTTTGAAGTCTATAGTCAAATCACTGATTCAAAAAACTCTAATGTTTTACTAAAGCATCATCATTTGGCTGAACCTGTTTATAAACTTAATGATGAAGAATTAACGCCAGATAAAAGTGAATTTATGATTGAAACATGGCAATCTGAAGTGGTAGTTACAACTTTTGTCCAACTACTGAACTCAATTTTTTCCAATGATAAGTCGCTTTTAATGAAGTTGCCCAATCTGGCTAATTCGATTGTTATTTTAGATGAAGTTCAGACGGTACCGTATGAATATTGGCAACTTATAAAAAATACTTTCGAGGTTTTGGGTAAAAATTATAACTGTTATTTCATTTTAATGACAGCTACACAACCCTTAATGTTTTTGCCTGAAAAAGAGATCATCGAAATTATTCCTGATTACGCAAAATACTTTCAATATTTCAATAGAACAAAGCTGATTAATAAAACAAACAATACCATTTCTTTTGCTGATTTTATAGACGAAGTCAGTTCCTATTTGTCGGACAATGAAAAAAAAGATGTTTTAATAATCCTAAACACAAAGAAACATTCGAAACAATGTTTTGAGGAATTAAGGAGTGTAATTAATAGTGAAACTGATAATATTTATTATCTGTCAACCATGATTACGCCTTATGAAAGAAAACGGATTATAAGCTTAATCAAAACAAAATCATCTAGAAGAAAAATTATCATTTCTACTCAATTAATTGAAGCAGGAGTTGATATTTCTGTACATACGGTTTTCAGAGCTATGGCTCCAATTGATGCAATTATACAAGCTTCTGGCCGGGCAAATAGATATAATGAAAAATTAAATCAGGGCGAGGTTTATTTATATGAAATAGAGGAGATGAGAAAAGCAACATCTTTGATTTATGGCGCTGACTTAATTCAAAAAACAAAAAATGTTTTAAAGGGAATTGATACAATCGAAGAGGAATCATATTTGACCTTAATTCAGGATTACTTTAAGGAGGTTCGTAAACAATCTGATAGCCATGTTTCTAAATATCTTGATGGCATCTTACTATTAAACTTTAAAGACGTCGGTGAATTTCCATTAATTGAGGAACGAAAAACAGAATCAGTATTTCTTCAACTAAACCTAGAGGCCAAAGATGTTTGGGAGCAATATGTCAACATTTGGGGAAACCCAACTTTAGACATCTACCAAAAAAAACAAGAGTTTTCAAAAATTAAATCAGTCTTTTATGATTTTGTAATTAACGTTCCTGTTCCATATGATAAGAAAAGCATTGATTTTGACGATAAAATAATACTCGGCTTTTATTTATCAAAACTTGAAAATCCTACTAAATTTTATAATTACAATGAAAAAGACTTTTCTGGAAATACCGGATACCAAGAAGTTAACACCTTAAGCTTCTAACCCTATGCCCAACCCCATCCACCAAACCATCATCCGTTTCCCTGAAATACAACTTGCTACACGGGATGCACATAAGTTGCGGGGGTATTTTGGTAATTTGTTCAAAGAGCATTCGCCGCTGCTGCACAATCATTTGGAAAGTGGTGAGGCGGCTTACAGGTATCCGCTTGTGCAATATAAAGTGCTGGATAGTGTGCCTACATTAGTAGGTTTACAGGAAGGCGCTGATCTGCTGATTGGTTTGTTTCTGAAAATGAAAGAACTGGAAATCGGAGATATAACTTATCCTGTCTTTCAAAAGAACATTGAAAGCAAAATGATAAACATAGGTTTGTCGGATGATTTGCATGCATATAGGTTTCAAACGCTTTGGATGGCTTTAAACCAACAGAACTATTCAACATATTTAGCCGAAGATGAAGTACAGAAAGCAAAACATTTAAAAGCTATTTTAACTGGTAATATCTTAAGCTTTTTTAAAGGAATGGAGTATCGCGCCGAAGGAAACATAATGGCAAATCTTAAAATAACCAACCAGCGCGAAACACAGTTTAAGAATAACAGCATGCTGGCTTTTGAAGGCAACTTTGTAACTAATACCCTTTTACCAGAAACGATAGGATTAGGCAAGTCCGTAGCAAGGGGATTTGGAACGATAGGGATTGTCGGTAGTGAGTTGTGAATGGTAAGTAGATAAATAATCGTTGGTTTAAAAGTTTAAACTTAATACAATATGAGAAAAGATGCACAAAAATTTGCAGATGAACAAAATGCGCAAAGATGATACAATGAAAAGACTTCGCCGGTAACATAAAGAACATCTTTTATAGAACTTATGTGAGTGGAATGAATTAACTTTTACATTTAACCAATTATTCGTTTCAAAATATCAGCTTCAGCTTCCGACCAGAGACCAGTTAGCCGATTTCGTGGAAAAGGAACTTAAAAAAATGTAAACCTTTATGCAAATATACCTCAATACTTATGGCACCTACCTGCATGTAAAAGACGAGATGTTTGAAATAAGGGTGCCGGTAAAAGATGGTGAACCAAATAAACAGCACATAGCAGCACATAAGGTTAGCTCTATTGTGATGAGCACATCTGCGGCACTGAGCACTGATGCTGTAAAGCTTGCACTGATGAATAATATTGACATCATTTTCACTGAATCTGACGGACACCCCATAGGACGGATATGGCATAGCAAACTGGGCAGTACTACCAAAATAAGAAAACGTCAACTGGAGGCCAGTCTGGGTAAAGAGGCGGTAACTTTTACCAAGGCGTGGATTAGTGAAAAGATGAATAATCAACTGGAGTTTATAAAGGATCTTAAAAAGCATCGTTCGCAAATGGCCGATTACCTGGATGAGAAAATTAATAAAATTGAAAATCTAAAAGTATCTGTAAGCAATCTTCAGTCTGACAAAATTGATGATATGTCAGATACAATAAGGGGTTTGGAAGGTACGGCAGGACGCCTCTATTTTGAAACAATAAATTATGTGCTTCCTGAGCAATACCGCTTTGGAGGAAGAAGCATGAGACCTGCAAAAGATGCTTACAACGCTTTTATAAATTATGGCTTTGGTATTTTGTATTCAAGAGTTGAAAAATGCCTGATGCTTGCCGGGCTTGATCCTTATGTTGGTTTCCTGCACAGGGATGATTATAACCAGAAAAGCATGGTGTTCGACTTTATTGAACCCTACCGGATTTTTGTAGAGACTGCAGTCTTTAGGTTGTTTTCAGCTAAAAAAGTAAATAAGGCTCATACAGACGAAATTACAAATGGTGTAACGCTTAACAAAGAAGGAAAAGAGTTGCTTGTAACTGCATTAAATGATTATATGGAGAGCGAAACGATCCGTTATAAGGGTCGCAATCAGACGAGGGCTAATGCAATGCAACAGGATGCACATACGTTTGCAAATGGTTTAATTGCCAGAGAACAAGATGATGATAGTTAGCAGTTGACTGAAGAGGGATATCTGTCAACCGGCAATCCGACAACTGTTAGCTTTCCTTCCTCAACTGTCAACTTTTCTTAACCAACAACTAACAACTTTCCTTTATGATTGCATGGGTACTTTATGATATTGAGGATGATAAGGTACGATCAAAAGTAGCAAAGCTATGTAAGCAGGCCGGCTTATACAGGGTGCAGTTTTCGGTATTTTTAGGAACAATTGAAAATAACCAAAAAAATACATTAGAATTACAGATAGAAGAATTAATTGATATTGACAAAGATTCTGTTTATATTTTTCCCATGTCAAAAAGTGAATTAAAGGCTACAGCATTGTTGGGAAAAGCATTTGATAAAAAAATGATAACGGATGAAGTAAAAGCATTATTTCTATGACGCTGACTCCTTCTCATATAATTGAATACTTGTATTGTCCCAGGTTTACTTATTTTGAATATGTATTAACCATACCTCAATATGAAGATCGGCATTACAAAGTACAACGTGGCCGTGAAGTGCATGACCAAAAGCTAGAACAGAATAAAGAATATTTAAGAAAAAGGATAGGAGCAGTGGAAAGATATAATGATCAGTATCTTACAAATGCATTGCTGCGAGGAAAAATTGATGAAGTGCTGAAGCTTGAAGATGGAACTATGGCGCCGCTTGATTATAAATTTGCTGTTTATAATGATAAAATTTACGAAACATATAAGACACAAATGTTTTGTTATGCATGGTTAATTGAAGAAAATTTTGGTTGTGAAGTAAATAAAGGATTTTTAGTATACACAAGAAGCGCTAATAAATTGATTGAAGTTGTTATTACTGCTTCTGACAAACAATTAGTAAAGGAATGTGCCAGAGAAATAGGAATAATCATAGATAGAAATTTCTTTCCAAAGGCTACCAAATACAAGCAGAGATGTGTAGATTGCACCTATCGGAACATATGCATTAAATAGCATAATTCCGGGTAACATTTTATTTTAAATAAATAAAAAACAAGATGCAATTGATTGAAGAAGAAAGAGTTGAGTATTCGGAAACCTTCAAAAAAAGAAGCTTAAATAGTTCTTTGACATACTATGAAGTAAAAAATAATGGGGTTGAATATTGTAATAATATATTGAAAATTAAGGTTTTAAAAGGTAAGACGAGTTACCGACCACAGTCCACGATAATAAGGATTGAAACTGTGAGAAAACAGCGGAACGCGTGGAGCGAAGAAGAGTTACCGACCACAGTCCACGATAATAAGGATTGAAACAATCAGTGTGTGGGGCACCAGGACGCCACTTTCAAAGTTACCGACCACAGTCCACGATAATAAGGATTGAAACGAAATAAAAAAACAAACTTTGCAAAATCAAAAGTAGTGTTACCGACCACAGTCCACGATAATAAGGATTGAAACGATGTTAAAGAGCAAGCTATAAAACAACTTCCAAAAGTTACCGACCACAGTCCACGATAATAAGGATTGAAACGAAAAATATTGTGAGTTAAACGAACCAGAAAAAGACAGTTACCGACCACAGTCCACGATAATAAGGATTGAAACTAAACTACTTCGCAGCTTACAAAATTTCAAAAGAAAGTTACCGACCACAGTCCACGATAATAAGGATTGAAACTTCAGATGGTTTACTGTATGGCACCGTGGAACCGGTGTTACCGACCACAGTCCACGATAATAAGGATTGAAACTCAAAGTTGACAACAACACAATTTTAAAGGACATTGGTTACCGACCACAGTCCACGATAATAAGGATTGAAACGTTTCCTGCACCAGTATCCGTAACGGTCGGTTTTTGTGTTACCGACCACAGTCCACGATAATAAGGATTGAAACAAAGAAGAATTTCAACCTGACTTAGCAAAAGATATCAGTTACCGACCACAGTCCACGATAATAAGGATTGAAACCAACGTCAGAAGTAGTTATCTGATTTGCTTAAAAGTGTTACCGACCACAGTCCACGATAATAAGGATTGAAACTTATCCATATTGTCTTTTCTACAATCTGTAAAGCTTTGTTACCGACCACAGTCCACGATAATAAGGATTGAAACTTTCAGATATTTCAATGGATAGCCTATCGCATCTTTGTTACCGACCACAGTCCACGATAATAAGGATTGAAACTGCTTTACCGCTTATGACAATGGAGCAGCGAAGCAAAGTTACCGACCACAGTCCACGATAATAAGGATTGAAACCATTGTGTAAATCTGTTCCTGTTGCCAACAATTGCGTGTTACCGACCACAGTCCACGATAATAAGGATTGAAACAATACTTTGCTTTGTCCTGTTCGCTCTATTTTAATGTTACCGACCACAGTCCACGATAATAAGGATTGAAACGTAAAGAAGGAACTCCTATGGACAGCCTTGCCAAAGAGTTACCGACCACAGTCCACGATAATAAGGATTGAAACTCAAAAAACAGTTGGAGTTACCAGTCATACCATGCAGTTACCGACCACAGTCCACGATAATAAGGATTGAAACCAGTATAAATAATTCCATCATCATCAACTCTGGCAAGTTACCGACCACAGTCCACGATAATAAGGATTGAAACAATCACCGATAATATTAAAGGAATCGTCTAAGGAAGTTACCGACCACAGTCCACGATAATAAGGATTGAAACTGAAAACGCAACGGTCGGCAATCCCGAAACAGACCCAGTTACCGACCACAGTCCACGATAATAAGGATTGAAACGTTCATATTTTGTTTATTCCGGCCATGGTGACCCATGATTCCGCTGATGGTGACCCGCCTTTGAGAGAAAATATTTGTAAGAGCTTTTAGTGAGTTAAAGATACATTAGGAAGGCGTGTTGGCCTCTTTATTTTTTTGGTTCCTTCTGGATTCTCCTTTTAATTCTATGCGATGAACATTGGCTGTCATTCTGTCCATTATTGCATCGGCAAGTGTGGGTTCATTTATATATTCGTACCATTTAGATACAGGTAATTGTGAAGTGATAATTACCGCTCTTTTAGCATACCTGTCTTCAAGTATTTGCAGCAGGGCCAGTTTTACATCCTGGGTTAAAGCCTGAAGCCCAAAGTCATCAAGTATGATAAGTGTTTGTCGTTCCAGGTAGTTGAGGAACTTGATATAGGTGCCATCGAGTTTGGACAGTGATATCTTTTCTATGAGACGGTTCATATTGAGATAGGTTGTTTTATATCCCTGCAGGCATGCGTGATGTCCGAGGGCACAAGCCAGATAGCTTTTACCGCAGCCGGTAGCTCCTGTGATCAGTATGTTTTCACCTTGCTGTAAATAATGCCCTTGGAGCAAAGTTGCCAGTTGTTGTTTAGTGAAGTTGCGGGCAGGGGAACATTCCACCTGTTCTGCAATTGCAGGCAGTCGCAGTTTAGCCAGCCGCAGGTAATAAGCGGTTCGTTCATTGTTTCTGGATAATAGTTCGGCCTGCATGAGTTGTGCAATGAGCTGGTGGGCTTCTAACTGTTGATGGATGGGTAGGTGGAGCTGTTCGTTGTAGGAAGCTGCCATACCGTTAAACTTTAATTGCTGCATTTGCAGCAGGGTTTCGTTTGTGTTCATTGTGTTGTTTATTTTTTAGAGTGATAAATAATGCCGGTGTTTATTGTCTGGCGCATTTTGAGCAGAGGATTTAATGATGGTCTCTGAACTGAAGGCAGATTGCAAAATCCTCTGCTCAAAAGGTGCAAGCCCGCGGCAGGCGTACGGATATAAGCCTTACTGATAGTGTTCAGATCCGCGGATGTTGTCGTGCTGTGGCAAAGGGTTGTTGTCGAAGAGTGTGGGTTGTTTGTCGAGGCCTTTTTCAAGTATGTTTTTGATCATTGTGTAATTTATTCTGCTGCCATTGGAAGCTCTTTGGCAGGCAGCTTCGAGGCGTTCTTTGGTGTATTTCTTTTCAAGCATCAGCATTCCAAAGCAGGCTTTGTAATTCTGCTCGATATAGATACTGTTTTCAAGCATATGTTCTGCTGCCTTATGAGTATACTTACCTATCCTTGCAGCTTGTGACAGCAGTCCTTCTTTGGTCCATCCTTTTATTTGGTGCATATGCAGGTGATTAGGGGGCATGTGCTCAGCAAGTGTAGTATATGCTTTATTAGTGCTGTTGCGGATGTGTAAGGCTATGCGGGTATGCTCATAATACACTTCAACGGTGTTGGTATCGTAGAGTACCTTCACCTTTTTTCCGGCATAGATATGCGGTACGCTAAAATACTTATGGTCTTCACTTAGCTGAATATGATAGTTGCGTTGTACGGTAAGTGTTATAACTTTCTTATGAGTAAATACTGCTGGTGGTAATGCTTTCAAGGCTGTTTGTTCCTGTGCTTCAAAAAGATACAGGCGGCTATATACTGCATTTTTATAAGGCTTGTTGTTTAGTGCATTGAGTTGTTGCAGCAGGGCATGGTTAAGCTCTTCGAGACTAAAGAAGGTGAGGTGGCGCAAAGGAGCATAGATGTGGGTGTAAACAATGCTTACTGCACGTTCTGCCATCGCTTTATCGCGTGGGCTATAGGGACGGGTGGCGCTAAAAGTTGTCTGGTAGTGCTCGCTTAGCTGGTTGCAGACTTCTGTAAATACCGGTTCGTAGCGGCTGGGCCTGGTTACGGCTGTTTTAAGATTATCGCATAAAATGGTCTTGGGCACCCCACCATAGAACTTCAGCATTGCATTGATACAGCTTACAAAGTCATGTGTTTTCTGGCTGTGAACGGCTTTGCAGAAAATAAGCCCGCTAAAAGGAAGTATAGATATGAACACGTGACATTCAATAACCCCGGCGCTGTGGTTAAGAAGATAGCTAAGCTTTTTGCCTGCAAAATCTATCATTATCATATCTCCCGCTTCGTATTCAAGATGCATTACTACATCTTTGTGCTTACGATAAATATTGAAGTGATAGCAGTACTGGCTGTAGTTATAACCATCGCTATGTTGCTCTTTGTATTCAAGCCACAATAGTTGCCGGGTAACCCCTGTTTTCAAAAGTTCTTTTTGGGCATAGCTAAAGTGTATCATTAAGGCCTGCAGGCGGGCAGAAGAAAATGACAATGCTTCGTTATTATATGCACTGTCAGCTAAGTCTTTATTGCTTAAGGTAGCTGTATCATCATCAGGCACCTTTATACGTGCTAAATACTTACGGATAATATTACGGCTGACCCCGGTTCGGCGAACTATTTCTCTGATGGCGACTCCATCCTTGCTTAACTGCAAAATTTGTTTTAACTGTTCCATTGTTATTGGCTTTTGTGGCATAATTCCTTTGCTTGTTTAAAGAGCAAAAGACCTATAAAGCCTCACAATTATTTTCTCTTTTTCAGGTGGGTCTGCATGCCGGAATGACAGAGGCAGTTAAATAAATCTTTGTGGCTACCAGAAAAGCGGGTGGGTCACCATCCTGGAATACAACCAAAGATCCTCAAATGCTTAAATGAAAAAAATTCATTTAACAGGTGGGTCACCATCACCGGAGTGGTGGGTCACCATCACCGGAGTGGTGGGTCACCTTGAAACGGAATGGTGGGTCACCATGATGCGGAATGGTGGGTCACCATGATGCGGAATCTACACATATTTTGAAACCTACGTTAAAAACACTTTTGGTTACCGACCACAGTCCACGATAATAAGGATTGAAACGCTATTGTATACTCAACCTCAATCTGTTCCCGGTTTTGTTACCGACCACAGTCCACGATAATAAGGATTGAAACATTATGAACTCTACAATGGGTGCAATTGATAATAATGTTACCGACCACAGTCCACGATAATAAGGATTGAACTAAAAAAAGTAACCGGTGCTGTATATTTTAAAAATGTTACCGACCACAGTCCACGATAATAAGGATTGAAACACTTTGATGGCACAATCAGGAGAAGCGCGTCTGGTGTTACCGACCACAGTCCACGATAATAAGGATTGAAACCTGACTGGTTAAGTAATGTAAATCTAAAAAATGAGCGTTACCGACCACAGTCCACGATAATAAGGATTGAAACTGAATGTACTTTCTTTCAGTGCTTCGGGTGTAGCGCCGTTACCGACCACAGTCCACGATAATAAGGATTGAAACATTTATAATCACACACCGATTGAAATACTACGTCAGTTACCGACCACAGTCCACGATAATAAGGATTGAAACTTTTAAAATAAAAAATTATGTCTGGTTACAATCATGTTACCGACCACAGTCCACGATAATAAGGATTGAAACAGGCAGTACAATATCACAGCCAATGCAAGGAAAGTTCAGTTACCGACTACAGTCCACGATAATAAGGATTGAAACGCACCCTATGTTTCTGCTCCGGGTACTGATGATAATTGTTACCGACCACAGTCCACGATAATAAGGATTGAAACTAGAATAAACAGGTATTGGAAGGATGCGTCTGTTGCGTTACCGACCACAGTCCACGATAATAAGGATTGAAACAATTTACAAATGGCTCTGTAATTGAGTTTAACAGCTGTTACCGACCACAGTCCACGATAATAAGGATTGAAACTTGAGATTGAATGGAGGTATTTTACTGTCTTTAGATGTTACCGACCACAGTCCACGATAATAAGGATTGAAACGTTAACCTGTTTTGACCATTAACAACAACAATGTTAAGTTACCGACCACAGTCCACGATAATAAGGATTGAAACCCCATACTATCCCATTTGAGTTTCCATCATTGTATTGTTACCGACCACAGTCCACGATAATAAGGATTGAAACAGCGACATGGCGACCGTAATAGGTTCACACTCATATATGTTACCGACCACAGTCCACGATAATAAGGATTGAAACTGTATTATGATTGTTGCCCTTCTCCTAACCTGGACAAGCCAGAACCAAAGAGGCAAAAAAGAAAAGTTGAATTTTTTTAAAATCCCCTGAAAGCTAAGGTGGTATTCCTTTTCAGAGAAGGCTAAAAAATATCTTGCCATTTTTGGTTAAGTTTTAAGTTGTTAGATACTAATCATGTTTTGTTACCGACCACAGTCCACGATAATAAGGATTGAAACCCGCTTCCGCCGCCGCTTTTGGGATCCGGGCAAGTTTGTTACCGACCACAGTCCACGATAATAAGGATTGAAACTTACAGCCTTTACAAATGCGGTAGTTGCAAGTTGTGTTGTTACCGACCACAGTCCACGATAATAAGGATTGAAACTCTGCTCATTATCATCACTGAACAAACCCATAGCAGTTACCGACCACAGTCCACGATAATAAGGATTGAAACTCTGCTCATTATCATCACTGAACAAACCCATAGCAGTTACCGACCACAGTCCACGATAATAAGGATTGAAACATGCAATGGAAATGGTTTGCTTCAAAAAATTGTAAAAGTTACCGACCACAGTCCACGATAATAAGGATTGAAACAACACAGATGATTTTCCTGCTGCAGAAAAAAGAATTGGTTACCGACCACAGTCCACGATAATAAGGATTGAAACGTAAAAACGATTATTCAGCAAATTTAAACATCGAGTGTTACCGACCACAGTCCACGATAATAAGGATTGAAACTATATTAAAGAACAGGCAATAAAGCAGTTTCAAGAAGGTTACCGACCACAGTCCACGATAATAAGGATTGAAACTGTTTGGAAGGCTGTTCGCATAATAAATTTCATTATAGTTACCGACCACAGTCCACGATAATAAGGATTGAAACGCCTGAAATGAACCATTGCCATTAGCATCAATTGCGGTTACCGACCACAGTCCACGATAATAAGGATTGAAACATATAATCAGCAAGAACTTCGAGCAGTCTATTACTAATGTTACCGACCACAGTCCACGATAATAAGGATTGAAACAACACTTCCAGCAAAAATCTAAAAAATGGAAAATAAGTTACCGACCACAGTCCACGATAATAAGGATTGAAACATGAACTGCGCGTTGAAAGCGACCGTGAGCGGTTTGTGTTACCGACCCCAGTCCACGATAATAAGGATTGAAACATTTTAAAGCTACATCTGAGCTGTCAGCAATTGTATGTTACCGACCACAGTCCACGATAATAAGGATTGAAACATCCATACGGTTTTAAATCACGATATAAGCTGTATAAGTTACCGACCACAGTCCACGATAATAAGGATTGAAACCTGCGTCACCTTTGCTTGTCAAAAGCATATTGGAAGTTACCGACCACAGTCCACGATAATAAGGATTGAAACTAAATTGTCAAGGATTACAGAGGAAAACAATATAAAGTTACCGACCACAGTCCACGATAATAAGGATTGAAACACCGTAGTTCTTCGGCTTTTATCATAGCCATAAATTGTTACCGACCACAGTCCACGATAATAAGGATTGAAACTGTATGATGAAGTGCTGCCGATTTAGCTGAAAACAGTTACCGACCACCGTCCACGATAATAAGGATTGAAACGTTTTGCTATTGCTTCGTCGTATTGCAATGTGCTGGTTACCGACCACAGTCCACGATAATAATAAGACTGCAACCGCAGGGCAGGAACCACTCATTAGCAGAAAAGATGTCCGTAATTTTTTAGGGATATCCCTGGTTACCCTCATTGAATGGATGAAAAAAGGTTTGCCAAACCATAAGGTAAATGGGGGGTCTACTTCCAGAGGCCAGAAGTATTATCTGCACGTGATAGTAAAACTTATTATCTTAATAGCTGACTTGCAATGACTCTTGTTGGCGTATCCTTTCCGCTAATAATACTTTTTGCACTAATAGCTACAGATTGTATAACTTGTCTCATGTTGTTCAGATCAAGCGTTCCTATCTCGTCACTCAGCTTATGATAATTGGATTCATTATCCATCTTTGAAGTTGAAATGGTATGTGCGGGAACACCCAGACGTGCAAGTGTAGCATTATCAGAGCGATAGAAAAGCCCCTGCTCAGTATATGGATCAGGATAGATAGCAAAATTGCTTCCCTGCAAATTCTGTTGAAGTATTTTACCCATATCAGATTCTTCAAAACCCGTAATATAGGCTGAGTTTTTGCCCCACTTACTTTCTGTTCCTATCATTTCTATGTTAAACATCGCGACTACCTTTTGAGGATCAATTTGCTTTGAAAAATACTGCGAACCGTAACCGCCAATTTCTTCTCCGGTGAAAGCTGCAAAGATCAGCGTGCGTTCATTATTTTTTGCAGCTTTATAATATTCAGCTAATGAAATGACAGCCGTAACTCCAGAAGCATCATCATTAGCGCCATTATATACCGAGTCGTTATTTGCTGCTTCGCCAATGCCAAGATGGTCATAATGAGCAGAAAAAATCACAAATTCTTCTTTTTTGCTTTTTCCCGGTAAAACACCAATAACATTTGCAGCCTGAGATTCTGTTATTTTTTGTTTTGCTTTTATTACAAAATCATCAGAAACAAACCGTCCCAATACAAACACCACACTTTTATCAGATTTAAATAAGTATTGTTTTCTGTTTGATAAACGTGTAAAGTTTTTTGTAAGACTGGTGTCAACAAACACAAGTAGATTTTCTTTCAGCTTAATAAATTCACCAATTTTTTTGCTGTATTCTTCAGCTTGTGAGATGTAAACTTTTTTAAAACGGGATTTTGCAGTAATGGTAAGATCGGGCTGGCAGGTAAATGCAATAAGCCTATCAGAATCGACCGGTCTTGCATTGAAAGAAGCAGAAATACTAACGGGCGTGGGGCTTACGAGGATAAAAGGTTGTTTGTAACTGTCTGCACCTTTTAAAGTTTCAAGCCCGATTGTCTTAAATTCATTACTTATAAAATCAGCAGCCTTTTCATTTCCCGGGGTAAAAGTTTTTCTGCCTTGCATATCATCTGCAGATAAAGCAGTTTCTATTCTTTTTACTTCTTTTTCATTAATAACACCTGCAGGTGATTGCGCCAGGGATATTGTTGTTATCAAACCAAATAAAAAACCGGCAGAGAATTTTTTCATGCCAGCAAGGTAATTATAAGCTCATCATTTCTTTAAACTTAACGGTTTGCCTGCGGCTGACTTCTATTTTTTCACCACCCTTCAGTTCGAGCAATAAACCTCCATTGAAATAAGGCTCAATTCTTTCGATCCAACGCATATTAATAATGTGCTTTCGGTTTGCCCTGAAAAAAACTTTATCATCTAACCTTTCTTCCAAAGAGTTGAGAGATTTCAAAATCAAGGGTTTGTTTACGCCAAAGAAAATTTTTGCATAATTACCCACACTTTCAAATAAACGTATTTCATTCAACTTAACAAACCAGCATCTTTCACCATCCTTTACAAATACCTGGTCTTCATCGTTCAAAAGCCCATTTTTTGCAGCAGTATCATTACCGTTGATGGTTGGTGAAGCCCGGCTTTCGTCCTGCTGCACTTTTTGGATAGCGTCGGAAAGACGTTTGGGCTCTACAGGTTTAAGCAGGTAATCAAGGGCATTTACTTCAAAAGCCTTCAGGGCAAATTCATCATAAGCCGTAGTAAAGATAACTTTGGGGGCAAAGTCGAGCTCTCCAAGCAGGTCGAAGCCTGTTTTGCCCGGCATCTGGATATCAAGAAAAATAAGATCAGGATTTAGTTTTTCAATTTTTTCAATCCCTTCCTGCACATTTGCAGCTTCGTCTATCACTTCTATTTCACTAAATTCCTGCAATAGTTTTTTTAGTTCGTTACGCGCTAATCTTTCGTCGTCTATTATAATAGTTCTGACACACATAATTTATCGAATTTTTAGTTTACCCTGGTTTACGATTGAGAAAAGCCGGATAGAATTATCTTCAGTACAGTGCCACGCAAGAAAAGCTACATGGTTGCACTTTAGCGCGGTACAAAAAATTCTATCGGTTTAAATGCTTAAAGCAGGCATTGTTATAGTTGCCTCTACCATATCCTCACTGGTATTTTTTATTTGAAAATGTGCTTTTTGGCCGTACAACAACATTAAACGGCTTTGTGTGCTGTACAACCCGAAACCATCGGAATTGAAATCACCGTAGATATGGCCGGTATTTTTTACTACCAATTCATGATGATTGTCTTTGAAATCAGAAATAATTTTAATAACGCCGCCTTCAATTTTTTTACTGATGCCATGCTTAATTGCATTCTCTACAAGTGTCTGCAGCATCATAGGAGGCACGGGCTGGTTGAGCGTGTTTTCGTCTATGTTGTACTCGATGTTTAGCCTGTCTTCAAACCGGATGTGCTCTAAAGCGAGGTAATCGCGTACAATATTCAGTTCCTTAGAAAGCGGGGTGGTTTCAATCTTTTCAGCCTGCATACTGCTTCTTAGCAGGTTGCTTAATTCAGTTACGGCCTTGCGAGCCCTTTCCGGATTTTCATCTACAAGGGCACGAATGCTGTTGAGTGCATTGAATATAAAATGAGGATTTATATGTGCTTTTATGGTTTTCAGTTCAAGCTCTTTCACCAGGCTCTGCAATTTTACTTTATCTATTTGCTCCTGCTGGCTCTTCATTACGTAGTGAAAAGTAAAATAAACGAGGTTCCAGATGATAAGGAACATAAAGTTGCCGAAGGAAGAATATAATACCCTGCTTACAAATCCTAATTGCTGAAACTTGGGAGAAGTTATTTTAAGTATTTCTTCAATATAAATAGATATAAAAGCAAAAAGGAAAGAAAAACCTGCGGTTGTTGAAACCATATTGAAAATCTGCTTGTCGAGCGGCGCCTGTAAAAAATGCATTCGTTGAATAAATAACCGCATAAGATGCGTTATAGCTAATCCTATAAATGCGTCTAAGAATACATTTTCAAAAAAATAAGGAGAGTTTGTGTTTCGAAGAGTGACATAAAAAAAAGTAAACAGAATTATATAAGCGCTCCATCCGCCAATCTGACAAAGCCAGTAAGTAGATATAGTTTTATTCATACAATAAAAGTAAATAAATATAAGTTTGTTTTACAAGAGTTATTATTAATGGTTAGAAAACAGGTTGATCGGTTGTTAATATAGCTTTTTTGGTAAAATTATTTGTTAAAACTTTCTTTCAGCAAATATTGTTATAGTTAAGGTTGTTGTAAAAGCAACTTATATTAATCCCTTAATTTTACAAAAAAGAACAGGATGGAAATTTCTCCGGGAAATTTATTGAAAATGATTGACAGCCCTGCTGACCTTAAAAAGGTGAGCCGCGAACAGTTGCATAAGGTCTGCGATGAACTGAGGCAGTTTATTATAGACGTTGTAAGCGTACACGGGGGTCATTTTGCTGCAAGTCTCGGAGTTGTTGAGCTGACTGTTGCTTTGCACTATATATACAATACACCGTACGACCAGTTGGTGTGGGATGTGGGGCACCAGGCATACGGACATAAAATATTGACCGGGCGGCGTGATGATTTTTATACTAACCGGAAGTACCACGGGCTGAGCGGATTTCCAAAACGCGGCGAGAGCGAATATGATACATTTGGCGTGGGCCACTCCTCAACTTCCATTTCTGCTGCGTTGGGAATGGCTATGGCCGCAAAATACAAAGGAGAAACCGACCGCAAACCGGTAGCCATTATAGGCGACGGGGCAATGACGGCGGGCATGGCCTTCGAAGCAATGAACCATGCAGGTGTGGCTGACAGCGATGTTCTGATTATTTTAAATGATAATTGCATGAGCATCGATCCTAATGTCGGCGCTTTGAAAGAATATCTTACTGACATAACCCTTTCTCCTACTTACAACAAATTTAAAGACGATGTATGGAAAGCCCTGGGGAAACTACCTGTAGGAAAAGGCTTTACCCGCTCAATGGCACACAAAGTGGCCGAAAGCCTTAAAGGAATGATGAGCAGCAGCGCTAATTTGTTTGAAGCATTGAAACTAAGGTATTTCGGGCCAATAGACGGGCATAACATTATCAAGCTGGTTGATACTTTGAAAGATTTAAGAGAAATTCCAGGGCCTAAGATTTTGCATATAATAACAAAAAAGGGAAAAGGTTATTCTCTTGCTGAAAAAGACCAAACCAAATGGCATGCGCCCGGGTTGTTTGATAAAATAACGGGTGAAATTGTAAAAAAGAAATATGATACCCCGCAGCCGCCGAAATACCAGGATGTATTTGGACTGAGCATAATAGAACTGGCAGAACAAAATAGCAAAATAATGGGAGTGACCCCGGCAATGCCGAGCGGATCTTCTCTCAAGTTTATGATGGAGAAAATGCCTGACCGTTCTTTTGACGTAGGTATTTGCGAACAACATGCCGTAACGTTGAGCGCAGGGTTAGCCACACAAGGGTTAAGGGTTTTTTGCAATATTTATTCATCATTTATGCAAAGAGCTTTTGACCAGGTGGTACATGATGTTGCCATTCAAAAACTACCTGTGATCATGTGCCTGGACAGGGCAGGGTTAGTCGGCGAAGATGGCCCGACCCATCATGGGGCATATGATATTGCTTACTTACGTTGCATTCCTAACATGGTGATTAGCGCTCCCATGAATGAATCGGAGTTGAGAAACCTGATGTATACTGCGCAACTGGAAAGTAACGAGTCTCCTTTTGTTATCCGCTATCCGCGCGGAGAGGGAGTGCTTATAAACTGGAAAACGCCATTTGAAGAAATACAGGTTGGCAAAGGCAGAAAATTAAAAGACGGTGAAGATGTAGCTATTTTAAGTTTAGGGCATCCCGGAAATTTTGCAACTGCTGCCATCAGGGAATTAAAAACCCAGGGATTGAACCCTGCACACTACGATCTGAGGTTTGTAAAGCCGCTGGATGAAGAACTATTGCATGAAGTATTTTCTAAGTTTGATAAAATTGTAACTGTTGAAGATGGTACCGTAGTCGGCGGTTTTGGCAGCGCAATATTAGAATTTATGATGGCAAACAATTATAAAGCAGACGTAAAAATACTGGGAATACCAGACAGAATTGTAGAGCACGGCACACCTAAAGAACTGCAGAGAGAATGCGGATATGATGCACAGGGAATAGCTGAGGCCGTAAGAGCAATAACCGGAAGCACAATTTACAGAAGCGCAATAAAGATGAATTATAATTTGGATTAGTGGGAAGATTAAGAAGCTGTGCTATGTTTATCAAACAAAAATAATTGGAATCATTTTCACCGAAGTCTTATCGTCGGTTACCTTAGTATATTTAGAATTACTTTCCCGTTCCCCTATTCCTGCCCGAGGTATTTTAATTATTTACAAATGCAGTAATTGATCTTTCCTTCTATAAAAATGTCGTTGTCTTTTTTATTACCTATTTTACATTTATAGCTAATTATTATATACTGCTTATATTTACGTGCTTACAACATCAATAAGCAAATAATAAAGGATAATAATTGCTGTATGAAAAATGGCCGTTTGAAAAAAGTTTTTTTACCTGTTCTGATTTCATTATTTTTTGTAACCGGATATACTCAAAAACAGGCAACAGTTGCTGAAAGGGAAAAGGTTTTTGTTTCTGAAAAAGGAACAGGTATAAAACCTCAATACCCGGCGACACCGGATGAAATCTGGGGCAAATTGTTTACTGATGTGCAATTGAAAATGGCCCTTGGTGATAATAAAAGCTTTGCAGATGCAGTGCCTAAATTTTCACCGCAGGTTATTCTTAAAAAATATAATGATTCACTAAAAGCTCACGATACATCTTTTAACCTGAAAAACTTTGTGTTTCAAAATTTCAAAGTTCCTGTTGCCACATCAGTTAAGCTTCCTGAAAAAACCACTTCTTTAAAAAAGCATCTTGAAGAGTTGTGGCCTACACTTACCCGCAAAGCTGATGTGATAGAAAAATTTTCGTCGCTGCTTCCTTTGCCCGAAGCGTATGTAGTACCAGGCGGACGCTTTAGAGAAATTTATTATTGGGACAGTTATTTTACTATGCAAGGTCTTGCCGTAAGTAACCGTTATGATCTTATCGAAAACATGCTGGATAATTTTAAATATTTAATTGACACTTACGGCCATATTCCCAATGGTAACAGAACTTATTATTTAAGCCGTTCGCAGCCGCCCTATTTCGCTTTAATGGTTGATCTGCTGCAAAATAAAATGGGTAATCGTGTGTACAAAAAATATTTTTCCGCTATGCAAAAAGAATATGCTTGGTGGATGGACGGGGAAAAGAATTTGCATAACGGCGATGCACACCGCCGCGTGGTAAAACTACAGGACGGAACAATTTTAAACCGGTATTTCGATGATAAAAAGGCGCCGCGACAGGAATCTTACTACCAGGATGTGCAAAGTGGTTTAGGATACGGGGGGAAAGATGCAATGGTATATACCAATTTAAGGGCAGGCGCAGAAAGCGGATGGGATTTTTCGAGCCGATGGTTTGCAGATACCATTCATTTAACCACCATAGAAACTACCAACATTCTTCCGGTCGATCTTAATTGCTTATTATATGCTTATGAAAATATTTTAAGCAAAGCCGCTGAAAGTCTGCAGTTGCAGAAGGAGGCGAAAAACTATCATCAAAAGGCGTTTAAAAGAAAAGCAGCTATTCTTACTTATTTCTGGAATGATACATTGCAATACTTTTTCGATTATCAATTCAAAAATAAAAGCACTGCAAACAAATGGTCCCTTGCCGGCGTATTACCACTGTTTACCCAAATAGCTACTACAGAACAGGCAAAAGGCGTAAAGAACAATATAGAACAAAAATTTTTAAAAGACGGAGGATTGGTTACCACTCTTTATCATACGCAGCAGCAGTGGGATGCACCAAATGGGTGGGCTCCGTTGCAGTTTCTGACAGTAAAGGGGTTGCTGAATTACAAATATGATTCACTTGCAAAAAAGATCGCAGAAAGATGGATGTCGGTAAATGAAAGTGTATATGCAAATACAGGTAAAATGCTCGAAAAATACAATGTGGAAGACATTCATCTGCCAAGCGGCGGCGGCGAATATCCTACACAGGACGGCTTTGGCTGGTCGAACGGAGTTTATTTAAAGTTTTACGAGATGTTTAAAAAGCAAACTCATTAAGCCCGACATAAGAAAATGTAATACGGGTCTAAAACAAAAAGGGAATAACACTTTCTCGCTATAGTAATGTCTTGTTTAAAAGCTCCGCATTACTTACAAGATTGTAAAGGCTTTTTTCCCTGGCCAGCTTTTTTAGCATGGCCAAATGTTTTTCGTGATGCATATCCGTTCCTAAAAAATCAACCATCTGGTTTTTAAAAAGCTTTTCAGCAGTCTTTTTTACCTGTGGTCCATATCCTCCTGAAAGTGATAGTAAGTTTACCTGCAGTTTACACCCCAGCTCTTTAAAACGCCCGTACTCTGTAAAATGCTGATGTAGATAACTATATCGCTCAGGATGGGCAAGAATAGGCTGCAGCCCAAGCATTCTTAAATCAAAAATTACTTTGTCGAAATTTGGCCAGGGAGCCAGAAAAGACATTTCCACCAAAATATAATCCGTGCCAATGGTCAGCAAATCTTCCTTTTTTGAATGCCCTATCAATTCTGTAAACTCATGATCTATCATATATTCTGCTGCTGCTTCTACCTTTACGTCTACATCATCCTCTGCTAATGCTTCTCTTACCATGGCTAATTTTGGCAAAATAGTCTCAGGACTATTTGGGTATAAATCAGATAAAATATGCGGGGTGCAGATAAGCTTGCTATAACCAAGCTTTTGCAGATCCTTTATAAACTCAACTGTTTGCTCCAGCTCCTGCAAACCATCATCTATACCCGGCAAAAGATGTGAATGCATATCCGCACCCAGAAATGACAAATCGGGCACAATAGATCCACTTTTTCTATTAAAAAAATTAAACATGTAGCAGATGATTCATCCTGCAATATATAACAATACAGCAGACGGGAAGAAAGGGAGGCAGGTGGAACGACTTCTTCAGAAAGTTTTCATCCTCTTCCCATTAATAAAAAATTTTAATTATTAATACCGTTTTCAAAAGCATTAATATCCTCTCTGAAACCGACATTAGCCTCGTTGCCTGTAGTATGAATACTTCTTAAAAATCTCGCGGGATTGCCTGCGTAGATACCGGGTTTCGTGATATCTTTTGTTACAACAGAACCCGCCCCAATTACTGCATTATCACAAATCTTTACAGGCAGTATAGTAGCATTGCTGCCAATGGAAACATTGTGGCCAATAGTTGTACTCTTCAGTAAATCTCTATCGCCCATAGCAGGACCGTCTGCGGAAAAAACATCGTTTATAAAAATAACGCCGTGGCCGATAAAACAATTGTTGCCGATAGTAACTAATTCGCAAATAAAAGCATGACTTTGTATTTTGCATTTTTCACCGATAACCACCTCTTTCTGTATCTCGGTAAAAGGGCCTACAAAAGAATTGCCTCCTATTTTGCAACCATAGATATTTACCGGTTCTATGATGGTTACATTTTCCCCAAAAATAACATCGCGAACACTTACGTGTAATGAAATATGCCTCATATTTTAAAAACCATTTTGCTTTGAAGATTGATAAATCCTGTTTATAATTTCAACCGTTTTCAAACTTTCGGAAGGGTTTGTGTAAACAACGCCTCCATTTACTAAAACATCAATAAGATTTTCATATACTTTATCGTGGTTGCTCATAGAGCCTGTATAGCCTCCATAGCTATTAGCAGCATTTCCGCCCGGCATATCCCTGATTTCAAATCCCTCTATATTTTGATATTCTAATTTGTTTAAATACTCCCCGCCTATTTTTACAGTTCCTTTTTCACCAAAGATGGTAAGTGAACCTTCCATGTTTTTTTTGTAACTGTTTACCGTATAATTTATTGTACCTAATGCTCCATTAACAAATTCAAGGGCAACAACGCCGGTATCTTCAAAATCTATTATTCCCTTGTGAGCAAAATTTCCCGCTAAAGCATACACCCGCTTTATATCGCCAGCTATCCAATATAACAGATCTATAAAATGGCTGAACTGGGTAAACAGCGTACCTCCATCCAATTCATTTGTCCCCTTCCACGAATCTTTATAGTACTCCTTAGTTCGATTCCAAAAACAGCTTAACTGAACACTGTATATTTTTCCTAGTATTCCTTTATCAACCGCACTTTTAAGTGCCATAACAGGCGGATTAAAACGATTTTGCTTTATGACAAATAATTGCCTGCCGGCTTTTTCAGCGGCTTTTATCATTTTCTCGCCATCACTTACATTTGTTGCCATAGGTTTCTCGCACAGTACGTGAAAACCTGCCTCCAATGCTTTTATCGAATGCGCTGCATGCAATGCATTGGGCGTACAAACAGATACTACACAAAGTTCTTTCTCGTTCGCAAGCATTTCATCAAGGTCCCGATAGGGAACAGCGCCATATTCATTTGCTATGTATACCGCTTTCTCAAAGTCCGTGTCACATACTGCCTTTAGTACTCCCAGTTTGTTTATGTGTACTGCATGTCGATGCGCAATTCTCCCGCAACCTGCAATTGCAAACCCCATATTACCCATACTAACCGATTTCAAATATTTTAAAAGCAAACCTTCCTGCAATTTTCATTAACCGAAAGTGCCTGCTCTGCAACGCAACTTTTTACATTTTAAGCTGCGCAACTTTTGCTTAAAATGCTATAGTACGTTTTATTTGATAATAAGTCAAATCTTTATAGTTAAAGACGAGAAGAAAGGTAAAAAAGCAACAAAGAAAGGTAAAAAAAGAAAAAAAATTTCAGGTACTTATATCCTTATTCCTTTTTACCTGTCTAATAGAAGATATCCAGGTGTTGAAAAAACAGGCATAGTAAAAGAGGTTAAAAAATTGCAGGCGCTACAAAAAACTAAAAAAGCGGGGATAAATGCTCCACAGGAAATTCAACTATCATTACCTGGTCGAGACTTTCCAGTTTAACAAATACTTTTTTCTTTCCGCCTTTTACCACTATGCCTGTTGTATCCATAAAAATCCCGTGATCTACTTTTATTCTTGTATTTTGATCTAAAGATTGTAAAGATTGAACAGATATCGATGCATCTTTTTCTAAAAGAAATCTTTTTATTATTTCAATTTCTTTATCTCTTATTACAGCAGGTTTGCCTATATGATAAACAAAATTCACGATACCGTTCGTCATTAATACGGCAGGCTTTTCTTTGTCATCTATATGTACGAAAACATAAGAAGCAAACAGGGGCTCTTCAACAATTTTTTTTCGATCGCTCCATTGCTTCTCCGTCCTCTTTAGCGGACACCAACTCTCTACTCCCTTTGCGTCTAACACATTGCTCACTTTTTTTTCCCACCTGGGTTTGGTGTACAACGCAAACCATTTTTTACTGCTCTCCATAGTTTACCTCTCTAAATTCTATAAACACTGCAAGCTTACGCTGGTAACATCCAGGTAGCAAATTTAAAAATTTAAATTTAAATACAAAAGTTACCTCTTTCTTAAAGATTGAAATTCAATAAAGCAGATCACTATTTGCATAAGAACTTCAAAGTAATCCGGATGATTATTATATGCGAAAAAGGTGATTTATTCAAAATGGATTAAAAAAGCATTTTTTTAAACTTTTACCTTTTTCACATACTGTTGCTTAGTGTGCAGCAACATTATTCTGCTTTGTGCTCATATCTTCTATCACATTGGCTGCCTCATTTATATATATGTCGGACTTTAAATTTTTCAGCCAGCTCTTGTAGCGCTCACCTTTGTCTTTGTCGACATTATTATATTTTGATACATCTGCCTTTAATCCTTCTACAGGAAGGCCGACAGGCAATTTAGCAAGACTATCATTTTGTTTAACGGTTGTTCGGATTTCCTTTTGCTCTTCCTTGTATTTATTCAGGTTAAGGCTGTAGGTTTTATCGTTTTGTTTAGACAACCACAATGCATTATTATTTATGAGGTTAAAATTAGCATTGTCCTTTATTCTTTGTTCACTTTTTGCTTTTATCGCGTTAAGATCGTAAGAAGCAGGCCACTTTGTATAATCTGTTTTTGCAATTTCATCCCAGGGCATCGCGTTTTCATTGTCTTTTTCACGAAACTTCAGGTATTCATATTCGTCAGGCAAAATGATATCGGGAGTAACTCCTTTCAACTGGGTAGAACCTCCGTTTATTCTGTAAAACTTTTGCAGCGTAAGCTTTATAGCTCCATATTCTGTTCTTCCGGTATACAAGTCTAAAGGGCGACCAAAAGGGATACTGCGTTGTACAGTGCCTTTGCCATAAGAAGAAGTACTGCCGATGATAACACCGCGACCATAGTCCTGGATAGCGGCTGCAAAAATCTCAGACGCTGAAGCACTGAACTCATTTATCAAAACTGTCAGAGGACCAGTATATACTACTGATTTATCGCTATCACGCAGCACTGTGGGCCTTCCCTCCCTGTCTTTTACCTGTACCACAGGCCCCTGAGGTATAAATAAACCTACCATTTCTACCACCTCAGGCAAATATCCTCCACCGTTGTTGCGCAGATCCATTACTACACCCTGTACTCCCTCTGCTTCTAATTTTTGCAATTCTTTCGACACGTCCTGTGCACAGCGGTGACCATCGGGCTTTTCATAGTCAGCGTAGAAATCGGGTAAATAAATATACCCGATCTTTTCTTTTCCATTGATGATGGCACTTCTTACGTATACTTCATCCTGCACTATTTCGTCTCTTATAATAGACACGACCTTAATGGTTCCGTCCTGTTTTCTCAATGATAGCCTTACTTCGGTTCCTTTGTTTCCTCTTATTATTTTTACGGCATCTTCTACAGCAAGGCCTGTCAGTTCAACGGGTTCTTCCTTTCCCTGTCCCACTTTTGTCACAATATCTCCTACCTGTATCTGGCCGCTTTTCCATGCAGGGCTTCCCGTAAGAAGGCTGGCCACTTTTATATTTCCATCTTCGTCTTTAAGCGAAGCGCCAATACCATAAAACTTTCCGCTCATCTGCTCATCAAACGATCTTTTCTCCACAGGAGGAAAATAATCTGAGTGAGGATCCATATATGAAGTAATGGTATTGATAAACAGGTTGAAGCGGTCATCGTCGTTAAATTTAAGCTTCAGCCGGTCAAAATTTTTGGCCATCATTTTTCCCACTTTCTCTCTTGCCTCCTGCTCCAGGGCTGCATCAGTCTTTATAGTTACAACGGTATCCTTTCTTGCTTTCAGTTTATCGCGCTGGTCTGCGAGTTCTGTATATCGCTCAAGCGTAAGAAATTTCAGCTTTTTTCTCCACATATCCTTGCGCTGTGCCAGCGTAGATGGGTAATCTAACTTAGTTCCATCTACAGTTATTTCCTCATTTGAAGAAAAATCGAAAGGTTTGGCCAGCAAATCTTTATACATCGACATTATTTCCCGCATACGGCTGGCATAGACGGTGTCAACAGCGGGTACGAACTGAATGGGAGCGCCGTGTATCTCATCATCTATAGAGTTTTGATATTTTTTCAAAGAGTTAATATCTGATTGAAGAAACACATTTTTATCAGGATCGACTGCGGCTAAAAATTTTGTAAAAATCTGTTCAGAAAAATTATCATTTATCGGCTTGGGTTTATAATGAGTTTGCTCGATTATAACTCCAAGTGTGGTTAATATTTTTTGCTGGGTAGAAAGAGAAGTTCCACTACCTCCCTGTGTTTGAAAAGCCCAGAAAATGGCAGCGAACAAAACCACGAGCACTATAGGCAGCACTTTGCGTTTAAGCATAAATTGAAGTATTTTATTCATTCTAATCAAAAATAGAGTAAAAAAGCTTTTAATAAATTTTCCCTTTTTATCTTAACAAAGGTTTTACCGGCAGGAATACTAATAACCCCGAAAGGAACTCAAATATTAAAAACAACTATTAAAAATACGGAATATTAAATCTTTACTACTTAAGATAGTAGTAAAAATACTGCCAAACTTTTTAATTTTTTTAGTCAACATCCCTTAGCAACGATTTATGTAAAATACGAAGCGGAGGAGAAGCTTACTTATAGCAAAATCTTTAAAATTGGGAAAACAGGTTCGATACTTAAATAAAACAACTACTTCAAAAAAACTTGAAGTAACTGTTTTATTGTTGTGAAAGTTCCTTTTAAAGCACATGCGAAACCGATCAGCTATACCTTTAATTTTTTTTTAAATTACTGTATTTTTATACAATACTTTTTTTCTTCAACCGTTTTATTGTTTCACCATTAAAAAAACAAATAAACGATGAAAAAAATCTACCTTGCTGCCATTGCAATTGGGGCAGTGATCTTTGGAAACGCTCAGACTGAGCGAACATTTAAACCTTTTAAAGTAGACATTGCCCTTGGTTATGCCCTTCCTTCCGGGTCTGGAAGTAAAGCAGGAGCATTGTTTGCTATCGAACCTAAATATGCGCTAAACGATAACCTTACTTTGGGCTTACGAATGGAAGGAGCCGCAACTGCCCAGGGTACAGTGGTAAACGGTGAAATGAATGAAGGAAACGTAAAATTAAGTTCTTCTTACCTGGCGACCGCCGACTACTTTTTTAATACTAATCGTTTCAGGCCGTTTGTTGGAGCAGGTGCAGGTATTTACTCTAATGCATCTGCAAACTTAGATGCACAGACTTCTGATGAAGTAAAGACAGGCAGCAGGTTTGGCTTCGCTCCGAGAGCGGGTTTTGAACTTGGACACTTTCGCACTGCGGTTGAATACAACTTTGCAGGTAAAACCGCATCAGTTGATCATAATTACCTCGGAATCAAACTTGGCTTCTTCATTGGAGGGGGAAGATATGAGGAATAACATCAGGAAGATTTGATTGTTATTATTGCTAAATATTATAAAAAAACTGCTTTTGAGAGATAAAGCAGTTTTTTTTATGCATTTATTTTTTTCTATAGTTTGAAATACAGGAGCGCCAATCACTACTGCTTTACTAATTTAGCTTTCCATGCCCCAAAAATTAGATTATTTCTAAAAGTGATATAAGCCTGGGTAATAATCAATAAAAAGCGGGATAATTTATTTTTTGAAACTTTTTTTCTATTTTTGCCTGCTGAATTTAAAAACGGAGATCGTAGCTCAGTTGGTTAGAGCGTCAGTTTGTGGCACTGAAGGCCGTGGGTTCGAGACCCATCGGTCTCCCGGAAAGTAAAACCTTGTTGCAACAGTTAACAAGGTTTTTTTTATTTATATGAAGCGTGAATCTAAATGAATCCAATGTTATTTTTTATTCCTGTTATATCTGCATTTATTGGTTGGTTCACTAACTGGATAGCCATTAAAATGCTTTTTCATCCCAGGGAACCTAAAAAAATTTTAGGCATTACTTTTCAGGGCATTTTTCCTAAAAGGCAGCAACAATTTGCAATGCAATTAGGTAAACTGGTCAGCAATGAGCTGCTTTCATTTCGAGAAATAGAACAAAAAATTTCAGATCCGGCAAATGTTCAAAAAATATTACCGTTGCTGGAAACACACATAGATATTTTTTTAAAAGAAAAACTTTCCGCAGAAATACCTATGATAGGTATGTTAATAGGAGAAAAAACCATTTTGCAGGTAAAAGGCGTATTTATGAAAGAATTGCAGGAACTATTCCCTGTCTTAATGAAGCAATATATGACTACGCTGGAAAATGAACTAAATCTCGAGAAAATAGTTATTGAAAAGGTGGGGCGTTTTTCATCAAATAAGCTTGAAGACATCCTAAACCAGATAATGTCTGCCGAATTTCGGTTTGTGGAAATTATTGGTGCGGTTTTAGGTTTTATAATAGGATTATTTCAGGTATTATTAACTGTGGCAACAATGTAACAAAAAGTGGCTTCTGTCTTTTGGTTTTTATTAACTCCACTTATATTATTATTTTACCGCTTATCACATTTAAAAACCATCGTTCCGTTGTTCAGAAGGAACTTTAGTTAATGATTTATATTATGAAAAAATTATTACTCACACTTTCAATATTTATTTCTGTTGCCACATTTGCCCAAATGCCGCAAGGCCGTTCCTTTCGCGGTGGGGGAAGGGGAAATTTTAATGTTGGTCATTTATATGGCAAAGTAGTAGATAGTAAGTCGGGAAAAGGCATTGAGGGAGCCTCACTTCAGTTATTGGGTAATAAATTTGACTCGACGACAGGTCAGGCGAAACCTGCTACTTTAAAAGCGACTATAACTAATTCAAAAGGAGAATTTGACTTTGAAAATTTGCCGGTTATCGGGAATACTACGCTTAAATTTTCCGCAGTAGGGTATAAATCAATTGATCAAAAAGTTTCCTTCGGACAAAAAATGCCGCAGAGCGGAGCGCAGGCAGAAGGCGGCGGAGAACAGATGCCAGACATGATTGACAAAGATCTTGGAAATATAAAACTGGAAGCGGATGCAGCCAATCTTGGAAATGTAACAGTTACTGCCACAAAAGAATTGTTTGAAATGGGCGTAGACAGGAAGATTTTTAATGTTGACAAAAACCTGACAAGTTCCGGACAAACAGCAACGGAGATAATGAAAAGCATTCCCTCTTTAAGTGTGGATATCGATGGAAATGTTACCATGAGAAATTCAACTCCTACATTGTTTGTCGATGGCCGGCCTACTACGCTTACTATGGACCAGATACCTGCAGACATTATAGACAGGGTTGAACTGATTACCAATCCTTCTGCTAAATTCGATGCCTCCGGTGGTAATGCAGGTATTTTAAATATCGTACTTAAGAAAAACCGTAAAACCGGTTATAACGGAGGTTTGCGGGTGGGAGCTGACACGCGGGGAAGAATAAATCTTGGCGGAGATATAAATCTGCGTCAAAACAAAATTAACTTTTTTGCCAGCGGAAATCTGAACCAGCGAAAGTCAGTATCTACCTCAAAAACAGATCGTATAAACCTGAGCAATGGAGTACCAACAAGCAGCATACATCAACAAGGTAACCCTCTGAGTAAAGGATACTTTGGATTCATACGAGCTGGCTTCGACTACCTTATAGATAACCGTAACACCGTGACTCTAAGTGGAAACTTTAACAAGGGAAATTTTAAAAACAATGATAACCAGCACGTAGATTCTTCATTAATTATTGACCCTTCTTACAATACGGTAATCCAAAACAGCAACACACACTTTCAAAACCTCGGATCGCAATTCAGCTATAAGCATAATTTTGCTAAAAACGGGCATGACCTTACTGCAGATGCCAATTATAATTCAAGTAAAAATGATAATATAAATTTCATTAATACCCAAACTTATGATCTTACCTCTAACCCCAAAGGATTTCCGGTGATGCAGCAATCAACAAGTGCAGGAACAACTAAACACTATACTTTTCAGACAGATTACGAAAACCCTATTACAGATAATCAAAAAATAGAAGCAGGCGCAAGGGCAGCAATAAGAGATTTTGAAAATACTAATTATCAATACTTTTTCAATCATGCACTTAGTAAATATATTCTCTCCGACAGAATAAGCAGCAATTATAAATTTACCGACCGGGTTTATGCCGCCTATGGTACATATAGTTTAAAAGTAAATAAGTGGAGTTACCAGTTAGGGCTTAGAGCAGAAAGTTCTTCATACAACGGTTCTATAATCGGAAAAGACAGGCTTGGAAGAGATTCTCTTTCCAGCTTCAAGGTTGATTTTCCTTTGTCACTTTTCCCGAGCGCTTTTATCACCTACAGAGTATCTCCGAAAGAAGATTTGCAGGTTAACTATTCAAGAAGAATTAATCGTCCTAATTTCTGGCAGTTAATACCTTTTACCGACTACTCTGATCCATATAATTTAAGTGTCGGCAACGCAGGTTTAAAGCCTGAATTCACGAATTCTTTTGAAGTGTCTTACAACAATAATTATAAAAAAGGTGCAAATTTTCTGGTTAGCGGTTATTTTAAATATAATACGAACCTCATTACACGATATCAATATCTTGATGCAAATCCTGATACTGCTCACCATTATTCGACAAATGACAGTGTATTGTTCAATACTTATCTGAATGCAAACCACAGCTTCACTTATGGTTTAGAGTTGACTAACAGAATTCCTGTGACACAATGGTGGGATATGACCGCAAACTTCAACCTTTTCAACTCGCAAATTAACCTTGCAGATCCTAAACAAAACAGCTTAATTAACCGAAGAACCAGTTGGTTTGCAAAATTGAATAACACAATAAAATTCCTAAAAAAATTCTCACTTCAATTGTCGGGGGAATATTATGCTAAAACGGTACTTCCGCAAGGAGGAGGCGGCGGACGAGGTGGTTTTGGAGGGGGCTCTGTTGCCACAGCTCAGGGATACATTAATCCACGGTATACATTCGATATTGCACTTCGTAAAGACTGGACGTGGAAAGGCGGCAACAGTGCATCTCTTACTGTCAGTATGAATGACTTTTTAAGAACGCAGTTGTACAGCACCTATTCAGAGTCAGAATATCTGATGCAGACATCTGAGCGCAGAAGAGATCCTCAGATACTAAGAGTGAACTTTGCATACCGGTTTGGCAAATTCGATGTAAATTTATTTAAAAGAAAAAATAATAAAGAAGACCAGGGCGGAACCGATATTATCCCTGTACAATAGATTGAAGATACAGGGCATTTGAAACACATAGGGACATAGAAACAATAGAGCGCATAGTTTTTTATTGTTGCTATGTGTTTTCTATCTTCCTATGTATCTATGTGTTTAATTATCAATTGCCGCTTTTACCCTCTAACATTGGTACAAAAGAAAAATTGTCAAATCTTTCTTCACTATAAGTACCAGCAGTAAGTTTTGTTAGCCTCAGCATTTGCTGAAATGGACCTAAATCAACAGGAATTACCATAAGTCCTCCTGTTTTTAACTGGTCAACGAGCTTTGGGGGAACGTATGGAGCTGCTGCAGTTATAATAATTTTATCGAAAGGAGCAAAGGTAGGCAGGCCTTCAAAACCATCACCGTAAAAAAATTTAATATTTGGATATTTGCTTTTAAAAATAAAGCTTTTGTTTATTTCAAAAAGTTTTTTTTGTCTCTCGATTGTAAAAACCTTTGCGCCCATTTCGGCTAAAACAGATGCCTGGTAAGCGCTGCCTGTACCTATTTCAAGTACTTTATCGTAGGGCTTCACTTCTAGCAATTGGGTCTGGTAAGCGACGGTGTAAGGTTGAGAGATCGTTTGCCCTTCAGCAATTGGAAATGCCCTGTCCTCGTAGGCGATCTTGCTAAAAGCCGAATCGAGAAAAAAATGCCTTGGAATATTATTTATGGCAGTTAAAACATTTTCATCTGTAATACCTTTCTCCCTTAAAAGGTCAACCAACCGCTTGCGCAAGCCTTTGTATTGATATGTGTCAGTATAATTTTTCATACCGGCTGCAATTTACTTAATGGCAATGACCTCAGCTACTTTTACCTAAAATTACGCTTATTTTGAAAAACATACATAGTAAGCTTTGGTGATAAACAACTTTGCCCAAAAGTTATTTTAGATATTTGCTGCATCTTTTAATGAAAGGCAAAAAATTTTTGATGACTTACAACGACAAGTATTTAGGACTGAACGTTGAGTTGTAATAATTGAATTGAAAAAAGGGGGGCCGGGGTAAAAAACCCAGCCCGTTTTTTAATCCGTACCCTATGAAAACAAACTTTGACGTTATATTGATGATGTTCCTTCCTAATTCCGCTTTTTTGATGGGCAGACAGTATTTAAAACGCGCTTCACGAAACTTTATTTTTGCAAAAGCAAAAAAAAAACAGATTATTTTTTTACTGCAAAAAAATATCAATAAATGCAGATACTTCAGCAGAATTAGCAGCTAAAAAAAAATTAAAATTATATGAGATTAATAGATACGCATACACATTTTTATTCTCCTGAGTTTGAAAAAGATTTTGAACAGGCATTGCAGAGAGCACGGAGTGAAGGTGTGGCAAAATTTTACCTGCCCGGGATAGACAGTACCGTAATTGATGATATGCTAAAATTGGAGACGCGCTATCCTTCCGAATTTTTCCCGATGATGGGATTGCACCCTTGCTCGGTAAAAGAAAATTTTTTGGAAGAATTAAAAATAATAGAAGAATACTTATCTGAAAGAAAGTTTGCAGCAGTAGCAGAGATAGGTCTTGATTTTTATTGGGATACTGCTTTTAAAGATGAACAGTTTGAGGCTTTCAACCGGCAAATGGAAATAGCATTACAATATAATCTGCCTATTGTAATACATACCCGCAATGCGATGAAAGAAACAATAGAGGCTGTAAAGCCATTTGCTGCAAGAGGTCTGTCTGGTATTTTTCATTGTTTTGGAGATAATTATGAAGTAGCCAAAGAAATAACCGAACTGGGTTTTTACTTAGGTATCGGGGGGGTACTGACCTATAAAAATTCAAAAGTTGGAGATGCAATAAAAGATATTCCGCTTAGCCATATTGTTTTAGAAACCGATGCGCCCTACCTTTCACCTGTTCCTTATAGAGGCAAGCGTAATGAAAGCAGTTATTTGACTTTGATAGCACAAAAATTAGCTGAGGTAAAAAAAGTGCCTGCAGAGCAAATAGCGGAAATAACTTCAGCGAATGCAGAAAAAATATTCGGACAGTGAATTTCAAATATTATTTTTGCAGCCCTGCTAAAGGAGAGTTGTCCGAGTGGTTGAAGGAGCACGCCTGGAAAGTGTGTATATCTGAAAGGGTATCGGGGGTTCGAATCCCTCACTCTCCGCTGAAAAGGTTATCAAAAACACTTAAAAGCCTACAAATCAATGATTTTAGGCTTTATTTTTTTATTAAACTCATCAAATTATCTCATAAATGCACAAATTCGTAGTGAGTATATCGTGAGTTCACGAAAAAAAAAATAAATTACTCACTGGAATTGCATAAGTAATTGAACCTTAACATGTTCAATTATTGAACATCTTGTCTTCGAATGGCTATTAATTTAATTTCATCATTTTAAAACTTAAGCCATGTTAGAAGAAAGTTTTGGATTATTGATTTACTTAAAGAAGCCAAAAAATTACTCAAAAGGTTCACTTCCAGTTTATTTAAGAATTACTGTTGACGGCATAACAAAAGAACTTTCCTTAAACAGAAGCTGGGAAAAGAACAGGTGGAATTCTTTTGCGTCAAGACCTAACGGGACAAAGGAGGATGCAAAAGAACTTTGTATGTTCTTAGATGCACTTCAGGTTAAAGTTTATCAGGCAAAAAGGCAAATTCTGGAAGCTGGTGAACAAATTACAGCTGTTGGACTGATGGATTTAGTTTCAGGTAAACAGCAACGCGGTAAAATGTTATTGAAAATTTTTAGCGAACATAATGACAGAATGAAAGCGCTTATCGGAAAAGAGTATGCTAAGGGTACATTTACACGATTTGAAACAGCCTTAGGTGGCTGCTAACGTTTTAGGGCTTTGTGTTGTGGTGGTAATCAGGGAACGTCAGCCCAGCCCATAACCAAAAGCCCAATTAAAAACTGAAGATAAGCCTTTGTTCGTCAGCCCACCATAACACAAAACCCATGTTAGCGGTTCGTTGTTCTTCGTCTATGTGGTCAAATCCGAATTTAGATTTAGTAATAGTGTCCAACTTCAATCATTATGTTTTCAAAATTGAAATAGAAACCAACACTGTCTCTTATTTTTTTGGGTTCTTGTTCGAGAACAACTCCGCTGTTTTTCAACTTCTGATAAGTTTCAGTTACCTTATCTGTACTGTTCAGCATAAAGCCAATATGAAAAGCGTCTGGATAGATTGGATTGCCTTCTTTGTTTTTTAATAGTACAAGGGTAAAGTCGTCTGCCCCTTTTAAAACAGCAACAATATTATCGCCTTTTACATCAGTACATTTAAAGTCAAAGTATGTTTCAAAAAATAGAATTGCTTCTTCAACATTTGAAACAACTAAATTGATATGATTAAGTTTCATTGTCTGTAGTCTGATTGTTTGTTTTTAATTTATGTTGTCTATCATTTTTTGTAACGTAGAAATTGTCGTTTGGTAATCCGTTTCTGAAATACCCATAACTGCTTTTTTTCTAAATTCTTGTTGTGTGTCGAAACAAGCTTATGTAACTCTTGTCCTACTGTTGTTAAAATCAAAATGTTATTGTTGGTTTCAATGATATTTTTGCTATTGAATTTAGATAAAACCGTCTCTACAAATTGGCTGTCGGCAAGAGGCTTCATTATTTCAATGATTTCCTGTTTTAGGATAGAGGGTTTTTCATAAATTGAATTCAAAATTTGCCATTCAATTCTATTCAAACCGTGTTGAGATTGAATTTCATCAATTCCCTTTGTCAACCTATTGTCGGCAAGCTTTAGGTAATATCCAATTGGTAGTCTTTTCTGTTGCATTCTTTTATAGTTACGTTTGTCTGTTCAATGTTTATAGAGTGTCGTTTTACAATGACCGCTAACGATTGAGTATTGCTGCAGGTGGGGGATTTTCTAACGTCCTTTAGATTTGCTTTTATCATTTATTAAATAATACTATTACTATTATGTTTTCTTTTTTTGCTACTTTTTTTCTTTTACAATCCACAATTTT
>JAABUT010000655.1_pt1 | contig 50625 bp, 47 predicted proteins | sample 5559281 | NCBI WGS metagenome assembly JAABUT01 (sample SAMN10711880, study PRJNA513359) | rock metagenome | isolation source: Antarctica rocks | place: Antarctica: Victoria Land, Ricker Hills nord | collected 2016-01-04
TATCGTCGATCATGATGGCAGTTCTGGCATACCGATCCCGGTCGGCCGGGACGATCATCATCCAATCCTTGCCTTCGCACTCGCACAGCGTTTGCGCGATGGCCACGATCTTGCGGCAATTCACGAAGCCGAACTCGCAACGCGACGTCGTGCAGAAGAGCACATGAACAAGTGGAACCCGTTCAGGTCCGCCCCCCAGGCGGCGCTAGGCTGCTGCAAGTTCGGGGTGTCCGCACGGACGAGCTTCCTGTCCCGCTGAACATCCATTCCCCTGAAAACAGGAAATCCGGAACGGACTGGCCGCTCGGTACCACGCAGCATAGATCGGACTCATGCTTTCGCCGGAGGACGTTCGAAACACGATGGCCACTGCGAGCCGTGGAATTCGTCCCGTCGCCTTGTTCGATACGGCGCGCGTCCCCAGGGGAAAGACTGGCTTCGTAAGTCATCGCAACTCCATCTCGGGCCGATACGGCTCGACCGACAGGCAGGGGTGCGGCGAAGCACACCATGCATTGGACCGGCGGATCCCGAGCTACCGTTCCAATAAATACGGCTTGGCGGGTGCGGAAAATTACTTGGGTTAGCGAAAACGCGTTTTTTTCAGAATAGATTCCCGAGATCGAAACAAACGAACGGGCCCGCTCGGCAGGCGAGCATCTTTGCCCCAACCCGATATGTTCCGAAACGAGGAGGAAGCAATGAGCAATTCATTCCCGAAGCCGCCCTTTCCCGACCAGAAGCAAGCGATGCCGGGATCGAGCGCTGCGATGGACCCCCAGCCCGACTACGGCGAGAATAGCTATCGGGGTTCCGGACGGCTCGAGGGCAAGAAGGCGGTCATCACGGGAGCGGATAGCGGCATCGGCCGCGCTGTCGCCTTAGCATTCGCGCGCGAGGGCGCCGACGTGCTGGTCAGCTACTACGACGAGCACGAGGACGCTGCGGAGACGCAGCGGCTGATCGAAGCGGCCGGTCGCCAGGCCGTGCTCGTCCCGGGGGACATCAAGGAATCGGCGCATTGCCGCGCCATCATCCAGAAGGCGGTCGAAGCCTTTGGCCGCGTCGACATCCTGGTCAACAACGCCGCCCATCAGGCCACCTTTTCGGACCTCGAGGACATTCCGGATGAGGAGTGGGACGTCACCTTCCGCATCAACATCCATTCCATGTTCTACCTGACCAAGGCCGCCGTGCCCCACATGCGCGAGGGCAGCGCGATCATCAACACGACGTCGGTCAACGCCGATACGCCGTCCCCGCAGTTGCTCGCCTATGCGACCACCAAAGGCGCGATCCAGAACTTCACCGGGGGCCTCGCGCAGCTTCTGGCCGAGAAGGGAATCCGGGTGAATTGCGTGGCGCCGGGCCCCGTTTGGACGCCCTTGATCCCCTCGACCATGCCGGCCGAGAAGGTCAAGACCTTCGGTTCCCAAGTCCCGATGAAGCGCCCCGGCCAGCCTCGGGAACTGGCGCCCGTCTACGTCATGCTGGCCTCGGAGGAGGCGAGCTACGTTTCAGGCGCGACGGTCGCGGTCACGGGCGGCAAGCCGATCATCTGACCGCACCGCTCGGGGCCGGCTCGAAGCGGCCCTCTCGAAGGAGTGCCTGGCAGTGACCACCGTTGCACCGACCGACGGAGGATCCCTCCTCCGGCGGGACTGGTGCTCAGGTTCGCTTTAGGCGGCTTCCTCGACGCATCCTGCCGCATCAGGTTCCGCAATGGCACCATTCCTGAGCCTCGTTCCCGGAGACGCTTTGCGCGATCCGATAGCGGCTTAGGGCTCGTGCTCCGTCACTGAAAAACGAAGTGTCAGGACGACCTTTCCGCTGTCGTCCCTGACGTTCATGGTCCACTCTCCGCCTTGGAACCTGCCGTCGAGATCGTCCAGGATCTGCCCTGCCATCCTGATGGCTTCGCTGCGCATGGCGTGGCGATCCGGCAACTCGGTCCCTTCCGAATCTGGCAGGCTCGTCCCATCGTGGACGTCGAAGAAGTAGCACGGCATTGTCGTGAAACCCGGACCGATCTAACGCGGTTCGCAAAAAGCTCTCCGCGTTCCATTTCGTCGTGTGCCCTGCCGAGATTTCAGCTCCCTTCCCGAAAGCTCGGAGGACCTCACCTCGGCGTCGGCACGCCGGTTTGCACCGCGGCGGCCGCTCGGCTAACCCCGTCGTGCCGGCGGCGTTCGCGGCATCGGAGCGGCCCATGTGCGGCATTTCGGGCATCATGATGCGGAACGGCGCCGAGGTCTCGACCGAACGTCTCGACGTGATGGGCGGCGCGCTCGCGCACCGCGGCCCGGATGGCCACGGGTACTACATCCATGGCGCGATCGGCTTCCGCCACGAACGCCTTGCCATCATCGATCTCGAGACCGGCGACCAGCCCCTGTTCGACGACGCCGACCACGCCCTCGTGGTCAACGGCGAGATCTACAATTACTTCGAACTCAAGGCCGCCATGCCGGAGGTGGGGTGGCGGACGGAGTCGGATTGCGAGCCCCTGCTCGCCCTCTACGGGCGCCGCGGCCTCGATTTCCTCGACGACGTGCGCGGCATGTTCGCGCTGGCGCTGCACGATCCCGGCCGCAACCGCGTGGTCCTGGCCCGCGATCCCTTCGGCATCAAGCAGCTCTATTACGCGGTCGAACCCGAAGGGGTGGTGTTCGCGTCGGAACCCCAGGCCATCGTGGCGCTGCGGCGGGCGGCGGGCGGCCGCAACACGGTCCCGATCCGCCCCCAGGCCGCCTACGAGTTGCTGCAGCTCCAGTTCACCACCGGGCCGGCCACCATCTTCGAGGGTATCGCGCGGCTCCTGCCGGGCGAGATCCTGGTGATCGAGGGCGGCGCCATCGTCGACCGGCGCCAGCAGCCGGCCGTACTGCCCGCCGTGGTGCGGCGCCAGCCGCGCGACCGTGCACTCGCGGCCCTCGACGGCGTCGTGGTCGACACCGTAACGCTGCACGAGCGCAGCGACGTGCCCTACGGCCTTTTCCTGTCGAGCGGCATCGACAGCTCCGTCCTGCTGACAGCCATGGCGCGGATCGACACCGAGCCGGTGCGGTCCTACACGGCGGCCTTCCCCGAGACCGGCGTGCATGACGAGCGCGAGACGGCCGCGGCGCTGGCCGCGGCCGCCGGTGCCCGGCACACGGAGTTGCCCATCACGGCCGACACCTTCTTCGCGCGTCTGCCCGAGATCTGCGCGGCGCTCGACGACCCTGTGGCCGATTATGCCGTGGTGCCGAACTTCCTCTTGGCCGAACGCGCCGCCCGGGACGTCAAGGTCGTGCTCTGCGGCATCGGGGGCGACGAGGTCTTCGCCGGCTACAGCCGCTACCGGCGCCAGGCCCTACCGCGCTGGCTCGGCGGCCGGCCGCGGCGCGGCAAGGGTCCCTGCGACGGGCTCGACCTCTTCGACCCGCCGCTGTCGGGCTGGCGCGACGGCATGGCGGCCGCGGAACGCGAGACGGCGACGCAGTCCTACAACGGCCTGCAGCGCGCCCAGGCACTCGATTTCGCCGACTGGCTGCCCCATTCGGTGCTGGTGGCGCTCGACCGCTGCCTGATGCATTTCGGGCTCGAGGGCCGCACCCCGCTTCTCGACCGCGCGGTCGCGGGTTTCGGTTTCGCCCTGCCGAACGGCCTCAAGCTCAAGCACCGCCAAGGCAAATACCTGCTCAGGCAATGGCTCGCCGACGCCAACCCGGCCGCCAAGCCCTTCGCCAGGAAGCTCGGCTTCACGGTGCCGGTCGGCGAATGGATCGCGCGGGACGGAGCCGCGTTGGGCGAACTCGTGGCCCGCGAGCCCGGCATCGTCGAACTCTGCCGGCCGCAGGTGGTCCGGCAGGTATTCATCAGTTCCGACAGGGCGCACCGGCTCTTGGCCTGGAGGCTCCTGTTTTTCGCGCTCTGGCACCGACGCCACGTCCGCGGACTGCAGCCTGAAGGCGGCACCATCGCGTGCCTCGCCGCCGCATGAGGCGCGACCTATCGGATTTATCGATGGTTGGGGACGGTATTTTGCGGGTTTCTCGCCGAGGCAAGCCGCGGTAGGGGATACGCGTGCGCTGCACCATGCACAGCAAAGACCAGCAAGAGACTTCTCCATGAGCAAGATCATCATCGTGGCCACGCTGCTCGCGTCCGTGTCGAGCGCGGCCTTGGCCCAGGTTGCGGTGACGGATGCCGCCAAGGTCGAGAGCGGGAGCTACAACATCGAACCCGAGCACACCCGCGTCACCTTCAACGTGTCGCACATGGGCTTCACCAAGTACGACGGCGAGTTCCGCAACGCGACCGGCGCCCTTACCCTCGACCCGAAGAAGCCCGATGCCTCGTCGGTCTCCATCAAGATCCCGACTGCCAGCGTCGTGGTGCCCAACGCCAAGCTCAAGGAGGAACTCGATGGCGCACAATGGCTCGACGCCGCCAAGTATCCCGACATCACTTTCGCGTCGACAAAGGTTGCCAGGACCGGCCCCGACACCGCCGACGTCACGGGCGATTTCACCCTGCACGGCGTTACCAAGCCCCTCACCCTCAAGGTGAAGTTCAACGGGGCCGGAACCAACCCGCTCGACAAGGCCTATACCAGCGGATTCGAGGCGGCCGGCAAGATCAAGCGCAGCGACTTCGGCGTGAAGACCTACGTGCCGCTGATCGGCGACGAGGTCGACATCGAGATCTCAGCCGCCTTCGAAAAACAGAAGTAAGGTCCGGTCCATGTCGAGCCCCGTCGCGTCGACGAATTCCGTCGCGGCAGCCGGTCCGGCCCCAGGCCGGACGCGATACACGAGCGTCGCCATCGCCCTGCACTGGACGATCGGGCTCGGCATCGTGGCCATGCTGGCGATGGGGCTCGTGATGACGCATGTGAAGCTGGCGCCCTTCACGCAGTTCAAGCTCTACCAGCTCCACAAATCCGTCGGCATCACCATCCTGGTGGCCGCCGCTCTGCGTCTGCTATGGCGCTTCGCGCACCCCCCGCCGGCCCTGCCGGACGACATGCCGCGATGGGAAAAGGGCGCCGCTGAGGCGACGCACGTGCTGCTTTACGGGCTGATGATCGGCATGCCGTTGGTCGGCTGGGCGCTGGTGTCGGCGGCGCCGCTCAACATCCCGACCGTGCTCTACGGCGTGATCCCCTGGCCCCACATCCCCATCTTCGCGGACCTGCACATCAAGGCGCAGTCGGCGCCGGTGCTGGCCCGGATCCATGCCTATGGCGGCTACACGCTGATCGCGCTACTGGCGCTGCACGCCGGTGCGGCGCTCCGTCATCACCTCGTCTTGCGCGACGACGTGCTGCGCCGGATGATCCCCGGCCTGCCCTGGTTCCGCAGGGCGCAGACCAGGACCCTCTCATGATCCGAGCCCAGGCTGTCGCCGTCGCCGCGGCGGCTCTTTTCGCGGCGCTCGCCTCCGCCACCGCCGCCCGGGCCGCCGGCTGGGCCGTGGACCCGGCGAAGAGCAGGCTCGGCTTCACGGGCCAGCAGACCGGAGCCCCCTTCTCGGGCCGCTTCAAGACTTGGTCGGCCTCGATCGACTTCGATCCGGCGAAGCCCGAGACCGCACATGTGGTGGCGACCATCGACGTCGCCAGCGCCACCACCGACGACCCGCAGAAGGACGAGGCCATGCCCTCGGCCGACTGGTTCGATACGTCGAGCTTCGCCAAGGCCACGTTCGAGGCCACCGGCTTCACGCCCAAGGGCGGCGACGCCTACGAGACGCGAGGCACGCTGACCCTGCGCGGCGTCACCAAACCCGCCACCCTGGCGTTCACGCTGACGATCGCGGGCGACGCGGCCCACGCCGTCGGCAAGGCCAAGCTGGTGCGGACCGATTTCGGCGTCGGCCAGGGCTCGTGGTCGAGCGGCGACATGGTAGGGCTCGACGTCGACGTCGACATGGATGTCACCGCGACCCGCAAGCCGTAGCGTCGAAGCCGGAGGGCGCTTCGGCGTGGTGTGACAGCGGCGCGGATGTATAGGCAGATCGCACTTTGGCAGTACCTCCGCCCTGGCGCTCGAGGGTGAGGAACCCGGGCGCGTGGCCGGCCAGCGAGCTTGTAGGTGGCGACCTGGTCCGGCACCTTCGTGCGGTCGCACGGGTCCTATCGGGATCGACCTCAAAGCCGGTCTTCAGCTCGCGCCCACGGGTCCTCATGTCCGCCTTGCGGGTGACGTCGGCGCAGATCGTCAATTGTCCCGGCGCAACTATCCTCGATCGCGGCTGAACCCAGTATTCCGACGTGGCAGCTGAGGGGGGTTGCGCAGAACCTTACGAGTCCTGCGTAGCTTGTCCAGGTAGACGAGCGCCTGTTGGGCTGCTTCTGCGCCCTCTGCATGACCTTCCTGTCCAGTGAGTTTTTCGAAAGTCTGCCGCGCTGTCTGCAGTCCAGTTTCGTCCACGTGCGTGATGCGGCCCTCTTCCATGAAAATGAGAGCCTCGGCGCGACCTTCAAAGGAGCCATGCTCGACGAGGCTCACGAGAAGGCTGAGCGGGATGGAAGCCCCGATTTCGTTCAGCGCGAAGAGAAGTGTTCCGGAGGATCCAGCGACGTCAGGACGGCGAAGCACTTCGATGATGTTTTCGCCTGCACTGTCAGCATTCAGGTCAGTGAGGACAAGCGCCGCTGCATTCCGCACACGGCTCGACGGGGTCGTGTGGAGAAGCGTGAGAGCTTCTTCGACGACGGCTGAACGATCATGCTGGCCGACATCGTCTCGCGAATGACGCAAGGCCTGGACGATGAGGCCTTCATCGCCGGTCCTCAGGGCCATCTCGACCGGGCTAGAAAGCGAAGGACGCATGACCATGGTTCACCTCACATTCCGACGAGTGCAGTGGGACCACTCTTCGAAGATACGTTAAGCCTCGTCACGGCTCGCGATGTCCCGGCCACTCTGTTCTTCCTTCCCTTGCCGATGCCACTAGCGTCGGAACTTATGGAAATCTTCTCGTTTTTCCAGGCCGAACCACCTGTCGCGATCGGACTTCTTGCCGCCGCGCATCGGCGGTTGCTCATCCTCTGCCATGCCACCCGCAACTCACCCATCCCGGCTCGCATCCACACGCGCTCGATGGCTCCTACCACGAAGGCTTGGCGAAAGCCCTGCTCGTTGGAGAACGAGATCCACGTCGCGACGCAAGCTTCACGCCGTGACGTAGACGGCGCCCTCCTCGACGGTGACCGGGAACGTGCGGGCCCGCATCGCTTTATCGATCAGTGCCACGCCAGTTCTGATATCGAACTCCCAGCCGTGCCAAGCACAGCGGATGATCTCGTTTTCACGATGATACAGGAATTCGGCGCGCTCGACCGGAGCCGTGGTTCCGCATTGAAGCCCCTCACAGAGGGGAGCGCCTCGGTGCGGACACACGTTCAGCAGGGCATGAAAGCTGTCCCCGACCCGGAACACGCCAATGGGTAAGCTGCGCACCTTGGTGATGTAAGGCGCACCCGGTTCGATCTCGTCCGCCCGGCAAACGTAGGTTCTTTCGGCCACGCTCAGATCCCGTCACGCAGCATTTGCAGAGGTGAGACGTGGGATGCGCCTGTAAACCTCAAGCGCGTTCAGCCCCATAACCTTGCTCTTCCACGCAGGCGGGATTTGCAATGTATTGGCGTCATCGTAATCCCAATGCGGGTAGTCGGATGCAAACATCAACGTATTCTCTCCGTCCATTGCTTCCAGAATAGACCAAAGATGATGCACGTTGTCTGGTTGCTCCAGGGGTTGCGTGGAGAACCGGATGTTGCGTTTGCAATATTCGGAAGGCAGCATTTTCAGCCACGGCGTCTCCTTGCGAAGCGCCTTGTAGTCGGCGTCGAGGCGCCATAGGACGGAAGGTACCCAGGCGACTCCGCATTCGATCACGACGAAGTACAGATCCGGCCATTTTTCGAAGACCCCGTGCGCGATCATGCTCGCCACGTGCGACATCGCCGACATGTGGAGGATCGCATGGGTTTCCCAAAAGAAAGTGGTTGGAGCGGGCGCAATCGCGTTCCAGTTCAGGCCACCATGTCCCCCAAGGTGGATGGCGAAGGGCAGCCCGACTTCCGCACAAGCCTCGAAGATCGGATGATAGATGGGGTCTCCATAGGGTTTCACGGAGCCCTGCGAGGCAAGCACCTGAACCATGCGGGAATGACCGCCGAGTCGCCGGATCTCCTTGGCGGCAAGTTGCGGGTCTTGCGGCGCAACCACGATCGAGCCCACGAACCGGCTATCCTTGGGCAGCCACTGGTCGATCTGGTAGTCGTTGTAGGCCGCGACGAGCGCGCTGGCATAATATGGATTTGCCAGCGTTGACGCCTCGATGGCTTCGTCGCCGGTCAGTATAGCAACGGCGATCTTGTAGCGATCGAGGTGCTTATCCCGCATGATCAGGTAGTTATCCGCCTCTGTTCGCGGTCGAATGTCCTTGCGGGAGAAATCCTGCGGGTGAAACCATGGCCGGTGAGCGTGCGGGAAAGCGCCGACAGGTCCTGTCTTCTCGCCCTCGGTGAACATCTCCTTCCACAGTCCGGAAATATAGGGTCCCAATACGGTGGCGCTCGACCAGTAGTTGTGACAATCACAGTCGATTGTGAACATAGCCCACACCCGCGTCATGGCCGATGAAGGCCGACCGTCTCGTGACCGCAGCTTGTCTTTTCGCGGCTCCGCAATCAAGCTTACGAACAGACCGATACGATCGCACATTTCGATTGGAACGAGGGTGCACCTAGATCAAATCGAGACCTTTCTCGACCTCGTGGAGTCACGGAACTTCAATCGTACGGCCGACCGCCTGGGGCTCACTCAATCGGCCGTCAGCAGCCGGATCAAGAATCTTGAACTGGCCATTGGATCCGAACTTTTCCAGCGCGGCCGGGGCGGTGCCGAGCCGACCGCGGCAGGTCGCCGGTTCGAGGCCTATGCCAGGGGTATGCTTTCCATCTGGTCCCAGGCGCGGCACGACGTCAGAGCTTTCAATCGCTTTGAGGGGACATTGCGGATCGCCGCTCAGGTCGGGATGAGCCGATCGATGCTACCGGGGTGGGTCGAGACGCTTTGCCAAGTCCTGCCGAATTCCTCGATCCACGTCGAATCCGATTACTCCCAACAGATGGTAACCGACCTGAGCATGGGCAATCTCGACATCGCCGTGCTCTACGCGCCCCGCTATCTTCCGGAGATTTCCTACGAGCACCTGATGATCGAAGAGTACTGGATGGTGTCGACGACGGCCAAGAACGTTTCCGAGGTCGACCCGAACACGTATATTCGTCCGAGCTACACCGTTTTGCTCGAAAAGTCCCATTCAGAGGTGCTGCCCGACCTAGCCGTGTGCAGGCTGTCCACCGGATCGGAGAGCCTGGCCGAAGCGATGCTCAAGAGGGTGGGCGGCAGTTGCTATTTGAGAAGCGACGATGCCCGCAGGTTCGGGGCGGAAGGCCTTGCATTCGTCGTCCCTGACGCACCGAGGCTCCATCAGCCCGTGCATACGGCCATTGTCGGGCGTCGCAAGCACGAGCCCCTCATCCGGAAGGCACTTCGAGCGCTGCAGTTGACAGTCCTCTCGATGGAACCGTGATCGGAGTTTCCGATCGGAACTGCAGTTGGGCCTTGCTGCTATCATGAGCCTGGCATCACCTCGAGTCCCTGTACCACCCCCTATCGCTGGGGACGGCCCGCAAAGGCAACGTCCGGTTTGACGGTGGAGAATTTGGCTTTGGAGCGGCAGTCGGGACTCCGCACATAGCGGAACCTGCGCGGGACCGGGCTTGACATTGACCCAGTCAACGCCGGCCTCAATTCCCCGAGGCCTCCGCGTTCTTCAGGCTGGCGTCATCGTAGGGCTCGGCGGTCCTGAAGAAATGGAAGCCGCGGTGCTCGACCTCGTGGGCCGTCTCGGAATCGGCCTCCCAGGGGCCAAGGAGCTTCCAGTCCTTGTGGCCGAGTTCCGTCGGCAGCATGGCGGCCTGCTTCACCACGAGCCGGATATGGGGCTCTTCCTTGTAGACCCAGCATTCGTACATGGCGCTCTCCATTGTCGGCGCAGGGGCCGGACCGCACCGGAGATGCGCCGCCGGCCCGCGACGTCAAGGCCGGCACCCGTAGGCCGCCCGCCCGCGTTGAGCCGACAGGCAACGTGAGGGACGATATGGAACAGCTACGCCGGGCCGGAGACGCCAACACCGTCCCGCAACTCAAGGCCGACATCGATTCGGGCCGTACCGGCGACAAGAACGCGACGGCCGATCCCGGCCTGTCGCCGCTCGGTACCGACGACGAGGCCGCCGGCAGGCCGGCCTCGCCCGAGCGCGTCGCCCTGGCCCGCGAGGAGGAAAAGAAGATCGGCCGTCTGGCCACGGCGGCCGACAAGCCGAGGACCAACGCCCCGATCATGGTTCTGATCGGCTCCATCCTGGTGATCGCGGCCGTTGTGGTGCTGGCCTTCTACCTCGCGAAGTGACCGTCGACGACGACCGACCGGGGCTCCAGCATGAGTGCATGAAAGGCCGCGTCTCTTTCGCTGCCGCGGGTCAGTGGCAGCGTGGCGACAGCCACCATCGATTCCGCTTTCCATAGCGAAATCGATGGTGCTCAGGGTGCCGCCGTCGGCAGGTCCGCACGATTTGCCTAACCTATGGAGAGGACGACTTTGCCGCGCGCCCGGCCCGATCCCTGGTGCTGGAACGCGTCGCCCAGCTCCTCCAGCGGAACCTTGCGGTCCACCAGAACCTTGAGCGTGCCCGCATCGAGCAATCCGACAAGCAGCCCGAGACGGCTGCCGTCCGACTGGTGGAACACGAAGGTCGCCGTGACATCGTGGGCCTTGGCGAGCGCTCCGTCGGGCGGGGAAGCCGTCGCAACCAGGATCCCGCCCGCCCGCAGCACACCGAACGAGCGCTGCTGGGTCTCCCCGCCGATGGTGTCGAGCACGACATCGACGTCGGACAGGTTCTGCGCGAAGTTCTCCGAACGGTAGTCGATCACCTGATCGGCGCCGAGCTGACGGGCCAGCTCGATACCGGTGCCCGAGGCCGTGGCCACCACTCTGGCGCCCGCGATACGGGCGAGCTGGATCGCGAAGCTGCCGACCCCGCCGGCGCCGGCATGCACGAGGACGGTCTCGCCGCGCTTCAGCTTGGCGATCTCGAACAAAGCCTGCCAAGCGGTGCCGGCCGCAGTCGGGACGCCGGCCGCGTCCTCGAGCGAGACCGTCGTCGGAGCGGCCGCCACATCGGCCGCCGGAACGATCGCGAAGTCGGCCAGAGCGCCGCCGCGCGTCGGATCGAGCCGGGCCACCACCTTGTCGCCCTGATGCCAGCGCGCCGCCAGCGGTCCGGCCCGCTCCACCGTGCCGGCGAGGTCCGTCCCGAGCGTGTAGGGGAACGCCAGGGGGAAGAAGTCCCGCATGGCGCCGCTATGCAGCTTCACGTCGAGGGGATTGAGGCTCGCCGCTCGCACGCGCACAAGCACCTCGTCGGGCCCGATCTCCAGGGGCTGCACGTCGTCGAGGACGGGTGCGGCGCCATAGTCGTGGATGCGTGCCGCCCTCATCGCACGGCCTCCCCTTGCACCGGCCACGCGCCGACCTGGGAGAGCCAGCCGAACCAGTCTTCGAGATGCCAGGTGTGGGTGAGCCGTCCGTTCTCAATGGCGTGGAACTCGTGGATCGGCATACGGAATGCCTTGTTGGTCGGCGCGACCCCGAACCAGGCACCCCTGTGGGTCCCGGTGATTTCGGCGCGCACCGCGGCACGGCCAGGCGCGCCGATGATCTCGTGGATCGTGATCTCGAGATCCGGGAACGCCGCCACGAAGCCCTGGATCAGCGGCTTCATGCCCTCCCGGCCAGGCTCCTGATGCGGGGCGAGCGGAATGTCCTGCCAATCGGGCGTGACCGCCTGGTCGAGGAGCTCCGGCCTGCCTTCGCTGAACGCTCGGTAGAGCGTCTCGACGGCACGGTGCTCTTCGTCGGTCAGCCCGGTGCTCCTCGCTGCACCTGCAGTGCTGCTCATGATCGTCGTCCTTTTCTGTCCCGGTTGGAACGGTCCAGAACTGGGATAACCCCTCCATGTTCATGATTGAAATCGATTGAGGATATGTGCGATCATCCATGGCATGGATTTACACGGGATCGATCTCAACCTGCTGGTCGCTTTCGACGCCCTCATGGCGGAGCGCAGCGTGACGAGGGCGGGGACGCGCATCGGCCGCACGCAGCCTGCGATGAGCGCGGCTCTGTCGCGCCTGAGAACGCTGCTTCGGGACGAGTTGTTCGTGCGCGGACCCGCGGGGCTACAGCCGACGCCGCGTGCCCTCGACCTCGCCGAACCCCTCGGCCGGGCGCTCGCCGACATCCAGCGCACGCTCGCCTTCACGCAGGCGTTCGATCCACGATCGTCGGGCGTGACCTTCAACCTCGGCCTCTCGGAACATCCGACATTCGTGCTGCTGCCGCGCCTCGTCGAACGCCTGCGGCAGATCGCGCCCGCCATCACCCTGCGGGTCCGCAGTTTCACGGCGCGCGACGACGCGATGACGATGCTGGACGCGGGCGACGTCGATCTGGCGATCGGCGTTCCGCCGACCACCACGACGGGACGCATCCTGACCCACTTCCTCTTCGAGGAACGGTTCGTCTGCATCGTGAGACGGGGGCACGCGGTGGCGGACACGCCGTTGGACCTCGAGACCTTTCTGGGCTTCTCGCACCTGCTGGTGTCTCCCGAGAACGACCGCTTTGGGCTCGTCGATGCGGCCCTGGCCAAGCAGGGATTGAAACGGCGCCTCGCGCTCACGCTGCCTCAGATGTATGCGGCGCCGATGCTGATCGCGCGATCCGACATGATCGCGACCGTGATGGGCGGAGTGGTCTTAGCGTCGGGCCATGCGGACGAACTCTGCGTGTTCGATCCGCCGCTCGCCCTCGACCCGGTGCCGTTCGTCATGTCCTGGCACCGCCGCAACGACGTCCATCCGGCGCAACGTTGGTTCCGGGACTGCATCGCGTCCCTACCAGCCGGCCTCGGGGCAGTTCCAGCGACGTTTTCGCGAAGATCGGGGCTCGACGGTCTCGCATCGTGCAAGACCGTGGCGGGCGGTCGAGCCAAGCCTCCCGCGACGTCGATGGGACAGCATGCGTCCGAAAACGCCATCTCGCCCGACGTAGGGATGCAACCGGCCGTGGACTGGATGTGATTTCTTAATTAGTATAAGTGTTTTGAAGAGAGATGACCTTCAGATAAAGCGACTCGAACATGACATAGTCTTCTAGATTGGCCCTTGATAGAACTCGGCTTTCAAATCTACCCTTGTAATCCCTTGAGAATGTTTCGGACCTTATACTCCCGCCGGGGTTAAGTGTTTTTATCGTCATGTCAGCCATAAGTCTCTCAGTAAACAAGTTTCCGATACCTCTTTGAGCAAGCTGATTTGCTAAGTTTTTGGGGAAAAAGAATGGAATAGTATTATTCTTTGATGTCAGCTGCTTTCCAAGTTCCGGTTCCACATCGCTGTCCCAAACGAACAGAACCTTGGAAGTGTGTGGGACCGATTGCATAAAATGGAATACCGTTTTCATTTGTGCAGATCCAGTTTTCGCCTCTAGACCAGTAATGATCTTGACGCCCTCAATACCTCTCAGATTCAGGTATTGTTCTATGAAGGCTACATTCCTACCTTCAGTGATGATCGTAAGAGGATTGTCGAAGAGTTCGCGAATAATGACAATACCTTCGTCCAAAGTGACAAATCCTTCCGTCAGCAGCGTAAGGGCATCTTTACGGTTTGACTTTTCAAGCCGATTTGTCCCAGATCTATGCATTATGAATACAGAGCCTTCAGGAGCAAGGGCAACAGTTGTCGGAGAGTGCGTTACAAGCAACACCTGAGTTTCCTTACTCACAAATTCTTCCTGCAATACCCGTAAAAGAGATTTGATCATTGACGGATGCAGTGAGGCATCTAGCTCGTCTAACAAGAGAACATTGGGTTTTTCAAATTCACTGTTAGAATAGATTGAGGCGACGAGTGCCATCAGCACTCGTTCTCCCGAAGACAGGTTGCTGAATTCAATTCTGAGATTTGGATTTTCCTTGCTGACTAGCTGCAATCGATAGTCATCATAGACCCCCAAGGTTTCAGGTGACAGGACTTCATAGTCCAACCCACTAACATCGGACATAATTCTGTTTACTATTTTCCAAGGTGCTTCGCCAAATTTGGCTGTGAAGTCGTCAGCAGATAGACTCGGAGCATGGCTCATGCCTTCTCGCTTCTTCCACCGTGAGTATTCGTTCTTCTCAAGCTTGTAATGATAGTCCCAGAAGACCTTTCCCAAAGTCTTCGGAAGAAAATCGTCCTTCAGTTCATACTGTCGATATACATCCAGAAATTCGTCACGAGAAATCATATCAAGAGTGTACGGTAATGTCCGAATAAGTTGAAGAAGTGCTTGACCGATAACCTGATTTCCCACTTGCGGATTTTTCAGCAGGTTTTCAACGTTATTTTTGTATCGTAGGAGAGAAGGAGTTTCAGGAAGCTGCCAAATCGGTGTTACGGACTCAGGAGCATTTGCAATTTCAGCTTGGTCTTGAGGCTGAAGTACTCCTTTCCAGTTTATGAGATGCTGCTTTATAGTGCTTTCAAAAAAGGCCCACGCGTTATGTTTTTCGACGATGATATTCTGGCTGCTAAACGTAGTCTCGTTGTCCAGTTTGAAAATTTCGTAGTTGAAGCTTATAATCTTTGGGTTGACCAAATTAGTGAAAACGACATTTCTTGCTAGAATTGCTGACAGAAGATGCGATTTGCCTGAGCCATTCTTCCCAGTGATCACCGTTAGTGACGGTATGTCGATATCATCGAAGGGAGTGATGGAGAGATAGGGGTTCACGAACTTGAGCACGACTTCTCCCTTTGGAACGCAGCTTCCTTGTTCCTCCCGATGAAGATAGCCTGTGTCGCAGGCTTGTCTATATCCTCCAAGGGAGAGGATGACCTGATCCACCTCAGCCAACAGCCCGGTGATGAGGGTCCCCTTCGAGGTCAAATGATCCTTCGTACTGGGATGTCTTTCGAGAACCCGCTGACTTTCATGATGTGCCGCGAGCCCTGTCGCGTGATCTCCACCGCAGGACGATAGCTGTACGAGTAGCTATAGCTATAGCCGATCTGCTGCCAGACTTGGCCGTTCACGAGCTTGTAGACGACCGCATCGTCGGTGCCTGTAAACTCGCCATCGATGTGCGAACGAATGGGGCTCAAGCCACTCTCCCGCTTATTTACCGGCCAGCCATGCGAGGTGGCGAGATAGGGCTTAAGTGCTTGAAATGATGGTGCTGCCAGAGAGGATTGAACTCTCGACCTCTCCATTACCAATGGAGTGCTCTACCACTGAGCTACGGCAGCGAAGACGCCAGCACGGCGCCACCTGTGGTCGGGCGTGGTGTGCCATAGCCGGTTCCGCGACGCAAGCCTGGTCTCGCGCGGGCGAAGAGCAGCCTCGGGCAAACCGTCACGCGTCCTTGAAGGGCTGCCGCGACGGCCCAAGTCGACGAATCGGGCGCTTCGAGTCGCGTGCCCGGTGCATTTGCGCTAATAGAACGTTCCAAGAACAGAGTTTCTGCCGATGGCACGCCTGGATATCCGATCGAAGCTGGCCGTGCTGGCCGATGCAGCCAAATACGACGCCTCCTGCGCGTCGTCGGGCGCCAAGCCCCGCCGGGATCCCGTGAAGGCGGGCGGCATCGGGTCGATCACGGGCGACGGGATCTGCCATTCCTACGCGCCCGACGGCCGCTGCATCTCGCTGCTTAAGCTGCTGCTCACGAACCATTGCATCTATGACTGCCTCTACTGCGTGAACCGGGTGTCGAGCGACGTGCAGCGGGCGCGTTTCACGGCCGAGGAGGTGGTGCAGCTGACGCTCGATTTCTACCGCCGCAACTACATCGAGGGGCTGTTCCTGTCGTCGGGGATCATCAGGTCGCCCGACTATACGATGGAACAACTGGTGCGCGTCGCCCAGCTGCTGCGCGAGCAGCACGGCTTCCGCGGCTACATCCACCTGAAGACGATTCCCGACGCCGACCCGAACCTCATCGAGCAGGCCGGCCGCTTCGCCGACCGCCTGTCGATCAACGTCGAGCTGCCGCAGGACAAATCCCTGGTGAAGCTGGCGCCGCAGAAGCAGGCCGGCACCATCCGCAAGGCCATGGGCGGCCTGCGGTTGCGGCTGGAGGAGGCCGAGGACGAACGCCGCCGCTCGTGCCGAGCTCCCGCCTTCGCGCCGGCCGGCCAGAGCACCCAGATGATCGTCGGGGCCGACGGCGAGCGCGATAGCGACATCCTCCAGTCGAGCGCCGGCCTTTATTCGAGTTACAAGCTCAAGCGCGTCTATTATTCGGCCTACAGCCCCATCCCGGGGTCGAGCCAGTCGCTCCCGGCCAAGAAGCCGCCGTTGATGCGCGAGCATCGCCTCTACCAGGCCGACTGGCTATACCGCTTCTACGGCTTCGCCATGGACGAGGTGTTGGGCGCGACCGAGGACGGCATGCTCGACCTCGCGCTCGACCCCAAGCTCGCCTGGGCGCTGCGCAACCGGCAGCGCTTCCCCATCGATGTCAATACGGCGTCGCGCGAGGAGCTGCTGCGCATCCCCGGTCTGGGGGTCCGCAGCGTCGACCGCGTCCTCGCCATCCGCCGCCTCACGGCCATCCGGCTCGACGACCTCGCCAAGCTGACGCGTTCGGCCAAGACCCTGCGGGCCTTTGTCACCGCACGCGACTGGACACCGGGCGCGACGCTCGACGGCGCGCATCTCGCCAAGGCGGTGGCGCGGCCGGCCACGCAATTGAACCTGTTCTGATGCGCGAGGTCGTGCTCCGGGCGCCCGACGACTGCGAGGGCTGGCGCACGGCCGCCCGCAGGCTGGCCGAGGCCGGCGTGCCCCCGGCCGAGGTGGTGTGGCGGGCCGATGGCACGGCGCCGGACCTCTTCGTGGCGCCGGCCACGCAGGAGCAGGAGGAAGGCGCGGGCGGCGCGCCGTCGCGGGCGCTGCGGGTGCCGCGCCGCTTCGTCGAGCTCTCCGAACTCGTGTGCTGCCACAAGGACCCCGAGCGCTTCGCCTTCCTCTACCGCATGCTGTGCCGCCTCCAGGAGGAGCCGCGGCTCCTCGACATCACGACCGACGACGACGTTTTCCGGATCGAGCACATGGCGAAGGGAGTCCGGCGCGACCGGCACAAGATGACGGCCTTCGTGCGGTTCAAGGAGGTGAGCGTCGAGGGCGCACCGCCGAGTTACCTCGCCTGGTTCGAGCCCGAGCACCATATCCTGGCTCTCACGGCGCCTTTTTTCGTCGAGCGCTTCAAGGCCATGCTCTGGACCATCGTGACGCCGGAGGCCCGGGCCTCGTGGGACGGCGCGGCGCTGCACCTCGGGCCGGGCGGCTCGCGCGACGACGTTCCGGCCGAAGACGCGACCGAAGAGGATTGGCGCACCTATTACGTCAACATCTTCAACCCGGCGCGGCTGAAGGTCGAGGCGATGAAACGCGAGATGCCGGTCAGATATTGGAAGAACCTGCCGGAAGCCTCGCTCATCGCTCCCCTGATCAGATCCGCCGGCAACAGCGAGGCCACCATGGTCGCCACCCCCCAGACACGCGTGCCGAAGCGCGCCTCCACGATCGTGGCCCGCACCGAGGAGAAGCGAGCCGAGCGCGAGACGGTGCCTTCACCGGCGGCTGGCGGCAACGGCCTGGAAGTCCTGCGCCGCGAGGCGCTCGCCTGTACCCGCTGCGATCTCTACCAGTTCGCGACCCAGACGGTGTTCGGCGAGGGGCTGCCGACGGCAGACCTGGTGTTCGTGGGCGAGCAACCGGGCGACCGCGAGGATCTGTCGGGCAAGCCCTTCATCGGCCCGGCCGGCGCCATGTTCGACCGGGCGCTCGGCGAGGCCGGCATCGACCGCAAGCGCGCCTATGTCACGAATGCGGTGAAGCATTTCAAATTCGAGCCGCGCGGCAAGAAGCGCATCCACAAGAAGCCCGGCATCGGCGAGATCAACGCCTGTCACTACTGGCTGGAGGAGGAACTGAAGATCCTCCAGCCCAGGCTGACGATCGCGCTCGGGGCTTCCGCGATCCGGTCGCTCACGGGGCAGAGCGCCTCCGTTCTGTCGGTGCGCGGCACGGTGCTGTCGTCGCGGCTGGCGGGTCCCGTCTTCGTGACCGTGCATCCGTCGTTCCTGCTGCGACTACCCGACGAGGAATCCCAGCGCCGCGAATACGGCCGCTTCGTCGACGACCTGCGGGCCGCCAAGGCTATCGCGGGCATCGGCTGACGCTGGTGCGTGACGGCCTCGGCGTGCTCGTCGACCCGGGCCTCCCCCCGATCGAGCGACGCATGACCTGTCCACGCGCCCTGCCCCGGACCCGGGCGTGACGATGCGGCCCTATTCGGCCGCGATCGCGGCGTAGCGCGACGCGGTCGGGAGTCCGAGGGTCCGCCACACGTCGCAGAGCGCGTCGGTCAGGTCCGCGATCTGGGCCTTGTCGTGGTACGGGGTCGGAGTGATGCGGAGCCGTTCGGTACCACGCGCCACCGTCGGGTAGTTGATCGGCTGGATGTAGATGTGGTGCTGCTCCAGCAGCATGTCGCTCGCCGCCTTGCAGAGTTCGGCGTCACCCACGAAGACCGGAACGATGTGGGACCGGTTCGCCATCACGGGGATCCCGGCCGCCGCCAGGGACGCCTTGGTCTCGGCAACGCGCGCCTGATGGCGGGCGCGCTCCCCGGCCGACGCCTTCAAGTGCCTGACCGCCGCCGTGGCGGCGGCCGCCACGGCGGGCGGCAGAGCCGTCGTGAAGATGAAGGATGGGGCGTAGCTGCGCACGACGTCGACCACGGCCTCGTCGGCCGCGATATAGCCGCCGAGCGTGCCGAACCCCTTGGCCAGCGTACCCTCGATGACGTCGACCTCGGACATGACGCCGTCACGCTCGGCGATGCCGCCGCCGCGACGACCGTAGAGGCCGACCGCATGGACTTCGTCGCAATAGGTCATGGCGTTGAAGCGACGGGCGAGCGCCGTGATGCGCCCGATCGGGGCGATGTCGCCGTCCATCGAATACAGGCTCTCGAACACGATGATCTTGGCGCGTTCGGACCCTGCCGCCTGCAGCAGGCTCTCGAGGTGGGCAAGGTCATTGTGACGGAACAATTGCTTGTCGCAGCCGGACCGGCGGATGCCCTCGATCATGGAATTGTGGTTCCAAGCGTCCGACAGGATCAGCGCGTCCGGCAGCAGGCTCGCGATCGTCGAGATGGACGCGAGATTGGCAATCCAGCCGGAGGTGAAGGCCAGAGCCGCGGATTTTCCATGGAGGTCGGCCAGTTCGGCCTCGAGTTCCACGACAGGGTGGCTGTTGCCGGAAATGTTACGCGTTCCGCCCGCTCCGGCGCCGTAGCGTTCCGCCGCATCCCGCATCGCGGCGATCACGGCAGGGTGCTGCCCCATACCGAGATAGTCGTTCGAGCACCAGACCACGACCTCGCCCTGGGTCCCGCCGTGATGCCAAATCGCATGAGGGAAGCGTGACGCGTCACGCTCCAGATCGGCGAAAACGCGATAGCGCCGCTCTTCCCGCAAACGCGTCAGCGCGTCATCGAAGACACGACCATACTGCATCGCCACCCTCGCGAAGCCTAGAAGCCGCTTCCGTTTGCGAAGCGCTGTCTGCCGTCCTCGGCTTCATAGGACCATTCCGATCCGGAGACCGTGGGTCCCGCGTCACCCGGGACAGCGCGACGTCTAGCTCATGAACCCGCGCCAGGGAACACCCTTGCACCATGACCCTTGGTGCCGGATTGCGCGCGAGCCCATCGAAACAGAAATGCCGGCCTCAGCAGAGGCCGGCATTTCCAAGCATAAAGACCTACGAGGTCTTGGATCGCCAGATCAGAGACCCGGGGCACCACCAAGGGTGGCGCCGACGATCCGCAGAGGGGTCTGCGCGACCGTACCGATGGCCCGGATGGGCTCGCCGATCAGCACCAGGGGCGAGATGGTCGGATCGCCATTGGCGACGACGTAGATCGGACCCGAGTGATCAACCGGAACAGCCTGTCCCCAACCTTCGTCGATCTCGGCAGCCTTGGCGCCGGCGCCCACATAGCGGACCGCGGTCACGCCGCCCTTGCGGGCTCCCTGGGCCGGGAAGATGCCGCCGAGGATGTTGAACGGAAGGCCGACGACGGTATTGGCGGCGCCGAACACGCCACCGATCGGGTTGACGACGGGAGCCGCGGCCGGAGCCGCAGCAGCCTCGACCGGAGCGGCGCGGGTGCGACGGACCGTCAGCGGACGGGTGCCCCGCGTCGAATGAGGCTTCTGGGCGAGCGTATTGGGCTGACCGCCATTCGGGCCGTTGGTGAGCTGCGTCTGGGCCGAGGCGGGCGCGCTCGCCGCCACGGAGAGCGCGAGCGCAACCGCCACTGGGGCCAGCGCAGCCTTGCCGATCAAAGTCTTCATGTGTGTTGTCTCCTGCTGTGGGTGCTTGTTCTCAGTGCTTCGCGCGTCGTTTCGTTCGCCTTGCCCTCGCCCGAAACGTCGAGCCGTCAATCTCACGCTCGCATCTCGTCGAAACGTGCAGCCAAGCTTTTGGTTGCACCCTCGCGCCGGGTTGCCCGATTATCGCCGTCTTTGACTCTTTCAAGATCGGCGGAGTACCGCTCCGCCGCGCTCGCCTTCTTCGAATACCTCGCCGCGGGGTCGGACAGATACGCGCTATTGGAAGCCGAAGCCCTTCTCGAACGGCGATTCCATTCTTTCAACACAATCTGCGAATGGTCAAGGCATAGCTGTTCCGGACGATGAACGAACGGCGCTGCCGTAACAAACAGCGGCGCTCTGTGGCATTTCGGTCGCGGCGTGATCGGTGCCGCGAGGCTGGAAGAGGCGCGCCGTCAGACCACGACCGTGATGGTCTCGGCGGCCCGGGTCAGGCCCGTGTAAAGCCAACGGGCCCCGTGTTCGCGGAACGCGAAGCTTTCGTCGAATAGCACGACATCGTCCCATTGCGAGCCTTGCGCCTTGTGCACCGTGAGGGCGTAGCCGAAGTCGAACTGGTCGGAGTCACGCCGGGCCGCGAAGGGCAATTCCTCCTCACGTCCTTCGAAGAAGGCGGGCAGGATGCCGACCCGCACCGGCTTGCGTTTGGAATCCTCCTCCGGCTTCACGCTGAGCGCGATCTTGGCGCCGCGGTTCGCGTGCACCGCATCGACGATCCAGGTGCCGCCATTGAGCAGGCCCTTCTTCTTGTCGTTGCGTAGGCAAACGAGCTTCTCGCCAACGTCGGGCCGCTCGCCCCCGTGCCCGAGCAGCGTCCGCATGCGGCCGTTATAGGCGCGACGCGTCTTGTTGATGCCGACCAGCACCTGGTCGGATTGCATTACGGCGGTGCTGTCGATCTCGCTCCGACGGATAACGCGGCTGTTGCCGTAGGTGCCGAGCGACAATCGCCCGCCTTCGCGCACCGTCATGGACAGGCGGATGATGGGGTTGCCGGCCGCCTGTCGATGCACCTCGGTCAGCATGATATCGGGCTCGGCATCGGTGAAGAAACCACCACCTTTCACGGGCGGCAGCTGGGCCGAGTCGCCCAGCACCAGCACGGGCTTGCCGAAACTCAGGAGGTCGCGGCCCAGTTCCTCGTCCACCATCGAGCATTCGTCGATGATGATGAGGTCGGCGTCGTTGGCGGCGGCCTTCCTGTTGAGCACGAAGGACGGCGTCGCGTCCTCCTCTTCGCCCTGGGTCCGGTAGATCATGGAATGGATCGTCGAGGCGCCGCGGCAGCCCTTCGACTTGAGCACCAGGGCGGCTTTGCCCGTGAAGGCCCCGAACGCCACCTCGCCGTCCGCATCGTCGGCGATCTGCTTGGCGAGCGTGGTCTTGCCGGTTCCGGCATAGCCGAACAGGCGGAACACCTGGGGCTCGCCGCGGCGCAGCCAGGCCGCAACCGCCTTCAGAGCCGCATCCTGCTGGGGTGACCAGGCCATCGGCGCCGGTCAGTTCAGCCCGCGTTGGGCCAGGAGCGTGTCGACGCTCGGCATCCGGCCGCGGAACGCCATATAGGCCTCCTCGGGCGGGTGGAGGTTGCCGGCCGCCAGCACGTTGGCGCGAAGGCGTTCCGCCGTGTCGGGATCGAAGACGCCCGCCTCCTCGAAGGCCCCGAAACCATCGGCGTCCAGCATCTCGGACCAGAGATACGAATAATATCCGGCCGAATAGCCGTCGCCCGCGAAGACATGCGCGAAATGCGGCGTGCGATGGCGCATCGTGATGGCCTCGGGCATGCCGATCGCGTCCAGCGTGGAGCTCTCGACGACGGCCGGGTCGATGCCGCTTGCGGCCTCCTCGGCCGTCAGCGAATGGAACGCCATGTCGACCAGGGCGGAGGCGCAATATTCGACCGTCGAGAACCCTTGCGCGAAATTGCGCGCCGCCGTCATGCGGTTCAGGAGCGCCTCCGGCATGGGCTCGCGCGTCTCGTGGTGCAGCGCGAAGCGCTTCAGCACCTCGGGCCGCAGCAGCCAGTGCTCGTAGAGCTGCGACGGGAACTCGACGAAGTCGCGCGGCACGTCCGTGCCGGCGATCGACGGGTAGGTGACGTCGGTCAGCATGGAATGCAGCGCGTGGCCGAACTCATGGAACAACGTGCGGGCGTCGTCGGGGCTGAGCAGCGTCGGCTCGCCCTCGCGACCCTTGGCGAAGTTCATGACATTGACCACGATGGGCCGCTGGCCGCCGCCGAGATTGTGCTGGCCGCGGAAGCCGCTGTTCCAGGCGCCGGAGCGCTTGGAGGGGCGCGCGAAATAATCGGCCAGGAACAGCGCCATGTGGCGCCCATCGCGGTCCTTGACCTCGTAGGCCCTGACGTCCTGGTGGTAAACCGGGACGTCGCCGCGCGGCGTGAAGGTGAGGCCGAAAAGCCTGGTGGCCGTGTCGAACGCTGCATTCGCGATGTTGTCGAGCACGAGGTAGCCCTTGATCTCGCTCTCGTCGAAATCGTAGTCGCGGCGCCGCACCTTCTCGGCATAGTAGCGCCAGTCGTGCGGCGCGAGCGCGAAATCATGCCCCTCCTGGCGCACGATCCCACCGAGCGCCTCCTCGTCCTTGGCGGCCTTGGCGCGCGCCCGTTCCCAGACCCGGTCGAGCAGGCCGCGCACCGCCTCGGGCGTCTTGGCCATCGTGTCGTCGAGCTTGTAATGGGCGTAGGTGCGGAAGCCGAGCAGACCCGCGCGCTCGGCCCGGAGCCGCACCATCTCGGCCACGATCGGCCGGTTGTCGTGCTGGCCTTCGTGCTCGCCGCGGGTCGAGAAGGCCGCAAAGGCCTTCTCGCGCAGGTCGCGGCGCGACGAGAAGCGCAGGAAGGGCTCGATCAGCGAGCGACCGAGCGTGATGGCGTGGCGGCCCGGCAGGCCGCGCTCGGACGCGGCCTGAGCCGCAGCATCCCGCAAGGCCGGCGGCAGGCCGCGAGGTCGTCCTCGCCGTCGAGGACCAGGAGAAATTCCTTCTCGTCGTGCAGGACGTTCTGCCCGAAGCTCGTGCCGAGCCCGGCCAGCCGCTCCGCGATCGCCGCGAGCCGCGCGCGGTCCGCGTCGCCGAGGCGCGCGCCGCCCCGCACGAAGCCGCGATGGGTGAGGTCAAGCACGCGGCGCTGCTCGTCGGTCAACGACAGGGCATCGCGCCGCTCGAACAGGGCGTCGAGGCGGGCGAAAAGCTTGGGGTCGAGCGCGATGCGCTGCCAATGCCGCGCCAGCATGGGTGACATGTTGCGCTCGATCTCCTGAAGGCTGTCGTTGGTGTCGGCGCCGGCGAGGTTCCAGAACACGCCACCCACGCGGCGCAAGCTTCGGCCCGCCGCCTCCAGGGCGACGACTACGTTGCCGAACTCGGGCTCCGCCACCTCGTTCGCGATGCTGGCGATCTCGGCGTCGTGCTCCGCGATGGCCCGCTCGAAAGCCGGCCCGAAATGCTCCGGCATGATGGCGCCGAAAGGCGGTGCCGCGAAGGGCGTGTTCCAGGTATCGAAGAGGGGGTTGCCCGACATTTCAGGATTCTCTCGTCGTGGTCCGCAGGCCGCTGGAGTGGGACTGGACGGTCGCTCGCTGGATAAGGCCTCCGCGCGGCGTGCTCAAGCGACTTGCCGCGTTCGGGGCTTGGCCCCGGCTGGGCCGGGGCGATAGGGTCCCCCAGGAAAACGAGTGCCGCATCAATGCGCCGGGGGCACGTCGCGAGCTACCAGCCCCCGCAGCACTGGTCCTCGCGGGCGCTTGAGGTGGGGTCGGGGTCGCGCGGAAGAGACGACAAGTCATGGAAACCGAGATCAAACTTCTGTTGCCCGCGGAATCCCGATTGTCCGTCGAAGCCCATCCGCTGCTGGCCGCCTGCGAGCCCGCGCAGGCCCGCAATCTGTCGACCTATTACGACACGCCGGACTTCGCGCTCCGGAAGCGCGGCGTCGTCTTGCGGATCCGCACCGTGGCGGAACGTCACATGCAGACCGTGAAATGGTGCGACGCGGCAGCGGGTTTCGCATCGCGTGGAGAGGCCGAATGGGCGGTCGGCTCCGACGGTCTCGACCGCGACGCACTGGCGCGGCACGAGGAGGTCATGCGGCACGTCGCGGCCGACCTCGACCGCCTTGCCCCGGTCTTCGTGACGGACATCACCCGAACGACGCGCCAGCTCACGCTCGACCGCCACACTGCCGTCGAAGCCGCCCTGGACGAAGGGGAGGCGCGGGCCGGCGATCGCCGCCAACCCATCCGCGAACTGGAACTGGAGCTGAAGGGAGGTCCTGCGGGACCGATGTTCCGCCTGGCCGCAGACCTCGCGCGCTTCGCCGAGCTCCGGTTCGGCCCCGATTCGAAATCCGATCGTGGCTACGCCCTGCTCGCCCACGCGCCAACGCCTGCTCCCCGCCGGTCGGAACCCGCCATCGACGACGATGCCACGCTGGGCGCCGCCGTGCCGCTCCTGCTCGGGGCCGGCTGCCGGGACTTGGCATCCGAACTGACCGGCGCCGCCCGGGGCGACGTCGAAGGTGTCCACCGCCTGCGAGCCGCGATCCGAAGGCTGCGGACGCTGCTGGCGCTGTTCGCCCCCCACGTCGACGCCGAAGCTGCCGCGGGCTTCGAAAGCCAGTTGCGGGAACTCGGCCGGGTGCTGGGCAACGGGCGCGACTGGGACGTGTTCCTCACGGAGACGCTCGCCGAGGCCGAGGCCGCTCTCGGCGTCGGGGCGCTCGCGCCCTTGCGGCGCGCTGCGGCCGAACGAGACCGCAACGCTCATGCCGCGATCACGGCCGCGGTGGAGGGTCGGCTGCCGACCGAACTGCTTCTCGGCCTCTCGCTGTGGACCGCCGACCCGGGATGGAGGCGCGGCGCAGCCGAACCGGGCGACGCCGACCATGTGGACACATCCCTGCGCGCCCTGCTGCCGAAGCTTCTCGACCGGCTCGAACGCAAGGCCATGCGGCGCGGCCGCCATCTCGGGTCGCTCGGCACGGACCAGTTGCACGATCTGCGCAAGGCGCTGAAGAAGCTCCGCTACGCCTGCGAGGCCGTGTCGCCGCTGTTCAAACCGAAACCCGTGTCGCGCTACCTGGGCCGCGTCAGGCATGTGCTGGGCGAATTGGGCCGCATCAACGACGCCGCCGTCACGGCGGCGCTCGTCGAAGCCATGGACGGCAGGACGGAGTTTGCCGCCGCCGCATCGGATCTGCTGCGCTGGTCCCACGCCCGCCGCCGGACGGGCGAGCGTCACCTGAGACGCCGGTGGCGCAAGCTGCGGCACGCAGACCCGTTCTGGTCCTGACCGGCGGAAGCGTAATTTCTGCGCTAAACGCGCTGGCGGGACCCTGCACGGGTTTCACGGGGCGCGCGGCAGCAAGGCCCGCCTCCTAACCGCCTCTTGGGCGGATGCCGTCTCGCTCTCGGCGCGGGGCCGGCGTCCCGGTCTCGTCACGAAAGCTTTGTCGAGCGCCTGTAACGATCCGCTCCGAACCTCATCCGGAGCCGATATGCTTTCCATCCAGGGCGTCAGCCGCCGCTTCGGCGCCAAGGCTGCCGTCGACCACCTGTCGCTGAGCGTCCCCCCGGGGAGCTTCGTCGGCGTGGTGGGCCGATCGGGCGCCGGCAAGTCGACGCTGCTGCGCATGATCAACCGCCTGGTCGAGCCGACCTGCGGAACCATCGCGTTCGACGGCGTCGAGATCACGGGGCTGCGCGGCAAGGCGCTACGCGACTGGCGTGCCCGCTGCGCCATGATCTTCCAGCAGTTCAACCTCGTCGGACAGCTCGATGTCCTCAACAACGTGCTGATCGGGCGCCTCAACGATATGCCGACCGCGCGCTCCCTCCTGCGCCTGTGGCGGCCCGCCGACGTCGCCGTGGCCCTGTCGGCGCTCGAACAGTTCGACATCGGGGCGCTGGCGTCGCAACGCGCCGACAGCCTGTCGGGTGGGCAGCAGCAGCGCGTGGCCATCGCCCGCGCGCTTGTGCAGCAGCCGAGCCTGATCCTGGCCGACGAGCCGATCGCCTCGCTCGACCCGCGCAACACCAGGATCGTGATGGACGCGCTGCAGCGGATCAACCGCCACTACGGCATCACGGTGCTGTGCAACCTCCACTCGCTCGATCTCGCCCGCACCTATTGCGATCGCCTCGTCGGCATGGCGAGCGGGCGCCTCGCCTTCGACGGCCCGGCATCGGCCTTCACGCCCGCCGCGGCCCGGGACCTCTATGGCATCGAGGCCGACGAGGTCGTGGGTGAACGATGCTCACGTCCCGAGATCGTCGGCGCCCCGGTGCTGGCCTGATGCCGACCCGCGGCCCCGATCGCCGGGGTCGCCTCGACCTGATGACCCTGAGGAGTTTTCCATGCTGACCCGCCGCCACGTCCTCGGCACCGCCCTCGCGGCCGCCGCCTCGACCCGCCTGACCTCCATTGCCCTCGCGGCCGGGGATTGGAAGACGCAATATCCCGAGATCGTTTACGCCACGATCCCGGCCGAGAATTCCTCCGGGGTCGCCGATCGCTACGCTCCGTTCATGGACTATCTCTCCAAGCAACTCGGCGTGAAGGTGACACTGAGGGTCGCCAACGATTACGCGGCCGTGATCGAGGGCCAGCGCGCCGGCAACATCCACATCGGTTATTACGGCCCGGCGTCGTTCTCCCGCGCGCTCGTCACTGGCGTCAAGATCACGGCCTTCGCCATCGACGTGAACCAGGATGGTTCGAAGGGCTACTATTCTGTCTTCTATGTGAAGAAGGACTCGCCCTACCAGAAGATCGAAGACCTCAAGGGCAAGCCGCTCGGCCTCGTCGACCCGAATTCCACGTCCGGCTACAACATGCCGCTGTTCACGCTGAACAAGATGGGCATCGACCCCGACGCGTTCTTCTCCAACGTGCTGGTGACCGGGAGCCATGAGAATGCCGTGATCGCGCTCTCGGGCGGGCAGGTCCAGGCGGCAGCGAACTGGTGGAACGCGCCCGGCGATTCCAACCTGACCCGCATGCTCAACAAGGGCATGCTGAAGAACAGCGACGGCACGCCGATGAAGGAGGACGATTTCCGCATCGTCCTGAAGTCCGACCTGATCATCAATTCGCCGACCGCCCATCTCGACGTGTTGCCGGACGACATGAAGGCCGCCATCCGGCAAGCCTTCTTCGACGCGCCCACCAAGGCGCCGGAGGCCTTCGCCAAGCTCAGCGACGGCAAGAACAAGCCGTGGGCTCCGATCGCCAATGCCGACTACGGCGACACGATCAAGCTCATCAAGTTCGTCGACAACCTGAAGAAGAAGAAGTCCTGATCGCCTGACGTCGCCTCGGCGCGGCGGTCCGGAATGGCCGAACGCGACGCCCTCGCCCCATCCGTGGCGGCTTCCGCGGTGGTGGTCCTGCCGGAAGACCGTCTGAGGGCGCTCGGCGCCGCTTATTCCCGGGTGGGGGCCGGCCGCCGCACCCGGCTGCTGGCCGGCTCGGCAATCCTGCTCGTAGCGGTCGCGGTCTCGTCCCACGTGGCCGAGATCGATCCCATCACGGTCTGGCGCAAGATCGGCGGCCTCACGAGCTACCTCGACCGCATCGCCACGCTCGACAGTGGTGCCAGAGTGTGGACCGACCCCGTCGAGTGGTTCTGGGGGCTCAAGCGCTGGTCGCGCCTGCTCGGCGAGACCTTGCTGATGGGCTATGTCGGCACCCTGATGGGGGCGACCGCCGCCTTCGTGCTGTGCTTCCCGGCGAGCCGCACCACCTGCCGCAGCCCGTGGATACGGTTCGCGGCGCTGCGCCTCCTGGAGTTCTGCCGCACCGTCCCGACGGTCGTCTTCGCGCTGGTCTTCGTGGTGGCGTTCGGGCTCGGGCCGCTGCCCGGCGTGCTGGCGCTCGCGATCCACACGGCCGGCGCGCTCGGCAAGCTCTTCGCCGAGGTGGTCGAGAACGCCGACGCCAATTCCGCCGAAGGCGTGCGGGCCAGCGGCGGCAACCTGCTCGAGTCGATCCGCTTCGGCGTGCTGCCGCAGGTCCTGTCGAGCTTCGCCTCCTACGCGCTCCTGCGCTTCGAGATCAACGTGCGCGAGGCGACCGTGATGGGCTTCGTCGGCGCCGGCGGCATCGGCGACGAACTGCTGATCGCCATCCGCCGCTTCTACTACAGCGACATCAGCGCCATTCTGGTGCTCATCATCCTCACGGTCTTCGCGATCGACAACCTGACCGAGCGCCTGCGCGGCCGGCTGTTCCCGGGGGATGCCCGGTGAAGCGGCTCGAATTGACGACCGATGAGGTTGCGGCCCTCGCCGCGCGCCACCCGGCGCTGATGCACCCGCCGCTGCGGGGCCGGCTCGGCGGCCCGATGCTGACGGCCGCGGTGCTCGGGCTTTTCGTCTTCGGGCTCTGGTGGCTCGGTATCTCGCCCGTGCGGCTCGTCGGCGGCCTCGCGGCTCTGGGCCGCTTCGCGATCCTCATGGTACCGCCCGACCCGCTCGGCCACGCCTGGCTGTTCCTCGAAGCTCTGGCCGAGACCGTGGCGATCGCGCTTCTCGGCACGCTCACGGCTTCGGTGTTGGCCTTCCCGTTCGGGCTGGTGGCGGCCCGCAACGTGGTCGGCAACCCCGTGGTGCACCTGCTGGCGCGGCGCCTGCTCGACATCATCCGGTCCATCGACGTGCTGGTCTGGGCGCTGGTGTGGATCGCGGTGGTCGGGCTCGGCCCTTTCGCAGGCGTGCTGGCGATCGCCTCGTCCGACATCGGCGCGCTCGGCAAGCTGTTCTCCGAGACGGTGGAGACGTCGGGGAACCGGGCCCGCGAGGGCGTCCGCGCGGCCGGCGGCGGCCGTTTGCAGGAGATCCGCTTCGGCCTGCTGCCGCAGGTGCTGCCCGTGATGGCGGGCCAAGCCCTCTACTTCTTCGAATCGAACGTCCGCTCCGCCACCATCATCGGCATCGTCGGGGCCGGTGGCATCGGCCTGCATCTCTACGAGGCCATCCGCACGCTGGAATGGCGGGAAGTGTCGTTCCTCGTGCTGATCGTCCTCGTGGCGGTGGCCCTGATCGACCTCGTGTCGTCGCGGCTGCGGGGCGCCATGCGGGGCGGGTGAGATCGTGGCGCCTCAGCAGGCCATCTACTCATGTCGGACACCAGCCAACCCACGCGTCCGCGACCCCGCTGCCTGAGATCGCTTAGATCGAGCGGCCTTGGAGGACTTCGCCTGTCCGTGTTGACAGCAGCAACACATCTCCGCATTGTCACTGCATGAGAGAAAACGCAGCGGTAGCCGAAGTCAACATCCACCTGCGCGCCCGCGCGCAGGACAGGATTATCATAGACCAGGCAGCGGAACTCATCGGCACCAACCGATCTCAGTTCATGATGGCATCGGCTCTCAGAGAGGCCAAGAATATCCTGCTCGACCAATCGACGATCCATGCCGATGCCGACACGTTCCAGAGAATCATGGACTGGATGGATGAACCTCCAACGGCGGTCGAAACCGCCGGCATGAAGCGCATCCTGCGATCCAAGACGCCTCGGGAGCCTGGTTGACGGGCCATAGCTTCAGTTCGCCCGTTCTGCTGACTGAGGCCCACGATGGTTCTGCTTTCGATTCCGGAGAACCTGTCCTCGACGACTGGCTTCGCCATCGTGCATGGAACAATCTGCAGGTGGCTGCCTCACGAACCTACGTCGTCTGCCCCACGGGCTCGTATAGGGTCGTCGGTTATTTCGCCCTGAGCATGGGGCAGATCCTCGCGCACGAGGCTACAGGCTCCATGCGGCGCAACATGCCCAGGCACATCCCGGCCGTTACGCTGGGACGTCTGGCGATCGATCGGCAGTGGCAAGGACAGGGCTTGGGCCGTACCCTCATGGTCGAGGTCGTTCGGCGGTCCTTGCGGGCCGCAAGCGAGGTGTCGGCACGCCTCGTCATCGTTCACGCGATCTCACCGGCTGCGGAAACCTTCTATCTCCACCACGGATTCACGCGCTTGCCCGTCGAAACTCCGACTCTCGCGCTCGATCTCGTCAAACTTCGAACGCTCAACCAGTCCTCCCATACTTAGGTCGGTCTCATACGGACCCCGGATCGATGCATCTTGGCCAAGAGTCTTCCTGCCAAACCCCCCTGCCAAACCCGGGTGCCTTCCACGGCGTGCGCGCCACCGGCGGCCCGCGCGGCCCGTCACTTGGCGGAGGCGCGGTGGGCCGACCTCAGTCGTCGCACCCCGTCCGTCATGCCCTTGTCGCCTTCGCGTCCTAGCGGTCACGACTGATGAATCGACACACTCCAGGGTCCGGTGCCGACGACACGGGACGCCGCGCCATGATGGGCCTCCTGGCCCGCGCGGCGCGCGACGACATCGCGGCCGGGCTATCCCGCCTGTCCGACCTTCCGGCCTTCGACGACCTCCGGGCACCCGAGGTCGGCCTCGTGATGTTGCGCGGGCGGATGGCCGGCACGGGTGCGCCCTTCAACCTCGGCGAGGCCACCGTGGCCCGCGCCGCCGTCCGGCTGGCCGATGGCGCGATCGGTTTCGGCTACGCGCTGGGGCGCGATCTCGGCCATGCGCGCCTCATCGCGCTCGCCGACGCGCTCTGGGCCGATCCCGGCCGTCGCGCCGAGATCGAGACCGCACTGCTGACGCCTCTGCGGGACCACCTCGCGGCGCGGGACCGCACCGCCGCGGAGCGCACCGCCGCGACGAGGGTCGACTTCTTCACCATGGTCAGGGGCGAGGACCAGGTGGCATGACCATCGCGGCGCTGCAACCCGGCTTGCCCGATCCCGTCCGCGACAGCCAGACGGTCTTTCGTGTCCTGATGGAAGCCATGGCCCGCCCCGGCACGGTGGGCCGGATCCTGCCGCGGGTGCAACCACCGCCCCCGCTCACGCCCGGCATGGCGGCCCTGGTCCTGACACTGTGCGACAGCGACACGCCGGTGTGGCTCGACGCCGGGCTCGCGGCCTCGCCCGGGGTCGCCGATTTCATCCGCTTCCACACCGCGGCTCCGATCGTGTCGGAGTCGGGCGAGGCCGCTTTCGCGCTCGTCTCCGCCTCCGCCCGCCTGCCGTCGCTCGAACGATTCGCGCTCGGCACGATCGACTACCCCGACCGCTCGACAACGCTGGTCGTCGCGGTCGAGACGCTCGACACTGGCGCGGGTTGGCGCCTGCGAGGCCCCGGCATCGACGGCGAGGCGCGGCTCGCGGCTTCCCCCCTGCCGGCCGACTTCGCAGGCCAGCGCGCCGCCCTCGCGCCTCTGTTCCCGCGCGGGCTCGACATGGTCTTCGTGGCGGGCGACCGGCTCGCGGCCCTGCCGCGCTCAACCCGCGTGGAGCTCTGAGATGTATGTGGCGGTCAAAGGCGGCGAGGCCGCCATCGACAACGCGCACAGGTTGCTCGCCTTCGCGCGGCGCGGCGACCCCGCGGTGCCCCGGATCGAGCCCCTGCAGATCCAGGAACAGCTCTCCCTCGCGGTCGATCGCGTCATGGTGGAGGGTTCGCTCTACGACCCAGAGATCGCGGCTCTGGCGATCCGCCAGGCGCGCGGCGACCTGATCGAGGCCGTGTTCCTGGTGCGGGCCTATCGCACCACCCTGCCGCGCTTCGGCTCGAGCGAGCCGGTCGACACGGGGGCGATGGCGGTGCGGCGGCGCATCTCGGCCGCGTTCAAGGATTTGCCGGGTGGACAGGTGTTGGGGCCGACTTTCGACTACACGCATCGGCTGATCGATTTCGGCGAGGGCGATCCCTCATCCGATCCGGCTTCGCCGCCCCTTCTCCCGCATGGGGAAGAACGGGCGGCGGAAGCCGAGTTTTTCCCCCGCGTGGCGTCGCTGCTGGCCGCCCAGGGACTGGTCGAGGCACCCGCGGCGGCCGATCGGAACACCTCACCGGGCGACCTCACGCGCGAACCCCTGACGTTTCCGGCCGCGCGCGACCTGCGGCTGCAAAACCTCGCCCGCGCCGACGAAGGCTTCCTGCTGGCCCTGGCCTATTCAACCCAGCGCGGCTTCGGCCGTACGCACCCCTTCGTGGGCGAGGTCCGCTTCGGCGAGGTCGAGGTGGAATTCTTTGCCGAGGACGCCGGTCTGACCGTGCCGCTCGGCCGGGTACCGCTGACGGAGTGCGAGATGGTGAACCAGTTCAAGGGGTCGGAGACGGCGCCCCCGCAGTTCACGACCGGCTACGGCCTCGCCTTCGGTCAGTCGGAGCGCAAGGCCATGTCGATGGCGCTGGTCGATCGCGCGCTGCGGTCGGCCGAGTTCGGCGAGGAAGTCAGGGCGCCAACGCAGGACGAGGAATTCGTGCTGTCGCATTCCGACAACGTCCAGGCGACCGGCTTCGTCGAGCACCTGAAGCTGCCGCATTACGTGGATTTCCAGGCCGAACTCGGGCTGCTGCGGCGCCTGCGCGACGAGTGGAGCGCGGGCCGAGCGGACCCGCCCGAGGTCTCGCCATGACCTCCGCGGCCGCCAGTGTCGCGGGCTACAATTTCGCCTATCTCGACGAAGGCACGAAGCGGATGATCCGCCGGGCCATCCTCAAGGGGATCGCGATTCCCGGCTACCAGGTGCCCTTCGCGTCGCGCGAGATGCCGATGCCCTACGGCTGGGGCACCGGAGGCGTGCAGGTCACGGCCGCGATCCTGGGCCGCGACGACGTGCTGAAAGTCATCGACCAGGGCTCGGACGACACCACCAACGCGGTGTCGATCCGCAGGTTCTTCCAGCGGACCGCCGGCGTCGCCACCACGACCCGCACGGCCGACGCCACCGTGATCCAGACGCGCCACCGCATCCCCGAGACACCGCTAGCCGAGGGGCAAATCCTGGTCTACCAGGTACCGATCCCCGAGCCGCTGCGCTTCTTGGAACCGCGCGAGACCGAGACGCGTCGCATGCACGCGCTCGAGGAATACGGGCTCATGCACGTGAAGCTCTACGAGGACATCGCCCGCTTCGGGCATATCGCCACCACCTACGCCTATCCCGTGAAGGTCGCCGGGCGCTATATCATGGATCCGTCGCCGACCCCGAAGTTCGACAATCCCAAGATGCACCGTTCGCCAGCCCTGCAGCTTTTCGGTGCCGGGCGCGAAAAGCGGCTCTATGCGCTGCCGCCCTACACCGACGTCGTGTCGCTCGACTTCGAGGACCATGCTTTCGATATCGCGGCCCCGGAAGGGGCCTGCGCGCTTTGCGGCACCCGCGGCATCTACCTCGACGAAATCGTCACCGACGACCGGGGCACCCGCATGTTCACCTGCTCGGATACGGACTTCTGCGAGGACCGCCGCACCGCGCCCAGCGCGGAGGTGCACCGGTGAACCTGCCGCCCCTGGACACGCCGCTGCTGGTTGCCGAGGGACTCGGGCGCGACTACGGCGCCCGCATCGGCTGCCGCGACGTATCGCTGGACCTTTACGAGGGCGAGACCCTGGCGATCGTGGGCGAATCGGGTTCCGGCAAGACGACCCTGCTGGGGCTCCTGTCGGGACAGCTCGCAGCGAGCGCCGGCACCGTGCGCTACCGCATGCGGGACGGGTGCCTGCGAGGCCTGGCGGATCTCGGCGAAGCCGAACAACGGCTGCTGATGCGGACCGACTGGGGCTTCGTGCACCAGGATCCGCGCGAGGGCCTGCGCATGGACGTCTCGGCCGGCGCCAACGTCGGTGAGCGGCTCATGGGCATCGGGGCGCGCCATTACGGCCGCATCCGCGGCGCGGCGCTCGATTGGCTCGACCGCGTCGAGATCGCTCGCGACCGCATCGACGATCTGCCGGGCAGTTTCTCGGGCGGCATGCGGCAGCGTCTGCAGTTCGCCCGCAACCTCGTGACGGAGCCGCGCCTCGTCTTCATGGACGAGCCCACGGGTGGCCTCGACGTTTCGGTCCAGGCCCGCCTGCTCGACCTGCTGCGCGGCCTGGTGTCGGACCTGGGGCTCGCCATCGTGATCGTCACGCACGACCTCGCGGTGGCGCGGCTCCTGTCGCACCGCATCGTCGTGATGCGCGGCGGCCACGTGGTCGAGAGCGGCCTGACGGACCGCGTGCTCGACGACCCGGAACACCCCTATAGCCAGTTGCTCGTGTCGTCCGTACTGCAGGCCTGAGATGGAGATGATCCGCGTCGAGCGCGCCTCGAAGACCTTCACGCTGCATCTGCGCGGGGGCGCCCGCATCGCGGCGCTCCACGACCTGTCGTTCACGGTCGGGGCGGGCGAATGCGCGGTCCTGCGTGGACCTTCGGGCGCCGGAAAGTCCACGCTGCTCAAGATGATCTACGGCAACTACCGATGTGATGCCGGCCGGCTGATGCTGCGCCACGGCGACGTCGAGGTCGACATGGCGAGCGCCGACCCGCGCCGCGTGCTGGCTCTGCGGCGCAGCACGATCGGCTACGTGAGCCAGTTCCTGCGGGTGGTGCCGCGCGTGCCGACCCTCGACATCGTTGCGGCCGAAGCGCGAGCCCGGGGGCATCGACCCGAGGAAGCGGAGCGCGAAGCCGCGGCCCTTCTGACGGCGCTGAACCTGCCCGAGCGACTCTGGGCGCTCCCGCCCGCCACGTTCTCGGGCGGCGAGCAGCAGCGGGTCAACATCGCGCGCGGCTTCATCGGCCGGCACCCCATCCTGCTGCTCGACGAGCCGACGGCTTCGCTCGACGGCGCCAACCGGGCCGCCGTGATCGCGCTGATCCGGCAGAAGAAGCGGGACGGCGTTGCGCTGCTCGGGATTTTCCACGACGAGGACGTGCGCGACCAGGTCGCCGACCGCCTCATCGACGTCGCTCCGTTCGACGCCGCTGCAGCCTGAAAGGGAGCCGATGGCCGAACCTGCATTCGTGATCGAGAACGCCCACGTGGTCCTGGCGGATCGCGTCGGCCACGGCTGGGTGGCGGTCGAGGACGGGTGCATCCGCGAGATCGGCGACGGGCGGGCGCCCGAGCGCGGGGTCGATTGCGGCGGCGACTACCTCGTGCCGGGCCTCGTGGAACTCCACACCGATCACCTGGAGCCTCATGCCATGCCGCGCCCCGGCGTCCACTGGGACCCGGAAGCCGCCGTGCTGGCTTACGACCGGCAGATCATCGGGTCGGGCATCACCACGGTGTTCGACTCGCTGCGGGTCGGCATGTCGACCGACGAGGATGCAACCGCCGACAAGTTCGGCGCCCTGGCCGACGCCATCGCGGCCATGCGGAGCCGCGGCCTTCTCTGCGCCGACCACCTCACGCACCTGCGCTGCGAGGTGGCGACTCCCGATGTCGTCACAGGTGCCGCGGCCTTCCTGGCTCAGCGGCCCGCCCATCTGATGTCGCTGATGGACCACACGCCCGGTCAGCGCCAGTTCCGCGACCTCGACAAGATGCGGCTCTATTACGGGCGCCATCACGGCTTCAAGGAGGACTCCGCCTTTTCGGCTTTCCTGGACCAACGCCGCGCCATGCACGCCGAATATGCGCATCGGCATCGCCGCGGCCTCGTCGCCCTGGCGCATCGCCACGGCGCAGCCCTGGCGAGCCACGACGATGCCACGCCCGAACACGTGGCCGAGGCCCTGGCCGACCGCGTCGCCATCGCCGAGTTCCCGACCACCGCGGAGGCTGCCGCGGCCTCGCATGCGGCCGGCATCAAGGTCCTTATGGGGGCGCCCAACCTGGTCCGCGGCGGCTCGCATTCGGGCAATGTCGCGGCTGCCGACCTCGCGGCCTCGGGCACGCTCGACATCCTGTCCTCGGACTACGTTCCGTCGAGCCTCATGATGGCGGCCTTCGACCTGCCGGAGCGCGTGCCCTCCTTCACCCTGGCCCATGCGATACGCCTGGTCACCAAGCATCCTGCCGAGGCGACGGGCCTCGACGACCGCGGCGAGATCGCACCCGGCAAGCGGGCCGACCTCGTACAGGTGCGAGCGCGCGGCCACGCGCCCGCCACCATGAAGGTTTGGCGGCGCGGCGCCCGTGTCGCCTGAGGGCCACGCCCGCTCGGGTGCTCTGGTCCTGGTGGTCGGTCCCTCGGGGGCCGGCAAGGACACGATCATGCGGCGCGTCCATGACCGGCTCAGCCCGGGTTCAGGCATCGTCTTCGCCCGCAGGGTCGTGACCCGGGCTGCCGATGCCGCCGAGGATAACGAGGTCGCCACGGACGAGACGTTTCTGGAGGCCCTGGGACGGGGCGGTTTCGTGCTCGACTGGCAGGCTCACGGCCTCCGTTACGGTGTTCCGCGGCAGGTCTGCGAGGAACTCGCGCAGGGCCGGGTGGTCGTGGTCAACGTTTCCCGCACGGTCGTGGCCCGCGCACGCAGCACATTCACCTGCGTCCGCATCGTCCTGCTGACGGCGCCCGCCGAGATCCGCGCATCGAGGATCTCGGCGCGGGGACGGGATGCCGATGCCGACGAGCGCCTCGCCCGTGAGCCCTTGCCGCTCGATGAGCTTCGACCCGACCTGACCATCGACAATGCCGGAACGCCGGAGGCGGCCGTCGACCGGCTGCAGCGATTCCTGATCGACCTGATCGGGCGGACGCGGCCGGTTGGCGAACGGCACTGAGCGTTGCACTGTTGCGCCGGCACCGCAGTGCCGGGCAAGCTGGCATGCACGCCACGACGATTGTGTCGAAACCCGATCGGGGTGCTACACCTGTCATCCCCGTGCTGCCGTCTTGGTCTGCGGCCGGCAGGAAGGCTCCACTGGACGATCGTCGTCGTCTTGCCCCGTACCGGTCCGGCCGAAATCAGCATGCGTCAGCTCCTCATCGCCCTGCTTCTGCTCTCGGCCGCCGCCCCGGCCGCGGCCCAACTAGTCCTGCCCGGAGCTGTGGCGCCGACTCCGGAGGGGGCGAGGGGCGCAGCCCCGCAACGGCAGTCGGCAGCGAAGCCGAAACGGCGCAAGCGGCCGGACACGGCGACGACCACGGCCGCGCCTGCGGCCAAGCTCGTCCCCGCGAGAACCGTGCCGGCCGCCGCCCTGGCGGGCCAGACGCTCTACCGCTTCGGGCGCGACAGCCAGATCAGCTTCGATCTCCGCGACAAGGCGCTCGTGGTCTCGCACCTCACGCTGGCCGGCACGGACGACAAGGGCGAGGACTGCCGGATCGACGTCTCGGATCTGCCGCTCGCCACGACCGACCAGGGGCAGCCGAACGGCACGGCGCGGATCGATGTCGCGCTTCCGGCCTGCCCGATCAGCTTCGACGTTCTCGACGGCGCCGCGCTGGCGACCGGAGAGCACTCGGGTTGCGCGTTCCAGACCACCCATTGCAAGGTCGACCCCACCGGGCTCTGGGGTCCCCGAGCCGCGGCGCTCGGGCCCGAGCGCGACAAGCTGATCGAGCGCGAACGTGCCCGCGCCGAGGCGGCGGTTCGAACCAATTTCAAGCGCCTTCTGACCACCACCAAGGACCGCCCCACCATCGTGGGCTACGCCCGCGACCAGGCGCAGTTCTCCTCGACCCGGGAGGAGGTCTGCCGTGCCTATGCGGGAGAAACCAAGCACGGCTTCTGCTCCACCCGGCTCACCGAGGCGCGCGCGGCCTCGCTGCGCGCCAAGGCGGACATCGAGCAGGTCGAGAAGGACAAGCGTAAGAAGAAGCGCCACGCTGGATGACCGAGCCTCACGGCGCGTGGGCCGGGGACGCGCCTTGCCGCGGCGCGGAAAGCGATGCATCAAGGCTCTCGTCACGGTCGATCCGGGAGCGTCAATGAAGCCGTCGAGCGTTCCAGGCCCGTTTCACGGTGACATGGCGACGGGATCGGGGGTCGATCCGCGGCATCCGACGGAACTCAAGATCGTCAGTTGGAACCTGCTCCGCACCGTCGGTGCATCGATCGACGACGTCATTGACCTGATCGCGCGGGAGAAGCCGGATCTCATGCTGATGCAGGAGGCGACGAGCGAGTTCGCGGATCTCAGCAAGCGCATCGGCGGGCATTATGCCTGGGCGCCGCTGCCGGGGCGGATCCATGGCCTCGCCATGTGGAGTCCCCTGCCCTGGCGGCAGGTGCCGGCCATCAGGCCGCTGCCTCCGGGTTCGATGATCCGGCGCGTGTGCCAGATCGTCGAGATCGGCGATTTCGGCATCGCCAATGTCCACCTGTCGCACGGACAGCGTTTGAACCGCCGGCAATTGCGCGCCATCGCGGGGCTGCTGCCGCCATATGCCGCCGTGCTGGGCGACTTCAACCTCGTCGGCCCGGCGATGCTGCCCGGCTTCCGCGACGTCGGCCCGCGCCGGCCCACCCACATGATGGGCGAACTCGTGCCGCTGCGCATCGACCGCTGCCTGGCCCGCGGACTCCACTGCCACGAGGCCCGCGTGCTGCCGCGGCAGCGCTCCGACCACCGGCCCATCACGGTCCTGCTAAAGAGTGGGCCCGTCGAGGGCGGGCGTGTCCGCCTCAGATATAGGGAAGCAGCAGCCGGAGTGCGGCATCGCGCAGCCGCACTGGCAGGCTTCGGGCGTTGAGGTCGCTCGACCGTAGCCGGGTCTTCTGTTGGCTCAGCATGAAGCGGTCGAGCGTCCCGGCCAGTTCGGCGCTGTAGACCTCCACATCAAGCTCGAAGTTGAGCCTGAGGCTGCGGATATCCCAATTGGCTGAACCTACCAGGCACCATTGCTGGTCCACGACCATCAGCTTGGAATGGTTGAACGGCGGCGGACCGCACCAGAAGCGCACGCCTTGGGCGAGCAACGGCCCGATGTGAGCCCGCATCGCGAGATCGACGAACCGGTGATCGCTCCGGGCCGGAACGATGACGTCCACCTTCACGCCGCGGAGCGCCGCGAGGCTCAGGGCCGAGACGAGTTCGTCCCCCGGCAGGAAATAGGGCGTCATGATCTTGATCGAGCCATGGGCGCATGAACAGGCCGAGATCAGCACGGATCGGATCTTCTCGAGATCCTGATCGGGCCCGGAGGTGACGATGCGGGCCAGGATCTCCCCCCCGGCCTTCTCCTCGGGCTCGGGAAACCAACCCTCCCCCTCGAGGTTTTCGCCGGTGGCGAAGCGCCAGTCTTGCGCGAAGGCGTCCATCAACTGGGTCACGACCGGGCCTTCGAACCGAAAATGCGTGTCCGACACCGGGTGCGGTGGGTTCGAGGCCATACGGTTGGCGTCCGAGATGTTCATGCCCCCGGTGAAGCCCGTGGCCCCATCGATCACCAGCAGCTTCTTGTGGTTGCGGAGATTGAGGAAAGGCATGCGCCATGGCAGGGCCGAATGCATGAACAGCGCGATCGGGATCCCGGAGCGGCGCATGCGCCCGCGGATCGCCGGGAAGTAACCGCTGCCGATCCCATCGATCAGCACCCGCACCTCGGCGCCGCGCTCCCGCGCCGCCGCCAGGGCCGCCACGAACTCGGAACCGACCGCGTCGTCCCGCATGATGTAGCTCGACAGCGCCACGCTGTTGCGTGCCGCCGCGATCGCGGCCAGCATGGCCGGATAGGCCTCGTCGCCGTCCTGAAACACCGTGACGGCGTTGCGTCGCTCGGCCTTGCGGTTGGTGATCCGCCTCACCGCAGTTTCGAGTGGCACGAGGTGGTCGGCGATGTCATCGACCGGATGATCGGTAGCGCGCCGCCGCGGCGGCCGGGCGCTGCGCGCCCTCTGGGCGCGCCGGACCACGCGATTGATCCCGAACATGAAGTAGAGCAGCCCCCCCCAGACCGGCGCCAGCCATGCGAGGCCGATCCAGCCCGTGCTGGCCGAGACGTCGCGCTTGGTGAGCAGGACATGTCCCGTGACGATCACGGCCAGGATGAAGCCCACCGGCGTCGCCGCCGGGGCCAGCACCTTGTCCATGTCGGCCCACAGCCACTCCAGATCGTTCGAAAGGAACAGCGGATCCTCCTCTGGCGCCCACCCGCGCCTTAAGCTTCACAGTTAGGCGCTACATCATTCGCCCGCCGTGATCCACCGTCGAAGCAGGTCCGGGGCAGCCCCGCCGCCCTCCCCGGACGAAGCGATCGCATTGACCCTTAATTCTTTTCATGCTCACTCCCCGGGCTCGGGTTCCAGGGTTTCCGCAAACGGCTGATGATGTTCGACGACCGCTACCACGCAGGCGAATCCGAAGCCCATTGGCAGAGCGTGTGGGCGGAGCGCCGCTCCTTCGAAGCTTCGAACGCCGATCCGCGACCTAAATATTACGTTCTCGAGATGTTCCCCTACCCGTCGGGCCGCATCCACATGGGCCATGTGCGCAACTACGCCATGGGCGACGTCGTGGCGCGTTACCGCCGCGCCAAGGGGTTCAACGTCATTCACCCGATGGGCTGGGACGCCTTCGGCCTGCCGGCCGAGAATGCCGCGATGCAGAACAGGCGGCATCCGGCGGAATGGACCTACAACAATATCGCGGCCATGCGGGCGCAGTTGAAGCGCATGGGACTGTCGATCGACTGGGCTCGCGAAGTCGCGACCTGCGACCCCGCCTATTACAAGCAGCAACAGCGCATCTTCCTCGCCTTCCTCGACGCGGGACTCGTCGACCGGCGGCAGTCCAAGGTCAATTGGGACCCGGTCGACAAGACCGTGCTGGCCAACGAGCAGGTCATCGATGGCCGCGGCTGGCGCTCGGGCGCCCCCGTGGAGCAGCGCGACCTCACGCAGTGGTTCCTCAAGATCACGGATTACGCGCAGGATCTCCTCGACGGCCTCGATCGGCTCGACCAGTGGCCCGAAAAGGTGCGCTTGATGCAGCGCAACTGGATCGGCCGCTCGGAGGGCCTGCAATTCCGCTTCGGGCTCGTCGGTGCACCCGAGGGCTTTTCTGCGCTCGATGTGTTCACCACGCGGCCCGACACGATGTTCGGGCCGACGTTCGCGGCCATCGCGCCCGACCACCCCCTCGCCACGGCTCTCGCGGCCCGGGACCCGAACGTCGCGGCCTTCTGCGAGGAATGCTTGAGGACGGGGACGTCCGAGGGCGCGCTCGAGAAGGCTGAAAAGCTCGGGCTCGACACGGGGATCGCGGTGACGCACCCGGCGGATCCGGCCTGGCGACTGCCCCTCTATATCGCGAATTTCGTGCTGATGAGCTACGGCTCGGGGGCCGTCATCGGCTGCCCGGCGCACGACCAGCGCGATCTCGATTTCGCGCGCAAGTACGGGCTGCCCGTGCTCGACGTGTTTCTGCCCCTGGACGATGATAGGCTGGTGAAGGACGTGGCCTTCGTCCCCCCGAAAGAACAAACGGTGCGCTACGTCCGCTGGCTCGGCGAGCCCGGCGCCGTTATGACCTGCAAGGCCGCGATCGAGAGGACGCTGGCGACCTTCGTGGACAAGGGCTGGGGCGAAGCGCGCACCCAATACCGCTTGCGCGACTGGGGCATCTCGCGCCAGCGCTACTGGGGCTGCCCGATCCCGGTCATCCACTGCGCGGCCTGCGGCACCGTGCCGGTGCCGGTCGCCGACCTGCCGGTCACGCTGCCCGACGACGTCGATTTCGACGCGCCCGGCAACCTGCTCGATCGCCACCCCACCTGGAGCCGGGTGCCCTGCCCGCGCTGCGGCGCCGATGCACGGCGCGAAACCGACACCATGGACACGTTCGTCGATTCGTCCTGGTATTTCGCGCGCTTCACCGATCCCTGGAACGAAGAGGCTCCGACCACGCCGGCGGTCGCCGATCGCCTGATGCCGGTCGACCAATATATCGGCGGGATCGAGCACGCGATCCTGCATCTGCTCTACTCGCGCTTCTTCACCCGCGCCATGCGCAAGGTCGGCATGGTCGATCTCGACGAGCCGTTCCGCGGATTGTTCACCCAGGGGATGGTGGTTCACGAGACCTACAAGACCACGAGCGGCGCCTGGGTGGCGCCCGACGAGATCCGCATCGAGGGCTCGGGATCCGATCGCCGGGCCGTGCTGCTGGCGGGCGGCGCGCCGGTCTCGATCGGCGCCATCGAGAAGATGTCGAAGTCCAAGCGCAACATCGTCGACCCCGACGACATCATCGAAACCTACGGGGCCGACACGGCGCGCTGGTTCATGCTGTCCGACAGCCCGCCCGACCGCGACGTGATCTGGACCGAGGAGGGCGTCCAGGGATCGGCCAAATTCGTGCAACGCCTGTGGCGCCTCGTCGGCGAACTGGCGCGGGCCGCGAAAGGTGAGGGTTCGTCCGACGGCGCATCCGACGGTCCGGCCGATCGCGCCCTCGATGTGCGCAAAGCCGCCCACCGCGCGCTCATCCGCGTCGAGGAGGACGTGGAGCGGCTGCATTTCAACACCTGCATCGCCCATCTCCGCAGCCTCGCCAACCACCTCTCCGCCGCCATCGCCTCGACCGAGGTGCCCGTTGCGCCGGGCTCGGCCCTGGCCCGGGCCTTTGGTGAAGCGGCCGACATTCTGGTGCTGATCCTGGCGCCCTTCATGCCGCATCTGGCCGAAGCCTGTTGGGCTGTCCTGGGGCACGACACGCTGGTGGTGGCCACGCCCTGGCCCCAAGCCGACCGCGCGCTCGTGGTCGAGGATACGATCGTGCTTCCGGTGCAAGTCAACGGTAAGAAGCGTGGTGAGGTATCGGTGCCGCGCGATGCCGGAGAAACCTTCGTCATCGAGGCAGCCCTTAGGAGCGAAAGCGTGATGATCGCCGTCGCGAACAAGGTTCCTAAGAAAGTGATCGTGGTGCCGGGAAGGATCGTCAATGTCGTGGTCTGACAAGCTGCCGCGCTCCTCGACCGTCATGCCGGGCCTGCTCGGCGTCATGGCGCTCGGACTCGGCGGCTGCTTCGCGCCCCTGTACATGGGCGCCGGCGGGAACCTCGGCGGGCAACTCCGGGCCATTGCGGTCGACCCCGTGCCGGAGCGGCTCGGCCATTACCTGCGCGACCAGTTGATCACCGACCTCAACGGCACCGGCGACAAGCCGGCGCCCCGCTACCGCCTGGTGCTGACCACCGCGACGCGCGTGCAGACCGCGCTGATCGACATCGTGACCCAGCGAGCCCAGGACGCCGCCGTCGTGACCGACATCACCTACAGGCTCTTGCCGATCGAGGGTGGGGCACCGGTCGCGGCAGGCACCGTGACGAGCTTCGCGGTCTACGACCGTTCCGCGCAGCGCTTCGCCAACATCCGGGCGGCCCGCGATGCCGAGATCCGCGACGCCAGGACCGTGGCGGACGAGATCACCACGCAGTTGGCCGCCAAACTGGGCGAGAAACCAGCCGCACCCTGAAGATCGGCGGCGGTCGACTGCGGCACAAGCGCCCGTGGACAACCACGACCACGATCGGACGTTACCGACTCCGAACAGGAGATCGCCATGTCCGCGACAGCCGAGAAGACGGATCCCACGCTCTGGGACAAGGTCAAAGCCGACATCATGGCATCCGACAAGGGCGGCAGGCCCGGTCAATGGTCGGCCCGCAAGGCGCAACTTGCCGTGCATGACTACAAGGCCGCCGGCGGCCGCTACAAGGGCAAGAAGTCGACCGACAACCACCTCGTCGAATGGACTGAGGAACAGTGGGGCACGAAGTCCGGCGAGAAGAGCCGCGACACCAGCGAGCGTTACCTTCCCAAGGAGGCGCGCGACGCCCTGACCCCGGCGGAATACAGCCGCACCACGGCGAAGAAACGTCGCGACACCCGCGCCGGCAAGCAGTTCTCGGCGCAGCCCGAGGACGTCGCCTCCAAGACCGCCGAGATCCGTCGCCACGCCCACCAGGAAACCGCGACGGCGGGGGAAACGCGGGCGGACCTCTACCGGCGGGCGCAGCAGCAGGACGTTCGCGACCGGTCCAGGATGACCAAGGATCAGCTCCGACGGGCGCTGGCCCGATAGGACCGAACGGGCCGTGGGGTGACCCGCCAGGGCGACGTCGGATGCTTTTCGTAGTGGCCGCGCACGGGACGGATCCAGATACAGCTAAGCTCGGCGGGCTTTGGCGAGGCGAATGATCTGATGCATCGGCCTGAGGTGCCCGGGCAGCATGCGCGAAAACCCCCGAACGATAACGTCGCGCAGGAGCGCAATCCGATAAGACATCGCTGTGAAAAAAGCGGCATCGGCATGGTTCATCGCCGTGCAACACCTTCGTGGAAAACATACCTGTTTCTCGAGCGGCTGGAATCGACCGATCGCTGACTCTTGCATGGTGAATTGAGGACGACCGCTTGACTACCAAAGCTGCCATTCGGCTGGTTTGAATTCAAGACTTCTGCACAACGCTAATATCAGGTTGATGCGCGATGACGAAGAAAAGCTGGCGACATGCCGGAAGCAACCGCCAGCGATTGTGAACGCCGATCTCGGCACCTGGATTGATCCGGAACCGCGGTCTCGATGCGACTCGCGAACTTCGCTGCGCGCTCGCCGTTCGGCCTAGATCAAGACGCGATCAGCGATCACGCATCCGGTGCAGAAGGGCCCACCGGGTGACCGGCGAGCCTTTCAAATTGCCGCTTCGGCTAAGGCGCAGACGCTTTGCCTACTTCCGGGCGGCGGACTCTCCCATCGCCGGGGCTTCCTGGATGTCGGCGGCGCCGCCCATGTCGCCTGTTTTGGTGCGGCCCGCGCCCGGGCCGGCGCCGAGGTCGGCACCAGTGGTCGGATCGGAGGAAGGATCCGAGATGGTGCGCTCGGCCATTTTGGCAGCGACCTTAACGTCCTTGGCGTCGAGCTTCACCGTTGCCGTGCCGTCACCGCCGTCGACAGGCATGACCTGCTCGAGATCATCGATGCGGTCCCATTCGTCTCCCGAGTTCCACGGGCCGGTCGCGTCACCTTTGCCCTGCGAGGTGTTGACGTACATGCTGGCATACTTCTCGATGCCCGGCAGCTTGCCCGACGGGAAATTGTTCTCGATTGCGTAGAGCGCCTTCTCAAACGACTTCTGGTGCGCGACTTCGCGAGTCATAAGAAATCCAAGCGCATCCTTGATGCCGGGATCGTCAGTGATGTTGATGAGGCGCTCATAAACGATCTTGGCACGCGCTTCGGCGGCGATGTTGGAGCGCAGATCCACCGTTGGCTCGCCGCGGGAGTCGACATAGGCAGCGGTCCAGGGAACGCCGGCCGAATCGCACAGAGCGGGTGCTCCGCCGAACAGGATCGATTCCTTAACCGTCGTACCGCTGGCTCCGACCATTCGATAGAGTTCAGCCTCGTTCATTTGACCTTCGGCGAGCTGTGCCTTCAGGCCCTTGTTGAGCATCGTGATGATCGAGCCGACCACTTCGAGGTGGCTCAACTCCTCCGTCGCGATGTCGAGCAGCATGTCTTTGCGGCCAGCATCGTCCTCGCCCAGCCCTTGCGTGAAATAGCGCATCGCTGCGGCAAGCTCGCCATCGGCGCCGCCGAACTGCTCCATGATCATGCACGCGAGGCGCGGGTTCGGCTCGGAGACGCGGACGGTGTATTGCAGTCGCTTGTTGTGCATGAACATGGGAGAGCTCCTAGGTGGTGCTTGGTCAAAGGCGGTGACGTGGCAGTTGCTCTTATGGCCAGACGGTACCGCCTGACCTGTTTCAGCTGATTAGCCGGGAAACTTCATAAGCTTGGCCGCGATCTCAATGATCTCCCCGGGGCACAATCCGGCCCGAGAACTGAGGCTACCCTAGGTCGTGGATCTTGCCGCCTCGTGGCATGCCGTCGCTTGTCAACACGCATAAACATACCCATGTCCCCTTCACGATACTCTCCCGGGGTACAACGCATCCATGGATCACGAGTTCAAGGACGGGCGGCTTTATTTGCGTAGAACCCCTGACGAGCGAGCTCCGCTCATCGCCAGGTTGGCCCGCATTGAAGGGCAGGTTCGTGGTATCCGACAGATGATCGAGGAAGATCGCTACTGCGGCGACGAGGTCCAGCAAGCCAATGCGGTGACCTCAGCGATGCGGGAAGTCGCGATCATGATCATCTCTCAGCACCTTACGGAAGGTTTGAAATATGCAGCTGCCGGTGCGGATCACGCAGCCTCAGTGCAGGAGATGTTGAGTCTCTTACGCACGGCTTTGAGGCTGTAGGGTGCCATGGCGTCAGGGTGACGGCGCCCGGATGATGAACCGTCGGCGATCCAACGGCATGGACGCATCATTTGCGCGACGGGCAACACTCCGATGGGCGGGCTGTTGTCGCCCCGTCAGCGCGGGCTAGTAAGCTCTGGTCACACGCTGGCTAGACTAGCCGCCAGTTCTAAGACGAAGCTTTCGCCTTCAGGCTGATCGCCCGGTACGCGCGAGCCCGTGCGCCACCAGCCGGTCCACGATCTCGGAATAGCCGACGCCGCTCGCCGCCATCGCCTTGGAATACATGCTGATGTCGGTGAAGCCGGGAATGGTGTTGAGCTCGTTGACGAGGACGTGCATGTCCGGCGTTACGAAGAAATCGACTCGGGCCATGCCGTCGCAGCCGACCGCGCGGAAGGCCCTTGCCGCTATGTCGCGGATCTTGCCTTCGATCTCCTGGGGCAGTTCGGCCGGGACCTTCAGCTCCGCGCCATTCTCGTCGACATATTTGGCGTCGTAGCTGTAGAAGCTGTGGCTTTGAGCCGTCATGATCTCGCCGGTACGGGAGACGAAAAGGCCGCCTTGTGTATCCTCAAGCACGCTGCATTCGATCTCGCGGCCACAGATGAATTCTTCGGCCAACAGCTTGCGGTCGTGCCTGAACCCTTCGATGAGCGCCGCCTCGTAATCTCTTTCGGCCGAAACCTTACTGATGCCGACGGAAGAGCCCTGCCGGGCGGGCTTGATGAAGAGCGGAAGGCCAAGCGCGCTCCGCAACTCTGCGGAGGCCGGCGCGGTGCCGTGGTGGATCGTGACTGATCGCGCGGTGGGCAAGCCTGCCTGGTTCAGCAGCCGCTTTGCGATGTCCTTGTCGAGTGCGGCCGCCGAACCAGGGATGCCGCAGCCGGCAAGCGGGACCAGCGCCACCTCCGCAACCCCCTGCACCGAGCCGTCTTCCCCATGGAGGCCGTGCAGCACGGGGAAGAGGATGTGGATCTTGGGCAGTTCGTAGGGCGCCCCATCGACTGGGATCGCCATGATTCGTCCCTTTCCGCCCGGCACGAGGCAGACTTCCGTGCCGCTCGGAGGTTGCGCCAGGGTGCGATCCTCGAAGCTGCTCAGCAACCACTGCCCTTCGCGGGTGACGAAGACCGGCACCGCCTCGTATTTGGCAGGGTCGAGCGCCCGCATCACGTTGGTGGCGGAAAGCACCGAGACGTCGTGCTCGGCGGAGCGGCCGCCGAAGAGCACGCCGATGCGCAGTCTGTTCGAGGTGTCGACCATGAGCATCTCCGAGATGGTCTGGCGTTGAAAAGGTCTGGGCGATGCAGCGGTTGCGCATCGCGGCGATCATCTCCGCAGGGACCATAGCGCAGTTGCAGGCCGCGGTCCGTGTGACGCCCCCTCGTAGCCGCCTACAGCATTTCCAACCGCCGCTTGCGGGTCGCGGGCGGAAAGGCGCCGTCGAGATCGCGGAGGTCGTCGTCGGAGAGATGCAGGTCGGCGGCGGCGCGGTTCTGTTCCACGTGGGCGACCGTTCCGGCCTTGGGGATCACCAGCACGGCGGGCCGGCGCAGCAGCCAGGCCAGCGCGACCTGCAGTTCCGTCGCGCCGTGGCGCGCCGCGACGGCGCCGAGGGCCGGATGTCCGGCGAAGCGCCCCTGCTCGACCGGGCTATAGGCCATGCAGGGCATGGACAGCTTCTCGAGGAAGGGCAGTAGGTCGTATTCGGGGCCGCGCCGCGCGAGGTTGAACAGGATCTGGTCCGTCGCGCAGGCGTCGCCACCGGCGTCGAGCAGGTCCTCGATATCGTCGGCGTCGAAATTGCTCACGCCCCAGCGGGCGATGAGGCCCGCGTCGCGCAGGGCCTCCATGGCCTCCACGGTCTCGGCCAGGGGCACGCCACCGCGCCAGTGCAGGAGGTAGAGGTCGAGACGGTCGGTCCCGAGCCGCTTCAGGCTCCCCTCGCAGGCGGCGCGCAGCCGCGCCCGCGAGGCATTCTGGGGATAGGCCTTGGAGACCAGGAACACGCGGTCGCGAAGGCCTTGCAGGGCCTCGGCGAGAAAGCGCTCGGTGTCGCCCTCGCCATACATCTCGGCGGTATCGACCACGCTCATGCCGGCCTCGATCCCGGCCCGGATGGCGGCGCTCTCGTCCGCCCGACGGGACGGGTCCTCGCCCATCCGCCAGGTTCCCTGCCCCAGGGCCGGGACGGCGGTTCCGTCGGGAAAGACTATGCTCTGCAACTCGCCCATGGCGTGCCTCCGCGTCGACGTCGCGCCAACCCGCCCGGCCCGGTCAGAGTTCGATTTCGAGCCCCAGTTCGACCGCGTGTGCGGTCGGCACCCCGAAATAGACCGCCGTGCGCTCGGAATTCCGCGCCAGGAAGGCGAACAGCACCTTGCGCCAATGCATCAGGCCGACGTCGCGTCGGGTCGGGATCACGGTCTCTCGTCCGATGATATAGGTGACGATGTCCGGGTCGACGTCGCCGAGCAGCTTCTGCTCCAGCGCGAGCGCGACGCCCGCCGGCACGGAAGGCGCCTCGTCGAACCCGTAAGTCAGGATGAGCCGGTCGATCCCGTGCCCGACCGGGATCACCTCGACGCGCTTCTCCAAGGGCACGCGCGGCCTGTCGCTGGTGACGGCCGAGACGATCAGGACGCGTTGCTGGACCGCGCGGTTGGTGCGGACGAAGTGCGACAGCGGTAACGGCAGGCCCACGCTGCCGGCGCTGAGATAGGCGGCCGTCGTCGGCAGGCGCAGCAGCTTGCCGCCGTAAGCATCCCCGCCGCAGGCAGCCAGGAGCTTGCTCTCGGGTTCGCGCATCTCGGCGCGCTTGGCTTCGAGGATCGTTCCGCCACGCCGCCACGTCAGCATCAGGAACGCCACGATGAGGGCCAGCAGCAGCGGGAACCATCCGCCCTGGAACAGCTTCACCGAATTCGCCGCGAAGAACACGAGATCGACGATGAAGAAGAGGCCATTGACGGCCAGGACGGCGGCCGGCGGAAAGCCCCACTGGATCGCCACCAGCGCGGCCAGCACGGTGGTGATGCCCATGAGGGCCGAGACCGCGATGCCGTAGGCCCCCGCCAGGGCGTCGGAGGACCCGAACGCCACGACGGCACCGAGCGTGGCGGCGGCCAGGAGCCAATTGACGAGCGGCAGGTAGATTTGTCCGATCTCTTCGGCGGCCGTGTGCACGATACGCATCTTGGGCAGGAAGCCGAGCTGGATCGCCTGCTGGGTGAGCGAGAAGGCCCCCGAGATGATGGCCTGGCTGGCGATCACGGTCGCGGCCGTGGAGAAGACCACGAGCGGGTAATGGGCCCAGCCCGGCGCCAACTGATAGAAGGGGTTGTCGATCGCGCCGGGGTTCTCGAGCAGCAGGCCCCCCTGGCCGAAATAGTTGAGCACCAGGCAGGGCAGCACCAAGGCGAACCAGGAGACGCGGATCGACGAGGCGCCGAAATGACCCATGTCGGCATACATGGCCTCGCCGCCCGTGACGGCCAGGAAGGCGGCGCCGAGGATCGCGAAGCTGACGCCCGGCCCGGCGTGGATCATGAAGCCGAGCGCGGCCCAGGGGTTCACGGCTTCGAGGATGGCGGGCGACCTGGCGATGCCGTAGAGGCCCAGGATGCCGAGGACCGCGAACCACAGCAGCATGATCGGGCCGAACACGCGGCCGATGAAGCCCGTGCCGCGGTGCTGGACCATGAAAAGCGCCACCAGCACCACGATGGTGATGGGCAGCACCAGCGGGGTCAGCGACGGGGCGTCGACCTTGAGGCCTTCCACGGCCGACAGCACCGAGATGGCGGGCGTGATGGCGCCGTCGCCGTAGAGCAGGGCCGCGCCGATCAACCCAAAGATCAGGAGCACGGCTCGCGACGTGCCGGGCTTGGCGTCGCGCGCGCGAAGCAGCGCCAGCATGGCCACGATGCCGCCCTCGCCGCGGTTGTCGGCCCGCATGATCAGGATGGCGTATTTGATCGACACCACCACGATGAGCGACCACAGGATCACCGACACGGCGCCGATCACGGC